>OMCR01000292.1_pt1 | contig 7732 bp, 5 predicted proteins | sample 1645091 | NCBI WGS metagenome assembly OMCR01 (sample SAMEA103958141, study PRJEB25191) | human gut metagenome | biome: human-associated habitat [ENVO:00009003]; feature: intestine environment [ENVO:2100002]; material: feces | place: Germany | collected 2013/2015 | reverse complement strand
GGTATCTTGCAATCCATGGATGATCCTGATCTTAGCAATAAGGGAAGTAGGTGGCATGGCTTAAGCCTCGAACCAATATTTAAACCTGAATACCATGCAATTTGGATAGACGTAACCACACCAGAAACCCGATTAAACCCAGGTTATAAGAATGAAGGTGAGTTGAAGGCTATTGATATGGTGTTGAAAGCTCTGCAACAATCGGAAGGCTTTGATGAGTTCATGAAGGCTCAAAAGAAGCCTGAAGACAAAGAGATTGGTATCATCACATTCTATAGTGCTCAAAGCCGTGAAATAAAGCGCAAATATAAGGATTGTGGTTATAGAATGGATGTCGTCGACCGATTCCAAGGTATGGAGCGTAACATTATTATTGTATCAACTGTCCGAAGCAATGCTAAGAATAACATTGGTTTTGCAAAAGAGATAGAGCGTATAAATGTTGCTTTCTCTCGTGCTCGCAGATTGCTTATTGTTGTCGGTAACAAACGCCAATTCGAAAGCAATAGCAACTATGCTGCATCCATTCAGAGTATGAAGACATTTCCTGTTGAACAATTAAGAGCCGCATTACGATGAAAAATAGAAGACAAAAGACAAATAAAAAACAGCAAGTTGCTATTGTAGAAAGTTTAGACACTAAGATAGCAAAAGCAGTTTATGCCGAAAAAAAGATTTCGGAAAGAATCATCGGCTATTTCCCTTACGAGCTTCAGTTTGTAAAGGCTACATATTTTGGTACAACTCAACGACCTGCTAAAATTTCTGCAATTGAAAAAGGAATAGTTGGCATACTGCTAATTGATGGCCATTCGTCTTTTAGCACCATTGGTCAAATCCTTGGATTAGATGTAGTTAATGACAAAGCAGAAAAGTCAATCTTGTCAAAAGCTTTGGATGGACTTCGATCTTTTAATGCTATTGAAGGTGACGACGACTATATTGCTCTTACCGAAGCAGGTAAGGTGTATGCTGACAAAGGTGAACGTCCTGACACATACCAAAAGTCTTTTGACATATTTGTGGATTCAGACCATGCTGATTGGAAAACTATTAAAAATGCATTGTCTACAGTAAATGAGCATATAAAATTTATCAACACTAAGTGTGAAGATTTGTCTTTAACAATAGATGAAATAAAAGAATATGCGGCTGTACAGGCTCAAGATGTACATTATCCCCAAGAGCGTTATTTGCTAGAAAGTGCAGATTGGAAAGAAGGACATAAAGGTAGCTATAAAATGTACATATGCTTTGTGCAAGGTGTAAGTACTGGTATTGTTAGAGCTTTTGCATTTGATGAAAACATAAACAGCCTTAATCCTGTTGTCGCAGAATACATCAATAGCGATGCTACCTTGGCATCCCAGTTGTTGGATAAATGTATAAAGTCAGAGTGCGAAATGAATTTTGACACTCAAATACTTGATGAAGAAGCTGCAAAGGAAGCGAAAGCTAATGTTTCTCTAGACATTATCGAGGCTGAAAAGCGTCTTGTTGATGAAGAGGCAGAAGAGGAGCAAATAGTTGAAGAAACAAATGCTGAAAATGAGAGCAATAAAGTAGAAAAAACTTCAATTGCAAAATCTGCAAAGAAGACAACAGTAAAGACAAAAGATCGCCTTCATAAGAAAGCTTTGTACGACTCTGTTTCATTTGAAGTTGAATTGCAGAAGATTTTCAAGGAAGATAATCCAGATGAAATATGGCTTATGAGTCCATGGATTAGAAAATCTGCATTTATGAATGACAGAGGTCCTCTTATTGAGAATTTCTTGGCAGATGAAAACAAGCGCATATTTATTGCTTATTCCGAACCAGCTCAATCTCCAAATGATGAGAAACCTATGATAGATGAAGAAGTTGAGCCAGGAATAAAAATGCTCGCAGATCAATATCCAAACTTCTTTTACGTTCAATTGCCAGAGTTTCATTTTAAGAATGTCATTGAAGTAAAGGGAGATCAAAAGATACTATTTTCAGGCAGCTTCAATGTCCTGTCATTCTATGTTTCTGAGCATCAAACACATGTTAGACGTGAAGAAATGGCATTGGCTAACCCATCAATAGCAAAAAGCAAATACGTTAGTTTCCAAGTTGAATTTGCAGAAAAATATGCAGAGCGTATTAAGAAAGAAATTGAGGAATTGAGTCTAGAAGCTGTTGAAAGTTACAAAAATGAAAGAATGGACTACTTCCTTAGCATTGATAATTCTGAAATAAAAAAACTATATCTCCCTATAGTTGAACTGTTAGAAGAAAAGAAGTATCAAGGTATTGTTTCGTCTATACGTAAGCGTCTGACTACAATTGGACAACAACTCGTCGCTCTTGCCAATACCATAGGTGTTAATAGCAAGAAAAAGATAGAGTTAAAGAAAGAGTTGGATATCATTGAGAAGGACATGAACACAAATTCCGTTGATGATCCGTCATTGGCTGAGCTTCTTTCCAACAACAAACAGTTGGTTGAACACGTCAAAGAACAGAAGATTTTTCCAGGAAGAAAGGAAGGCTTTAAGGGAAATAATCCTCAGCAAAGACAAACAAGCCCAAGAACAATAGGTGCTGTGCAGCAAAGTGGTATTCTTAGTGAAGATCCAGAAGCAACTAAAAACGGTCTATCTTTGTATTTAGCAAGACTTAGTCAGGCATTCATTAATCAGGAGATAAAGAAGACTCCTATGAATGACAAACTGCTTGCTATAGTTCAAGATGATGAACTCGTCAAACTAATGGAAATGCTTACAGTCATGCCTTCACGTAACAGAGATAATGCTTTTGATTTATCAATTGGTATTAGCAGTTATTTGTTTAGGTATCCTACACTTTTCAATCACAAGGAAGAATTTACTGCAAAGCAAAAGCGAACACAGCAACGCTTAATTCAAGTGAATCAAAACAACATACAAGAAATAGTAAAGAAGTTATCATAACATGTCAAGATTCGAATCATCAAGATTTGTGCGTAACCCTCAGGTAATGCATGTGGACGTATTAAAGTCCGCATGCGATGCTTTGGGGTGGCAATACACCATCCAAGATAACATACTAACAGTTTCGGATGCTAAACAGAAATCTCGCCTATATGGTGAGTTTGCATTAAAGTTGAACCTTACAACAAATGAAGTCACTTACAACACGTATTATATGCCTCAATGCCACCCAAAAGGTATTAGAACTTCAAGAGCAATTCTACGCATTAAATGCCACAACTCATTAATTCAAGAGTTTAAGAAGAAAGGGTTTAATTACAAGGAGAATGAACATTTCACACCAAACTCAGAAGAAGTATATAGCTTCTATATGGTTGGACGCTCTAAAGATAAAAATGAGACGGAACCTGTTGCGCAAATAAAGTTCACCATCCTTAAAGATGGCACGATAGTAACAGATTCCGACTATTTGCCTAACGATGTCAATGAGCGTGCTCATGACGCAATGGATGTTTTGGAACAGCTGTTAGGAAACAAGCGTGTGATGACAAAGAAACCTATACCTGCGAAATATGCAGGAAAGCTTAAGCCTCGCCGAGTAAATATTCAAACTATTGAACAGAAATAGCCATGGAATCAATTTATACAAAAATCAAGGATATGCTATCTGCATATTACCCCGTGTTTTATCTGAATAGTTTTGAATATGACAGGACAAAACAGAAAATAGAGGGAATTGCAGACCTTTTACGCACAGATAATAAGAAGGTGCGTATCTATACTTGGAATTGTGTAGAGGGCTTGATGGAGAAGACTCCAGAAGGCTCTTTGTATAAAGGAGAAGAATACGATGAACCAGAAATGACTTTGAAGTATATCTATAAGAATGAGAATAGAGAAATTAAAGATATCTTTATTCTTGAAGATCTGAGCAATTACATTGAAGAGGACAAAATCAAGTATTACATCCGTAAGATAGCTGAGCATGCAAAATTCACGAACACTCATGCAATTATCTTGTCTGCTATTTACAAGTTACCAACAGAACTGGAGAAATATGTAACTGTTCTTAATATACCTCTACCAGATAGAACAGACATGGAGCGAACCTTGGCTGTTGTAGAACGACAAACTAAGAAGAATCTTTCTGTTGAGATGAGAAACAAAATGGTAGATGCAGCATTAGGCATGACCTCAATGGAAGCAGACCTTGCATTTTGTTTAGCGGCTGTTAAAGATAGTCTTGGAGAAAATGCCCCCTATACAGTTTCAGCAGAAAAGGAGCAAATCATTCGCAAATCAGGCATCTTGGATTTCTTTCCCAAAAATGAAAGTTTGAAAGATGTTGGTGGTATGGATGTTCTGAAGGATTGGCTATTCAAACGTCAAATAGCTTATCAAAAGAGAGCAAGAGATTGGGGATTGCAAGAGCCTAAAGGTTTATTATTGCTTGGTGTCCCTGGTTGTGGCAAGAGTTTAACGGCAAAAAGTATAGCCTCTTTTTGGAATATGCCATTACTACGTTTGGATGTTGGCAAAGTATTCCAAGGATTAGTTGGAAGTAGCGAAGATAATATTAGGAAAGCAATAGCAACTGCAGAAGCAGTCGCGCCATGTGTGTTATGGATTGACGAAATAGAAAAAGGACTTGGTGGTGTTCAATCAAGTGGATCTACTGATGGCGGTGTGACTTCGCGCATCTTTTCAACTATTCTGACATGGATGCAAGAAAAGACTTCTCCTGTTTTTGTCGTTGCTACAGCCAACAATATCAATCAACTTCCTCCAGAATTATTGCGCAAAGGGCGTTTTGATGAGATTTTTTTTGTTGATCTTCCATCAAAGGAGGAGCGTAAAAACATCTTTACCATTCATCTTAACAAGAAAGGTCAAAACCCGATAAAGAATAATTACCCTATGGAGTCTCTCGCCAATAATACTGAAGGTTTTAATGGTGCAGAAATTGAAGCTTATGTTGAAAATCCAGAGAATCCTCAACTTAAGACAACGCATCTAATGAATGCGATTTTAAAAACAGTGCCGTTGTCTACCACGATGAAAGAGCAAATTGCTGCGCTTAGAAATTGGGCAGCAACGAGAGCAAAGAATGCTTCAATTATTGTAAGGGAAGAGGAACAGAAGGAAATGCCAATTCTTCTAACTCGTCCAGAGTTGGAATTGGAAAGGTCATTTGACTTGAACAACTCTAAAGAGAACAAATTTGGTGTTTATAATAGCGTTGCCCCACCTCTTGCCATTCCGAACAGAGAAGTAAAAAACGTTTATGCCGATGGTACTGCAAAAGCGGGAGAGTAGGTAAATGCCAGCCCGGAAGCAAACAGGGATGATAACGTGTGATGCAAGAACAATTCAGAATGTATAAAACTATGTTTAATAAAAATTATTTTATTAACATCGGTGTCATATAGATTGAACAGTCCCAAGACAAAGGGGCTGGTTCAAAAAAGCCATCCCCGTTTAAGGAAGAGTTTTAGAAGCAGATGGGTAAGCATTTTGCAGATCTAATCTGGTGGTCACAATTGGTCTACTACTAATAATCTTTTTTTAATGGGACCTCCTGAGCAAGAGGGTAAAAGACTCTATTTAATTTATATTTCTATGACCGAACTCGAACTACAACAATACCTTCTCCGCGAGTACCCACAGGAGAATGCTCGCTGTGAATGGAAGGAATTTAAGAATCTTAAGAACTCGTTCTGTGGGGACGAAAAGAATGATGTTATTTCCTACGTGTCGGCTATCGCCAACATGGATGGAGGAGATTTAGTGATAGGCGTTCATGACAAGACATTGGAGATTGTTGGAACGGACACTTATAACTATGATAAGCAAAAGGCAATATTGCGTCTAACAGAAAGATGCGTAAATCTTTCAACAGAAGGTCTAGATATAGATGAGTTTGTCACAGATGATACCAACCGTAAAGTATGGGTTATCCATATTCCTAAACATCTACCTAAGCGACCTGTGTTTGCCCATAATAAGGCGTGGCAGCGAATTGAGGATTCTCTCGTAGAGATGACTGCTGAACGTATGAGCGCAATTCTTGATGAACCTATTTTCAGCGAGACGGATTGGTCGGCACAAATTGTATCTGATGCAACGATTGACGACCTTGATGAAGTTGCCATAGCTAAAGCTCGTATGATGTTCAAGAAAGTACACAGTCGAATACCTGAAGCCGAAGTAAATGCATGGACAGTGGAAACATTCTTGAGCAAGTGCGGCATAATGAAGAACGGAGGAATCACTCGTGCGGCAATCATTCTTCTAGGTAAATACGAATCTGCGTTCAAGTTACGTCCGGCGGTTGCACAAGTGACTTGGACAAGACGGGATGAAAAGCAGGAGGTTGTGGATTACGAACACTTCACCGTGCCATTTATATTAACCGTAGATGAGATCTTATCAAAGATTGAAAATCTAACCATGCGTGAAATGCCGGGAGGCACGCTCTTCCCAGACACGATGAAGCAATATGACGACTATACTATCCGTGAAGCTCTTCATAACTGCATTGCCCATCAAGATTACACGATGCAGCAGCGAATCAATTTTGTAGAAAATCCGACTTACCTTTATTACTCCAATGCAGGGAGTTTCATTCCTGGTACTTTGGAAAATGCTTTAACAAATGAAGAGCCTCAAGCATATTTCCGCAATGAGTGTCTTTGTAGGGCAATGGTTGATTTCAACATGATAGACACAGTAAGTAGAGGTATCAAGAAAATGTTTAATGAACAATGGCGTCGCCATTTTCCAATGCCTGATTATGAAATTGACGCTAAAAACAGAAAAGTGTCGGTACGCATTTATGGCAATGAAATAAATAAACAATATACTAATTTACTCAAAACCAACGATTCACTGACCTTATGGGACTGCATATCATTAGATGCAGTCCAAAAGGGCAGAACTATTCATGAGGATGTTGCGCAGAATTTACTAAACAGAGGACTTATTGAGGGCGAAGCTCCCAATTATACAATATCTTTAGGGATTGCAAAGGCCACTAATCAACTGCAGGGTTATACTAAGCAGAAAGGACTTGATAAGGAGAAAATGAAACAGATGATTTTGCAGTATCTTAAGAATGCCGGTACAGATGGAGCGAAACGTGATAGTATTTATGAATATATCAAAGATGTAATGCCGCAAGTTAAGACGCATGAACAGCAATTGAGACTTTTAGGAGATATACTTAGCGCATTAAGTGTGGATAAACTTATTTACGCAAAAGGACGGATATGGTTCTTAAAAGAATAGTCATAACAGAAGATTTTGACGGTTTATTCCAATTATAGCGGAAATTATAACGGATTCCGTCATATTATAGCGGATAATAAAATCCGATTAACTCATGTCAAATTCGTAAATTGAAGAAGTATGTTATTAGGAGAAAGAATAAAAGAATTAAGAGCAGAGCACGGAGTACTGCAAAGACAATTGGCTGCACTACTTGAAATAGATACTCCGATGTTCAGCAAAATAGAGCGCGGAGACAGACGAGCTAAACGGACACAAGTAATACAATTGGCAGAATATTTCAATATAGATAAAAATGAACTTCTCACTCTATGGTTAGCAGACAAAGTATTAGATGCGGTAGAGGATGAAGACGAATTAAAACACGATGCGATAGAGGTTGCACAAAAAAGAATAGGCTAACGCTTACAATTGTCGGGAACTATATGGTATCATAACTATATAATTCCCGATATTAATATTTGATATTCAGTAATATAGGGACAGTCGCGAAATAGGCTTAAAATTAT
>OMCR01000276.1_pt1 | contig 8184 bp, 7 predicted proteins | sample 1645091 | NCBI WGS metagenome assembly OMCR01 (sample SAMEA103958141, study PRJEB25191) | human gut metagenome | biome: human-associated habitat [ENVO:00009003]; feature: intestine environment [ENVO:2100002]; material: feces | place: Germany | collected 2013/2015 | reverse complement strand
ACGTCTCGTTCATCCCGGACCCGGCATGGTCGGAAGAGGTTGTGCTGACCTGTATGAGCTACATGGCCGTGCTGAGTGCTGCTCTGGCCATCCGCCGCGGTGCTCATATCCGCATGACTGCGTTTGACGTGTATCTGCCCAAAATCGCCGTCAAGGTGCTGGATATTCTGGCCGATCTTGCCGTGTGCATTCTGGGTGTCATCATGATGGTGGTCGGCTGGAACTATGCCACCACTCTGGGCGGCCGCGGCTTCTACGTGTCCATGCCCTGGCTGAGCCGCTTCTGGATGTACTTCCCGGTGCCGCTGGCCGGTGTTGCCATGATCATCTTCGAGATCGAGGCACTGTACAACCACATCAAGAGTATTTTTGTAAAGGAGGAAGTGTAATATGACAGTTCAGACACTGGCAATCATTGTCCTTCTTGTCAGCTTCTTTGTAATGATCTTCCTGCGTTTCCCCATTGCATACGCCGTTGGTCTTTCCAGCGTGCTGTGCATGATGGTGCAGGGTCAGGCACTGACCGATGTCTGCCGTCTGATGGTCAAGGGCATCTCTTCCTTCAGCCTGATGGCCGTGCCGTTCTTCATCACCATGGGTGTGCTCATGGGCTCCGGCGGCATTTCTGAAAAGCTGATCGCTCTGGCTGATGCCTGCGTGGGCTGGATGCGCGGCGGCATGGCAATGGTCAACATCGTTGCTTCCTACTTCTTCGGCGGTATTTCCGGTTCTGCATCTGCAGATACCGCTTCCATCGGCTCCATCATGATCCCCATGATGGTCGATCAGGGCTACGATGCCGACTTCTCCACTGCTGTTACCATCACCTCCTCCTGCGAGGGTCTGCTGGTTCCTCCGAGCCACAACATGGTCATTTATGCCACCACTGCCGGCGGCATCTCGGTCGGCAGCCTGTTCCTGGCAGGTTATCTGCCCGGTGCTCTGCTGGCCATCGTCCTGATGATCGGTTCCTACATCATCTCGGTCAAGGAGAATTACCCCAAGGGCTCTCCGTTCAGCATCAAGGGCTTCGTTAAGCAGCTGGGCACTTCCATCTGGGCACTGGCCGCTGTTATTATCGTTGTGTTCGGCGTTGTTGGCGGTGTGTTCACCGCTACCGAGTCTGCAGCTATTGCAGTTATCTACTCTCTGTTCGTGTCGGTGTTCGTCTACAAGGGTCTGGACTGGAAGGGTGTCTGGCATGCACTGGATGAGTGCGTGAACACTCTGTCCATCGTGCTGATCCTGATCGCCACCTCTGCAGTCTTCGGCAACTGCCTGACCATGCTGCATGTGCCGGATCTGGCTGCAAATGCCATCACCAGCGTCACCGATAACCCCTACATCATCGCTCTGCTGATCGACCTGATCATCTTGGTTCTGGGCTGCATCATGGATATGGCTCCCATCATCCTGATCGCTACTCCCATCCTGCTGCCCATCGCAACCTCCATCGGCATCGATCCCATCCAGTTCGGTATCATCGTGGTTCTGAACTGCGGCATTGGCCTGCTGACTCCTCCTGTCGGCGCTGTGCTGTTCATCGGCTCTGCCGTTGCAAAGCGCCCGATGGAAAAGGTCGTCAAGGCGACCCTGCCGTTCTACCTGTGCATGTTCGTTGCACTGCTGCTGCTGACCTTCATCCCCGACATCAGCCTGGCGATCCCCAAGCTGCTGGGCGGCTACGTCAGCCCCATCACCAACCCGCTGGGTCCTGTGTTCATCCACTGATGGCCTGACGGCGTAAGGTAAAACCGTTAAAGTCCTCTGCATGAAAGTGCAGGGGACTTTTTGTATGCTAAAAACTTTATTTTTCCTCTTGCATTCTGTCGGAATCGTGCTATAATAGTAAGGCAATCGTTTCCAAGGCCGCTCGACGGGGTAGCCGATATTGAAGGTTGTGATGGGCACATACATTTATAATATGGCCCCAATAAGTCAGAACCAGAAATGAGGTGAAAAGAATGAAACAGGGTATCCATCCGAACTACGTTGACTGCACCATCACCTGCGCATGCGGCAACGTCATCAAGACTCGTTCCACCAAGCCTGAGATCCACGTCGAAGTTTGCTCCAAGTGCCACCCCTTCTACACTGGCAAGCAGAAGCTGGTCGACACCGGCGGACGTGTTGAGCGCTTCAACAAGCGCTTTGGCCGTAATAAGTAATTACAGGCTTTTCCAGCGCCGTCTCCTTCGGGAGGCGGCGCTTTTTTGCGTTTCGGGGCGGAATTGTTTTTGCTTTCCACACAGGTTTGCCCCAATTTGAACACAATTTCCGTCTAAAATAAACCAGCATTAAATCAACCGAGAAGGAGCGTATTGCTGTGGTCGAAGTATCGCATCTGAGCAAGAACTATGGCAGCCATCCGGCCATCCGGGATCTGACCTTTTCCGTGGCGGACGGGCAGGTGTATGGGCTGCTGGGCCCCAACGGCGCGGGCAAATCCACCCTGTTCAACAAGCTGTGCGGTCAGCGCCTTGCCATTGTGGAGGACACGCCGGGCATTACCCGTGACCGCATTTTTGCCAACTGCGAGTGGAACGGCCATGACTTCCTGCTGGTGGACACCGGCGGTATTGAGCCCAAGGCTACCGAGGGCATTCTGGCCCACATGCGGGAGCAGGCCCAGATCGCCATTGACACTGCAGACTGCATCATCATGGTGGTGGACGTGCGCGACGGCCTGACCGCCGCGGACGAGGATGTGGCCCACATGCTGCGCCGCAGCCACAAGCCCATCATTCTGGCCGTGAACAAGTGCGACAAGGTGGGCGATGCCCCCATGGAGATGTACGAGTTCTACAACCTCGGCTTTGACGAGGTGATGCCCATTTCGTCCGTGCACGGCCACGGCACCGGCGACCTGCTGGACGCTGTGTGCGCCCATCTGGACTTCAGCGAGACGGTGGTGGAAGAGGACCGCATCCCGGTTGCCATCATCGGCCGCCCGAATGTGGGCAAGTCCAGCCTGACCAACCGCATTCTGGGCGAGAACCGCATGATCGTGGCAAACGAGGCGGGCACCACCCGTGATGCCATTGACACCCCGGTGGACAACGCTTACGGCAAGTTCATCTTTACCGATACCGCCGGTCTGCGCAAGCGCAGCAACATCACCGACGGTCTGGAGCGGTATATGGTGGTGCGCGCCCTGGCTGCCGTGGAGCGCAGCCGTGTGGCCCTGATCCTGGTGGATGCCACCGTCGGCTTTACCGAGCAGGACAGCAAGGTGGCCGGTTATGCCCATGACCAGGGCAAGGCCTGTATCATCGTGGTGAACAAGTGGGACGCCGTGGAAGGCAAGGAGACCAACACCATGGAGCTGCAGCGCCGCGATTATGCCGAGTGCTTCAGCTTTATGGGCTATGCTCCTATCATCTTCATCTCGGCTCAGACCGGCTACAACGTGAACAAGCTCATGCAGCTGATCCGCGATGTGGACAGCCAGAACGGTGCCCGCGTGCCCACCGGCGTGCTGAACGAGATGCTGGCCCGCGCCACAGCCCGGATGCAGCCGCCCAGCGACAAGGGCCGCCGCCTGAAGATCTTCTATCTGACTCAGGCATCCACCCGCCCGCCCACGTTCGTGGCCTTTGTGAATTCGAAGCAGCTGTTCCATTTCAGCTACCAGCGGTATCTGATCAACCAGATCCGCGAGAACTTTGGTCTGGAACACACCCCCATCCGTCTGGTGATCCGCGAGCGCGGCTCCGGCGAAGTGGGCGCAAAGGACGTGTAAGCGCCCGCAAAGGAGGCATCCGTTTCTATGATGAAAGCGATCCTGATCGCCGCAGCCACCATCCTGCAGGCGTACCTGCTGGGCAGTGTGGATACCGGCATCCTCGTCAGCAAATTCGTATATCATGACGACGTGCGCAATCATGGCAGCGGTGCGGCCGGCATGACCAACATGCTGCGCACCTTTGGCAAGAAGGCTGCCGCCATGACCGCGACAGGCGATGTGCTCAAGGGCGTGCTGGCCGTGTGCATCGGCCGGTGGCTGTTCCACATGCTGCCCGCCGATGCTGGTATGTCGCCGTATCTGGGTGTCTATCTGGCCGCTATCTTTGCAGTGCTGGGTCATCTTCCAGTGCCCCAACGAAAACGGCAAGGGTGTGCTGGTGGCAGCTGGTGCCATTCTGGCCATCCAGCCGGTGCTGCTGCCGTTTCTGGCCATTATCTTTCTGGTGTGCCTGATCCCCACCGGCATGGTGTCGCTGGGCAGCGTGGCCATGGCAGCACTCTACCCGGTGCTGACCATCATTTACGGTTCCCTGCAGGGCTATGCCGCCGGTGATATGCTGGTGTGTGCCATTGGCTCCGGCTTTATGTCCGGCATGGTGATCTATATGCACCGCGCCAATATCCAGCGCATCCGTGAGGGCAAAGAGTACCGCTTCGGAAAGCACAATAAAAAATAAAAGCATTATAAAATGCCCCGCAGCCTGCTGGTTTTCCGGCAGTGCTGCGGGGCATTTTTGTTTATGTTATTTTGGTTCCGGGGCGGCCTGCTCAAAATCGTACTCGTCAAAAGTCTCTTCTTCGGAAGGAATGGCCTCGGCCACCTCGGCCTTGGCGCGTTCTTTCAGACGGGAGATAAACTCCTCTGCCGGGATGCCGCTCTGCTTTGGAGAAAGATCCGGTGCCGGATGGCCGTCCGGCAGGTGGGCACCAAAGGCCGGCACAAAGAAGAACTTGCGCACAATAAAGATCAGGGCGATGGCTCCCACGCTGAGCAGGTTTTCCAGTGCGGAGTCGTGGCCCACTACCAGATGACGGGCAATGGCATACAGCAAAACCTCCAGACTGCTGCCGGGGCTGTGCTTGGCCAGCATTTTGATGAACTCGATGCCGATCACGATGTCAAGGCTCCGCTCCAGAAAAATGCGGATCTCCACTTCGTTACCGTCAAACAGCAGGCCAGGCATCCACTTGATGAGCGGCACAGCGCTGAGCAGCAGGCCGATGAGCACAAGGCCGGAGAGCAAAATTTCCAGCAGACTGGATGCCTGAATGATGCGGTTGCGCAGCTGGGTGCGCCAGCAGCTTTCCACATGGGAGGAGGAATTGTCCATATTGAGCCTTCCTTTGCAAAAAAAGTTTCAACATTCATGTGTAATATTGTAACAGAAATGCAGAAAGCTGTCAATTGCTGGAAGATTAGACGGCACTGTTTGCTGCAGTGGTGGGGGCCACCGCTACATAGCCGGATTTTTTGATGCAGTCCTGTCCGGCGGCGGTATCCAGCCAGTCGTAAAGCTGGCGTTCCGGGCTGTCGGCGGCAGCGTCCGCATGGAGAACGGCATAGAACTCGTTGCACAGCGGGTAGCTTTCGCTGGCGATGGTGTCGTTGGAAGGGGTCACGCCGTCCACGGCCAGCAGACGCAGGCCGGGCTGGGAGTACATCTGGTCGATGTAGTAGTAGACCGAGAAGCCGATGGCATTGGCGCTGTTGTTGTAGGCGGCGATGCTGTCCACCAGCTCACCCATGGCAGCGGGAGCCAGCTCGGTGGGCGGGTCCATCAGTTCGCTGCCCTGAATGAGCAGCTTGCGGAACAGGGTCTGGCTGCCGGAGTCTTCGCCTCGCTGGAAGGGCACGATGGCAAGATCCTCGCCGCCCACTTCCTTCCAGTTGGTGATCTTACCGGCATAGATATCCTTCAGCTGCTGCCGGGTCAGGCTCTTGACCGGATTGTTCTCGTTCACGATGAACACCAGTGCGTCCCGGCCAATGGGTTTCTGTTCCAGCTGGGCGTTTGCTTCTTTCAGCTCTTCCTTTACGTAGTCCGGCGCTTCGTAGACCACCAGCATCCTGGCAGTGTACTCCTCATCCGGGTACAGGCCGAAGTTTTCCCACGCATAGGCTGTGGTGCTGACCGAAATGCCGCTCTGGGCTACTTCCAGATCGATGCCGGTGGTATCGGCCATCATCTGGGCCATCAGCGGGATGCAGGCAGTGCTGCCATCCAGCTTGGGAAAATCTTCCACGGTAAACAGCCCGATGGGTTCAAGCTCGCTCACGGAAGAAGCGGGTGCTTCCGGCGAGGTGGAAGCGCTGCTGGCGGGGGTGTCATCCCCCTTGCAGGCAGTGAGAATGCCTGCGGCAGAGCAGGCGGCAAGGCCAAGCAGAAAGCTGCGGCGGGAAATTTTAGCATTTTTCATAAGGTGTTCCTCCAAAGTCTGGCTCAGTAGCCCATTTCATCGTCGGCGTTAATGGAAGAGAAGATGCTTTGGCAGTAAAGCCATTTGCCGTTCGTATCCATCCAGCCATAGTAAAAGCCGCGTTTTGCAACGAACACGTGTTCTGGCAGCTGGTTCAGGCTGTTGTCATAGTAGCTGTAGCAGCTGCCAAGGCCATAGAACACAATGTTGCCGTTTTCATCCAGCACGTCACACATTGAGCCGTTGCTGCTGGGCGCATTGGCGTTGCCACAGTACAGCGGCCTGCCCTCCGGTGTGGTGATGAGATAGTTCAGGGCATAATACTTGTCCTGCAGATGGGTCAGGTCGGAGACGAGGCCCTCGGGGCCGTACACGCGGGTGGCGGTGGTCTCAAAGTTATCGTTATCCCGCAGCTCCAGCCAGACGTAGCCGTCACCCTTGTTATCCATCATCACGCTTTGCTGGCCCTCCACTGGCTCCACGGTGGTATCGGTGATCAAATCGCCGGTTTCGGTGTTGAACACCTTCAACCGTCCGTCCTCATAGTAAAGGGCGATGGTGTCGCTCATGACGCTGGAAGCGTACAGCGGTGTCACCTCACCGGTAACAAGGTCGTGCAGATCATAGCCGAAGTCGCCGCTCGTGCGCCATGTGACCACATAGCCCGGGAAATAGCTGCTGGGCTGGTCGTCGAAGGTGCCAATGAGGGTGCGGTCCACGGTGGCGAGATCCCGCAGCTCGTAGCGGCCATCGCTGGTCTCGAAGCAGGCGGTGCCGCTGCCGCATACCTGTCGGAAGCCGGTGAAGCCTTCGCCGGTGGCGGGGTTATAGAGCGTTTCGTCCGTTGGTTCGCCGCTGGCGTGGCAGGTGTCCAGCTCTACCCAGTCGTTCAGAACGTCCGGTGCATAGGAAAGGCTCAGGGCAGTAGTGGCATCTGCGCCGTAAGTCTGTGTACCGTCCTTCGTCTGTATAATGACCCAGCTGTGCAGGGCGGGTTCATCGTCCCATGCGTCCTCGGCAAGGTCTGCTGGGCGGGCATAGCAGGTGAACACCAGCCTGTCCCCGCACACGATGCAGCGGTATGCGCCATCCGGCACGGGCAGACGTTCGCCGGTGGAAAGGTCGATCACCTGACAGGTGCCGTAACCGTCGTAGCCGTTTTCGTAGCTGCCGTTCACGGCGTGGGCTTCCTGCAGCACCAGCAGACCGTTCTGCATGGAGGCGTTCTGCTCCCCCTCAAAGGTCATGACTTCATTGCCGTTTTTGTCAAACAGGCCGCTGCGGCGTCCGCAATAAGCGTCCGGGTCGGCCCAGGTGCGGAACCAGTAGTTGGTCTCACCGGTCACGGTGTCCTGCAGAAGGTTCACGTTCTCGCTGCGGAAGGACTGGTACAGCACCTTGCTGCCGCACAGAACGGTGCAGGCACCGCCGGAATTGTCGTAACCGTAAAGTATCCGCAGCTTTCCGTCGTCCAGCCGGGAGCTGTCGTAAAGCGGATCCCCATGTGCATCGGTGGGCACTGAGAAAGCAGGAGCAGCAGGCTTGCCGGAAGCGGGCGGCAGCACGCTGCAGCTGCAGCCAAGGGTAAGGCACAGGGCAGCGCATACAGCAGCGCTGCCTATGCGGCAAACGTTACGCTTCATAAAGATCACTCCTTACAGTATGGAAAGGAACAAAGTTTAAAAGAAAGCCGGAAAGGTTTTCCAGTTCAATTATAATACGAAACAGCCGCGCATTCCATTGCAGAAAATGCGCGGCTGATGGTTACAGATTTATGACAGAAGTTCAGGACGCGGTTTTGCTCTGTTCGGCGTCATCCATCCGGCCCAGCTGCTGCAGGAATGCAAGCAGGAAGGGCAGGGACACCAGGAAGGTGAGCACATCCGCGATGGGCTGGCAGATCTCCACGCCGAACAGCCCGTGGGTGCGGGGCAGGATGAGGATGAGCGGGATGAAGAACACGCCCTGTCGGCAGCAGGCCAGGAAGGTGGCCAGGCCGGACGCACCCACGCTCTGGAA
>OMCR01000270.1_pt1 | contig 8390 bp, 3 predicted proteins | sample 1645091 | NCBI WGS metagenome assembly OMCR01 (sample SAMEA103958141, study PRJEB25191) | human gut metagenome | biome: human-associated habitat [ENVO:00009003]; feature: intestine environment [ENVO:2100002]; material: feces | place: Germany | collected 2013/2015 | reverse complement strand
GCTTCTCGCAGCCAGCCCAGACAGCCTCCACGAAGGTATCCTTCATGTCGTCGGGGATCTTGTTCCAGGCGTTATCGCTCATGCACAGGGGGATGTAAACGAAGCAGTGATGGGTCTTGGTGACAGAGGTGACACCAGCCTCATAGAACTTGTTGACCCAGCAGTTGGACACAGCGTTCTCGCAGGCGTCGATGGTGTTCTGCTGCAGAGCGGTGAACTGGTCGCCGGCTGCCAGAGCAACGGGGTTTGCACCGAAGGAGGTGAAGGCCAGCAGCTGACCGTCGTTCTGCATGGTGCGGATCTTGACGCCGTTGAAGTCTGCCATGGTCTGGATGGGCTTCTTGCTGAACACATCACGGAAGCCGGACTCCATGTAGCCGATGACGTGGATACCCTGAGCGTTTGCCTTTTCCTGGATCAGATCGCCCAGCTCATTGCGCACAGCGTAGTTGGCCTGATCCTGGCTGTCCCACAGGAAAGCCTGGTCCAGGATGCTCATCTCGGGGATGTAGTTTGCCAGCACGGAGTTTGCGCAGCTTGCGATGTCCAGGTCGCCCTGAATGGCCATGTCCAGAGTATCAGACTCGCCGCCCAGAGTGCCGCCTGCAACGACCTTGATCTGGAACTGGCCGTTGGTGGCCTCGTTCACGCTGTCCGCGATGGCCTGAGCGCCCTTGTAGTAGTTGGACTGCTCGTTATCGACCATGGACAGGGTGAAGGTGACGGACTCACCGGAAGCTGCAGCGCCAGCGGTGGAACCAGCCGTGCTGCCGGCGGTGGAGGCAGAAGAGCCGCCGCAGGCTGCCAGAGCAGCAGATGCGCCGATGATGCCGGCTGCCTTCAGGAAAGAACGACGAGAAATAACGTTTTTCATGGTAAGATCTCCTTCTTCACTTGTGTATATGCTTCGCTTTCTTCCAAGACGCACATCGTCATGTGACGTATGACGTCTTATGTTGGCTAAAATATAACACCGTCAACAGAGCTTGTCAACGGTGTCTGACTTAATTCTCCATATTTTAAAATTCATATTTTGTTAATTATCACGATTCTGGTTCTGCTCCATGCTCATGCGCCGCACGATCTCGATGCTCTCGCTGTTTTCGGACACATGCTCATACATGCTATCGTACGCTTTTTGGGGGTCGTTGGCGCAGATGGCCTCCGTGATCTGCCAGTGGGTGCGGATGGTGTCCTTCAGCAGGCGGGGTGCCTTGAACTTGGTGAACATCTCAATACTATAGGTGATCACGGGCATGATCTCGGTGATCACACTGTTGTGGGTGCAGCGGGCCACATAGGCGTGGAATTCCTTGTCGGCCGGGCCGTGGTCCTCGCCGGAACGGATCTTGTGCTCCACCTGCTCACACAGCTGGCGCAGAGTGTCCTTTTCGTTTTCCTCAATGCGCTGGGCGGCCAGCTGAGCCACCCACGGCTCCAGCTGCAGGCGCAGCTCCATCAAGTCCACCGCCAGCGTGATCTTATCCTTTACATAGGCAAAGCCCAGCGGGTCCTCGATCTGACCCGGCTTTTCCACCACAAAGGTGCCCTTGCCCCGGCGGATCTCCAGACAGTTGCGTGCCACCAGCAGCTTGACCGCTTCGCGAATGGTGCCGCGCCCCACGTTCAGGCGGGCAGCCAGCTCAAACTCGTTGGGCAGCTTCTCGCCTGCATTGATGTTCTGGTCAATGATGACCTGATTGATCTGATCCGCCACCTGCTCTGCAAGGGAGGAAGTGCGGTTGTCCTGAATGTTGCTGAATACGCTATGATCCTGTGCCATCGTATCTGTACTCCGTTCTGCTCCGCTTGCTTACAGCTTCTATAAGGAAGCCGTATGTCTTTTGTAGACGTCATGACGTCGGACGTCGTTCCTTCACTTTATTATAGACGCATTTTGTTTGATATGCAAGTGGATTTTCCTGGTTTTTGTTGATATCTCACCGACATTCGTTTTTTCTTTTGTTTGATTGCACAAATTCCATACAGATTTTTTAGCAGAATATTCACATCCTACCCGCTCGGTTGGATGAGCCGGATTGTTCTGTGCGGTTTCAGGCATGAAAAAACAGCAGGCCGCAGCCCCTTGACGCAGAACCTGCAAAGGGGTATACTCCGTGTCAGTGAAATATTCGGCTATGACGAGAACAAGTACCCGGGTGGAATGCTTCAGAGAGCTGCCGGTGGATGCAAGGCAGTGCATGAACCCCGTGGGAAGATCCTCTCCGAGCTTTCGGGCTGAAACAGCGGCTGCTGTGTGTAGGCCCGGACGGCAGGCTTCCGTTATCAGAAGCCGCGCATTGTTGGATGCGCACTGAGGGGTCGGCCCGGTTCTGGGTCGGCAAGTAAGAGTGGTACCGCAGAGGATGTACACGCCTTTGTCTCTTATGATGGGAGACAAAGGCGTTTTTTATTGCGGCACCGGGCCATTCCGGATGTTTCATGCAAGAACAGCCTGTAAAACAGAAAGGACGAAACAACATGAAAACTCTGGAAAAAGTAAGCGATTTTGTAGGCAAGTACATGGCCGCCATCGTCATCGTGGTGGCAGCCGGTGCCCTGTTCTTCCCCGGCCCGTTCAGCGTGGTCAAAACCAGCTGGGTGAACACCCTGCTGGGCATCGTGATGTTCGGCATGGGCCTGACGCTGAAGCCCAATGACTTCAAGGTGGTGTTCAGCCGCCCGAAGGATGTGATCGTGGGCTGCGTTGCACAGTTTACCCTCATGCCGTTTCTGGCATGGGCGCTCACGCAGGTGTTCCACCTGCCCACCGAGCTGGCCATTGGCGTGATCCTGGTTGGCACCTGCCCCGGCGGCACCTCTTCCAACGTGATGACCTACCTGTCCAAGGGCGATGTTGCTCTATCCGTCGGCATGACCGCCGTTTCCACCGTGCTGGCTCCTGTGCTCACCCCGCTGCTCACCCTGCTGTACGCTGGCCAGCGTGTTGACGTGAACCCCATGAGCATGTTCATGTCCATCGTCAAGGTGGTGCTGGTGCCCATCGCACTGGGCTTTGTGGTCAATCACTTCTTCCATAAGTTCACCGAGGAAGCCGTCCGTGTGCTGCCTCTGGTCTCCACTACCGCCATCGTGCTGATCATCTGCGCCGTGGTCTCTGCCAACAGCGCCAAGATCATGACCAGCGGTCTGCTGATCCTTGTGGTGGTCATCCTGCACAATGTGCTGGGCTACCTCACCGGCTTTGGCGTGGGCAAGCTGCTCAAGCTGGACTCCACCAAGTGCCGCGCGATCTCCATCGAGGTGGGCATGCAGAACTCCGGCCTTGCAACCAGTCTGGCCGCCGCACACTTTGCACAGTATCCGCTGGCTACCATTCCCGGCGCTGTGTTCTCCGTGTGGCATAACATTTCCGGTGCGATCCTCGCCAACTTCTTTGCCCGCACAGCAGAGAAGAAGGATTGATCTTTCATAACACAGTAAAGCCCCCCGGCAGACGAAGACCTGCCGGGGGGCTTTGCTGTGCCTGTGGGCCGGACATCTGCAACAGAACCGGCACAAATAGTGCTTTTCACGCTGCTTTTAGGGCGATTCACGCAGGTTTGCTTCCAAAATGCGGTAAAGTGTGGGATAATCAAAATACTGTAATATATACCCCCCCCCGTAAAAATGCGAGGGGAAAAAGGAGGTTGTACCATGAAACAAGGCAAACTTATCCGGCGTGCAGTATCGGCGGCGCTGGCCGGATGCATGATGTTCACCTTTTCCGCTCCGGCGCTGGCCGAAAGCACCGATGCGCTGATGCAGTTGAGCATGACTCGCCGCAGCGCCGTGAGCGTGCTGGACGCGGAAAATGGTGACACAGCTAACTATGGCTTTACTATCGATCTTAACGGAACAACAAAAACGGTTAATGAATCAAACTGCAAGGATATTTTCGAAGATGAAAAACTCAGCTATGATCCTACTACAAACAAGCTGACGAACAAGGGCACCATAAGCGGAGAATTGACCATTGACGCGCCAAATGTGGACGTAGAACTGACAGGAAATAGCTTTGTTATTTACGGCTCAAATCCAAACCTGAACATCAAAAACGCGCGGAATGTAACGCTCTCTACAAATAGCTTCTCTGTCGTGGGCGGTTTGTACAGCGGCAATGTTGAAATCAATTGCTCAGGCAAACTGACGATCAAGAACTCTGACCCTTCATGGTCGGCGATCCAAGACAATCTGACCGTGCATAATGCATTGGAGATATTGGTCGAGGGTCGGTTCAGTACAGTGGTCGGTGGCGATGTGAAAATTGAATGCGCCTGCCCGGCGACCTTTAAAAATAACCAAAACGGCGGAATTGCAAAGAGCATTACCTACGCTGGTGAGTATGTTTACTACACCAGTGATGCAGCAGATGCTGAAGCAGTTGACCCGAATGTTACGTCCATCCCAGCAAAAACGGCAAAGTATGTGCGCATTGCGCCGAAAATGCGCTACAACATCAATACTGCAGAAGATGCAGCCATCAAGCTGCAGGGGCAGAATACAGAACTGAAGACTGCCTTTGCGGGCGAAGAGGTCACCGTGACCGCAGCAGGCAGAGAAAACGCAGTGTTTACCGGCTGGACTGACCCGGACAGTGTGCTGACGTCTGACCAGCTGAAAGCAAAAGAAGTCACCTTTACCATGCCGGACAAGAGCGTGACTCTGATCCCGAATTACAATGTTGTGCAAGATTTTGGCATTTATGTTGACGATAAGCCTGTCACCAGCGAAAATTATCAAAACCTGAAGAGTGGGCGTATCGTCTACGACCCGGTGCAAAAGACCCTGACGGCAGCAAATAGGATCAAGAACCTGCTGAAGGTCAGGGCGCCGGAAACGGATGTCATTTTGAACGGCGGCATCGGTAGAGGCGATTTGACGATCGGACAGCAGGACTATCCGAGTGTTGTAGGTGCAGATGATGTGACCGTCACCAGTGACCAGTATGCAGCAATTGATGGCTGGGTTTACATCAACTGCACCGGCAAGGTGGATATCCGCAGCAACGAAGATGTGGCTGTGAACGGAAACCTGAACATTTATGATTCCAGCGAAGTGATCCTTTCTGCGGACAGCAGCGCTGTGACGGGCAGCGCAAATATCACCAGCAACGGTGACGTGACCATTCATAGCACCAGTGGCAGAGCGGCGCAAAAACTGACGATCAACAAGGCCGAGAATGTCACCATTTCCATCAGTGATGACGAAAGAGCAGTCTCCGAAGAGACCAAGATCACCGCTTCCGGTACTGTAACTCTGAAAAACAAAGCACCGGGCGGCCGTGTGGGCACTGTTGACTTTACACAGGCAGACGGCAAAAAATACGTCTACTATACCAGCGAAGCCGAGGATGCAAAGCTGATCGACCCGCGCATTCATCCGCTTGCAGAAGCGGCAGGAAGCAGCTACCTGCGCATTGAGCCGAGGGAGACTTACTACAACATTACCGTTGCGAACGGCACCGCGCAGGTGGGCGACGACACCACCGGCCAGATTACTACCGCCTTTGAGGGCGAAACGGTCACCGTCAAGGCCAACGCACCCACCGATGAGGATGCCGCCAAGGGCGTGAAGTTCCACCACTGGAAGGTGGAAGAGGGAAACACCGCCTTTACCCTGACCGATGGCAAGCTTGGCTCCAAGGAGGAAGCAGGCACCGCAGAGATCAGCTTTGATATGCCCAAAGGCGATGTGAAGCTGACCGCCGTTTACAGCATCCCCGCTTCCGTGCTGAGGAGTACCGTTACTGTTACGGGCGGCACGGCAAAGTCCACTCTGGGCGAGGGCAGCGATATCCCCGCAGAGATCGGCACCACGGTGGAGATCACAGCTACCCCGTATGATGCCGAGAAATACCCCGGCATGGAGTTCGTGGAATGGGAGATCAAGTACCCCGATAGCTTCTACGAGAAATTCCCCGATGGCATTCCGGAGAATCTGCAGCTCAAGCTGAACAATGCCAAGAGCGCGGCCACGACGTTTGAGATGCCCGTTTACCCGGTCAAACTGATCGCCCACTGGTCGGCCAGCGCGGTGACCGACCCGGACGAACCTATTGATGAAGACTTCGGCGTAGAACCTGCACCCATGGATACCACAGGTGGCACCATTGCCGCCGTGGCCGTTGGTGGTGCAGCCATCTGGGGCGGCTACGAGATCGCCACCCGCGTGATCCTGCACAACCTCCTGCCCGAGGGCGCAGCCATCCCGGCAAACCGCGGCCAGCTGGCACTGCTCATCTGGACTGAGAAGGGCAAGCCCGAACCCGCCGCACAGCCCGCCTTTGCAGACATCACCGATGCCGAGCAGGCCAAGGCCGCTCAGTGGTGCGTGGAGCAGGGTCTGCTGGATGCACGGGAAGGCAAGTTTGAATCGGACGGCTGGATGCCCAAGTTCAAGACCATTGAGATCTGGAACAAGGCGTTCCCCAAAAAGTAACCTCTGAGCGCTTCCTCCGTAAAGCCTCAGAATGACAGATCCCCCCGATACCGGATACCCGGTATCGGGGGGATTTTTTGCGCAGGCACGCGTGGCATTGGCGGTGGCAATCATCTCCGACATTTCAATGATCCAGTGACCTTGCAGTTTGCGCGAAACAAAAATACTCCGGCAACTTTCCAACCAAGAGAAAGTTACCGGAGTATTCCGCTTTACTTATTTGTTTTTACCAGCAGTGCCTGATACGGCTCCAGTTCCACATCCGCCAGCCAGACGGAAGTGCCCTCCGGGGTGTGATACTCGCCACCCAGAGCGTCCAAACTTGCCCCTGCCGGGTACTCGGTAAAGTTGAACAGCCCCACCAGCGTTTCCTCGCCGCGCTTGCGTACCAGCGCCAGCACACCGGGATTGTGGCTGTCCCATGTGGTCACCCACGCATCCGGGGCAAAGCAGGGGTCTGCACGCATTTGGCGCAGCTGCTCCATGCCCTGCCACAACTTGTTTTGCAGCGTGCCCTTCCGGGTGCGCTGCTTTGCGTCCTCCCAGTTGAATTTGCTGCGGTGCAGATTGCGGCTGTCCTCCACACGGTCGGGGTCGTTTTTGTAGTCCCAGCCATTGAGTTGTGCGATCTCATCGCCGCAGTTCAGCATGGGGAAACCCTGCAAAAACGCCATAGCAGTGTGCAGCAGCAGGTCACGCTTTACGGCGTAGTCCAGTGCGGTTTTATCGTCCTTTTCCAGTGCCTGCTCCACGCCGCACAGGCTTGCGGTGGTGCCGCAGCTCCGGGCATCGCCGGTGGCGGGGTCGTAGTTGTACAGCTCGCCCTTTGCCCAGCTGCCGGGGAAATTGCCCTCGTAGAAGTGATACAGATATTCTTTGTGCTTTTGCGGGTCAATGCCAAGCCGTTTCTCCACCGCCTCGTCCAGACCCCAGCCGATATCATCGTGGCAGCGCAGATAGTTCACGAACCAGCAGTTTTTCGGCAGGGCATGCAGGGCATCCAGCTGCGCTTTCAGCAGCCGGGTGTCCCGGCTGGCAAGGGCACCCCACAGGTTGACCATGGTGGACACGTTGTAGAGCATGTGGCATTCCGGTTTTTCCGGGGTGCCGAAATAGGCGGCAAGCTCCTTGGGAGCCATGACCACTTCGCCCTTGAGGATGACCGCCGGGCAGACGCATTCCAATACCATGCGCAGCATCCGCACGATGGTGTGCACCTGCGGCAGATTGCGGCAGGTGGTGCCCAGCTGCTTCCAGATGTAGGGTACCGCATCAATGCGGAACACCTCTACACCGAGATTTGCCAGATGCAGGATGCTCTTGGTCATGTCCACGAACACCGCCGGGTTTGCGTAGTTCAGATCCCACTGGTAGTCGTGGAAGGTGGTCAGCACCCACTTGTGCATTTCCTCACACCATGTAAAGTTGCCGGGTGCGGTGTTGGGGAACACCTGCGGCACCGTCTGCTCGTACTGGTCGGGGATGGTGCGGTCCTCGTAGAGGTGGTAATAGGCCTGAAACCACGGGTCGCCCGCCTTTGCCGCCATGGCCCAGCGGTGGGTGCTGGCGGTGTGGTTCATGACAAAATCCAGACACAGGCTGATGCCGGCTTTCCGCAGCTCCCGGGTCAGGTTTTCCAGATCTTTGTTGGTGCCAAGGGCCGGGTCTACGGTGTCGAAATCCTCCACCGCATAGCCGCCATCGTTGTGAGGGTGGGGCATCTGCAGCAGGGGCATCAGGTGCAGATAGGTCAGCTTCTGCTCCTTGAGGTAGGGCAGCTTCTTTGCCAGTTCTTTCAGGTTTCCGGCAAAGAGGTCGGTGTACATGGTCATGCCGAACATATTGCCCCGCTTGTACCACTCCGGGTCGGCAGAGCGCGCCTTGTCCAGTGCTTTCAGCTCGGCGCTGCGGGCGTTGTAGGCTTCTGCCATCTCCCGCTCCAGAACTTC
>OMCR01000264.1_pt1 | contig 8599 bp, 8 predicted proteins | sample 1645091 | NCBI WGS metagenome assembly OMCR01 (sample SAMEA103958141, study PRJEB25191) | human gut metagenome | biome: human-associated habitat [ENVO:00009003]; feature: intestine environment [ENVO:2100002]; material: feces | place: Germany | collected 2013/2015 | reverse complement strand
CGGCGGTGGAGGATGCAGAAGAACCGCAGGCGGTCATGCCAACAGCCAGTGCTGCAGCGGCAGCAACGATCGCAATGTTCTTGAGTTTCATGTGAAATATACTCCTTTGAAATTTCTTCGTATTCAGATCAACCAACAGGGTGTGATGGATGATGAAGACGATTATACGGGAATTTCGACAAAAAATCAAGACGCCTATGTGCATTTTGAACGATGAAACAGGAACTGTTACCGATTTGACATGAAATTGGAACATTTTAACATGAGCTCACATGAAGCAAAGTTTTGTAGGAAAGGCTGCTTGCCGCTTCGTAAAAAGACAGCCCCATGCAGATCTTGGTCTGCACAGAGCTGTCTGGTCGGAAGGTTAAAGAAGACGCAGGGCCCAAATGGCTTTACTTGGGCTGACGGCCGATGTAAGCCAGAATGCCGCCGTCGGCGTACAGGATCTGGCCGTTCACAAAGTCGGAAGCGTGGCTTGCAAGGAACACGCAGGGGCCCACTATGTCGTCCGGCTCACCCCAGCGGCCTGCGGGGGTCTTGGCGGTGATGAACTGGTCGAAGGGGTGGCGGCTGCCGTCCGGCTGCACCTCCCGCAGAGGTGCGGTCTGGGCGGTGGCAATGTAGCCGGGGCCCATGCCGTTGCACTGGATGTTGTACTCGCCGTACTCGGAAGCGATGTTCTTGGTGAGCATCTTCAGTGCACCCTTGGCGGCAGCGTAGGCGGAGACGGTCTCGCGGCCCAGCTCGCTCATCATGGAGCAGATGTTGATGATCTTGCCCTCGCGCTTTTCCATCATGTCCGGCAGAACGGCCTTGGAGCAGTTGAAGGCACCGCCTACATGCACATCGATGACCCGCATAAAGTCGGCGTGGCTCATCTCGATCATGGGCACGCGCTTCATCAGGCCGGCATTGTTTACCAGAATGTCCACAGGGCCGACCTCGGCCTTGATCTTTGCAACCATGGCGTTCACAGCGTCCTCATCGGACACGTCGGCCACATAGCCGTGTGCGTCGATGCCGACTGCCTTGTATGCTGCAAGGCCCTTTTCAAGGCTTGCTTCGGAAGAGCAGTTGAAGCAGATGGCGGCACCGCACTTGGCCATGCCTTCGGCGATGGAGAAGCCGATGCCGTGGGCACCGCCGGTGATCAGAGCCACCTTGCCCTGCAGGTTGAAAGCGGAAAGATCCATGATTTTCTCCTTCTCAAGTTAAATTTTTAGCAAAAAGCCCCGTACCGGTGGACCCGGTACGGGGCTTGTGTATGGTGCGTTTTAGCGCAGGTCAGTGGTAGCGATGTTGTCCATGTCGTCAAACTCCATGTTCTCGCCGCCCATTGCCCAGATAAACGTATAGTTCGAGGTGCCTACGCCGCTGTGAATGCTCCAAGAAGGGCTGATGACAGCATCCTCGTTGTGCATCACGATGTGGCGGGTCTGGGTAGGCTCGCCGCACATGTGGAACACCACCTGCCCCTCGGGCAGTTCAAAGTAGGTATAAATTTCCATGCGCCGTTCGTGGGTGTGGCTGGGCATCGTGTTCCAGTTGGAACCGGATTCCAGTTCGGTCATACCCATGCTGAGCTGGCAGGTCTTCAGCACATCCGGGTGGATGAACTGATTGATGGTGCGCTTATTGCAGGTCTCGACGCTGCCCAGAGGACGATGGTTTGCATCGGCCATCTTGATCAGGCGGGTCTCGTAAGAGCAATGTGCGGGAGCGGATACCATGTAGAACTTGGCGGGATGCTCCGGGTCGGCGGAAGCAAAGGTGACTTCCTTGGTGCCCTTGGTGATGTACAGGCAGTCCTTGTAGCCCAGCTCGTACTTCACGCCGTCGGCCACCACGATGCCGGTGGAATCCTTGCCGATGTTGAACATGCCGATCTCGCGGCGCTCCAGAAAGTAGTGGGTGCCGAAGTTTGCCCACACATCGATGCCCTTGTCGATGGACACGGTCTCGTGCACCGGCATGCAGCCCAGCGTGACCATGCGGTCCACATGGCTGTACACAGCAACGACCTCATCGGCCTTGTACAGGCCGGTGATGAGCATTTCGTCCCGCATTTCCTCAGTGGTATAGCGCTTGAAATCCTTCTGGTTGCAGGAGTAGCGGATATCCATTCTGGACTCCTTCCTGCAATTAGCGCTGGATACGGCCGGAACCGTCGCCGCCAGCCAGCTTCTCGACCTCGGACACGGTCATCATGTTGTAGTCGCCCTCGATGGAGTGCTTCAGAGCAGAAGCAGCAACAGCGAACTCAACAGCTTCCTGAGTGGTCTTGCCGGTCAGCAGGCTGTAGATCAGGCCGCCGCCGAAGGAGTCGCCGCCGCCAACGCGGTCGATGATCTTCAGCTCGTACTTCTTGGAGAAGCAGTACTCATTGGAAGCAACATCGTACAGCATTGCGCTCCAGCCGTTCTCGGAAGCGTTGTGGCTCTCACGCAGGGTGATAGCGACCTTCTCGAAGTGGAACTTGTCAGCCAGCTGCTTGGCAACGCTCTTGTAGCCCTCAGCGTTCAGCTTGCCGCCGTAGATATCGGTAGCCTCGGCCTCGATGCCGAACACGTCCTTTGCGTCCTCCTCGTTGGAGATGCAGACGTCAACGTACTCGCACAGCTTGGTCATAGCCTCACGAGCCTGCTCACGGGTCCACAGCTTGCCGCGGTAGTTCAGGTCGCAGCTGATCTTCACGCCGTGAGCCTTAGCAGCCTTGCAGGCCTCGCGGCAGATCTCGACGACATTCTCGCCCAGAGCCGGGGTGATGCCGGTGAAGTGGAACCAGTCCACGCCCTCGAAGATCTTATCCCAATCAAAGTCGGAGGGCTGAGCCAGCTGGATGGCACTGTTGGCACGGTCGTAGATGCAGACGGAACCGCGCTGAGAAGCGCCCTTCTCGTTGTAGTAGATACCAACGCGATCGCCGCCGCGGGTGATCATGCTGGTGTCAACGCCGTAGCGGCGCAGGCTGTTGACAGCGGCCTGACCGATTGCGTGTGCGGGGAGCTTAGTGACGAAAGCTGCGTCCAGACCGTAGTTGGCCAGAGAAACAGCAACGTTTGCCTCGCCGCCGCCGAAGCTGAACTCCAGGCTGTTAGCCTGAACGAAACGCTCGTAGTTGAACGGCTGCAGACGGACCATCAGTTCGCCAAAAGTAACGACTTTCATTGGTTATTCTCCTTTTATTTACAGGTGTTTATGACCTTCTGCTGCGGGGCATCCCCGGCGCAGCAGGGCTTTTACGGATAGGGGAGCCGGAGCTCAGGCCTGAACCAGGTGGAATGCGAAGCCGCCGATCTCGTCTGCAAAGTAGCAGGCGATGGTCTTGCCGTTCTTCACGTTCTTGCTGTCCAGATCGAACTTCACGCCGCGCTGAGACAGGTGGTAGATGGCACGATCCACGTTGTTGCAGCCGATGGCGATGTGGCCATTGGTGCCGCGGCCGGGCTTCTTCATGATCTCAAACTCCTTGTTGCCGACGAAGATGCTGGAGTTGCCGGGAGCGACCTTCATGTTCAGCAGGCTGCCGATCAGGTTGGCCACCTTCATGGCCTCTTCCTCGTTGCCGGTGTTGATGCCGACGTGCATCAGCTTCAGACCCAGCATGGTGTCAACCGCTTCCTTGCTCTGAGCGGTGATCTTAGCCCAGTCGTGAGCCTTGATCACGTCGCTCTTGCACATCCAGGTGCCGCCGACAGCAAAGATCTGGTCATAGCCCAGATAGTCGTTGACGTTCTTTGCGTTGACACCGCCGGTGCACATCCAGCGTGCGCTCTTCAGGGCAGCGCCGATGTTCTTCAGCATGCCGACACCGCCGTTTGCCTCAGCGGGGAAGAACTTCAGCGCCTCGCAGCCCATGTTCATAGCCTGCTGCATCTCGCCTGCAGAGCAGGTGCCGGGCATCATGATGCCGCCCTTGTCGATAACGTGCTTGCAGACTTCGGGGTCGAAGCCGGGAGCAACGATGAAGGAAGCACCAGCTGCCATTGCACGGTCAGCCTGCTCGGTGGTCAGGACAGTGCCTGCGCCCAGCAGCATCTCGGGCATCTCCTCGTGGATCTTGCGGATGCACTCCTCAGCGCATGCGGTACGGAAGGTGACCTCAGCTGCGGGCAGACCGCCGTCAGCCAGAGCCTTGCACAGGGGCAGGGCTTCATCAACGCTGTTAAAAGCGATAACAGGGATAATGCCGATCTGATAGACCTTTTCTACGATGGGATTCATAACGCATTTCTCCTTTTACAATAAACTCTCCTGTGCGCGTGGGGCAGCCCTTTGGGCATGGCACACCCACTATGCGCTTGTAATACTAGTATAAACGAACCGGGGGAGTTTGGTAATGCTCAACAAGCACAATGTTTTGCATAATAGCTTGTATACATTGCACAAAAATGACGAATGACCTGAAAATTGGGGCTGTTTTGACCCTGTTTGCTCAAATACCAAGCCTGCCGAACAGCTCCGCAACGCCGTCGTGGTCGCAGTCGGCTTCGCTCACAATGCTGCCAATGGCCTTGATCTGGGGCATTCCGTTGGCCATAACAGCGGCGATCCCTGCCTTTTCCAGCATGGCGCGGTCGTTCTCGCTGTCGCCCACGGCAAGGGTATTCTCGTGGGGGATGCCCAGCAGGTCGGCCAGAGCCAGCAGGGCACTGCCCTTATCCACACCGGCAGCGGTCACTTCAATGTTATCCGGCGAACCCTGCACCACGGCCACGCCCGGGATAGCCTGAAACTTTGGCAGGGCAGCGGCGGTCTTTTCGGTGCTGTCGAAGAACATGCACAGTTTTTCGATCTCGTGCGCATGGCGGGACATCCAGCTCTCGATGCCGGGAATGACGGTAAAGCGGCCGTCGGTCAGGTTCTGCCGCGCCTCGGAGGAGAGAAAGTGGGCGGTGCGGGAGGTGAGCTTTGCAATGCCCTCCGGAGTCTTGATGGCAAGGCCGTCGCTGAATACGCTCAGCTCGCCATCGTACTGCTGGAACAGGTCAAAAGCTTCCCGTGCCACTTCTGTCGGCATCAGGCGGTGCAGCAGGCAGGCGGGTTCGCTGGTGTGGCGCTGGGCAGCGTTGGCATAGCGGCTGTGCACAGCACCCATGGGGTCATCGCCAAGGTCCCACACGGCGGCACCGTTGGAGGTGATGGCATACCGGATGCCGGGCAGCTTTGCCACAACAGGCGGCAGACTGGCCAGCGGGCGGCCTGTGGCGGGCACCACCACCACGCCATGCTCTACAGCGCGGGCAATGGCTTGACGGGTGGCAAGGGTGACCTCGTTGTTCCGGTTCAGCAGGGTGCCGTCCAGATCCAGCGCGGCAAGGCGGACAAGGGGAAAGCTTTGCAACATAATGGCTCCTTTTATAATAGGTACGCTCAAAAACAGAGCGCAAGTTTACAACACTCTTTTTATTTTATCGCACCGGAAAGGTTTGCGCAAGATGGCGTGATGTGGTATAATCATATCTTATCATATTGAAAATATAGGAGAAATACCATGAATCCCAAACAATTGTGGAGCCGGCGCCGCCCGCACCTGTGGTTCCAGCTGTACTGGGTGGTGTATCTGATCTGGTTCTTCTGGCTGGATCTGACCATCAAAGATCCCAAATATATCATCCACGCCCCGCTTGATGACCGGATCCCCTTCAATGAGTGGTTCATCTTTCCGTATTGCAGCTGGTTTGTGCTGCTGGCTGGTGTGACGGCCCTGCTGTGGTGGTGCGACACCCAAAGCTACGATAAGCTCTGCCTGACCATGTTTTCCGGCATGACCTTCTGCCTGATCCTGTACATGCTGCTGCCCAACGGTCTGGATATCCGCCCCACAGTGGATGCGGTGGGCCGCAGCAACATTGCAATGAGCATCATGCAGCTGATCTGGAGGGCGGATGCCTCGGTCAATGTGTGCCCGTCCATCCATTGCCAAAGCTCGGCCTGCATGGCACTGGCGTTCAGCCACAGCAAGCTGGCAAAGGAGCGCCCGGCCCTGAAAATTTTGGCCTGGGTGTGGGCTGCACTGATCTGTGCGTCCACCGTGTTCACCAAGCAGCACTCCATCATTGATGTGGTGTGCGGTCTGGCCGTGGCCTTTGTGTGGGTGCCGGTGGTGTACCGTTCCGCTAAAAAGTAAACGCAGCAAAAGCCCTTCACCCGGAGGGCTTTTGTGCTGCCATGGGGCCTGTCTTGACAAAACAGAGAAAAATGTTGGCGATTTTTAGTTGCAGCCACACTTGACAGCCGCCCTGTGGTTGGGTAATATGGTCTTGATAACTTCAATACTAGTATATCAATTTTTGCTTTACACCGGAGGTTGAAGGGAGAGAGACCACATGTCATTACTGAGTGCGCGCGAAACGGCATACCAGACGATCCGCAGCCGGATCATTACGATGGAGCTGAAGCCCGGTGATCCGCTGAATGACCGGGAGCTGGCCGAAGAGCTGGGCATCAGCCGCACGCCCATGCGGGAGGCTTTGCTGATGCTCAATCTGGCCCGCATGGTGGACATCAAACCGCAGAGCGGCACCCATGTGGCACCCATCAACCTGAAGTTGATGGAGATGGAGCAGTTTGCCCGCTATACACTGGAAAAAGAGATCCTGAACCGGCTGCGCGGCCATGTGACACCCCGGCAGGAGGAAGAATACCGCAGCAACATTGAGACATACCGTGTGCTGGAAGCGGATATGAGCCAGCCGGACCGCACTGCCCGTATGCTGGAGCTGGATAATGCATTCCACCGCAAATCCTTTGAGTTGTGCGGCATGGAAGCTCACTACGACCACATGCTGGCCAGCCTGCAGCATGTGGAGCGCATCCGCAAGTTCAGCCTGCTGACCGAGGAAAACAAGTCGGTCTGCTCCTCGCACACGGCAATTCTGGAAGCACTGCTGCACGGCAGCGCGGACGACGTGAGCGAAGCGCTGGAAAGCCACCTGAGCCGGTATAAGCAGTCGGTGGCGCAGGCCCGCAGCGTCCACCCTGAATATTTTATTGATGAATGAACTTGAGGGAGAAACCGCTGGAAGAGGGCAGGTTCCTCTTTTTTGCATAAAATATAAAAAAATTGAATTACTTGAATCACGTTATTGACCAAAACAGCGTTTTGCGGTAAAATCGAGGTACAACAGGCATGGTATCATGCCGGTTCCCGACGCAGTGTGCCGTGGGGCGCGGCTGTGCGATCCCTTTACAGAATAAGGAGGTCTTAAGCAATGAAGGCCAAACGATTGATAGCTCTTGCACTGGCAGCAGTGTTCATGCTCAGCGCGGCAGCAACGCCGGTGTTTGCCGCAGCAGCTCTGCCGCAGGAAAATGCAGCGCTGGAGCAGCAGAATGATATGGTTTCCATCCGGCTCAAAGCCACGGGCGACCTTGTTTATGGCTCCAACTACAAGCTGGAGGTGCAGACCAACCCTGCCGATACCCAGTATATCGGTGTTGTGGTGGGCGTTGGCGGCGAAGCGAATGGCTATGTGACGCTGGTGCTGTCGGATAAGATCCGCACGCTGCTCAAGATGATCCCGCTACCCAAGAAGATGTCCAAGACACCGGATCAGGCAGAGGAGTTCAATGTGTACAGCTACCTCAAGCAGCTGATCGACGGCAACGATGTCAGCGTGCTGCTGCGGGTGGCCGATGAGGCCGTCTCGGTGATGGATGTACTGCACTTCTATGTGCCTACCATCGATCAGGTGTCCAACGGCCTGCGCCTTGCGCTGAACCTGATCCGCAAGTATCTGCCGGAGGACGCGTTCAGCCGCATTTATCTGGACGAGCAGCCGGTGGATGCCGGCAACTATGTGGCCGGTGCACTGGCGCTGGAAAGCAGCGATATGAACACCGCAGGCTTTGCCATGTTCAAGATCAAGCCCAAGACAAACGGCGTGCGCATGTACTGGGCACAGCAGGCCGAAAAGCCCATGACCGCCGAAGAGCTGCAGAGCTTCAATGAAGCGGCTGTGCTGGAAGTGGATGGTCAGGTGGTGCCCACCGATAAGATCCGCTACAGCTACAAGAAGTCCGGCTGGGGCTGTGATGCCACCAGCGAGCTGCCCACAGAGCCGGGCACCTATGTGCAGACGGCAGAAATCGGCGGCAATTACTCCTGCAGCAGGATCAGCCGCAACATCACCGTAAAGTGATGTCGTAAAGCAAAAACAAGACCCCGCACCAGAAGGTGCGGGGTCTTGCTGTATCTTATGAGAAAAACGGGATCACATGCGGAACCGGAAGCCCCAGCCGCCGCAGCAGCAGTTGCACAGCAGGTTGAGCAGGATCATGCTCCAGCACCAGCGCATCAGGCCGCCGGGGCTGGTGTAGGTGGCCTGTGTGGTGCGGTAGGTCTGGCCGGGGTTCTGCATCCGGCGCAGGTGCATCTGGTACTCGGTGTTGCCCGGGTCCAGCTGCACGGCACGGCGGGCATCCTGCAGCGCATCGATGCGGTTGCCCAAGCCCTGATTTGCGAGGGAGGAAAGATAATACCACCGGGCATTGCGGCCGGTCATGCCGTCCAGCACGCGGCGTGCCTCGGCGTAGCGGCCATTCACCACAAAGTTGCGGGCTGCCTGCATCTCGGGCGAATCACTGCCGCTGT
>OMCR01000249.1_pt1 | contig 9125 bp, 8 predicted proteins | sample 1645091 | NCBI WGS metagenome assembly OMCR01 (sample SAMEA103958141, study PRJEB25191) | human gut metagenome | biome: human-associated habitat [ENVO:00009003]; feature: intestine environment [ENVO:2100002]; material: feces | place: Germany | collected 2013/2015 | reverse complement strand
GTGTGGATCGCCATGGTCATCGACTGGCTCTGCCGTGTGACCTGCTTTGTGACCCGCTTCCGCAGCGGGGTATGGAAAACCAAGTATCACGCATAAAACAAAAAGGAAGGACCCTTTGCATGAAACTCATCAGCTGGAATGTGAACGGCCTGCGGGCCTGCCTGACCCACGGCTTTGCCGACAGCTTTGCCGCGCTGGACGCCGATATTTTCTCGGTACAGGAGACCAAGATGCAGCCCGGTCAGGCGGATTTTGCCCCGGAGGGCTACACAGAATATACATACTCGGCCGAGAAAAAGGGCTACTCCGGCACGGCCTGCTGGTGCCGTGAGCAGCCGCTGTCCGTGACCACCGGCATCGGCATTGAGCAGCACGACCACGAGGGCCGTGTGCTCACGCTGGAATACCCGGGGTTCTGGCTGGTGAACTGCTATACCCCCAACAGTCAGGACGGGCTGAAGCGTCTGGACTACCGCATGGAGTGGGAGGATGCCTTCCGTGCCTACCTGCTGGCACTGGACGCAAAAAAGCCGGTGATCCTGTGCGGCGATCTGAATGTTGCCCATAGGGAGATCGACATCAAGAACGACAAGACCAACCACATGAGCGCAGGCTTTACCGATCAGGAGCGCGGCAAAATGACCGAACTGCTGGACGCAGGCTTTGCCGACAGCTTCCGCGTGCTGCACCCGGATGAGGTGAAGTACAGCTGGTGGAGCTACCGCTTCCACGCCCGCGAGAAGAATGCGGGCTGGCGCATCGATTACTTCATCGTGTCCCGCCGCATTGCCGATAAGATCCGCGCGGCGGAGATCCACAACGAGATCTTCGGCTCAGACCACTGCCCGGTGGAGCTGGACATTGACCTGTAACCTGTAAAAAATGCCTGCTCTCCCGGAAAGAGCAGGAAAAAGGAGACTCTATGCTCAAAAGCTATCTGCTGGTATTTTTTGTTTCCATGGTGCCGCTCATTGAACTGCGCGGAGCCATCCCCATCGGGCTTGGCATGGGCCTGCCCATCCTGCCCACCTATCTGGTGTGCGTGGTGGGCAACATGATCCCGGTGCCGTTCATCTATCTGTTTGCACGCAAATTCCTGATCTGGGGCTACCACAAGCCCCTTATCGGGCCAATCTGCAAGTTCTGCATCGTCAAAGGCGAGAAAGGCGGCCGCGCACTGGAAGCCAAGGCGGGCCGCGGCCTTGTGGTGGCGCTGCTGCTGTTCGTGGGTATCCCGCTGCCGGGCACCGGCGCGTGGACCGGGACGCTGGCGGGCTCGATCCTGGATATGAAGTTCAAGGACGTGGTCAAGGCCTGCATGGGCGGCGTGCTGCTGGCGGGCATCATCATGGGTCTGGCCAGCGCGGGCCTACTGGGTGCGCTGAGCACCCTGTTCTCGGTGGGCTGAGAAAAAAAGACTGTGTTCTGGCAAAGAACAACAATTGACAATGGCATTTTGCCGCTGAGTATGCTAAAATAAAAAGGTGTTTTGAAACCGGCGGCGCAAAGCTGCCGGACAGAAAGGAACGATAAGATCATGGATCAGGCACTGAATCAGAAAATCGACGCATATATTGCGCAAAACAAGGAACAGCTGCTGAAGGATATTGCCGCTCTGGTGGCAGTCAACAGCGTAGAGGGCACCCCGGAAGAGGGCGCACCCTATGGCGCAGGCCCCCGCGCCGCACTGGACAAGACGCTGGAGCTGGCTGCAGGCATGGGCCTTGCCACCCGCAACTGTGAAAACTACATCGGCTATGCAGAGCTGGCCGGCAAGGACCCTGAAAAGTATCTGGCGACCATCTGCCATGTGGACGTGGTGCCCGTGGGCAACGGCTGGACGGCCGACCCCTTCACCATGCGCATTCAGGACGGCTGGCTGCTGGGCCGCGGCGTTGCCGACGACAAAGGCCCCATGGTGGCTACCCTGTATGCCCTGAAGTTCCTCAAGGAGCAGGGCTATGAGCTGCGCTACCCCATCCGCGCACTGGCAGGCACCAACGAGGAGACCCACATGCAGGATGTGGACTACTACCTCAAGAACTACCCGGCTCCCGCTTTCTGCTTTACCCCGGATGCCGAGTTCCCGGTGTGCAACGGCGAGAAGGGCCTGTTCGGTGCCAAGATCGTCAGCCCGGTGTGCAACGGCGTCATCGTGGAGATCGAGGGCGGTGTGGCAAACAACGCCGTGCCCGACCGTGCAAGCGCGCTGGTCAGAACCGATATCTCTAAGCTGAAGAATGCCCCCAACATCACGCTGGAGCCGGAAGGCGACGGCGTGCGCATCCGCGGCTGGGGCAAGTCCGGCCACGCAGCCATGCCGCAGGGCACCGTGAACGCCATTGGTCTGGTGGTGAACTACCTGCTGGACAACGGCCTGTGCAATGAGACCGAGCGCACCTATCTGGAGGCTGTGCGCAAGCTGCACGCTTCCACTGCCGGTGAGGGTCTGGGCATCAACTGCGCCGACGGCCCCTTTGGCCCGCTGACCGTGATCGGCGGCCGCATCTACATGGAAGATGGCCGCATTTTCCAGACCATGGACAGCCGCTTCCCCACCTGCACCAACGGCAAAAAGATGACCGAGCAGATCCGTGCCGCACTGGGCGACGGCGCTGAGCTGCGTGATGTGACCGCTGCCGAGCCCTTCTATATTGAAGCCGACAGCCCTGCCATTCTGGCCTGCATCAACACCTACAACGAAGTGACCGGCGAGAACGCCAAGCCCTTCACCATGGGCGGCGGCACCTATGCCCGCCACTTCCCCTATGCGGTCAGCTTTGGCCCCGAGCATGTGGACCTGCCCCTGCCGGAGTTCGGCGGCCCGATGCACGGTGCAAACGAAGCGGCACCCATTGACAAGCTGCTGGAAGCCGTAAAGATCTATATCATCGCGCTGCTGCGCCTTGAGGAAATCGACTTCTGATGCAGCCGATGAATGTGCTCGTCATCGACGGGCAGGGCGGGGGCCTTGGCAAACAGCTGGTGGCAGCCCTGAGCACGCAGTGTCCGGAGGCCCGGCTCACTGCGGTGGGCACCAACAGTCTGGCGGCAAACGCCATGCGCAAGGCCGGTGCCCTGCGTGCCGCCACCGGCGAGAATGCCGTGGTGGTGAACTGCCGCAGCGCGGATATCATCGTGGGGCCCATCGGCATCGTCGTTGCGGATGCACTGCTGGGCGAGATCACGCCCGCCATGGCCACGGCCGTGTGCCAGAGCCATGCGACGCGGGTGCTCATCCCGGTGAACCACTGCGAAAACTATATCGTGGGTGTGCCGGAGCAGCCTATCAGTGATCTGGTGGCCGCTGCGGTGCAGAAGGTGAAAGCTCTCTGCGCCGGGGAAGGCTGCGGAAAAAGGGTTTATTGAAAATGCCCTCCGCTTGCGCTCTGGGCATGATTCAAGGAATTTATATTTTTTAGTTGCAAGTCGGAAAATCCTGCGGGATTTTCCGACTTGCTTTTTCACCGGAGCGGGCGCAATGAAGAAGTGGCCGGTTTCCCGGCTGTGCGGCTGTTTCCGCAGGAAACAAGCACAGACAGATCAAGTTTCCCTTTTGGGCCCTTTCCGTGAAAATGCAACAGCGGACAGCCCGCAGGCTGTCCGCTGTTGCTCTACTATAAAAATATTCTTCCGCTGAAGATGCCCAGAGCGCAAGCGGAGGGCATTCTGAATCGTTACGACTTCTGTCGACCACGATCAGTGCAAAGGCGATGACACCGGCCAGCACCATGGCGCTCAGGCTGTTCTCGCCCAGGCTGGGGCTGACGGTGGAGTAGCTGTCCACCTTGAGGGCAAAGGGCAGTGCGCCGGAGTTGATCTGGCGGGCCATCTTGACGACCTGCTCCTGCGTGAAAGGATTGGAAGCCGAGCTTGTAATGATGGCAGAGCCATCGGTAATAGCAGTATTGACCGTAGCCGTGCTCACGTTTTCATCGTCCAACCAGATGCTGATGGTGCCGCCCGATGCAGCCAGCTTTGTGGTAGCATCGCCAAATGCCTTGGCACCGTCATCGGTGAACTTCAAAGAGACGAAATATTCCGAAGCACCGCCATTGCTGACGGGGCCATACTGAGCTGCGGCGCTCTCGATCATGGAGCCGTCCAGGATCAGCTCACCGTCCGCACTGCTTCCCTCGCGGAAGGTCAGATAGGCGGTGGTGCCGATCTCATCGATTGCAGCTTCCGGGTCAAAATCCGTCTCACCGGACTGCCACGGGAATTCCAGGATTAGACTGTCGGAATTGTTGTCCACATACAGCTCATAGTCGGTCACGTTCAGCGCCACGAGACGGTTCTCAATGACGAGCTGGGCTGCTTCCAGCTGTTCTTCGGTAGCATCGTAGCCATCCGACGGCACAAAGGTGACGTTGACACCGCCCTTGATATCCACACCGAAGCGGATATCCTTTGCACCTTTGATGTAGGTCGTGGTCGTATCGCCGTACTTGGCATACACACCGAAGAACGCAGTATACACAAATACCACGATCAACAGCACTGTGGCGATCAGATGCCATGCTTTGCCTTTTGTTTTCATAAAATTCAGGGAACCTCCAAAAGCAGCAGTTCTTGCAGCTGCCGCCCGTATTCTAGTGCGGACCGCCTGCTCCGGCGGGCCTTATCATTTCCGCAAGGGGGCCGTCGTGCCGGCTTTCTTGCGACAAAACTCCCCTGACGGCCCAAACGGGCCGCACAGAGGAGATAAAATCAAAAAATGTTAGTCTGCCTTGTCAGCCAGCAGTTTTTCTGCCACAGCCAGACGCACACAGATGCACAGCAGTTCGGAAGCGGTTTCCACCTCGTCCAGGCTGGGATAGGTGGGCGCAATGCGCAGGTGAGAATCCTCGGGGTCCTTGTGATAGGGATATGCAGAACCGGCACCGGTCAGGGTCAGGCCCGCATCCTTGCACAGACCTGCCACGCGCTTTGCACAGCCGGGCATCACATACAGGCTGATGAAGTAGCCGCCCTTGGGGTCCGTCCAGTGGGCAATATCCCCGCAGGGGATGAGGTTGTTCTTGAATGCGGTCTTGACGGCATCAAAGCAGGGCACCAGACGACGGCGATGCTTTGCCATGTGGGCCAGCACACCTTCCTTGTTCTTCAGGAAGCGGACGTGGCGCAGCTGGTTCATCTTGTCGTAGCTGATGATCATGACCGAGAAGCGCTTGCAGATATACTTCATGCTGCTCTCGCTGCAGGCAATGGCAGAAACGCCTGCACCGGGGAAGGTGATCTTGCTGGTGGAAGTGAACATGAACACACGGTCTTCGTTGCCGTACTTCTTGCTCTCGTTCAGCAGCACCGGAGTCTCGATGATCTCATCGGTCAGGTGATGGACGATATAGGCTTCATCCCAGAAGATCTTGAAATCAGGCGCAGCGGTCTTCATCTTGGCAAAACGCTCGATGGTCTCATCGCTGTAGGTGTAGCCATCGGGGTTGGAATACTGCGGCACACACCAGATGCCCTTGATGTCAGGATCCTCGGCCACCAGCTTTTCCACAATGTCCATATCCGGGCCATTGGGGGTCATAGGCACGCTGATCAGCTCAAAGCCAAACTCCTCGGTAATAGCAAAGTGACGGTCATAGCCGGGCACCGGGCAGAGGAACTTGCGCTTCTCCACCTGAGACCAGGGGCACGGAGACTCCGGGAAACCAAACACATAGCCGATGTTGATGAGGTTGTACATCAGTTGCAGGCTGGAGTTGCCGCCCACGAACACTTCCTCCGGCTTTACGCCAAAGACATCCGCGAACAGCACACGGGCCTCCTGCAGACCTTCCAGCTCACCATAGTTGCGGGCATCCGTGCCAGCATCGGTGGTGTAATCGTTCATCTTCAGCAGGTCCATGGCCAGATCCATCTGGTGAGGGCCGGGCTTGCCGCGGGCCATATTCAGCTTGAGGCCCTTGGCCTGAAATTCCTTGTACTTTGCTTCAAGCGCTGCCTTTTCGGCAGTGAGTTCATCACGATTCATTGCAAGATAATTTGCCATTAGAAACACACTCCTTTATCGTACTTCCTGTTACCCATAGCGCCAGAGCGGCATTTTGCGGAGCATTCCTGCCAGGGAGCGTTCCCCATGCCATTCCAGACCTTAATATTATAGTACATTTTGCCCTCGGAAACAAGAATAATAAAGCAAAAAGCCCTGCCAAAAGCAAAAAGCTTTTGAAACAGAGCTTGAATGCCGGGTCTTTGCTCCCCTGCTGTACGCTAAAAGCGTCAGCTCAGAGCGGCCTGATTTTTATAGCGCTTGCGCACCGCGCCGTATTCCAGATGTGCTTCGCCGCCTTCCACGGTATCTTCATCCACAGTTACGCGGATGATGGTAGCATCGGTGGGCACCTCGTACATGATGGGCAGCAGAATGCTTTCCATCACGCTGCGCAGGCCGCGGGCACCGGTCTTACGCTCGATGGTCTTGCGGGCAATGGCGTGGAGCGCTTCATCCGTGAAGTTCAGTTCCACATTATCCATGCTCAGAAGTTCCTTATACTGCTTCACAAGGCTGTTGCGCGGCTCCTTGAGCACGCGAACCAGAGCGTCCTCGTCCAGATCGTCCAGCACGGTAATGACCGGCAGACGGCCGATCAGTTCCGGGATCAGGCCGAACTTGACCAGATCGTGGGGTTCCACCTTGCGCAGCAGAGCCTTCTCCGCTTCGCTGGAATTATCCTTCAGGCTGCTGCCGAAGCCCAGTGCGGACTTATCGGTGCGGCGCAGGATATACTTGTCCAGACCGTCGAAGGCACCGCCGCAGATGAACAGGATGTTGGTGGTGTCGATCTGGATGAACTCCTGCTGCGGGTGCTTGCGGCCGCCCTGCGGAGGAACATTGCTCACAGTGCCCTCCAGGATCTTCAGCAGGGCCTGCTGCACGCCTTCACCGCCCACATCGCGGGTGATGGAGGGGTTCTCACTCTTGCGGGTGATCTTGTCGATCTCGTCGATATAGATAATACCGATCTGTGCCTTCTGCACATCAAAATCCGCTGCTTGGATCAACTTGAGCAGAATGTTCTCCACATCCTCGCCCACATAGCCGGCCTCGGTCAGGGTGGTGGCATCGGCGATTGCGAAGGGGACGCCCAGCATCTTGGCCAGCGTCTGGGCCAGCAGGGTCTTGCCCACGCCGGAAGGACCCAGCAGCAGCACGTTGGACTTCTGCAGCTCCACATCGCTGCCCTTGCCGCTGAGGATGCGCTTGTAGTGGTTGTAGACCGAGACGGCCAGCACACGCTTTGCCTCGTCCTGACCGATCACATACTGATCCAGACCTTCCTTGATCTCGGCCGGGGTCAGGATGTTGATATCCAGATCGTCCGCAGGCTGGATGTGTGCACGGTTTGCACCGCGGGCCGGTCGGGCGCTTTTGGGCTGATCCGGCTTGTCGGAAAGCAGGTCGTGGCACAGGCCGATGCATTCGCTGCAGATATTGACACCGGGGCCGATGATCATACGCTCCACTTCGTCCTGATGCTTTCCGCAGAAGCTGCAGACCAGATCCTTTTCGTTTTTGTCTCTGCCGGAATTGTTATTTGCCATAGCTGTTTTTCCTTATCCTGGGTAAATTAAATGTCGGCGGCTCAGCGGTGGGCAATGACCTCATCGATCAGGCCGTATTCCTTTGCCTGCAGTGCGGACATATAGTTGTCGCGCTCGGTATCCAGCTGGATCTTTTCCAGCGGCTGGCCGGTGTACTCGCTGAGCATGCGGTTCATCTTATCGCGGATATACACCATGTGCTCAGCATGGATCTTGATATCGGTGGTCTGGCCGGAAAGGCCGCCGCCCTGCCCGCCGATCAGCGGCTGATGAATCAGAATTTCCGAGTTGGGCAGTGCAAAACGCTTTCCCTTGGTGCCGCTTGCCAGCAGGAAGGCACCCATGGAAGCTGCCATGCCCATGCAGATGGTGGAAACATCGCACTTGATATACTGCATGGTATCGTGGATGGCCATGCCGGCGCTGATAGAGCCGCCGGGGCTGTTGATATACAGGCTGATGTCCTTGTCCGGGTCCTGCCCTTCCAGATACAGCAGCTGTGCCACAACAAGGCTGGCGGAGGTATCGTTGACATCCTCGCTCAGAACGATGATGCGATCGTTCAAAAGACGGGAGAAAATATCATAGGAACGCTCGCCATGGGACGACTGTTCCACAACGTAAGGAACAAAACTCATAAAGTTCGCCTCCCAAAAAACGGAATATAGTATTTGCAAAATTGACCGATACGGTTTCCCTGCCGGTTCTGCCGTATCGGTCAATTTTTACAACCTTTGATTGAAACCGTGCAACATACTGCCCGCTTCAAAGGAACACAGGAGCTGATTACTCAGCGTCTGCAGCCTTCTCTTCCTCAGCAGCCTTCTCCACGATGTTTGCATGGCTCTTGATGAAGTCGATGGCCTTGTTGATGGCCAGATCCTTCTTCAGGTCGTCAACATTGACCAGCTCACGAACCTTGTTCTCTTCCATCTTGTACTGGTCAGCGATGCGCTTGATCTCAGCGGAAACTTCCTCCTCGGAAGCCTCGATGTTCTCAGCAGCAGCAACAGCCTCCAGAGCCAGACGGATCTTGACCTGCTTCTCAGCCTGCGGCATGAAGGAGGCGCGGAACTGCTCCATAGTCTGGCCCATATACTTCAGGTAGTCCTCGAGGCGCAGGCCCTGCTGCTCCACGCGGAATGCAAAGTCGTTGACCATCTCGTCCATGCGGGCATCATACATTGCCTGGGGGATCTCAACCTCCATGCTCTCGATGACCTGATCCACCAGAGCGTTCTCAACAGCCAGATCGTCCTGCTTGTCCAGCTGCTCCTGATTGTTCTTGCGGATGGAAGCCTTGAACTCGTCCAGAGTGTCGTACTCAGAGCAATCCTTAGCCAGCTCGTCATCCAGAGCAGGCAGCTCCTTGTACTTCACTTCGTGCAGCTTGATCTTGAACACAGCAGCCTTGCCAGCCAGTTCGGCAGCCTGATACTCGGTGGGGAAGGTAACGTTCACGTCGAACTCTTCGCCAGCGGAGTGGCCCACGATCTGATCCTCGAAGCCGGGGATGAAAGAGCCGCTGCCCAGGGTCAGGTTGTAGTGCTCAGCCTTGCCGCCCTCAA
>OMCR01000244.1_pt1 | contig 9308 bp, 6 predicted proteins | sample 1645091 | NCBI WGS metagenome assembly OMCR01 (sample SAMEA103958141, study PRJEB25191) | human gut metagenome | biome: human-associated habitat [ENVO:00009003]; feature: intestine environment [ENVO:2100002]; material: feces | place: Germany | collected 2013/2015 | reverse complement strand
GGGGAAGTCTTTCCTCAAAGGGAGAGGCCTTGGCAAAGAGATGAAGTTTGCGTGGACTGCCAAGGGCTCTCCCTTTGGGAGAGCTGGCAAATCCAAAGGATTTGACTGAGAGGGCGAGCCCGCTAAAGAAAAAAGCATCTGCAGCAAGAATTCGTAGATTTTCTGAGAGCTCAAACGAATGTGCAGATGCTTTTTACTTTGTGTGCGATTGTGTTGTGCAATAACTTTTTCTGTTGAAAAATCAGACAGTTTTCAACAGTTTCCACTCAGTTTTCAACACCGTTTGCGGAAAAAGCGTAAAACAAACGTGGAAAAGCGCTTTTACGACTGAAAAACTGTGTGGAAAACACGGGTAAAACCGTGGAATATCCATTTTTATGGGGAAAAGTTGTTGAAATCCCCGCCCGCCGCAGCGTGATGCGGCCCATGGATCCCGCAAAAAGGAGCGTTTTGTATGAACAAAAAGCAGAAAAAGAACCTGCAGCGCATCATCATTGCGCTGATTTTGGTGCTCATCCTCAAGCTTTTGCCCCAGTTCCCCACGCCGGTGGAGCTGGTACTGTACTGCATCCCGTATCTTGTGGTCGGCTGGGACGTGCTGCGCAAGGCACTGCTTGGCATCAAGAACCGTCAGCCCTTTGACGAGTGCTTCCTGATGGCCGTTGCCACTGTGGGTGCATTTGCACTGGGCGACTACGTGGAGGGCTGTGCCGTTATCATCTTCTACCAGATCGGCGAGCTGTTCCAGAGCGTGGCTGTGGGCAAGAGCCGGCAGAGCATTTCCAGCCTGATGGACATCCGCCCGGACTACGCCAACATTGAGGGCGAGGACGGCAGGCTGGAGCAGGTGGACCCGGACGACGTGGAGATCGGCACCGTGATCGTGGTCCAGCCCGGTGAGCGCGTGCCCATCGACGGCGTGATCGTGGAGGGCGCTTCTGCCCTGAACACCGCCGCCCTGACCGGTGAGAGCCTGCCCCGCGACGTCCAGACCGGAGACGAGGTCATCAGCGGCTGCGTGAACATGACCGGCCTGCTGAAAGTCAGGACTACCAAGGAATTCGGCGAGTCCACCGTCTCGAAAATTCTCGATCTGGTGGAAAATTCCAGCATGAAGAAGGCCCGCGCCGAGAACTTCATCACCCGTTTTGCCCGCGTGTACACCCCCGCCGTGTGCTATGGCGCATTGGCTCTGGCCTTTATCCCGCCCATCGCGCTGCTGCTCATGGGCCAGCCCACCCGCTTTGGTGACTGGGTCTACCGTGCCCTGACCTTCCTTGTTATCAGCTGCCCCTGCGCACTGGTCATCAGCATTCCCCTGAGCTTCTTCGGCGGCATCGGCGGTGCTTCCGCCTGCGGTATCCTGGTCAAGGGCTCCACCTATCTGGAGGAGCTGGCCCGCACCGGCATCGTGGTGTTTGATAAGACCGGCACCCTGACCCAGGGCACCTTTAAAGTGACCGGCATCCACCCCGCAGAGGGCACCAGCGAGGAGCAGCTGGTGGAAGCTGCCGCGCTGGCCGAGAGCTGGTCCAAGCACCCCATCTCCCTCAGCATCAAGGCCGCTTACGGCAGGGAGATCGATCCGAACCGTGTCACCGATGTGCAGGAGCTGGGCGGCCACGGCGTGACCGCCAAGGTGGACGGCAGGACCGTTGCTGCCGGCAACGCCCGCCTGATGGAAAAGCTGGGCCTGAAGGCTCCCGCCGTCAGCGAGACCGGCACCATCGTACATGTGGCCATCGAGGGCATGTATGCCGGTTATCTTCTGATCGCCGATGTGGTAAAGCCCCACAGCGCACAGGCCATCCGGGGCCTGAAGGATGCCGGTGTGCGCAAGACCGTGATGCTGACCGGCGATGCCGAGCCGGTTGCAAAGGCCGTTTCCGCAGAGCTTGGGCTGGATGAATACCATGCGGGCCTGCTGCCGGGCGACAAGGTAGACCAGATCGAAACGCTGCTCGCCGCAAAGCGGCCCAAAGAGAACCTTGCCTTTGTGGGCGACGGCATCAACGATGCCCCGGTGCTGTCCCGTGCCGATGTGGGCATTGCAATGGGCGCTCTTGGCTCTGACGCTGCCATTGAGGCCGCTGACGTGGTGCTGATGGACGACGACCCCGCCAAGATCGCACTGGCCATGCGCATTGCCCGCCGCACGTTACGCATCGTGTACCAGAACATCGTGTTTGCACTGGCCATCAAGTTTGCCTGCCTTGTGCTGGGCGCGATCGGCATGGCCAGCATGTGGACCGCCATCTTTGCCGATGTGGGCGTGATGGTGCTGGCTGTGCTCAACGCCACCCGTGCCCTGTACACCAAGGATCTGGCGAAAAAGAATGAACAGTAAAAAACAGTGCCGGACAGCCTGAAAACTGTCCGGCACTGTTTTTATATATGAGGTGCATACAGGCGTTCTATTTCATGCACAAGCTCTGGTTCTTTTTCGATATCAAATTTTCTGGCAAACATGCAGGGCGATGCTTTCAGCTGTTCCAGATCAGCGTATTTCCAGACCCACGGATTGCCTCTGTCCCAATCGATGGCACGGGCACTGGTATCACCCGGCCCCTGATAGATCTTATCCTGATACGGCGACTGCGCGATCAGTGTCTGCACAAAGAACTCGTCCGAGCAAAAGGTCTTGTCCAGCACCTGCAGGACCCACTCTTCTTTTGTCAACAGATACCGTGCAAAGCCGTCCGTGCAGCTGAACCAGTTGCTACCCTTTGTGAAGTGAACGTCCTGATTGCGCTTTATTTTCAGCAGCTTCTGGCCCGACAGCAGGATTCCATTGATCACGCCGAGCACCGGATGGCGGCGCAGATCGATATTCTGGAAAAAGTGCCGGTAATAAACGCGCTCATCGTTGAATGGGCTGAACGGGTGCGGGTCGAAATGGACAAATTCCACGTCCGGGTTTGCCTCAAAGAATGCGCGGATATCTTCTTGTGTTTGAATGGGCAGATCCACACCGGAGATCAGGTGGTAATGCTGATACGGGCCATGGGCCACTGCTGTTTTCAATAGCACAAGCTCCGCTTTTACCTGACTGACACCGCCCCACACAACACTGTGCCGTTTTGCGTGAAACACTTTCGCATATTTCATGCGGCACTCCACCGTTTCCGGCTGGTAGGCCGTATTTTTGCTGTCCATGTGGATAAATATATCATTCCACGGTACATCCAGCATCCGCAACAGGGTCAGAAGCATCTCATCACATTTATGTGCTTCTATCAGGTACGCCTGTTTTTCTCTTGTTTCCATCGCTTTCTCCTCTTACTTCTGCGCCGCATTTTTATTTTATTATAACAAAACCCTCTTTAAAAACAATCCCATCACCCCTTTTTACAGCACAAAGCCGCCGCATTCCCTTGCAGCCCAAGACCGGCAAGACCACGGAAAAGAACCTTTCTGCCAGCGAGATGAACAAGCGCCGTCTGGAGTATGCCCGCCAGCTGGACGAGGAGCGCTACAAGGACGAGCGTACCGTGCCGCTGAGCGAGCTGAACAAGCAGGATAAAGAATAAGAGGAGGATGAACGGTTATGATCCGTAAGCAGGAAGCGACCGGCAAAACGGTCGATGAAGCCCGCGCAAAAGCCTGCGCTCTGCTGGGCGTGCAGGCCGATGATCTGAATGTCAGCTGCGAAGTGCTGGAAATGCCCCAGAAGACTGGTTTTCTGGGCCTGAAGCTCACCCCCGCTAAGGTGTGCGTGAGCGTGGAGGAGCCGGACGCTCCGGCTGCAGCACCCGCTGAGCCTGTTGTTGAGAAAAAGACTCCCGTGCAGGAGGCTGTCAAGGCCGCTCCCGTGGCAGAGGAGCCTGCTGCTGCGGCAGCACAGCCGGAAGCAAAGGCCGAAGAGCCTGCTGCCCCCGCTGCAGAAGCTGCTGCAGAGCAGCCCGCTGCCGAGGAAGAGGAGCCGGAAGTCCCCATCGTGATCGAAGAGAACGCCAAGGTCAAGGCTGCTGTGGAGTATCTGCAGGAAGTCATTGCCAAGATGGGCGTGGAGAACGTGACCTTCAGCGCCGTGCAGAAGGGCGAAGCTACCATCATCCGTCTGGACGGGGAAAAGCTGGGTGCCCTCATCGGCCGCCGTGGCGAGACCATGGAGAGCCTTTCCTATCTGGCAAGCCTTGTGGCAAACCGTCTGGAGGGCGATTACATCAAGTTGGGTCTGGATGTGGCCGGCTACCGCGACAAGCGCGAGAGCGACCTGACCGCACTGGCACAGCGCATTGGTGCCAAGGTGCGCAAGACCGGCCGCAGCTTTGCCATGGAGCCCATGAACCCCTACGAGCGCCGCATCATCCACTCTGCCATCAGCAAGATGGAGGGCGTGCGCAGCGAGAGCAAGGGCGAAGGCCGTGACCGCCGTGTGGTCATCTACTCCACCGCACCCGATGCACAGACCGAGAACACCTATGGCGAGCGCCGTCCCCGTGGCGGACGCGGCAATGGCCGTCGTCCCGGCAGTCCGCGCAGCGGCGGTTATCGCGGCGGGAACCGTTCTGAGCATGGCGACCACAATGGAAACCGCGGCGGCTACCGTGGCAGCCGCAATGGTGCACCCCGCGGCCCGCGGCCTTCCAGCGTGCCGGAGCGCACCTATGCACCCCGTGATGCAGAGAATGCAGCACCGGTAGCACCCAAGCGCACCGAGCGCGTGGACGATTTTGCCGATTTCAGCTTTGGCAAGATCGAGCTGTAATACGGAATTACTTTTGAAATCAGGGTCTCCGGAAAATCTGCGGATTTTCCGGAGACCTTTTTTACGCAAAAAAGGATTTTACCCAAAACTGACGCCAAGGTGGTTTCGGGTCGGGCAGCTGTTGCGGTATACTGAGCATAAAAAAGTCATTCTTCTCAAAATTTGGAGGATTTGCCTGTTTTTTGCCGAAATCTTTCTCTTAAATGGCAATTGTAAAACAATTGGTCAAGGATTTATACTGTAGTCAAGAGCGTTCTGTTCGTGAAGAACAGACAGAATGATGAAAAGAGAGGTATTCAACTATGGCTCAGAACAAGATCTCCCGCCGCAGCTTCCTGCGTGGTGCAGGGGCATCCGCGACCATCGCAGCCGCCAGCTGCATGGCACCCTCTGCAGCCGCCTGTGACATCAAGTCCCTGTGGAGCATGGATCTGCAGATCCTTGCCACCAGCGATACCCACGGCAAATTCGACCCATGGGACTACGCTGCCAACAAGGCAGATGCTTCCGGCAGTGTGGCCCAGCAGGCGACTGCCATCAAGCAGTGCCGTACCCGGAACACGCTGGTGGTGGATGCAGGTGATACCATTCAGGCCAACTCCGCAGAGCTGTTCCTGAACGACGACCTGCATCCCATGGTCGCTGCCATGAATGCCATCGGCTATGATATCTGGACCACCGGCAACCATGAGTACAACTACGGCATGGATGTGCTGAAAAAGGTCATGGGACAGCAGAAGGCCAAGGTGCTCACCGGCAACGTTTATGCACCGGACGGCACCCCGCTGGCCGACGGCTACACCATCATCAAAAAGGGCACCGTCAAGATCGGTGTCATTGGCATGGTCACCCCCAACATCATCCGCTGGGATGCCAAGAATCTGGAGGGCTGGAAGGTCACCAACCCTGTGGACGAGAGCCGCAAGATCATTGATAAGATCAAGGATCAGGTGGATGTTCTGATCGGCGTCATGCACATGGATACCGAGAACGAGTACGGTGTGTACGGCTCCGGCGTCACCGATCTGGCGAATGCCTGCCCGGAGTTTGATGTGATCGTGGGCGGCCACGGCCACAGGAGCATCCCCAACATGATGATCAACAACGTGCTGGTGGTGGAGAACAAGAACGCCGGTGCCACCCTGTCCGAGATCCACGTCTATCTGGAGCGCCAGCTGGACGGCAAGTGGAAGGTCGTGAACCGCACCTCTGAAAACCTGCAGATCAAGGAGTACGAGCCCGATCCGGAGCTGACCGCTTTGCTGGCCTCCTACGACACCCGCGCCAAGGAAGACGCTGTTACCCCCATTGGCGAGCTGAAGGGCGGCGATCTGGCCCCCGAAAACGAGATCGACTGCCTGCCGCAGGCCATGGTGCAGGATACCGCGCTGCTGGACTTCATCAACGAAGTGCAGATGTACTACACCGGTGCGCAGGTCTCTGCTACCGCCCTGACCTCCATGACCTCCCAGATGCGCGCGGGCACCATCCGCAAGTGCGATATGGCCAGCATCTACACCTACCAGAACACCCTGTACAAGCTGCAGATGACCGGCGAGCAGCTGCGCCGCTTCATGGAGTGGTCTGCTGCCTTCTTCAAGACATGGAAGCCGGATGAAGTGACCATCGCCTTTGACCCCTCGGTGCGCTACTACCTGTATGATGCTTTTGAGGGCGTCAGCTATGAGCTGGACATCTCCAAGGAGCCGGGCCACCGCATCAAGAACCTCAAGTGGCCGAACGGCAAGGCCGTGAAGGACACCGACACCTTTGTGGTGGCAGTGAACAACTACCGTGCCACCACCCAGCTGCTGACGGCTGCGGACATCTTCCTGCCGGGCGAAGAGCTGCCCAAGCTGTTGGAGATCGATGTGCGCGGCGACGTGGGCGGCATCCGCGAGCTGCTGGGCGAGTACATCCGCACCGTGAAGGGCGGCACCATTGAGCCGCACGTGAACAACAACTGGAAGATCGTGGGCAACAACTGGAAGGCTGCCGATCACCAGAAGGCTGTGCAGCTGCTGCGCGAGGGCAAGCTGGCTCTGAATGAGAATGCCGATGCACGCACGCTGCCTGGCAAGGCCATCACCACGGCGGATATCGCCAAGTTCTAAAAAACAGTTTCCTGTAAAAAGGGGCTTTCCGTGTTGGGACGGAAAGCCCCTTTTTTGTGTGAGAAACGGGCGGATTTTCAACCGTTCCCCGGGAATTGGTTGAAAAAACAGTACCATTCCGCAGCATTTCGTGGTACAATGAAACTGTATTGGTCTCGCTGCTGTGGGCAGATGGGAGCAAGCGGCCAGACCGGGCGCGGAAAGGAAGCCAGAAAAAACCATGCAGGAAACGACCATTGCAGCCATTGCAACAGCGCCGGGCGCAGGCGGCATTGCCGTCGTGCGGCTCTCCGGTGCGGAGAGCTATCCCATAGCAGCCCGGGTGTTCCGCCCGGCCAACGCCGCAAAAAAGGTGGAGGATGCCAAAGGCTACACCGCCATGTACGGCACATTCCGGGAAGGGGACGAAGCCTTTGATGAGGGGGTGGCCCTGTTTTTCCGCGCGCCCCACAGCTATACCGGCGAGGACGTGGTGGAGCTTTCCTGCCATGGCGGCAGCGCCGTGGCCCGCCGTCTGGTGGAAGCCTGTCTTGCTGCCGGTGCGCAGCCTGCCGCGCCCGGCGAGTACACCCGCCGCGCGTTCCTGAACGGCAAGCTGGGTCTGACGCAGGCCGAAGCGGTGATGGATCTGATCTCGGCGGATGGCCGTCAGGGTGCCGCGCTGGCCAATGCCGCGCTGGGCGGTGCGCTGGCAAAGAAGATCAGTGCCCAGAAGGAAGCGCTTACCGCCATTCAGGCTCACCTTGCCGCATGGGTGGATTTTCCCGAAGAGGATGTGCCGGAGCTGGACGGTGACCATCTGCACCGCGTACTGAGTGGGGTAAAGGCAGAGCTGGACGAGTTGATCCATAATTATCAGGCGGATACCGTCCTGCGCGAAGGTGTGGACTGCGCCATTGTGGGCAGACCAAATGCGGGCAAATCCACACTGCTCAACCTGCTGGCCGGGTTCGACAGGGCCATCGTCACGCCGGTGGCTGGCACCACCCGTGACGTGGTGGAGCAGGCGGTACAGCTGGGGGATATCCAGCTGAATCTGTTCGATACCGCCGGTCTGCGCGAGACCGAAGATGCCATTGAAGCCGAGGGCATCCGCCGCAGCTGGAAAAAGCTGGAGGAGGCAGGCCTGATTCTGGCTGTGTTCGATGGCTCTGAGCCGCCCACGCGGGAAGATCTGGAGCTTGCACAGCGTTGCACAGGCCGTCCAGCCATTGCACTTATCAACAAAGAGGATAAACCGACACAATTTGACGCAGAGTTGATTGCACCCTGCTTTGCCATGGTGCTGCCGGTGTGCTGTCAGGAGGAGGGCAGCCGCAAGGTCATTGCGGCTGCCGTGGCGCGCCTGCTGGGCACCAGTCAGATCGACCCCCATGCCGCCAGTCTGTCCGGCCAGCGTCAGCTTTCCGCCGCACTGCGTGCGCGGGACGCTGTGGCCGGTGCACTGGATGCTGCCGCAGGCGGCTTTGGGCTGGATGCCGTTTCCGTCTGTGTGGACGACGCACTGGCCGCCCTGTGCGACCTGACCGGTGAGAACGCCTCGGAAGCTGTGATCGAACAGGTGTTTGAACGTTTCTGCGTGGGAAAGTAAGAGCCAGGGATGTTCTCTTTTGACACCAAAAGAGAACCAGAAAAGTGCCAGCGATTTCGACGCGCTGGAGCCACGAAAAAGGGGCTGCTCGCCCCTTTTAACCCCAAAGCAGAGGGCTGCACCGGAAAAAACTGAAGATTCACGCCTGTTCGGCGTGAAGATCTTTTCACCGTATTTTCGGCTTCCACCGATTGGAACGCCCCTCAGTCGCTGCGCGCCAGCTCCCCGGTGAGGAGCGTTGCCGTAAAAGGCATTTGATTTGCTGCGCTTTGGCCGCAGGCCAACAGCAGCCGATGCCACTTCCCGTAACGCCCTCTCCCGTGAAAAAGCAAATCCGGCGGGGCCGCAGCCCTGCCGGATTTGCAAAATCTAAAATAATTTTTCTGCTATTTATGCCCAGAGCAACGCGGAGGGCATTCTAAATCGTTTGCCTTCCAGAGAACAGGCCACTTTCCTTAACGCCCATCCGTGAAAAAACAATCCCGGAAAATCCGCAGATTTTCCGGGATTGCATATCTTTAAAAATAATTTTCCGCTGATATTGCCAGAGCAAAGCGGAGGCAATTCCAAATCGTCCTGCTTACTCCGTGATCCGCCCTGCCGCGCTGGTCTCCAAGACCGGGTAACCGGTGCGGGTGCAGCGCACGGCGCAGCGGGCGCGGCCGCCGGTGGTGCAGGTGAACAGGGTCAGGTCCCAGACGTCCTCGTCGCTGGCCGTGATCATCTTGTCGATATCGGTGGGCTGGATGGTCTCCACGTTGGACACCTCATAGCTCCAGCGCTGGCCGTCCATGTCGGTAAAGTACACCTCGCTGCCCAGGGCCAGCCACTTGATGGGGCTGAAATGCTTGGCGTAGTTGTGGGCGCAGACCACCATGTTGTCGGCGTAGGT
>OMCR01000242.1_pt1 | contig 9401 bp, 4 predicted proteins | sample 1645091 | NCBI WGS metagenome assembly OMCR01 (sample SAMEA103958141, study PRJEB25191) | human gut metagenome | biome: human-associated habitat [ENVO:00009003]; feature: intestine environment [ENVO:2100002]; material: feces | place: Germany | collected 2013/2015 | reverse complement strand
CTCAAAGCCCTCATCTTCTCCGCCGGAAACTATTCGTTCTCCGTCTGGGTGACTGCGTCGTTCGTCACCTGCCTGCCGGGTCTCGCTATCCAGCTCGTGATAATCCCGACCCTCGTAAAAGTTCTTGCAAAAGCTAAGCTTCTGCCGCGCAGACAGGCGCAAAAACAGGCTTGACTTTGATTTTTCTTCGGGGTATAATAATCCCATATTATAAAGGCTGTGACGAAGAACACGGATCTTTTCGGGACGATCAGAGAGGGAAATGTTTGCTGCGAGTTTCCTTCGTCCGCAGGGTCTATTCCGCTTTCGAGCCGCAGGGCGATGAGTTCTGCCGCGTGCCCGCGTTATGGGCTGAGAGTTAAACACAAGGTGGTACCGTGCTTATTGCACCCTTGGGACGACGGGAGCCGTTCTGAGGGTGTTTTCTATTAAATATGATGCAGGAGGATATAAAATGCTGGATCTCAGATTTGTCAGAGAAAACCCCGAAATAGTCAAAGAAAACATCAAAAAGAAGTTTCAGGATCAGAAGCTTCCGCTCGTCGACGAGGTCATTGAGCTTGACAAGCTCTGCCGCGCCGCAAAAGGCGAGGCTGATGAGCTGCGCGGCAGCCGCAACCGCCTGTCGAAGCAGATAGGCGCGCTCATGGCGCAGGGCAAGCGCGACGAGGCGGAAGAGGTGAAGGCTCAGGTCAGCGCGAACGCCGCGAGACTCGCTGAACTCGAGAAGCTCGAAGAGGAGCTCGGCGAGAAGATAAAGAAGATAATGATGGTCATCCCGAACATCATCGATCCGAGCGTGCCGATAGGCCGCGACGACAGCGAGAATGTTGAAATCCAGCGCTTCGGCGAGCCCGTAGTGCCCGATTTCGAGGTTCCGTATCATACAGAGATAATGGAGAAGATGAGCGGCATCGACCTCGACTCCGCAAGAAAAGTCGCGGGCAACGGCTTCTATTACCTCATGGGCGATATTGCCAGACTTCATTCGGCAGTTATTTCATATGCGCGCGACTTCATGATCGACCGCGGATTCACTTATTGCGTGCCGCCGTTCATGATAAGAAGCGATGTCGTCACCGGCGTTATGAGCTTCGCCGAAATGGACGCGATGATGTATAAAATCGAGGGCGAGGATCTCTATCTCATCGGCACGAGCGAGCACTCGATGATAGGCAAGTTCATCGATACAATAATCCAGCCCGAGACTCTGCCCCTGACCCTTACGAGCTATTCCCCCTGCTTCCGCAAGGAGAAGGGCGCTCACGGCATAGAAGAGCGCGGCGTTTACCGCATCCACCAGTTCGAGAAGCAGGAGATGATCGTGGTCTGCCGCCCCGAGGAGAGCGCCGACTGGTACGAGAAGCTGTGGAAGATGTCTGTGGAGCTGTTCCGCAGCATGGAGATCCCCGTGCGTCAGCTGAACTGCTGCTCCGGTGACCTGGCGGACCTGAAGGTCAAGAGCTGCGATATCGAGGCATGGAGCCCCCGTCAGCAGAAGTACTTTGAGGTCTGCTCCTGCTCCAACCTGGGCGATGCACAGGCACGCCGCCTGCACATCCGCATCAAGGGCAAGGACGGCAAGACCTACCTGGCCCACACCCTGAACAACACCTGCGTGGCACCTCCGCGTATGCTGATCGCCTTCCTGGAGAACCATCTGCAGGCCGACGGCACCGTGACCATCCCCGAAGTGCTGCAGCCGTATATGGGCGGCCTGAAGGTCATGGTTCCCACCCACAAGAAGGGCTGAAGAATTGACCGGCTTTTCCACAAGGCTCGGATAAATGGTTGAAAAATCCCGCTTTCTATTCAATGGAAAGCGGGATTTTGCGTATCTTCGTTTGTATTTTGGACGACACGAAAAAATATGATTTTTTTAAAAATATGTGTTGACAAAAGGGGTATCTGTGGGTATAATAATAGAGCACTGTTCAAGTGCACAAACAATATGTGGCGGTATAGCTCAGTTGGCTAGAGCATTCGGTTCATACCCGAAGTGTCACCGGTTCAAATCCAGTTACCGCTACCACTTTTACAGAGTTTCGCTAAGGTTAGGGGGACGGTCGTCTGCAGTAGTGGACGATGGAAGTCGGAGGTTTTAGCGAAGCTCTGTATTTCTAAGGCCCGTTGGTCAAGCGGTTAAGACACGGCCCTTTCACGGCTGTAACATGGGTTCGATTCCCGTACGGGTCATAAAAATCCCTCGAGCATTCGCTCGGGGGATTTTTAATTTGACCCGTACGGGAATCGAACAGGGCGGCGGTGCGCAGCACCGCAACCAAAGCCCCAGTGGGGCTTTGGTTATGCCGCCGAAGGTGCCAAGGCCCTCCCCAACCACTTTGCACGCAAGCCCCTGTCCGAAACGGTCTCCTATCTGCAACATTTTCCATTTTCTCAACATGCAAACAGGCAGCCCTGTGATTCCATGAAACCACAGGACTGCCTGTTTTTCTGTTTTGCTTTCCTGTTCAGCCGTTCAGTGGTCCCACTTATCGCACAGAGCGTTGATCTGATCGGCGAACTTGGCCAGATCCTTGTTGGCACCGCCCTCGTTGTGCTCGATGACCCGCAGCAGGCGCTTGCCGGCGCTGACCAGACGCTGGAACACCGTGGCGGCGCGGTTCTGGCCCTCCGATACCTTGTGCTGGATGCGTACCTTAGTGCCCTCCTGCAGGCAGACGGCACCCTCGGCACCGATGGCCCACTGCGCACCGTTGTAAGGTGCGCAGGCGGTGAAGCCCTGCCCGGTGAGGGTGTCGACGAAGATGTTTTCCACCTCATCTTCGCCGTGCATCACGAACACACGCTTTGGTTTCTGCTCAAAGGAGTTCACCCACCGCAGCAGACCTTCTCTGTCCGCATGGCCGGACATGCCGGTGAGCTGGCAGATCTCCGCCTGCACCTCAATGGGCTCGCCGAACAGCTTGACCGTGGTGGCGCCCTCGATGAGGGTGCGGCCCAGCGTGCCCACCGCCTGATAGCCCACGAACAGAATGGTGCACTCCGGCCGCCACAGATTGTGCTTGAGGTGGTGGCGGATGCGGCCTGCCTCGCACATACCGCTGGCCGAGAGGATGACCTTTGGCACGCGGTCTGCATTGATCATGCGGGATTCATCACTGGTCACCGTGACGCGCAGCCCCGGGAAGGTGATCGGATCAATGCCTTTTTCCAGCAGAGCGCGGGTGTCCGCATCAAAGCAGTCCGGGTCGGTATCTTTAAAGATGCGGGTCGCCTCGATGGCGAGCGGGCTGTCAATGTACACCGGGAAGTTGCCGTGTCCCTTCACAAGGCCCTTTTCCTTGATCTCACGGATAAAGTAGAGCATCTCCTGCGTGCGGCCCACCGCAAAGCTGGGAATGACCACATTGCCGCCCCGGTCAAAGGTACGCTGCAGGATCTTCGTCAGTTCGCTCACATAGTCCGGCTTCGGGCCGTGGCTGCGGTCGCCGTAGGTAGATTCCATAAAGGCGTAGTCCGCCTCTTTGATGTAAGCAGGATCCTTGATGATGGGCTGATCCAGATTGCCGATATCACCGGAGAATACCAGCTTGGTCGTGGTCTCACCCTCGGTGATCCAAAGCTCTATGCTGGCCGAGCCAAGCAGATGGCCCACATCCACAAAGCGGGCTTCAATGCCCGGTGCAAGCTGGAAGCGCTGCTCATAGGCCTTGCCCACAAACAGCTTCATGGCTGCTTCAGCATCCTGCACAGTATACATCGGTTCCACCGGTTCTGCGCCGGAGCGCTGGCCCTTGCGGTTTTTCCACTCCGCTTCAAATTCCTGAATATGGGCCGAGTCCCGCAGCATGATGCCGCACAGCTCCACCGTGGGGTTCGTGGCATAGATCTTGCCGCGGAAGCCGTTGCGCACCAGCAGCGGCAGCATACCGGTATGGTCGATGTGTGCATGGGTGGCCAGCACCCAGTCGATCTCGCCGGGTGCTACCGGGATGGGCTGGTTCTCGTATACATCCTTGCCCTGCTCCATGCCGCAGTCGATCAAAAAGCGCTGCCCAGCCGCTTCGATCAAAGTGCAGCTGCCGGTGACCTCATGGTTCGCGCCCAGAAACGTGATCTTCATCCCAAAACACCTCCGGTTATTCAGGCCAACTTCTCCGGCCGTCCGGCGGTTTCCACGCAAATGCCCAGGGCCATTCCATCGCCCTCCCTACTGCCTGCGGCAGCAGGGTCCCTCCCCAGCGGATCATTTGCTTTGGAAACTGCCGGCCAGCCATACCAAGCCGTGCCTTTTTATTCTGTGCTTTCAGTATAGCACATTTTAAAGGTACACGCCGCACAAATCGCATGGCTTTTCTCAGGCATTTTGCCGAAAGGTTGAAAAATTTTTTATACAATCTTGACAAACTGCCCCATTCTGTTATAAACTTAGATTTGTATGACGTTCGTTCGTATTTTATGAGTTTGAAATAATAGAGAGGTTGAATTTTTATGGTTCGTAACGATTTGCGCAACGTTGCCATTATCGCTCACGTTGACCACGGCAAGACCACGCTGGTGGATGCCCTGCTGCGTCAGAGCGGCGCTTTCCGCGACAATCAGGCCGTGGCCGAGCGCGTGATGGACAGCGGCGATATCGAGCGTGAGCGTGGCATTACCATTCTGGCCAAGAACTGCTCCTGCACCTACAAGGGTGTCAAGATCAATATCGTCGATACTCCGGGCCATGCCGACTTTGGCGGCGAGGTGGAGCGCGTGCTGAAGATGGTCAACGGCGTTCTGCTGCTGGTGGACGCTGCTGAGGGCTGCATGCCCCAGACCCGCTTTGTGCTGCAGAAGGCTCTGCAGCAGAACCTGAGTCTGGTGGTGGCCATCAACAAGATCGACCGCCCCGATGCCCGCATCAAGGAAGTCATCGACGAAGTTCTGTACCTGCTGATGGATCTGGGCGCTACCGATGAGCAGCTGGACTGCCCCATGCTGTTCTGCTGCGGCCGTGATGGCACCGCAAGCCTGGACCCGGATGTGCCCGGCACCGACCTGATCCCCCTGTTCGATACTCTGCTGAGCACCATCAAGCCGCCTGAGGGCGACCCCGAGGCTCCCTTCCAGATGCTGGTGTCCTCTGTGGACTACAACGACTTCGTGGGCCGCATCGGCATTGGCCGCATCCAGAACGGCGTTGCCAAGGTGGGCGAGGAAGTTGTCGTCTGTGACTGGCACAATCAGGATCTGAAGATGCGCGGCCGTCTGACCAAGCTGTACGACTTCCAGGCCAATGGCCGTCAGCCGTGCGATAACATCACCGCCGGCGATATCGTGGCATTCTCCGGCCTGCCCGACGTGACCATCGGCAATACCCTGTGCAGCCCCTCCAATGTGGAGCCGCTGCCCTTCGTGAAGATCAACGATCCTACCGTTGAAATGACCTTCTCCGTCAACGACAGCCCGCTGGCCGGCCGCGAGGGTAAGTATGTTACCAGCCGTCAGATCCGTGACCGTCTGCAGAAGGAGCTGCTGAAGGACGTTGCTCTGAAGGTGGAGGATTCCGCCACCACCGATTCCTTCCGTGTCATGGGCCGTGGTGAGATGCACCTGTCCATCCTCATCGAGACCATGCGCCGTGAAGGTTATGAGCTGCAGGTCTCTCCCCCGCACGTTCTGACCAAGGTCATCGACGGCAAGACCTATGAGCCTATGGAGCATGTCGTCATCGATGTGCCCACCCAGTATCAGGGCGCTGTCATGACCGGTCTGGGCCAGCGCAAGGCTATCCTGCAGCAGATGGAATCTCTGGGCACCGACCGTGTGCGTCTGGAGTTCCGTATGCCCAGCCGCGGCCTGTTCGGCTACCGCAACCAGTTCCTGACCGATACCCACGGCGAAGGCATCATCAACCAGATCTTCGACGGTTACGATGTCTGGGCTGGCATGATTGCCAACCGCTCCACCGGTTCTCTGGTCAGCTTTGAGACCGGCGAGGCTGTCACCTACGGTCTGTTCAATGCTCAGCAGCGCGGCACCCTTCTGGTGGGCGCTGGTGAAAAGGTCTACGAGGGCATGGTCATTGGCTACACCGCTTCCGGCGAGGACGTGGATGTCAACGTCTGCAAGACCAAGCACCTGACCAACACCCGTGCATCCGGCAGTGACGATGCTCTGCGCCTGATCCCCATTAGCAAGCTCAGCCTGGAAGGCTGCCTGGAATTCTTGGCACAGGACGAGCTGCTGGAGGTCACTCCTGAAAATCTGCGCATCCGCAAGCAGATCCTGAACCACGAGCAGCGCATGAAGGCCAAGAGCAAGCTGAAATAAGCCTTTCCTTCTTTTATAATATGTACTTTACCGTCCTGCAGCGTTTCAAAACACTGCAGGACGGTTTTATTTTGCCAAAAATGATTCATTTTTTTAAAAAAAGGCTTGCAAAAGGCATTCTTATGCGGTATAATATCTCTCGCAGTCACAAATGTGATCTGCCTCTTTAGCTCAGTCGGTTAGAGCACCTGACTGTTAATCAGGGTGTCGCCTGTTCGAGTCAGGCAAGAGGCGCCAGAAGAAAAGGCAATGTTCCACAGAACATTGCCTTTTTTGTTTGTCCCATACTACACCCTTTTTCTGTACAGCCATGCAGTCGTGTTTCTCCTCTGTTTTTGGGCTTCTCTGTCCCAAAAACACAGCATCCATGCGAAAAAAGCATCAAGCATAATGATTTCTTAAAATTTGACTACTTGAAGAAGATGTCACATTGTGGTATACTGCTTATAAGCTTTGGGAATTTGTATCTGTTTTTCCAAAGTCCGGCACACAGATCAAAGGGTAGGTGCTCCCTTCTTTTGATAGCAGCCGACCGGTGTTTTGTCATGGTTCTCCGCAGGACAGGACAAAGCACCGGTCTCTGTGCTGTTGTTTCAGGCTCCGGCTCTTTTCACGTTGTCAGATCTGCGGCAGGCCGCTTCTTCAAAACGCCTGCCGCTGTTTGAATAAATTTGTATATGATCAAAGGAAGCATCTATGCGTTATACCTATGTCCGGCAGCACGACACCACTGACTGTGCGGCTGCCTGCCTCGCAATGGTGTGCCTCCATTACAAAAAGGAAGTTACCATCACCCGCCTGCGCGATATGATGGGTACCGACCTGAAAGGCACGAACCTTGTTGGTTTGCAGAAAGCCGCTAATGAGTTGGGTTTCACCACTGCAGCGGTTCGCGTAGACCGTGAAAATTTCCTCAGCGATTTCTCGCTGCCCTGCATTGCGCAGGTCATCACCGATCAGGGTCTGGCCCACTTTGTGGTCGTCTTTAAAAAGACCACCATCAAAGATGACGGCGAGCGTCGTCGGCACATGCTGAAAGAAGCCGAAGCCGCTAAGGAAGATGAGAAGAACGGCAAAAAACACAAGTGCAAGGATTATGTCGTGATCGGCGACCCCGGCAGTGAGCTGAAAAAGATCTCTCTGGATGAGTTCTACAAGAACTTTACTGGTGTTCTGCTGCTGATGAACCCCACCTCGGAGTTCAAGGGTGGTAAGATCGAAAAGGGCGGCATGTTCAAGCGTTACGTCGACCTGTTGCTGCCCCAGAAAAAGCTCTTTGCCTATGCGATCCTGAGTTCTCTGATCGTTACGATCCTGGGCATTGCCTCCTCCATGTTCAACAAGATCCTGATGGACGAGGTCTTGCCATATGGCCTAGACAATCTGCTGGTCACGCTGATCCTTGTGTTCAGCATGGTCAGCATCACCAATACGCTGGTGGGCTTTGTCCGGCAGTGGGTTCTGATCCACCTATCCATCAAGATCGATATTCCGCTGATGCTGGGTTACTTCGGGCATATCTTCCGTCTGCCCATGAAGTTCTTTGCCACCCGCAAGACTGGTGATATCACCACCCGTTATTCGGATGCAAACACCATCAAATCCATCTTCACCAGCATTGCGCTGAGCCTGATCATGGATATCTCGATGGCCATTATTACCGGTATCATCCTGTTCCGCATGAATGCGATGCTCTTCTCGATCTCGCTGTTCATGGCTCTGGTCAGCATTCTGCTGGTGCTGATCTACAAGCAGCCTTACAAAAAGATCAACGAAGAGACCATGGTGCAGTCCGCTGCACTGAACAGCCAGATGATCGAAAGCCTGCGCGGCATTGAGACGGTCAAGTGCAACGCCAACGAGGATACCGAAATGGAGAACCTCGAGCGTGAGTACATCAAGAGCCTGAAGATCAGCCTGCGCTCCAGCAAGATCAGCACCACGCAGGGCCTGATTTCCTCCTTCATTTCCACCGGTTTCAGCATGCTGACCACCTATGTGGGTATCAGTCAGGTTCTGAAGGGGGAGATGACACTGGGCGGATTCATGGCCTTCAGCACGCTGTCCTCTTACTTTACTTCCCCGCTGAGCAACCTGATCGGTCTGCAGATGCAGATTCAGGAGGCCAGCATTTCCATGAAGCGTCTGGGCGAGATCATGGATTATCCCTCCGAGACGGTCGGCGACGAAGACCGCACCGATCTGGACAAGGTGGAGGGCGATATCGAGTTCAAGGATGTCACTTTCCGTTATGGCAACCGTGCCCCTGCACTGGATCACATCAGCTTTACCATTCCGGCCGGTAAAAAGGTCGCGCTGGTGGGCAGCAGCGGCAGCGGCAAATCCACGATCACCAAGCTTCTGCTCAAGTATTATGAACCGGAAGATGGCGAGATCGACTTGAACGGTGTGAATCTGGCTGAATACACCAATGATTCTGTCCGCCGCGCAATTTCTTATGTGCCGCAGAACGTTGAGCTGTTCAGCAAGACCATTTATGATAACATCCGCGTTTCCCGTATGGACGCTACGATGGACGAAGTTAAGGAAGCTGCCAAGAAGGCAGATGCTCACGACTTTATCCGTCATCTGCCCCTGCAGTATAACACCTATCTGGAAGAAGCAGGCAACGGCCTGTCCGGCGGTGAAAAGCAGCGCATTGCGCTGGCACGCGCTTTCCTGAAAGATTCCAACCTCTACATTCTGGATGAATCCACCAGTAATCTGGACTTTGCTACGGAAAATCTGATCTTCAACATGATCTACGATCAGCTTGCAGATCGTTCCATGCTGATCGTAGCTCACCGCCTGTCCACTGTTCGTGACTGTGATCTGATCCTTGTGATGGATCACGGCAAGATCGTGGAACGCGGCACACACGATGAGCTGCTTGCCAAGGAAGGCAAGTACTACGAGCTGTGGAACATGCAGCAGGGTATCTACCGCAGCAAAAAGGCAGAGCCCAAGCAGTCTGTCATGCAGGCCGTGGTGGAAGAGGATGACGACGGTGAGTCGATCACCTATTGATGTGTTGCAGCCGGGTGCGTACCCGGTTACATATGAAAGGGAGTCATTCATGATGGATAGCTTGATTTGACATAGTTTTGCTGTGTCAGATAAAA
>OMCR01000236.1_pt1 | contig 9534 bp, 9 predicted proteins | sample 1645091 | NCBI WGS metagenome assembly OMCR01 (sample SAMEA103958141, study PRJEB25191) | human gut metagenome | biome: human-associated habitat [ENVO:00009003]; feature: intestine environment [ENVO:2100002]; material: feces | place: Germany | collected 2013/2015 | reverse complement strand
TTCCAGTCCAGGAATCGAATTCGGGACAATCGGATTCGGAGATACTCCCACGCTGACGATAGCCATATCAATGTCTATTGTTTCTACAGCTCCAGGAATAGCAACAGGGCTGCGACGTCCTGAAGCATCCGGTTCACCCAATTCCATCTTCTGCAAAACAACTTGTTTTACACGTCCTTTTTCATCTGCTATATACTCTATCGGATTATGCAAAGTCAGGAATTCCACACCTTCCTCTTTGGCGTGTTTTACTTCCTCCAGACGAGCCGGCATTTCTGCCTCCGAACGGCGATAAATAATCATTGCCTTTTCAGCTCCAAGGCGGCGAGCTGTACGTACAGAGTCCATAGCAGTATTACCACCACCGATAACAGCCACACGCTTGCCAAATGTTACCGGAGTATCAGAATCTTCACTAGCCGCATCCATCAGATTGACACGAGTCAGATATTCATTGGATGACATGATATTGATAGAATTTTCCCCCGGAATGTTCATGAAGTTTGGAAGTCCGGCACCAGATGCTACGAATACTCCTTTATAGCCTTCCTGTTCCAATTCTTCCACGCTGATAGTCTTGCCGATGATACAGTCTTTGACAAACTGTACGCCCATCTTCGACAGGTTTTCTATTTCAACATCAACAATCTTGTTCGGCAAACGGAATTCAGGAATACCGTACTTCAGCACTCCACCAATTTCGTGCAACGCTTCGAATACAGTTACATCGTAACCAAGCTTTGCCATATCTCCGGCAAATGAAAGTCCGGCAGGTCCGGAACCTACAACTGCAACTTTGATACCGTTCTTTTCAGCTATTTCAGGAACTGAAATCTGACCGCTTTCACGTTCATAATCGGCAGCAAAACGCTCCAGATAACCAATAGCTACTGCTTCGTGTCCCATCTTCAGATGAATACACTTTGATTCACACTGCTTTTCCTGTGGACAAACACGACCACATACAGCAGGCAAAGCACTGGTCTGCTTCAAGACACGGGCAGCTTCGAGGAATTCACCACGCTCGATATTTTTAATGAATCCAGGTATATTGATACCGACCGGACAACCTTCCATACACGATGGATTAGCACAATCCAGACAACGTTTAGCTTCTGTCAGTGCCTGTTCCTCATTCAAGCCTAAGTTTACTTCTTCTTTACGGCTGTGAGAACGGTACTCCGGATCGAGCTCATTCATTTTCACACGTGGAATGGCAGTACGTTCCTTCGGCTTCATTGCTTTACGTAACTCTGCACGCCACGGTGTATTACGGTCTTCAACAGCCTTCACAGCTTCACATGTATCAGGCTGTACAGCATCCAGTTTATGTATTTCTTCACGTTCAATATCCTTGAACGCTCCCATACGCTTCAACATTTCATCGAAATCCACCTGATGTCCGTCGAACTCAGGACCATCTACGCAAACGAATTTCGTCTTGCCTCCCACAGTGATACGGCACGCTCCGCACATACCTGTACCATCTACCATGATGGTATTAAGCGAAACATCGGTAGGAATTTCGTATTTCTTGGTAAGCAGACAAACAAATTTCATCATGATAGCCGGACCAATGGCAAAACACTTATCTACCTTTTCACGCTTGATTACCTCTTCAATACCTTCGGTCACCAAACCTTTCTTGCCATACGAACCATCATCGGTCATAATAATTACTTCATCCGAACTTTCTCTCATTTCTTTTTCCAAAATGATCAGCTCCTTAGAACGGCCCGCCAATACAGTAATGACACGGTTTCCAGCAGCCTTCAGAGCCTGAACAATAGGCAACATCGGAGCTACTCCTACTCCACCTCCAGCACAAACTACTGTTCCGAAGTTCTCGATGTGGGTTGCTTTACCCAACGGACCTACTACATCGGTAATATAATCACCCTCGTTCAGTTCACACAAACGAGTTGATGACAGACCGACCTCTTGTACGACCAACGTAATAGTTCCCTTTACAGGATCGGCCTCTGCAATGGTAAGAGGCATACGTTCACCTTTTTCACCTACACGTACAATCACAAAATGACCAGCCTTACGTGACTTAGCAATCAGGGGAGCTTCGATTACCAGCTTAAAAACCTTTTCTGAAAAATGTTCTTTTGAAATAATTTTATTCATTTCCTCGTACTATAAGTTAGTTATTTTTTGCAATTCATTATATTTTGCAAAGTTACCACTAAATAAAATAATACCAAAAGAAATCTTCAAAATCACAATTTTCGTTGTATATTTTTGTCATACAACGTTCTTAATTCAACTATAAAATCATAACCGTTATAAAAATCAGCAGTCAGCGTACCATTTTTAAAAGGGATTTTACTATTTTATAAAATCCACAACTCTTCCACATAATATAAACATTTCACTAAGGTGAAACTATCGCCTCACTATAGTGAAATGATAGCTTCACTTGAATGAAACGTTCACTCCACCATAGTGAAACATTATATTTATAGGGAAAAAGTAGCATAAACATACCCAGCCATATAAAAAAATCTCCTCCGGATTCCCGAAAGATTCCGAAGGAGATTTCATTTTTGTAGCCTCACTACTTATATTGCTACAATGGCATCAGGGTTTTACCTGAATAGCTTTATCAAATTCAGCCCAGTGTTCATCAGTCATATTGGCAGGAATAAACAATGCCACTCCAGCAGCTCCTGCTTCAATAGAACCACGAACAGCTTCACCGATTTCTGAAGGAATCAGACCGTGGCCTTCCGGATCTTTGATATTAGCCTTATTCTGCCAGTCACGGCAAATGAACAAACCACTGTAAACAGGCTTCTTTCCATTTACGGAAGCTACTTCTTCTTTAGTTATTTCTCCTACCCAAGAAGCCGGTTCCAGATAGAAATCATTATAATTCATCGGGAAGAATGCATCGATATCCCATTTGTTCCATTCCTGACGAACCAGTTTTTTTGCATATGAGTCCGGACCTGGGAATACAGCAGCACTGACTTTTTTGCCTTTTGCATGAACTGCAGCCGCAATCTTATTTACCAGACTGGTAATACGGTTGTAACGGAACTGTTTCCATTCTTCACAAGTAGAAGGATCTTCTACCGACTTGATATCGATACCGCTTTCAGCCTTGAAATCGGCTACACATTTGTCGCAGTAACAATAATCGGCTGTAGGATATTCTTCATTCATCACCAGACCATATTTATCCCAAAGTCCACGTGCCAGAATTACATCGACATAGCGAATATAATCCAAATGAATGAAATCAACTTCAGGAATTTCTGCAATCTTACTATATTCGGTAACCAGATAATTGATTACATCCGGATTGTTCGGACACATACATTTATAATAAGGAACATATGCCTGCACAGTATATGCCGACTCGCCTTTACGGTTTACCGCATACCAGGTAGAATCTGCATCCCCTTTCAACATTGCAGGAATCCATGCATGATACTCCAATCCGGTAGCATGAGCTATTTTTGCAGCACGAGTATGTTTTTCTACATTGAAACCACCCGCATTATAACACATACCTACCAGCCCGTGGTCCTTCCATTTTTTGAAATCGGACTGTATAGACGCTTCTGTAGCCTCTTCACCTTCTCCTTGCCAACCATATACAGGAATAGTTTTCACTGATTCATTTGAGCATGAAGAAAAGCCCAATACACATGCTACCGTAGCAGCCAATAATAACTTGATTTTCATAAATTTGATTATTTATTAATAATAAAAATAGTACTGTCAGCAAATATCAGCTGTAACATAAAACAGTTAAAAACTGAATAACTCTTATAAAGTAAATATAAATTTCTAAATAAAACATCCTATAATGCTGTTTTTTTTACATCCCGATATAATTTTTGTCTATTGAACCTACTTAATCTTCCGCCAAAGACCTCATTACTGTTTTACAAAACACATCAAAATTACTTTCAATGCTCCTATAATCATTCACATAATTAGTCAAACAACTTTTTCATATGAAACATTCAAGCCCTACCTATAAGATATTACATATCAATATATTATACAATCAGCAAAAAATTTTTTTTATCCATAAAGAGGAAATAATTATCCAAAATTCCTATTCGATTGAAAATAAGCTTTATCTTTGTGGGTAGACTAATATATTCAAAACCATGACCGAAAAGCTGAAAGAGATAAAGAATTTAATAGCCGAAGGTTCTACCGAACACGCTATCGACCAATTAAATCAATTAATCAATTTAAATCCTGAATATGCTGCCGAAGCATATTATTTATTAGGAAATGCTTTCCGCAAGAAAGGTGACTGGCAAGGAGCATTGAACAACTATCAGGAAGCCATTGCATTAAATCCGGATAGTCCGGCAGCAGAAGCACGGAATATGGTGATGGATATTCTTAACTTTTACAATAAAGATATGTTTAATCAATAAGGTAATCGACTTATGGCTAAAATGAAAGGTGTAGTTGTAGTGAATACAGAACGCTGCAAAGGGTGCAACTTGTGCGTAGTAGCTTGCCCGTTACACGTACTGTCGCTCACCGCCAAAGTAAATCAAAAAGGATATAACTATGTGCAACAGGTAGTAGAGGATACCTGTAACGGATGCTCTTCGTGCGCCATTGTGTGTCCAGACGGTTGCTTAACCGTATACAGAGCAAAATGTGAAGAATAACTTTAAAGTAAAACAATCAGAATTATGGCAGAAGAAATAGTTCTAATGAAAGGTAACGAAGCTATCGCTCATGCCGCTATCCGCATCGGTGTAGACGGATACTTCGGTTACCCTATCACTCCCCAATCAGAAGTATTGGAAACTCTTGCCGAACAGAAGCCGTGGGAAACAACCGGAATGGTTGTATTGCAGGCTGAAAGTGAAGTAGCAGCAATTAATATGGTATATGGAGGCGCAGGAAGCGGTAAAATGGTAATGACTTCGTCATCCAGTCCGGGCGTCAGCCTGAAACAGGAAGGTATTTCATACATTGCCGGTGCAGAATTACCTTGCCTGATTGTAAACGTAATGCGTGGAGGTCCGGGACTTGGAACCATACAGCCGAGCCAGGCAGATTATTTCCAGACAACAAAAGGTGGAGGACACGGCGATTACCATTTAATAGCTTTAGCTCCGGCATCTGTACAGGAAATGGCTGATTTTGTAGGTCTTGCATTTGAACTGGCTTTCAAATATCGTAATCCTGCAATGATCCTTGCAGATGGTGTAATCGGACAGATGATGGAAAAAGTAGTTCTTCCAGCTCCTCGTCCGCGCCGTACCGAAGAGGAAATCATTGCACAATGCCCATGGGCCGCTACCGGATGTAAGGGACGCAAACCGAATATCATTACTTCACTGGAACTCGATCCTGCTGTAATGGAAAAACGTAATTTACACTTGCAGGAAAAATATGCAGAAATTGAAGCCAACGAAGTACGATATGAAGAAATAGACTGCGAAGATGCAGAATACCTGATTGTTGCATTCGGTTCATGTGCCCGCATTGCACAGAAATCAATGGAACACGCACGTGAAGAAGGAATCAAAGTCGGACTGTTCCGCCCTATTACTTTATGGCCATTCCCAAGCAAGCCACTGGCTGAAAGAGCAAAAAATATAAAAGGCATCCTTGTTGTAGAGTTGAATAGCGGACAGATGATTGAAGATGTTGAACTGGCTGTAAAATGCAGCATACCAGTTGAACACTTCGGACGTTTGGGAGGTATTGTTCCCGACCCAGATGAAGTGATTGATGCACTAAAAGAAAAAATCATTAACAAGTAAGAAACTCATGGGCAATATAGATCAGATCAAAACCGTGCTCAATGTGATATTCATGATAGGAGCAGCAGCTTCTTTCATTCTTTATTTTTCATTGGGAGAAGACAAAACTATCTTCTTTTATGTATGCGGCGCATCGCTGTTCGTAAAGATGATGGAGTTTGTGTTCCGTTTCTTTCTACGCTAACCCGATAAGGAGGAGAAATTTATGACAAAAGAAGAAATAATGAAACCCGAGAATCTGGTTTACCAGAAACCTCGTTTATTAAATGATAATCCGATGCACTACTGTCCGGGATGCAGCCACGGAGTAGTTCATAAACTGATTGCCGAAGTTATAGAAGAAATGGGTATGGCAGAAAAAGCTATCGGTATTAGTCCGGTGGGATGTGCTGTATTCATGTACAACTATCTTGACATCGATTGTCAGGAAGCAGCTCATGGACGTGCGCCTGCACTGGCCGGAGCCATCAAACGCTTATGGCCCGACCGTCTGGTATTCACATATCAGGGAGATGGTGACTTGGCTTGTATCGGTACAGCAGAAACAATCCATTCTCTAAACAGAGGTGATAATATAGCCATTATATTCATCAATAATGCCATTTATGGTATGACAGGAGGACAAATGGCTCCTACTACTCTGGTAGGAATGAAAACTGCAACATGTCCGTACGGACGAAATCCGGAAATACACGGATATCCGTTGAAAATGACAGAAATAGCAGCAACACTGCAAGGTACATGCTATGTAACACGCCAGTCAGTTCATACGGTAGCAGCAATCCGCAAAGCTAAAAAGGCAATCCGCAAAGCATTCGAAAACAGCATGCAAGGCAAAGGTTCGAGTCTGGTAGAAATCGTATCTACATGTAACTCAGGATGGAAAATGACTCCAGAAGCAGCCAACAAGTGGATGGAAGAAAACATGTTCCCTTTCTACCCATTAGGCGACCTGAAAGATACAAGCGGAGAAAACAAATAACATTACCAAAACAAGCACTATCATGAAAGAAGAAATCATTATAGCAGGATTTGGAGGACAAGGCGTATTGTCAATGGGTAAAATTCTGGCTTATTCAGGACTGATGGAAAATAAAGAAGTTACTTGGATGCCTGCCTACGGTCCCGAACAGCGAGGAGGAACAGCCAATGTAACGGTTATCGTCAGCGACGAACGTATTTCATCTCCTATTTTAAGTAAATATGATACAGCCATTATTCTGAACCAGCCTTCACTTGCCAAATTTGAAAACAAAATCAAACCAGGCGGTGTACTGATTTATGATGGTTATGGCATTATAAACCCTCCTACACGCAAAGACATTCATGTATATCGTATTGATGCAATGGATGAAGCCAACGAACGTAAAATGGCAAAGACATTCAATATGATTGTATTGGGAGGATTATTGAAAATCCGTCCTATCGTATCAATAGAAAGCGTTATTAAAGCATTGCGTAAAACATTGCCTGAACGCCATCATCACCTGATACCGATGAATGAAGAGGCAATCCATATAGGAATGGATATTATCAAAGAAATAAAATAATAAATACCAACTCCAATAAAACTCAGAGGCGTGCAGATAGTTTTTGTATAGAAAGCTCTGCACGCCTCTGTAACAATATATCTTCTAGTATTTTTGCACTCCGTACACGGTTTCTTTCGTTTTTATATTGTATCTTTGCCTCCATTATGAGGAAGATATTTTTTATAGCAACAATATTACTGATTTGCGGAACCATATCTGCGCAAAATACCTATCAGCAAAGTCAATTCACAGGGCAGTTCGGAAGTTCTGCTTCAGGAGTGGACAGTAACTTGTACGACCGCAACGGAAACCCGATTGATACAACTTCCGTAATTGATGCCAGTACTATTCCTATCGGACTTACATCATGGAAGATAGACAGACTTTTCGGCAACAGAACAGAGATTCCGGTAGATACATTGCAGCATAACTTTCAGAATACGAATGATACAGGAGGACCTACAGGACACTATACATATTTAGGAAGCTCCACGTATCGCTCACGTTTTTTTCGACCGCAAAGATCCTGAACAGTTTTTCTTTCTGGATCCGTATGACTATACAGTCGTCAGACCGGAAGATGTCGTTTACACCAATACCAAATCTCCTTTTTCAAATCTGACTTACTATAAGCAGGGAGGAAGTAAAGACGGTGAAGAACGTTTTAAAGCTTATTTTGCCGTAAATGCCAATAAAAGACTGGGATTCGGTTTCAATATAGATTATGTTTACGGTCGAGGTAAATATATGAACCAGTCTACTGCCTTATTCAACGGAAATCTTTTTGCTTATTATCTTGGCGACAAGTATAATATGCATTTCAGTTTCATGAACGACAACTTAAAAGTTGCCGAGAATGGTGGTATTACTGACGACCGCTTCATTACTGACCCTCTGGCGATGGCAGAGGGAGGTAAAGTGTACGGCAATAGCGAAATTCCAACAAATTTATCTCAGGTATGGAATCACAATACCGGTTACCATGCTTTCCTTACCCATCGTTACAACTTGGGATTTTACCGTGAAAATCCAGACGCAAAGGATACGGTCAATACAGAGGTATTTGTTCCGGTAACAAGTTTCCTCCATACTGTAAATGTAGACATTAACCGTCGCAGATATATTTCATACGACGAGGAGCAGAACCAGAAGTATTTTCAGAACAACTATTTGACGGACATCCAGCGTGATGAAACAGAACAGCTTGCCGTAAAAAACACCATAGGTATATCTTTACGTGAGGGATTCAACAAATGGGCCAAGGCTGGACTGACAGCTTTCATGAGTCATGAGTACCGCCGTTTCACAATGACAGATACCCTTGCTCAAACTCCGGGACAACGTATTCCGACCGACTATGTTGAAAATACCGTATCGGTAGGAGGACAACTCATCAAGGAACAAGGAAAGACATTACACTATGACGTCATGGGAGAAATAGCCCTGGCTGGAGAAGATGCCGGACAGTTTCAAATAGAAGGAAAAGGTGATCTGAATTTCCGCCTGTTCAGCGATACGGTCAGACTGGAAGCGAATGCATACATCAAAAACCTGAATCCGACATTCTATTACAGACATTTCCATTCCAAGCATTACTGGTGGGATAATAATGACTTATCGAAAATCATGCGTACCCGTATTGAAGGGAAACTGAGTATCGACCATTGGAAAACCCAACTGAAAGCTGGAGTAGAAAACATTAAGAACTATACATATCTTGACAATACTTCTGTAAAATATACCGAAACAGCTTCGGATAAAGAAGTTGTAAGCTATAAAAATGATGTAGCCGTAAAACAGCATACGGGTAATATCCAGATATTCAGCGCCACATTGAATCAAGATTTCCAGTTGGGTATATTCCATCTTGACAATGAAGTTACTTATCAGAAATCGAGCAATCAGGATGTCTTGCCATTGCCCGACCTGGTATTATACCATAACTTCTATCTCAAATTCGGTCTGGCAAAGAAAGTACTTCAGGTAGAATTGGGAACAGATGTCCGGTATTTCACTCAATACTACGCTCCCGACTATGCACCAGCTATCGGACAGTTCTATCTGCAAAATAAGGAAACCCGTTTCAAGCTAGGAGGTTATCCACTGCTGAACGCATATGTCAATATTCATTTGAAACGTACCCGTATTTTTATAGCCATGTATAATCTGATTCAAGGACAAGGAGAAAAGAGCTACTTCCTGGCTCCTCACTACCCTCTGAATCCCCGCTTGCTGAAATT
>OMCR01000224.1_pt1 | contig 9744 bp, 7 predicted proteins | sample 1645091 | NCBI WGS metagenome assembly OMCR01 (sample SAMEA103958141, study PRJEB25191) | human gut metagenome | biome: human-associated habitat [ENVO:00009003]; feature: intestine environment [ENVO:2100002]; material: feces | place: Germany | collected 2013/2015 | reverse complement strand
GCAGACATCATAAAACGAAACAAAGCCCCTGCGTCCCGACCGGATGCAGGGGCTTTGTTCTGCCGGTGAGAGAAATGATGGGGAACGGCCAAAGCGCAGCGGAGACCAGTTCAAATCGTTTGCGTAACGACCCTGCGACAGCAAAAAGCCCCGCACCGGGGAGCCGGTACGGGGCAGGGAAGATGCTTACGTTTTGTCGACGGAGGGGGCCTGCGCCGGGGCTTCCGGTGCGGGAGGATCATCCTCCGGGTCGCCGAAGTTGTCGTGATAGGTGTTGAGCATATCCAGCTCTTCGTTGCGGCGCAGACCGTAAATGACCAGCTTTTTGATCACGTCGTAGATCACGGCGAACAGCGGCACGCCCACGATCATGCCGGCAAAGCCCCACAGGCCGCCAAACAGCAGAATGGCGAACAGTACCCAGAAGCTGGAAAGGCCGGTGGTGTTGCCCAGAATCTTGGGTCCGATGATGTTGCCGTCCAGCTGCTGCAAAACCAGCACGAACAGCACGAACCACAGCGCCTTGATGGGGTTCTGGATGAGAATGAGCAGCGTGGCGGGGATGGCACCGATGAAGGGGCCGAAGAAGGGGATCACGTTGGTCACACCGATGATCACCGAGACCAGCAGCGCACTGGGGAACTTGAAGATCAGGCAGCCGATATAGCACAGCACGCCGATGATGGCGGAATCCATGATCTTGCCGTTGATGAAACCGCCGAACATCTTATCGGCGTACTTCACTTCTTCCTTGATCAGCTCTGCCCAGCGGGGCTTGAAGATGCTGTAGAGCACCAGCTTGGCCTGCTGCACAAAGCGCTTGCGGCTGGCCAGCATATACACGGCCACGATGATGCCGATGATCAGGTTCTTGGCCATGGTCACTACGTTCAGCACACCCACTGCGGCACCGCTGACAATGTTCTGCATGGAGGGCAGGAGCCGGGTCTTGATCAGATCATCGATATTGGTGCTGATGGTGGCATAAGCAGAGTTGAGCATGTCCATGATCTGCTGGTTGTTCTCAATGAACTCCACATGATTCGCCCACTGCACGAACTTTGCAAGGTTGCGCTGCGCAGTGTAGTACAGGGTGGTCACGCTGGTAATGAGCTGCGGAATGATCATCATGCACAAAGCGTAGATGAGGAGCAGGCCGAACAGGATGGTCAGCGTAACGGACAGCACATTGACCAGACCATGCATCTTTTCCGGGATGAACCGGCGCAGAAAGCTCTCGATGGTGTTGCATACAGGTTTGAGCAGGTAGGCGATGACGGCACCGTAGATGAATGGCATCAGAATGCCGGTCAGCGTGGAGATGGCATCGCCAAAACCATCGAAGCGGTAGATCAGGAAAAAGAAGATGATGCTCAGGGAGATCGCTCCAAATCCTGCCAACATCCCGTAGAGATAGGGCTTGATGTGCGGCTTTTTGTCCATCATGATAGACTCCATTTCAGCCGCGGACAGCAGGAATCCCCGCGGCACTTATCAGATTTTATTGCTTCTGCGCCAGATGTGCAGCTTGTCGGCCTCACGGATCAACTCCTCGCGGAAGTCCGGGTGTGCCACGCTGATCAGAGCCTCAGCCTTTTCCCAAGAGGTCAGACCCTTCAGGTTCACGCAGCCGTACTCGGTGCACAGGTAGTGGATGTTGGCACGGGTATCGGTGACGATGCTGCCGTTTTCCAGAGTGGGACGGATGCGGCTCTCCAGCTGGCCGGTCTTCTTATTAAAGAAGGTAGAGGACAGGCAGATAAAGCTCTTGCCGCCCTTGGAAAGGTATGCGCCCAGAACGAAGTCCAGCTGACCGCCGGCACCGGAGATGTGCTTGAGGCCTGCAGTCTCGGCGTTCACCTGACCGAACAGGTCGATGTCCACAGCGTTGTTGATGGAAATAAAGTTATCCAGTGCGGAGATGCTGCGGATATCGTTGGTGTAGTCCACGGGTGCAGACATGCACTCCGGGTTATCGTTCAGGTAATCGTACATTTTCTGGGTGCCGGCACCGAAGGCGTAGACCTGACGGCCCTTGTCCAGCTGCTTGCGTGCACCGGTGATCTTGCCGGCCTTGGCGATATCCACAAAGGCATCCACATACATTTCGGTGTGCACGCCCAGATCCTTCAAATCGCTCTGTGCGATCAGGCTGCCGATGGCATTGGGCATACCGCCGATGCCCAGCTGCAGGCAGGCACCGTTGGGGATCTGCGGAACGATCAGGTTGGCAACCTTCAGATCCACTTCGGTAGCAGCACCGGGAGCGGCCATCTGGCCGATGGGCGGGTTCTCGCCTTCCACGATGCCGGTGACCTGAGAAATGTGGATGCAGTTCTCCATGCCGCCAAGGCAGCGGGGCATGTTCTTGTTGACCTCAACGATGATCTTCTTGGCTTTTTCGCACACAGCACCCAGATGAGATGCACTGGGGCCGAAGTTGAAGTAGCCGTGCTCGTCCATGGGGGTCACCTGGAACACCGCCACATCCAGCGGATCCGGGCTTTCACGGTAGTAGCGGGGCAGCTCGGAATAACGGATGGGGGAGTAGAAGGAGAAGCCCTGTGCAATGGCCTTGCGCTCGATGCCGCCCATATGCCAGCTGTTCCATGTCATGTGTGCAGCGGGATCGTCGATCTGGAAGATCGCGGGCACCCACATTAGGATGCCGCCGCGGAAGTTGACACCTTCCAGCTCAGGCAGACGCTTTGCAATGGCAGCGTCCACCGCTACGGGGGTGTTCACGGCCCAGCCGTAATCCACCCAGTCACCGCTTTTGACCAGAGCAGCAGCCTGTGCGGCCGTCATGCGTTTCTGAGCGTACAGTTCCATAAAATCCATTATAAACCATCCTCTCCTATAATAACATAAAGGAATTGTAAATTTATCATTTACTCTTCCTGCACGGACAAATCTTTGCAGGATGTTTACCACCTGTTGGCAATTTGAACACAGCTCTGACACAGGCGGATGATATCCTGATAACCAGCAGAAGGCAGCTGTCGGACAGGGCAGCAGATCTGCACAACTTAGTTATAACATTAACAATGTGCAGAATCAATAGTTTATCGAGAAAATTTTGACCGACTGGCAATATGGACAAAACTCGCGGAGTTTTTGAACGATTGTTTGGTACTGAAAAACCAAAATCTTTGCAAAAGGACTTGATAAAATTTTGACGATATGGTTTACTTATAGCGTAGCAGGCAGCTGCGATGCAGCACGGCATTGATTGTTTAAATTTTAACGATAAAACGTACAGCTTGCACAAAAATCTTGCACCTAAGACTGGAAAGTGCTATCATGGCAGAACCAAAACGCGCTTTTCACAGCGCTCAAGGAGGACACCAGACGATGGCAACAGCAGTTTATCCCGGTTCGTTCGATCCGGTCACAAAAGGGCATCTCGATATCATCAAGCGCGCAGCAAAGATCAACGATCATCTGATCGTGGCGGTGCTCATCAACAGCGCAAAGAATCCGCTCTTCACCGTGGAGGAGCGCGTGGAGCTTCTAAAGGAATGCTGCAAGGGCATCCAGAATGTTTCGGTGGAGAGCTTCGACGGCCTGACCGTGGAGTTCGCCAAGAAACGGCACGCTTCGGTGATGGTGCGGGGCCTGCGGGCGGTGACGGATTTTGAAAACGAGATCCAGCTGGCTCAGACGAATCACGCATTGATGCCCGGCATCGAAACCATGTTTCTGGCCACCAGCATCAAATGGAGCTACCTTTCTTCCACCATTGTAAAAGAGGCAGCTTACTACGGCAGCGACATCGGTAAGTTCGTCACACCCAATGTGGAAAAGGCGGTCAACGAAAAGTATGCGCTGATCCGGCAGAAAAAAGACCCCGAGACCTAATTTGTAAAAGCGCTTACGGGCGTTTTGATAAAAATGGCTTACGAAAAGTAACACATACACAATTCAGGAGGCTATTCACATGAAAAAGATCGTTATCGCATCTGCATGCCGTACCGCTATTGGCAAGTTCGGCGGCACTCTGGCAAACGTTCCCGCAGTTGAGCTGGGCTCCATCGTCATCAAGGAGGCCCTGAACCGTGCAAACGTGAAACCCGAGCAGGTCGATCATGTTTACATGGGCTGCGTCATTCAGGCCGGTCTGGGCCAGAACGTTGCTCGTCAGGCTGCTCTGAAGGCTGGCCTGCCCATCGAGACCCCCGCTGTCACCGTCAACGTGGTGTGCGGCTCCGGTCTGAACTGCGTGAACATGGCTGCTCAGATGATCGAGGCTGGCGATGCTGACATCGTGGTCGCAGGCGGCATGGAGAACATGGACATGGCTCCCTTCGCACTGCAGAAGGCTCGTTACGGCTACCGCATGGGCGCACCCATGGGCAAGAGCGAGATCGTGGATACCATGGTCAACGATGCTCTGTGGGATGCCTGCGGCTTCAACAAGCACATGGGCATGACCGCTGAGAATGTCTGCACCAACGAGACTTATCAGAAGAAGTACGGCTACAGCCCCATCACCCGTGAGATGCTGGATGAGTTCTCCTACAACAGCCAGGTCAAGGCTGACAAGGCCATCAAGGACGGCGCTTTCAAGGACGAGATCGTTCCTGTTGTCATCAAGGGCAAGAAGGGCGACACCGTGTTCGATACTGATGAAGGCCCCCGTCTGAGCGCTCCTGAAGTGCTGGCAAAGCTGAAGCCCGCTTTCACCAAGGACGGCATCGTGACCGCCGGCAACTCTTCCGCCATCAACGACGGCGCTGCTGCTCTGGTCATCATGAGCGAGGAGAAGGCTAAGGAGCTGGGCGTGAAGCCTCTGGCTACCTGGGTCGCCGGTGCTCTGGCAGGCGTTGAGCCCGAAGTCATGGGCCTGGGCCCCATCGCTGCTACCAAGAAGGTCATGGCCAAGACCGGCCTGACCGTTGCTGACATGGATCTGATCGAGGCCAACGAGGCATTTGCAGCTCAGTCTGTGGCTGTCAGCCAGGCTCTGGACTTCGATATGAGCAAGGTGAACGTCAATGGCGGCGCAATTGCTCTGGGCCACCCGGTCGGCGCTTCCGGCGCTCGTATCCTGGTCACCCTGCTGTATGCTATGAAGCATCGCGGTGCACACAAGGGCCTGGCTACCCTGTGCATCGGCGGCGGCATGGGCTGCGCTACCATCGTTGAGATGGACTAAGCTCCACCTCTTGGAATCCTGACTGAATGACAGACCCGGACGGGGAAGGGAACCGGAGAGCCTTTCCTCCGTCCGGGGGCTGTTTGTGATAATTGATAAGATTTGAATAGGAGGTTTTCACAATGGCATTTGTAAAAACCGAGGTGCAGGGTGCAGTTGAGATCATCACCATCGACCGTCCCAAGGCACTGAATGCCCTGAACCCCGAAGTTCTGGCAGACCTGAAGGCAGCTTTTGAGGCTGTGGATCAGGAGACTGTCCGCTGCATCGTTCTGACCGGCGAAGGCGACAAGAGCTTCGTGGCAGGCGCAGATATCGGTTCCATGAGCACCATGACCAAGGCAGAGGGCGAGGCCTTCGGCAAGCTGGGCAATGATGTGTTCCTGATGATCGAGAGCTTCCCCATTCCCGTTATTGCAGCCGTGAACGGCTTTGCACTGGGCGGCGGCAACGAGCTGGCTATGAGCTGCGACATCCGCATCTGCTCTGACAACGCTGTGTTCGGCCAGCCGGAAGTGGGTCTGGGTATCACCCCGGGCTTCGGCGGCACCCAGCGTCTGGCACGTCTGGTCGGCATGGGTATGGCAAAGCAGCTGGTCTACTCTGCACTGAACATCAAGGCGGACGAGGCTCTGCGCATTGGTCTGGTGAACGCTGTGTATCCTCAGGCTGAACTGATGGAGAACGTGCTGAAGCTGGCTGGCAAGATCGCAAAGAATGCACCCATCGCTGTACGCAACTGCAAGAAGGCAATCAACGGCGGCATCAGCCTGCCCATCGAGAAGGCTGTTGAGGTCGAGGAAAAGCTGTTCGGCAGCTGCTTCGAGACCCACGACCAGAAGGAAGGCATGGCCTGCTTCCTGAGCCGTGAGAAGCCGAAGCCCAAGGCAGTGTTCACCAACAACTAATCCATTACTACATAATTTTTGATATTAAAGGAGAGGTTTCCTATGAAGATCGGTGTTATCGGCGCTGGCACCATGGGCCAGGGCATCGCAAAGGCATTTGCACAGGTTGAGGGCAACACCGTTGCTCTGTGCGACATCAAGCAGGAGTGGGCCGAGAATGGTCTGGCAAAGATCAAGAAGGGCTACGAGAAGCTGGTCGCTAAGGGCAAGATGACCCAGGAAAAGGCTGACGCCATCGTGGCTGCCATCACCCCGGGCCTGAAGGAAGACCTGTGCGCTGACTGCGATCTGGTCGTTGAGGCTGCTTTTGAGGATATGAAGGTCAAGCAGACCACCTTCGGCGAGCTGGATAAGATCTGCAAGCCCGAGTGCATCTTCGCTTCCAACACTTCTTCTCTGTCCATTACCGAGATCGGCAAGAACGTCAAGCGCCCTGTGGTCGGCATGCACTTCTTCAACCCCGCAGACCGCATGAAGCTGATCGAGGTCATCGCAGGCTGCAACACTCCTGCTGAGACCGTTGAGAAGATCAAGGAGATCTCCGTTGCCATCGGCAAGAGCCCTGTTCAGGTCAACGAGGCTGCCGGCTTTGTGGTCAACCGCATCCTGATCCCCATGATCAACGAAGCTGCTTTCATCAAGATGGAAGGCGTTTCTGACATTGCCGGCATCGACACCGCTATGAAGCTGGGTGCCAACCACCCCATGGGACCCCTGGAGCTGGGCGACTTCATCGGCCTGGACATCTGCCTGGCCATCATGGACGTGCTGTACAAGGAGACCGGCGACAGCAAGTACCGTGCCTGCCCGCTGATCCGCAAGATGGTCCGCGGCGGCAACCTGGGCTGCAAGACCGGCAAGGGCTTCTACGTTTACAACGCAGACCGCACCAAGACCCCTGTTGACCAGCTGTAAATTCTGATAAACGTTTCTCCCGACCGTGGAAACGCGGCCGGGAGGAATTTGTTTGCACCGGGCAATTCCGGTAAATGAAAAAGACCCGTTAGGAGGATATAGCGATGGATTTTACTCTGTCCAAGCAGCAGCAGATGGTACAGAAAATGTACCGCGAGTTTGCTGAGAACGAAGTCAAGCCCCTGGCAAAGAAGGTTGATGCGGAAGAGTACTTCCCCAAAGAGACCGTCGAAAAGATGGGCAAGCTCGGCATGATGGGCATTTATTTCCCGACTGAGGTCGGCGGTGCAGGCGGCGATGTGCTGTCCTACGTCATGGCAGTGGAAGAGCTGAGCAAGGTCTGCGGCACCACCGGTGTCATCGTCTCTGCTCACACCAGCCTGTGTGCTGCTCCTATTTATGAAAATGGTACTCCCGAGCAGAAGGCAAAGTATCTGCCCAAGCTGTGCAGCGGTGAGTGGCTGGGTGCTTTCGGCCTGACTGAGCCGGGTGCCGGCACCGATGCACAGGGTCAGCAGACCTTTGCAAAGCAGGACCCCGAGACCGGTGATTGGATCCTGAACGGTTCCAAGATCTTCATCACCAACGCCGGCTACGCAAACGTCTTTATCGTTATTGCTGTCACCGATATCGTGCCCGACAAGAAGGGCCGTCCCACCAAGCAGTGCTCCGCCTTTATCGTGGAGCGCACCGACCCGGGCTTCTCTGTCGGTAAGGCTGAGGACAAGATGGGCATCCGCGGTTCTTCCACCTGCGAGCTGATCTTTGAGGACTGCCGCATCCCTGCTGACCGTATGCTGGGTGTGCGTGGCCGCGGCTTCCAGCTGGCTATGGCTACTCTGGACGGTGGCCGTATCGGCATTGCTTCTCAGGCTCTGGGCATCGCCGAGGGCGCTCTGGAAGAGACCGTTGCTTACGTCAAGGAGCGCAAGCAGTTCGGCCGCAGCATTTCCGCATTCCAGAACACCCAGTTCGAGCTGGCTGAGATGAAGGCACGCGTTGAGGCTGCAAAGTATCTGGTCTACGCTGCTGCTCTGAAGAAGCAGGAAGCAATGGATGGCAAGAAGGTCCGTTACAGCGTTGAGGCTGCTCAGGCAAAGCTGATCGCAGCCCGCACCGCAAGCGATGTGACCCGCCGCTGCCTGCAGCTGTTCGGCGGTTACGGCTACACCCGTGATTACCCCATCGAGCGCATGATGCGTGATGCCAAGATCACTGAGATCTACGAGGGCACCAGCGAAGTGCAGATGATGGTCATTTCCGGCGCGCTGCTGAAGTAAGGGAGGCAAGAGTTACAATGAAAGCAATTGTTTGTGTAAAGCAGGTTCCTGATACCTCCGGCAAGGTGTCCGTCAAGCCCGATGGCACTCTGGACCGTGCTTCGATGGCTACCATCACCAACCCTGATGACCTGAACGCTCTGGAGGCTGCTCTGAAGCTCAAGGACGCTACCGGCTGCGAAGTCGTTGTTGTTACCATGGGTCCCCCGCCGGCAGAAGGCATGCTGCGTGAGCTGCTGGCCCGCGGTGCAGATAAGGCTGTTCTGGTCTCCGGCCGTGAGTTCGGCGGTTCCGATACCTTCGCAACCAGCCAGATCCTGGCTGCTGCCGTCAACAAGATCGGTGTCGGCCCCGAGGACGTTGTGTTCTGCGGCCGTCAGGCAATTGATGGTGATACCGCTCAGGTCGGTCCTCAGATCGCTGAGAAGCTGCACCTGCCTCAGGTTACCTATGTGGCTGACATCCAGAAGGATGGCAACACCCTGACCGTGAAGCGTATGCTGGAGGACGGCTACATGATGGTCAAGGTGCAGACTCCCTGCCTGCTGACCTGCATCAAGGAGCTGAACCAGCCCCGTTACATGAGCGTGAACGGCATCTTCACCTGCTACGACAAGCCGATGGAAGTGTTCGATTACAACGCACTGAAGGACGATCCGCTGATCGAGGTCGATACCATCGGTCTGAAGGGTTCTCCGACGAACGTCTTTAAGTCCTTCACTCCTCCGCAGAAGGGCGCAGGCACCATGCTGAAGGGCGACGATACTGCCGCACAGCTGGCTGGTATCCTGGCCAAGAAGCACCTGATCTGATGAAAGGAGCATAGGATTACAATGGCTGATTTTAACGAATACAAGGGCGTATGGGTCTTCTGCGAGCAGCGCCAGGGCGCATTGATGCCCACTGATTTCGAGCTGGTGAGCGAGGCCCGCAAGCTGGCTGATGAGCTGGGCTGCGAGGTCACCGGTCTGCTGCTGGGCGACAACGTGGAAGGCATTGCCAAGGAGCTGGGCGGCTATGGTGCCGATAAGGTCATGGTCTGCGACAGCCCCCTGCTGAAGGACTACACCACCGATGCATACGCTAAGGTCGTGTGCGACATGGTCAACGAGTATAAGCCCGAAGTCCTGCTGATCGGTGCAACCAACATTGGCCGCGATCTGGGCCCCCGCTGCGCAGCCCGTCTGCACACCGGCCTGACCGCTGATGCTACCCATCTGGACATCGACACTGCAAAGTACATCGATTTCCTGAAGGAGAGCTCCACCATCGACCTGTCCAAGCAGAAGTTCGATATGGAAGACCGCAACCTGAAGATGACCCGTCCCGCATTCGGCGGCCATCTGATGGCTACCATCATCTGCCCCCGCTTCCGTCCGCAGATGTCCACCGTGCGTCCCGGCGTTATGAAGAAGGCTCCCTTCGATCAGGCCAAGGCTGATGCCTGCCAGATCGTGAAGCCCGCATTCGCTCTGGCTGCTGA
>OMCR01000222.1_pt1 | contig 9832 bp, 4 predicted proteins | sample 1645091 | NCBI WGS metagenome assembly OMCR01 (sample SAMEA103958141, study PRJEB25191) | human gut metagenome | biome: human-associated habitat [ENVO:00009003]; feature: intestine environment [ENVO:2100002]; material: feces | place: Germany | collected 2013/2015 | reverse complement strand
ATGTGTCAGGCGGTGTCCGATCTTTGTTCGTTCCTGCTTGCTATTCCGCTTACTATTCCTGTTTTGAATGAGATGAAAAAATAAAATTCTCATTGCCAGATGGTGCAGGGAAGCCTTTGCGGCCCACTGTCCGCACACTGATTTTCTGTACAAATTTTCCTGAAAATATGCTGATGTTTTTAGGAAAAGAAGCTGATATTTTCTTGAAAACAATAGCATCCGTATGAAAGATTCGTTCGACTAAATACAGGTTTATTTTCAGCAATATATATAATAGGAATATTTTTTTTCGTATTTTTGTCTGTTGTTTTTCCACTAAATCACTTATATGAGCGAAGATATTTTCGATAAAAACGATATCCAATCAAGCGATAAAGAAGCACATTCTGACTATAAGCCTGTCGACCAGGGCGACGAAACTGTAAAACACCAATTGAGCGGTATGTACCAGAACTGGTTTCTGGACTATGCTTCGTATGTTATTCTGGAACGTGCGGTTCCTCATATCAACGATGGACTGAAGCCTGTTCAGCGACGTATCCTGCACTCTATGAAGCGCCTGGACGACGGACGCTACAACAAGGTAGCAAATATCGTAGGACATACCATGCAGTTCCATCCTCATGGTGATGCGTCCATCGGCGATGCACTGGTACAGCTGGGACAGAAAGATCTGCTTATCGACTGTCAGGGAAACTGGGGAAATATCCTTACCGGTGATGATGCCGCTGCTCCCCGATACATTGAAGCACGTCTTTCGAAGTTTGCGCTCGATGTGGTGTTCAATCCGAAGACAACCGAATGGCAGGCTTCTTACGACGGACGAAACCGTGAACCGGTGACGCTTCCCGTCAAATTTCCGCTGCTGCTGGCTCAGGGAGTAGAAGGTATTGCCGTAGGTCTTTCATCGAAAATATTGCCGCACAACTTCAACGAGCTGTGTGATGCGGCCATTGCTTACCTGCACGGAGAGGAGTTTCATCTGTATCCCGATTTCCAGACAGGAGGTTCCATCGATGTGTCGCGCTATAACGACGGTGAGCGTGGGGGAGTAGTGCGTGTACGTGCCAAAATCTCCAAGATAGATAATAAGACTCTTTGCATCAGTGAAATACCGTACGGAAAAACAACTTCTTCACTGATTGATTCTATCCTGAAAGCTATCGAAAAGGGTAAGATCAAGGTACGGAAGGTGGACGACAATACCGCCGACAAGGTGGAGATTCTGGTACATCTGGCTCCGGGCGTTTCGTCGGACAAGACACTCGACGCCCTGTATGCCTTTACCGACTGTGAGGTGAATATTTCGCCCAACTGTTGTGTCATCGACAACAAGAAGCCGCATTTCCTTTCTGTCAGTGCGGTACTCCGTAAGTCGGTAGATAATACACTTTCGCTGCTTCGTCAGGAACTGAACATCCAGCGCAACGAAACGCTGGAAACCTTGCATTTCGCTTCGCTGGAGAAAATCTTCATCGAAGAGCGTATCTACAAGGACAAGCAGTTCGAACAGGCTGAGAACATGGATGCTGCATGCGAACATATCGACGAACGGCTGACACCTTTCTATCCGCAGTTTGTACGCGAAGTGACTAAGGAAGATATCCTCAAGCTTATGGAGATAAAGATGGCGCGTATCCTGAAGTTCAACAAGGATAAGGCGGACGAGTTTATTGCCAAGCTGAAAGCGGATATCGAAGAAATAGACAATCATCTGGCTCATATTACTGAATATACCATCGACTGGTATACACGTATCAAGGAGAAATACGGAAAGAATTTCCCGCGGCGTACGGAGATACGAAACTTCGATACGATTGTGGCAACCAAGGTGGCCGAGGCCAACGAGAAACTGTATATCAACCGCGAGGAAGGATTTATCGGTACGGGACTGAAGAAAGACGAGTATATCTGCAACTGTTCCGATATCGACGATGTGATTATCTTCTATAAAGATGGAAAATATAAAATCGTACGTGTTTCGGACAAGCTGTTCGTAGGCAAGAACATTCTCTACGTGAATATCTTCAAGAAGAATGACAAGCGTACGATCTATAACGTGATTTATCGTGACGGGAAAGAAGGATTCCACTATATCAAGCGTTTCAATGTAACGTCGATGATACGCGACCGTGAATACGATGTGACACAGGGAACTCCCGGATCGAAAATTGTATATTTCACAGCCAATCCGAACGGGGAAGCTGAGGTTATCAAGGTGACACTCCGCCCGAATCCGCGTATCAAGAAGCTGATATTCGAAAAAGACTTCAGTACCATTAACATCAAGGGACGACAGTCGATGGGTAACCTGCTGACCAAATATGAAGTGCATAAAATCAGTCTGAAACAGCGTGGAGGCTCTACACTGGGAGGCAGAAAGGTATGGTTCGACCATGATGTACTTCGTCTGAATTACGACGGTCGCGGACAGTATCTCGGAGAATTCCAGAGTGGGGAAAGCATTCTGGTTGTGCATAAGAACGGTGAATTCTATACAACCGATTTCGACTTGAATAACCACTACGATGCCGATATACAGTTTATTGAGAAATTTGATGCTGAGAAGGTCTGGACAGCAGTGCTCTATGATGCCGACCAGCAGAATTATCCATATCTGAAACGCTTTACGTTCGAGCAGACAGCCAAACGGTTGAACTATCTGGGCGAAAACAAACACAACCAGTTGATTCTGCTTTCGGGTGAAGTTTATCCCCGTTTGCAGGTTGTGTTCGGCGGACACGACAGCTTCAGGGAAGCGTTGATTATAGAGGCAAGCGACTTTGTAGGTGTCAAGAGCTTCAAGGCAAAAGGCAAGCGCCTGACTACATTTACGGTAGACCGCATCGAGGAGCTGGAGCCTACCCGTCGTCCGGAACCACAGGAAGATATGGAAGATGCAGATACACCAGAAACGGAAAATGATAATGTTGCGGAAGAAGACAATGAACAAATGACATTATTTTAAAACCGGAACAATGAAACGAAAGCTTATTACGCTGTTCATCGCACTCGGGGCCGTTTTTTCTTTGTATGCGCAGGAAGACAGTTTGCGGGCCACGCGCTACGTAATGCGCTCTACAATGGTAGGAGTGGGACACAGCAACGTATTCGAAACATATCTTTCTCCGCTGGAATATAGCGGAACGGAAGTCAGGTTTATGCACGAAAGCATGCGTATGACACGTATGCTGGGAGGAAACGTATCTGGGCAAAGTCTGTTTCAGATCAATGCCTCGTATAACAAGAATATTTCTCAGACTGCTGAGATGTATGCCGGACTGGTAAACTGGAGCTATGCCCTGCATTATCAGTTCCGCATGAACGATGATAAGCTGAAGATTCTTGTAGGACCGATGCTCGACCTGAACGGCGGTGTGGTTTATAACCGGCGTAATTCCAACAATCCGGCTCAGGCTAAGGCATACGGAGGGTTGGGAGCATCAGGTATGGTTATCTACAAATTTCACATCGCACGCTATCCGCTGACGGTGCGTTATCAGGCAAATCTTCCGCTGCTGGGCGTTATGTTCTCGCCCGAATACGGTGAGTCGTATTATGAAATCTTTTCGTTAGGCAATGGAGGACGGAATGTACTGTTTACTTCGCTGCACAATAATCCTTCACTGCGACAGATGGTTACGCTGGACTTTTCGATACGCAATGTCGTGATGCGTGTAGGATATGTGTGCGACATTCAGCAGGCAAAGGTCAACAACCTGAAAAGTCATACCTATTCACACGATTTTATGATAGGCTTCGTGCGCAACCTGTATTTGCTTCGCGGGAAGAAACGCATCAGCATGCCACTTAAAGTAACTCCCTTTTAGCTTATGAAACGATTTGCGTGTATTGTATATATTGCTTTGTCCGGACTTCTGATTTTTAATTCCTGTATACGGGAAGATATTTCCGGCAATACGCCTGAAGATAACTTTGAGGCACTGTGGAAGATTATAGATGAACAGTATTGCTTTCTCGACTATAAGAACCAGGAGTATGGACTCGACTGGAATGAAGTGCACGAACGGTATGCCCGTCGTATCACGTCGGATATGACTTGGGAAAACCTGTTCGAGGTCTTGTCGGATATGGTAAACGAGTTACGCGACGGCCATGTGAATCTTTCCAGTTCACTTGCTACGTCACAGTATCGGGAATGGTTCGACAGTTATCCGCGCAATTTCAGCGACAGTATTCAGAGTATTTATTTGGGAAAAGACTATACGAATTCTTCCGGACTGACTTACAGCATCTTGGAGAACAACATCGGGTATATTTATTGCTCCAGTTTCTCCAACGGGATAGGCGATGGTAATCTGGACCAGACGCTGAACAAGCTTGCTATTTGCGACGGGCTGATTATTGATGTGAGGAATAACGGAGGAGGTAACCTGACGACAGCACAGAAGTTGGCTGCACGGTTTACAAACGAGAAGGTGCTTGTGGGATACATGTGTCACAAGACAGGTCCCGGACACAGTGACTTTTCCGAACCAAAGCCTGTTTATATAGAACCGTCCGACGGTATACGCTGGCAGAAAAAGGTAGTAGTGCTCACCAACCGGCGCTCTTATAGTGCGACAAACGATTTTGTCAACAGCATGAACCAGTTTCCGAATGTTACAATCGTAGGCGATAAGACCGGAGGAGGCTCAGGGTTGCCGTTCAGTTCTGAAATACCTAACGGCTGGTCTATCCGCTTTTCTGCCAGTCCGATGTTCGATCCGGAAATGAATCAGCTGGAGTTTGGTATCGATCCGGATGTGAAAGTAGACATGAAAAGCGAAGATGTGCAGCGAGGAAAAGATACTATTATAGAAACAGCATGTAAAATATTAAAGAATTAGCTCTAATATTTTGCAAATTCAAAAATATAGTCTATCTTTGCAACCGCAAAAAGGAAATATATACTGATTTAAGTTATATTTTACTTCGCGCCTGTGGCGTAATTGGTAGCCGCGCCAGACTTAGGATCTGGTGCCGTGAGGCGTGTAGGTTCGAGTCCTATCAGGCGCACGAAAAATGGATTTAATAGATTTCTCTAAGCAGAATTTATTAAATCCATTTTTTTTGTGCATTGGGGAATTGATTCTGCAAGATTGAATCAAATTCAACGTTTTACTGGATCATAGAAAGGGGTAAAATTTCTTATTGGATTAATCTGAAAATCAGGTGAGTATAATTATACTTCGTGTTTTACTCATTTAATCATTTATTTAAATTACTTTTGTCATGTAGTTTTATTAAAGGAGAAAATGCTATGGGACAGCTAAAACCAAGTCAAGTATTAAGTAAGGCATATCGACAGGTTTCAATTGAAACTGAGGATTTTAATCATTTTAAAGATGCTCTTCGTACATTGTTACTTACTGTTTCAGACGGTCAAAGAGAAGAAACACAAAAGGGACATTTGAGGAATTTTTTAAGTGATACTTTTTACAAACCATACTATATGGCTCCAGAAGAAGACATTGATTTGGCTGTAAGATTAGATAAAACAAGTAAGTCGAATATTGGTTTATTAATTGAGGTAAAGAGTACAACCAACAAAAATGAAATGATTTCTGTTGGTAACTTAAACAGGAAAGCTCTTCAGGAACTTTTGCTTTATTATTTAAGAGAAAGAATATCCAAGAAAAATTCAGATATTAAATATCTGATAGCTACCAATGTATATGAATATTTTATCTTTGATGCCCAAGAGTTTGAGCAAAAATTCTATCAAAATAAGAAACTGAAAAAAGAGTTCCAGGATTTTGAGGATGGTAGAAAAACAAGTCGTAAAACAGACTTCTTTTATTCTGAGATAGCTTCTTCATTTATCGAAGAAGTTGCAGATAGTCTTGACTATACCTATTTTGACATCCGTTCTTACGCTAAATATTTAGGTGAGAATACAGCTTCAAAAAAACTTATCGAATTGTATAAGGTATTCAGTGATGTGCATTTATTGAAATTACCGTTTCAGAATGATAGTAACTCTTTAAATAAGAGGTTTTATGCAGAATTATTACATATCATTGGCATTGAAGAGAAGAAAGAAAATAATAAGATTGTAATTGTACGTAAAGCCGTTGGACGGCGTAATGAAGCTTCTTTGTTGGAAAATACAATCAACCAACTTGATGCAGAAGATTGCTTGCGAAAAATTCCCAATATTGCAATTTATGGAAGTACCCAAGAAGAACGTTTGTTCAATGTGGCTATGGAGTTATGTATTACTTGGATTAATCGAATCTTGTTCTTGAAATTGTTGGAAGCTCAAATGTTGAAATACCACAATGGAGATGCAATCTATAAATTTCTTTCAATAACTAAGATTCATGACTATGATGATCTCAACACACTCTTTTTCCAAGTGCTTGCACGTGACGTTCATCAAAGGACAGCTTCCATATTGAAAGATTTTGAATTTGTTCCTTATTTGAATAGCTCACTCTTTGAAGTTACTGAACTGGAAAGTAATACAATAAAGATAAATAGTTTATCGCAGCGGTCTGAATTACCACTATTTACCAATAGTGTATTAATTAATCGTAAAGAAAAACAACAGTTCAATAGCCTTCCAACTTTGAATTATTTATTTGCTTTTTTGGATGCATATAATTTTGCAAGCGAAGGCAGTGAGGAAGTTCAAGAAGAAGCCAAGACTTTGATTAACGCTTCTGTTTTAGGACTTATATTTGAAAAAATCAACGGACATAAAGATGGTTCGGTATTTACTCCCGGATTTATTACAATGTATATGTGTCGTGAAGCCGTTGCTAATTCGGTCTTGACTAAATTCAATAATTTTTATAACTGGAATTGTACGTCTGTTACAGATTTGTATAATAAAATAGATGATATATTACAAGCTAACCAGCTTATAAACAGTATCACAATTTGTGATCCGGCTGTGGGGTCAGGGCACTTTTTGGTATCTGCTTTAAACGAGTTAATACGTTTGAAATATGAACTAGGAATTTTAGTGGATTCCGAAGGTAAACGTATTAAAAAATCAGATTACACACTGTCTATCGAAAACGATGAACTGATTGTAACGGATGCAGAAAACAATTTGTTTGAGTATAATCCATTGAATGAGGAAAGCCGACGCATTCAAGAAACATTGTTCAAAGAGAAAAAGATAATTATTGAGAATTGTTTGTTTGGCGTAGATATTAATCCAAACTCTGTGAAAATATGTAGGTTACGTTTGTGGATTGAATTGCTTAAAAATGCTTACTATACAGCAGAGAGTGATTATAAACAATTGGAAACCTTACCCAATATTGATATAAATATCAAATGCGGAAACTCTCTTTTGCATCGTTTTGATTTAACGGATAGCATTAAGTCTGTATTAAAAGAAACTGGTATTTCTATTGGCCAATATAGAAATGCTGTGAACAAGTATAAGAATGCTCAAGATAAAGCTGAAAAGTGGGAGCTGGATTCAATAATAGCAGAAATTAAATCTAAGCTTACCACTGAAATCGGAGCAAAAGACCCTAAAAAACTCAGATTAAATAAGCGTAGGGCAGAACTGGTGAATTTGCTTGCGCCTCAGCTGTTTGAAATGAGTAAAAAAGAACAAAAGGATTGGCAGAAACGAGTGGATGCTGTTAAAAAGGAAATAGCAGAACTTGAAAGTTATTTTGAGGAAATCAATTCCAACAAGATTTATTTGGGGGCTTTTGAATGGCGTATAGAGTTTCCAGAAGTATTGGATGCGGATGGAAATTTTATAGGATTTGATTGTGTTATTGGCAACCCTCCTTATATTCAACTGCAATCTATGGGTACGGATGCTGATGTCTTAGAACGAATGAAGTATAAAACTTATGTTCGTACTGGAGATATTTATTGTTTATTCTACGAGCAAGGGATGAATTTGCTTAAGCCCAATGGTTGCCTATGCTACATTACATCCAATAAGTGGATGAAAGCCGGATATGGAAAAGAATTGCGCCAATATTTTGTTACGGAAACAAATCCTGTTTTGTTAATAGATTTTGCAGGAGTAAAGGTCTTTGATACAGCTACTGTTGATGTGAACATATTGATGCTTCAAAAAGCTATAAATGTCCAAAGAACATTTGCTTGCATAACACAAGGAATAAATGGCTTACAGAATTTGAGTGATTTTGTGCAGCAACAGGGGGTATATTGTGAATTTTCCAATGGAAATAGTTGGATTATCCTATCTCCCATAGAACAAAGTATCAAACGTAAAATGGAAGCCATAGGTACTCCACTTAAAGATTGGGATATTCAAATTAACTATGGAATTAAGACTGGCTTTAATGATGCGTTTATTATTACTACTGAAAAACGTGATGAAATATTAGCTAATTGTCAGACCGAGGAGGAACGTATCAGAACGGATGAATTAATACGACCGATTCTACGTGGCAGGGATATTAAACGATATGGTTATGATTGGGCGGATTTATGGATTATCAATACCCATAACGGCATCAAAGGGAAATTGCCACGAGTTGATGTAAATGAATATCCAGCTATAAAGGCTCATTTAGACCAATATTGGGATAAAATCTCTACAAGAGCAGATAAAGGTGATACCCCTTATAATCTCCGCAACTGCGCTTATATGGAGGATTTTTATAAGCCAAAAATCGTGTGGAAAATCATAGGAAATCGATTGGGTTTCGCTTTAGAAAATAAGAACATGATATTGAATAATGCATGTTACATATTAACTTGTAGCGACGGAGGATTGGAGTATTTGGAAGCGATGCTTAATTCAAACGCTATTTTATGGTACAGTTTTGTTACCAATATGAATAAAACTGGAGTCGGCGATATGCAAGTTGGTGCACAAAATATCAATATTCTCCCTATTCCAAAATATCCAAAAGAGAAGCAAACACTATGTGAATATGTTAATGTGATTCATAATAATATTGACCAAGTTATTATGAATAAGATAGAATCTATTATTTGTAAAATATTCGGTTTCTCAGAGGTTGAACAGCAATATTTGTTACAATTTGCCAAAGATATTTATCTATAAGAATTGGAGTTCTTTGGAAATTATTAATCAGAAAGGCAGAAACAATTATCTGCTTTTCTGATTAATATACAGTATTTCTTCTTCAGTAAGTCCATAGAACATATACACAGCCTTATCTATTGCAGTTTCGTTTTTTGAATCTACATAGGATTCTATGTCAGTTACAACTTTAGCATCTACACTTTGGGGAACAGGAAGTTTTTCTACAAACATAGGTTTGTATTCAAAATACCCACCATTTCGTGTAACTCCAAGATGACGAATGTAATAATCTGCTAATTTTGAGTTTAATACAGCTAACAAAAATTTGCTTGCCGGCACAATCATAGGTGAAGGCGCATTAATAAAGCTATTGTCTTGAATCATTGCATAACTTGCTGTAAGGTTAAGATTACCCCACACGATTTTTGGCTTATAAAAATCCTCCCAATAGCTGATGCTGTCTTGCGTTTCAAACCACTTATTATTGGTCTTTTTACGAGCCTTGACCTTTTCACCATTAACAGAATAGGTCTTGCCAGTCTGTTCTAACCGTTCCTTGCCGAATGAAAGAAGATGTTGCTTCACAGCAGGGTATTGCTCTATGTCATAGTGACGGGAAGGAAAAGTCGCAATAAGATATAACTTCGCCCAATCATAACCATATCGTTTAATATCCCTGCCACGTAGAATCGGTCGTATAAGTTCAGCTGTGCGGGTACGCTCATCTTCCGATTGGCAGTTAGCAAGTATTTCATCACGTTTTTCAGTAGTAATAATACTTGAGTTCAACTTATAAATGCAACTTTTTGGGTGCGGATAATAAGCAAT
>OMCR01000216.1_pt1 | contig 10108 bp, 6 predicted proteins | sample 1645091 | NCBI WGS metagenome assembly OMCR01 (sample SAMEA103958141, study PRJEB25191) | human gut metagenome | biome: human-associated habitat [ENVO:00009003]; feature: intestine environment [ENVO:2100002]; material: feces | place: Germany | collected 2013/2015 | reverse complement strand
TTGCAGATCCATGCGAGGACTTCTTCTCTGCTTTCAAATCGGAGCGGCATGGTGGAAAAGCAAATCTCCGGGTGCTTCTGGAGAATTGCATAACGATTGTGGCCGTCAACGAGGGTGTTGTTCCAGACGATCAAAGGAGAGAGCAGCTTGCCTTCCTTGAGGATGTTTTCTTCAAGCTGCTTGTACTCATCGTCCGTCAGCGGCGGGATCTGATTCTGGAACTCCGGGTCGATTTTCAGATTGATCATACGCACAACTCCTTATCTCTCGTGATGTTGCGTCCGTTCGTCCTCCCGGAAGAACAGGGCAACATTCTGTTTTGCATCTTTCAGCTTGAGCAGTTCGATCTTGGCTTCCTTGTACTGCTCATAGAACTGGGCCTTTTCGGAAGCAAGAGCGCAGTATTCCGCTTCCAGCTTGTTCGGACTTGGCAGTTTAGTGATGTTGTTTGCCTTGAGATAGGCTGCTGCTGTCCGGTATGCTGTCAGCTCTGCACGATGCTGTTCTTCAAAGGTTGCGGGGGATTTGGCAGCGTTCCGTTTCTGCGCGAGCGGTCGGTACTGCTTGTAGGAAGCAGCATAACGGCGCAGTGTTTGGTTGTTTGCCATGCGGGTTTCGAGGTCTTTCACTACGGCCAGCGATTCATGGAACTTGGTGTCAAGCTCTGCAATTCTCTGGTCGAGTGCGTCCTCGTTGAGCAGACCTTTCTCCTGCAAGAGAATCAAGGTCTGGGCCATGGCTTTGAGGTTATGCTTCTTCGCCCAACGCTCATAGCCGATGCCCTTGCCCTGCTTCAGTTTTGCCTGAATGTCCACCAGCTTCTTGATTCGGTCGGGTTTTTCCTCAAGATTGCTGTGGAGGATAATGGGCTGGCTCTTGGCATTTTCTTTCAAGGTGGCAAGCACGAGTTCTTTCTCAAACTTGTCACCGAGGCTGTGCGCCCGGATAAACTTCTTTCTTCCGGCTGGCAGGTAGCTGAGCCGCCCACGGCTTTTCTTGACCGTGATGCCGTACTGCTGCAAGAGCCTGTCCGAGAAATCTTCAAAGCTCGCTGCATTGTCCAGCACATCCGAGATCTGTTTCCGCAAAGTCTCCTTTGCGGTTTCAAACTCCGTTTGTGTAGGCTGCTGTCCGGCGGCAAGCAGGGCAGCGTTTTCACGGTCGAGTTTCATTTGACTGCGCCGTTTCATCCAGTATTCACGCTCGCTCACACGCTTTTTCGAGCTGAGCAGGTCGATCTGGTACAGCTTGGCATCCTGACACATTTCCATGACTGCGACACGCAGGTGCCGCATGGTCTGGGCTGTGCTGGAATGCTTCATGCCCTCACGCCAGTCACGGGGCTTTTGCATATAGGGCTTGCGCTCCACTTCTCGTGTCCGGACGCTGCCGATCACGATGTGGACATGGATATTTCCCGAATGGTTGTGTCCGTCCGGGTGGGTGCAGACGATAGCAGGATGACCGGGAAAGTTCTCTTTGCAGAACTTCAGGCCAAGGGCCTGTGCCTTTTCCATGGTCAAGCCGTTGTCGGCTGCATCGCGTGGGTCAAAACTGATGATATACTGGTGACTCTTGATATCACCATGCTGGGTGCTCTTGTCGTACTTCCGGTTTGCCAGCAGGCAGGCCATTGCAAACGAGGCTTCGCCGCATTCAAGGGTGTCCAGAATGTACGATTCCCGCAGCTTGGGTCTGCTCTGTTCATCCAGAATTTTCTTGCCGGAAAATTCATCGTGCTGGTAAACCAGATAGGTCTCAGCGGCAGAGTAGTCCGAATTTTTAGAGGCGATATGCTTCAGCGTTGCCATACAGTTTACCCAGAACTTTCTCGGCGTTGAGCCGGAAGGCAGTCAGGTCTGCAAGTTCGTCCAGAAGTTTCGCCCGGAGCTGTTCGGTGTCTGCTCCGCCGGAGTTGAAGTGTCGTGCGAGTTGGTTCAGGTTTCCGCCCACCTTGCCGCACTGGGCAAGCAGAGTGGAAACGGCGTTCAGGGTTTCTTCTCCGCCGCCGGCAACGACAACGGTGCGCTCGATCTTCGCATTGTGCAGCGCACGGCGGATGAGGGTGGACAGGGAGAGATGAAGGAGTTTTGCGGTTTGTTCGAGTTCCATCTTTTCAGTTTCCGTTACTCGGAACTTGATGATGTGCGTTTTGTTGTTCGGCGTGTCGTGGCGGTGGGTCGTGCTGGGTTTCGTTTTGACATTCGTTTTGTTCATTGAACCTCCTGTCGTTTCGCTAGCTCCTCGGTGGAGCTATGTAAGCACGACACGCCGTTCTTTCGCACCGCAAGGTGCGAATATGAGCAGGGTTTGGGGCAGGCACGCCCCAACAAGATCACTTCGGAAATGCAGATGCATTGAAGAAGTGAAGTCCCGATGGAGCACAACATTTTCAAGAATTGAAAATTTGTGGCCACGGGACGGTTCTTGCCCTCCACCGCTGCGCTCAAAACGTATTTCCGAAAATTGTTTCCGAATTGTTAAGACACAAAAATAAGTAGAGAGTTCCGCTGCTCGTGTATGTTGATCGCCGTTTGACCCGAACGAAGTTCCTGCCCCTGTTTTGCAGCGGCGTTGGCCGGAAAGCCGGTATCACATTCGGACGGCTCATGAAATTTTCAAGGTACAGCTTCCCGGAAAAGAAAAAGACCGCCCACGCAGTACAGGCGAAGGATTTTGTCGGGTGAAACGGCGGCAAAACGATCGGGTGTGTTGTGGGGCGGTACGTTCTTTTGGGGGCAATCACTCACTGAAAGTGGTGGTTATCACGGTGAGAACCACCACTTTTCATAGCAAGCCAACTTTTCAATGCATCGGCAACATCGTTGGCTTGCATATCGCAAATATGAAGTTTCGGTTGAGCCAATTTCTTATCTTGCGATAATGTGATTTGTGACAAAGGGTATCATGGTTTGCAAGGTGCGTCAAGATGGTTTTGAGTATTTTATTGTGGTAAAGCAATAATAGTAGGACTTATAGAAAAAATTGGAAGCTTTCAGCATAGCGGACACTTCCATAAGTTTTTACCCATTCATACTGAAATTTCAAGTCTATGTTTCGGATAAAAAACTGTTCTGCTTTTCAACGTATATCTTCTGCCAGGGCACCGCCAGTGGCACGATATACAGCTGGCGTACAGCCGTAGCGCACCTGAAACTTTTTATAAAAGAAGTTCTGGTTGGAATAGCCACACTGGTTGGCGATCTGACTAATAGGTGCTTCGGTGGTCAACAGCAGGAAGGCGGCGCGGGACAGCCGCCCATCCGATACCAGATCCTTGAAGGCACTGCCGGTGCCCTCCTTGACCATGCGAGAAAGGTAATTGGGGTGGAAGCCAAAATGCGCTGCGGTGCTTTCCAGTGTGCAGTCGATGCAGTGGTCATCCATGTATTGCAGCACTTCGGTGAGGTAGTTCTTGTTGGATTTGTGGTATTCGTGTTCCTGATTGCCCTGATAGCAGCGTGCCAGCTCGATGAAGATCAGGCTCATATAATTCTCCACCGCACCCGCCGTGCAGGTGGTAGGGTCCAGATATTCGCAGAACACACACTCAAACAGATCCCGGAAAATATACGACCGCTCCGTATGAAACAGCAGATAATGGTCGTGATCGTTGCGCTCGTTCAGCGCATTGGAAAGAAACCGCGGCACCGCTCCACTGGCGGCAAGCCGCTCGATGAAGCTTGCCTTGAAATAATTCTGCCCCATCAGGCAGTTGAGCAGGATGTCGTTTTCGCCGGTGGGCAACACCCGGTGCACCACATCCCGGTCCAGAATGGTCACATCGCCGGTGTGCATCTCAACCGTCTGGCCGTTGATCTCTTGCACGCAGGTGCCGGAGTACACATAGTTCATTTCAATGTAGTTGTGGCGGTGCAGCGGCACCATGCCAAAACGGGTCTGCTTGTTAAAGGCCAGATTGCCTCCCTCCAGCACGCGGGGCGCAATTTTTGGGGAGATCACACCATGCAGATTGGAGGCCGCCTGTTTTTTAGGGGACGGAAAAAACAGGATCTCATCGCTGTTGTCCGCACCCGTCACAACAGTCGCTTCGCCCTCATACCGGAAATTTTTGAAATAGATCAGAGAATCCTCCGGGTGCTCCCGGTAGTGCAGTTCTTTTTCACTGAGGGGAAAGAGCATTTCCCGGAATGCCTCACGCGCCAGCATGGCAGATACCTCCCAAAAGGTTTGATTTTGTCAGTGAGTGTCTTAAACTTTGCCAGTATCGTTCGACGAAAAGTTTGATTTTGTCGGCACCGGAGTTTGCTTTTGAGATTGTGACACCGTGCCGGATACGGTACAATACAGGTACGATTTGGACACAAGCATACAATGAAATGCCAGCTGTGTCAAGTTTTTGTGCGTATTTTGGAAGATGTCAAAGAGAAGGAGAACAAGATCATGGCAAGAAAAGACTACGATCAATTTGCCGATGAGCTGATCGCGGCAGTCGGCGGCAAAGAGAACATTGTCAGTGTGACGAACTGCATGACCCGTCTGCGCTTTGTGCTGGCAGACGAGAGCATCGTCAAGGATGACGAGGTCAAAAAGATCAAAGGCGTGATGAGCGTTGTGCACGGTGCAGGACAGTACCAGATCCCCATCGGTACTTATGTCTCTGACCTGTGCCCCGTCGTCAAGGCAAAGCTGGGCCTGACGGAGGATGCCATGGCTGCCGGCAAGGCCAAGGCCGAAAGCATGCGTGTGGTCAAGAAGGACAGCTTCTTCAACAAGTTCTTCAAGGCCATTTCCGGCTGCATCCTGCCCATGATCGCACCCATGGCCGCCGGTGGTATCATCAAGGGCGTTCTGACCATCCTGACCACCTTCGGTGTGCTCACCAGTGACAACGGCATTTACCTGATCCTGTATGCAGCGGCCGATGCGTTGATGTACTTTATGCCCATCATCGTCGGTTTCTCGGCCGGCAAGGTCTTTGGCATGAATCCTTATACCGCTGCTGTCATCGGCGCAGCGATGCTGTACCCGAAGCTGACTGCTTTCGTGGGCGCGGAGGAAACGCTTACCTTCTTCGGCCTCAAGGTCACGATGCTGGATTACTCCCAGACCCTGCTGCCCATCCTGCTGGCCGTCTTTGTGGCAAGCTGGATCGAAAAGGCTGCGAAAAAGATCATCCCGCAGATGCTGCAATTGATGTTCGTGCCGACTGCGGTGCTGGTCATCACGCTGCCGCTCACCCTGCTGGTGGTCGGCCCGGTCATGACAGGCGTTTCCAATGCTCTGGCTACCGGTGTCAACGCGCTGTACCATGCGGTGCCTGTGGTCTGCGGCGGTGTTCTGGGCGCGTTCTGGCAGCTGTTCGTCATGATGGGTGTCCATGCAGCCATGATCCCCATCATCCTCAACAACCTTACCACCCTGGGTTACTGCCCGGTCAACGCCATCTTGGGCCTGACCGTCTGGGCACTGGCTGGTGTGGCTCTGGGCTACGCACTCAAGGTGAAGGATGGTGAGACCCGTGCAACGGCATTCGGCACCATGGCTTCTGCGCTGTGCGGCATCACCGAGCCGGTCATCTATACCGTGGCCCTGACCAACTTCAAGCGGTTTATCTGCGCCTTCGTGGGTGGCGGCGTTGCCGGTGTCATCGGTGGTATCCTGGGCATCAAGTTCTACACCTGGGGCGGTGACGGCATCTTCCGTATCCCGTCCATGATCAACCCCGCAGGTCTGGATATCAGCTTCTGGGGCTTCCTGATCTGTGCAGCCATTGCCTTTGTGGTTTCTGCAATCGGCAGTTATGCTGTGACCAGCGCGGACGAAAAAGCGTAATATTTCCCGCATGGCACCTGCCTCTTGCAAAAGGGACGGGTGCTGTGCTATGTTCAGAGTGAGTGAAACGGAAGGAAAGGACCCGAGCATGAAAAGCGTTTGTGATGTCCTGCATGGACAGACCCCCAATGCCCTGTATCCCTTTTTGTGGGTGCATGGCGTAGAGAGTGAAGAAGAACTGCGCCGCGAGGTGCAGAAGATCCGCGAAAGCGGCATCGGCGGCTTCTGTGTGGAAGCCCGTCCGCACAAGGATTTCAACGGTCCGGGCTGGTTCCGGGATCTGGCCCTGCTGCTGGACGAAGCAAAGCGCACGGGTATGGAGATGTGGATCCTGGATGACAGCCACTTTCCCACCGGTTTTGCGGATGGTGCGGTCAAGCGGGAGCACCCGGAGCTGTGCAAAAAGTTTCTCTGCTGCAAAACGCTGGATTATGCCGGCCCGATGGAGAACATGACCGCTGTTCTCAAGTATGCCCTCCGCGACCCGCGTGACAAAATCCTGGCTGTGACCCTGAGCCGCAAAACCGCGTTTGAAACCATTGACCCGACCACAACCATCGACTTGACGGACAAAGTTTATACTTTTGAAGATGCCCGTACGGGGGAGATCATGCTTTCCTCCATGGGCCAGCCGCTGCCCGGCAACCCCAAGGAAGGTCCCTGCGTGGCCGTGGATTTTGACCTGCCGGATGGACAGTGGACTCTGAACGTCATCACTGTCAGCTACAAGGGCGGCGAGAAACAGACGGAAGGCTATCTGAACCCGCTGGATTCGGCGGCGACCAAGGTACTGCTGGATACCGTCTATGAGCCGATCTATGCCCACTTCGGGGAGGAGTTTGGCAAAACGCTGTGCGGGTTCTTCTCGGATGAGCCGCGGCTTGGCAACATCCACGGGGCGGAGGATGCCGCCATCGGCCACAACAGCGCCATGAACCTGCCCTGGCGGGATGGCATGGAGAACCTGCTGGCCGGAAAGCTGGCCGGAACGGCTCTGACAGACCGTGCTGCCGGGAACATCCGTGCGTTGCTGCCGCTGTTGTTCCTGCACAGCAGCGATGAGAGCGCTCATGTGGCACAGTATACCTATATGGATCTGGTCAGCCAGCTGTACAGCGACAACTTTGATGGTGTTCTGGCGGCCTGGTGCCATGCCCACCACTGCGAGCACATCGGCCATACCATCGAGGACAACAATGCCACGGCTCGTCTGGGCTATGGTGCAGGGCACTTCTACCGCGCCATGGCGATATGTCCGGTATCGATGTGGTCATCCAGCAACTGCTGCCCGGTATGGATGAGGGAATGTTCAAGGGCATGCACAGCCCCGGCTGGGACGGCGAGTTTTTTACCTATATGTTGGGCAAGCTGGGGGCAAGTCTGGCCCACTTGGACCCTGCCAAGAAAGGCCGTGCCATGTGTGAGCTGTTCGGTGCCTATGGCTGGGGCGAAGGCAACCGCCTGTGCAAGTGGCTGTCGGACTATATGCTGGTGCGCGGCATCAATCAGTTTGTGCCGCACGCCTTCAACGCGGCACCCTTCCCGGACCCGGACTGCCCGCCGCATTTCTATGCCCACGGCCATAATCCGCAATATCCGGAATTCCGGCAGGTAGCCAACTACCTCAACCGGATGTCCGCAGTGCTGTCTGGCACCCATGTGGCTCCGGTGGCGCTGCTGTATCAGGCCGAAGCCGAATGGAGCGGAGAGTTTATGCTCACCCAGAAACCAGCGGCCCGGCTGGCCCGCAATGGTATCGACTATGAGCTGGTGCCCTGTGAGGTGTTGAAAGCGGACACCGCGAAGGATGGTGCGCTGCACCTGAACGGCATGCAGTTCCGCGCGCTGGTCATCCCGTACGCCGAGGCGCTGCCTGTTGCACTGCTGGAGAATGTACAGCGCTATCTGGATGCTGGGGTCAAAGTTTATTTTGTGGGCGGTCTGCCCATTCGCTGCTGTGAAGGCGGTCCGGCACCGGTACTGGAACATGCGGTCGTCACCACGCTGGATGCGCTGGTGGAGACGCTTACGGCAGACAGTATCCCTGCGCTGCATCTGAGCGCAGCGGCACCATATCTGCGATACTACCACGCTCGGCAGGCAGACGGTGATGTCTACTTCTTCACGAATGAGGGCACGCAGCCGCTTTGCACCACTGTGACTGGTGCAAAGCCCGGTGCAGCCTTTGTATACGATGCCTTTGCCAACGTTGTGACGGCAGCACCGGATGCCTTTGCTCTGACACTGGCTCCTTATGAATCCCGCTGCATTCTGGTGCCGGATGACCCGACTGCATTGCAGGTGCAGGCGGTGGCGGCTCTGCCTGCCGGTGTTCCGGCGGACTGCATTCATTTGACAGCATGCACTGTTTCGCTGGCCGATGCCGACACTGGCTGCGCCGAATATGGTGCCCCGCTCCCGCTGGAAAAACTGCTCTCTCTGCACCGTCTGCCGGGCTGCATCGCGTTTGCAGGCCGGGCACGGTATGCATTCCGCTTTACGCTGAACGAAGCACAGGCCGCACGGCCCGCCGTGCTGGCCCTGACGGCACAGGAAGGTGCAATCGTCCGAGTGAACGGGACGGACTGCGGTGTACGGATCTGCCCTCCTTACCGCTATGCAATCTCCGGTTCCCTGCACACCGGGGAGAATTTGTTGGAAATCGAGGTGAACACCACCCTTGGCCGCCGGATGAATGATTTTCTGGGGCAGTATATGCCCACCGAGCCACAAGGCTTGAAGAGTGAAGTAACCATACAGCTGTTCTAAAAAACTATAATCAACGATGCCCTTTGTTACTGACAAGGGGCATCGCTTTGTTTTGTGCGCGTTGAAAAGCAACCTTAAAATGTCAAATTCTTCCCACAGATTTTTCAACAGGATATTGCGGAGCAACTAAGGTTTGACGCATACGATCGTTCTGATTTTTTTCGTAGAAAAGGATGCGTTTTCAGTTTGTCTCGTTATAATTTGGAAAAGGACTTCTTCGGGTCAGAAGCCAGACAGAAAAGGTGGAATTTGATGCTGTTCTTGTCGTTTCTGTTTCATAACACTTTCAGAATGCGACTAAAAAATGAGACAGGCCAGCCTCTTTTCGGGCCGTCTATCTCATTTTTTTGGAAAAACTGTTTTACAACAATCGCGCGATATCAGAGATGATCCAGAAAATCAGGAGAGATCCTCGCCATTGGAGGCGATGACTTTCTTATACCAGTAGAAGCTGTCCTTCTTCTCCCGGCTCAGGTCGCCGGTGCCGTCATCAAATTTGTTGACGTAGATAAAGCCATAGCGCTTTGCCATCTCACCTGTGGACGCAGACACCAGGTCGATGCAGCCCCAGGGGGTGTAACCCATCAGATCCACGCCGTCCTTCACGGCCTCGGCCATCTGCTCGATGTGCTGGCGCAGGTAGTCGATGCGGTAGCTGTCGTGGATCTTGCCGTCCTCGCTCTTCACATCGTAAGCGCCCAGGCCGTTTTCCACTACCATCATGGGCAGATGATAGCGATCGTAGATCTCGTTCAGGGTGTAGCGCAGGCCAATGGGGTCGATCTGCCAGCCCCAGTCGCTGGCTTTCAGGTAGGGGTTCTTCTTGCCGGTGGCGATATTACCGCCCACGTCCTCGGCGTCCTTGTGGGTGGTGACGCAGTTGGACATGTAGTAGCTGAAGGTGTAGAAGTCCACGGTGCCGGCCTTCAGGATGGCGGCATCCTCCGGCTCCTGATGGATGGTGATGTTGTGCTCGGCGAAGAAACGCTTCATATAATAGGGATACTCACCGCGCACATGCATATCGGAACAGAACCAGTTCATGATCTGCATCTGCTTCTGGTTGGCCACCACGTCGGCGGGGTCACAGGTCATGGGATAGCTGGTGATGAAGCAGATCATGCAGCCCATCTTGAACTGGGGGTAGTTGTCGTGGGCATACTTGACAGCCCTGGCGCTGGCCACGAACATGTTGTGCAGGGCCTGGAAGCGTGCCTGCTCGTCGTTTGGCACATCGGCGGTGGAACCCTCGTATCCCTGGATGGTGCCGGTGTTCAGGATGCCGCCCATGGGCATGGTGCCGGTGTTGATTTCGTTGAAGGTGAGCCAGTACTTGACTTTGTCCTTGTAGCGCTCGAAGATGGTTTTGCAGTAGTTCATGTAGAAGTCGATTAGCTCGCGGCTGGCCCAGCCGTTGTACCTTTCCACCAGAGCGTAGGGCAGCTCGTAGTGGCTGATGGTGACCAGCGGCTCGATGCCGTGCTTCTTGCAGCAGTCAAAAACGCGGTCGTAAAATTCCAGGCCCTTCTCGTTGGGCTCGCTC
>OMCR01000213.1_pt1 | contig 10289 bp, 14 predicted proteins | sample 1645091 | NCBI WGS metagenome assembly OMCR01 (sample SAMEA103958141, study PRJEB25191) | human gut metagenome | biome: human-associated habitat [ENVO:00009003]; feature: intestine environment [ENVO:2100002]; material: feces | place: Germany | collected 2013/2015 | reverse complement strand
CCGCCCAGCTGGTGGGCAAGCTGGGCGGTGCAGCCCAACTCGGCCAGCTTTGCACGCAGCTGGCCCAGCTTTTCGGCGGGGGAGAAGCCTGCATATTCCTTGGGCAGGATCCAGGCCGGGGTAGCGGGCAGAGCCGGGCGGCCCTCGGTCCACAGCTCATCCTCAAGGTTCAGGGTCTTGATGGAAGCGCCCTTCTTTTCCAGTGCCTTTTTCAGGTCGTTCACGAGGGCCGTGCTGGCGGTCAGGCCGCACAGGCCCAGTGCTTCGCCCTCATTCAGGGCATCTGCGCAGTATTCCTCCACGGTGGGCACGCCGGGTTCCCCCATGCGCTGCAGCTTGATCTCGGTACCCGCAATTTCCTTCTCGGCCTGCACAAAATAACGGCCGTCGGCCCACAGGGCGCTCTCGGTGCGGGTGACCACGAAGTTGGAGTTCTCGCCGTGGAACCCGGAGAACCAGGTCAGGCTGGTGTAATGGCAGGGCAGGTATTCGCTGGCGTGGGGATCACCCACAGGGATCAGATAAACGGCCACGCCGTTTGCAGCCATGGCGGCACGCAGCGCGGCAAGGCGCTCGGGTACGGTATTCATGCTCATAATGACAGCTTCCTTTTTTTCTATGGCCGGACCGCCGGAAAAGCCCCCGGCGGCAGGGAATTTTTCTGTGTCCTATTGTATCATTCCGGGAAAAAGATTGCAATGCAGGGGCGGGACGGTTTGGAATGACCTCCGCTTGCGCTCTGGCCATGTTCAGCGGAAAAATATTTTTATATTTGTGGTTCACCAGAGGGGTTTGCAGTTTCCGGCGTAAGCGCCAAGTTTGCGGGCACGCCAGAGGCTCCCTCCCCGAGGGAGCTGGCAAAACCGTCAGGTTTTGACTGGGGGCGTTCGTTCTCCCTCAAAATGCCGCCAATTTGCAAAAAAAGTTACAATTTTTTCTTGAAAAAGGCCGTTTTCCCATTGACAGCCTTGTTATAATAGGAGTGTAAGATTTTTGAGCCAGCACTCTGCGGCTCTGTGTGCTATTCAAAGAAAGAGGCAATTGAATCATGACCAAAATCGATATTTTCTCCGGCTTCCTTGGTGCCGGTAAAACTACCCTGATCAAAAAGCTCATCAAAGAGGCCTTTGCCGGCCAGCAGGTGGTGCTGATCGAGAACGAGTTCGGCGAGATCGGCATTGACGGCGGCTTTCTGAAGGAAAGCGGCATCCAGATCAACGAGCTGAACGCCGGCTGCATCTGCTGCTCTCTGGTGGGCGATTTCCGCACCGCCCTGCAGCAGGTGGTGGAGCAGTACCACCCCGACCGCATCGTGATCGAGCCCTCCGGCGTGGGCAAGCTCTCCGATGTGACCCGCGCTGTGGAAGGCGTGGCCGAGCATCTGGATGTGCAGCTGAACAGCTTTGTCACCGTGGCCGATGTGAACAAGGTCAAGATGTATATGAAGAACTTCGGTGAGTTCTACGACGACCAGATCAGCCACGCAAGCTGCATCCTGCTCAGCCGCACCCAGACCGCCAGCGAAGAGAAGATCGCCGCTGCGGTCGCCATGCTGCGCGAGAAGAACCCCACCGCAACCATCGTGACCACCGCATGGGACGAGTTGACCGGTGAGCAGATCCTGAAAGCCATGTCCACCAAGGACGACTTCAAGGCAGAGCTGATTGCCATGGCTGCAAAGGCCAATGAGGAGCACACCCACGAGGACGAGGAAGAAGAGCATCACCACGATCATGACGACCACGACCATTGCTGCTGCGGTCACCATCACGACCACGATGATGACGACGAGGACGAGCACGAGCATCACCACGATCACGACGAAGATGATGACCACGATGAGCATGAGCACCATCATCACGATCATGATGACCATGACCATTGCTGCTGCGGCCACCATCACGACCACGATGACGACGATGACGAGGACGAGCACGAGCATCACCACGACCATGACGGCCACTGCTGCTGCGGCCATCACCACCATCATCATGACCACGACGCCGACGAGGTGTTCACCAGCTGGGGCGTCGAGACGGCCCGCAAGTTTACCAAGGCCGAAGTGGAGCACGCCCTCACCGAGCTGGATACCGGCAATTACGGCATGATCCTGCGCAGCAAGGGCATCGTGAACGGCGGCGCAGACGGCTGGCTGGAGTTCGACTATGTGCCCGGCGAATGGGAAGTGCGTGCCCGCGGTGCAGATGTGGGCGGCAAGCTGGTGGTCATCGGCTCCAAGCTGAACGAAAAGGCCATTGCAGAGCTGTTCGGCTGCTGAGATGTAAAAGAAGGAGAAACCATCCATTATGGCAAAAGAAATTCCGGTCTACCTGTTTGTGGGCTTTCTGGAAAGCGGCAAGACCAAATTCATTCAGGAGACCTTTGAAGACCCCAACTTTGACTCCGGCGACAAGACCCTGCTGCTGATCTGCGAAGAGGGCGAAGAAGAGTACAACGAGAAGAAGTTCGCCTTTCCCGGTGTGACCGTCAAGGTGCTGGAGGACAAGGCCGAGCTGAACCCGCAGAATCTGCTCAAGCTGGAAAAGGAATCCGGTGCAGGCCGTGTGGTCATTGAGTACAACGGCATGTGGCTGCTGCAGGATCTGGCCGAGGCTCTGCCCGAGAGCTGGATCGTGTACCAGTGCATCGCCACCGCCGACGGCACCACCGCCCTGACCTATGCCCGCGACAACTCCATGCGCAGCCTGCTGCTGGACAAGATCGCCCGCAGTGAGCTGATCGTGTTCAACCGCGCTGAGGCCGTGAACAACGATGCCGCCCGTCAGGAGCTGCACAAGCTGGTGCGTCAGGCTTCCCGCAAGTGCGATATCGCCTACGAGTTTGCCGACGGCAGCGTGGCCTACGACGATATCCCTGATCCGCTGCCCTTTGACATCAACGCGGACATCATCGACATTTCGGATGACGATTTCGGCATCTGGTATATGGACTGTCAGGACGAGCCCCAGAAGTACACCGGCAAAACGGTCAAATTCCTTGCACAGGTGTGTCAGACCAATCGTGCCGGCAAGAACAGCTTCGTGCCGGGCCGTTTCGCCATGACCTGCTGCGTGCAGGACATCCAGTTCGTTGGCTTCCCCTGCAGCTACGATGGCTACAAGGCGCTGGAGCAGCGTGCATGGGTGCGGGTGACCGCAAAGGTAGGCTACAAGTTCCACAACATCTACCGCGGCAAGGGCCCGGTGCTGACCGCCATTTCGGTGGAGCCTGCCGAAAAGCCGCTGAACGATGTGGTAACATTCTCTTGATCTGATCTTTCAAGGAGGTCCCGGCATGAAAACACTGTTTCGTATCCTTGGCACGGCCGCTGCTGTGGCCGTTACCGGTGCTGCCATTGTGGCACTGGACAAGATCCTGAACCAGAAAGACCCGCTCCATGTGGAGGAAGTAGAGTTCCCGGAGGACGCCGAGCAGAACGCTGAGGAAGCCGCCAAGACTGCCGAAGCCTACGCCGAAGCGGAAACCAAAGCCTCCGATGCTGCCAACGAAAAGGCTTCAGAAGAAGCTGCGCCGGAAGCTCCTGCCGAAGAAGCGGCAGCTGCTGCCCAGCCCGCCGAAGAAGCCTCTGCCCCGGCGGCACCCGCAGAGGGCGGTGAGAAGCCGGTGTTCGACCCGGAAGCTCCCAACCGGAACCCTGTGGAAGCAGGCCCCGCCGTTGCTCCCAAAGACGAGAGCGGAAAATTCGACCCCACCAAGATCGCCGAAGCCAGCGACTTTGGCGACTGGGAAGAACAGGGCTGCAAAGGATAAACTATGACCCAAAAAGGGGCTGTTGCAAATAGCTTCCTGAAAAAAACAATGCGCAAAACCCGGAACCTTTTCAGGGCCAAAACGGCTCAAAAAGGGTTCCGGGTTTCTGATTTTGCGCTATTTCTTTATGCAAATTGCTATCGCATTTTTATTTTGCAACAGCCCCTTTTTTTGTCAGCGCTCGTAGTGGGTCCACAAACTTAAAATTTTCACCGTCTGCTCCTCTTCGTATACCTGGTACACCAGCCGATGCTGCACATTGATGCGGCGGCTGTATGCACCGTTCAAATCACCCACTAATTTTTCATATGGCGGTGGATTCTGGAACGGATTCTCCCGCAGCAGATCGATTAGCATTTTTGCTTTTTCGGTCAGATGAGCAGCTTTCAGCTTCGGAACATCTTTTGAGGCCATTTTGGCATAAACGATTTTATACATCACCACTCCACCGCATCTTCAGCTACGCACTCTTCCAACGGTTCTTTCATCGCGTCCATGAGTTTTTCCCGCATTCCGGGTACCGATACCAGATAAAGTGTTTCCATGATGCCGCTGTAGTCTTCTTCGCTCAGCAGAACCGCATTGCCTTCTTTTGTGCTGATGTTCAACGGTTCATTGTATTTGATCGTCTGCTCCACATAGTTGAATGCATTCTTGCGGAAGTTTGTGATATTGGTGGTCGTCATAGTACCGCCCCCTTTATGTACAGTATACTGTACGCTTTTATTTTTGTCAATATCTCACACAGCTGCGTTTATTCTCCTCTTGCCAGCTGCTGCAGCTTTTTCCTGTCCAGCACCTGCACGCCGCCCCGGAACAGCCGCACCCAGCCCTCCTGCGCAAAGTATTTCAGCATCCGGCTCACCACCTCGCGGGCAGACCCCATGTACTTTGCCATCTGGTCGTGGGTCATGCGTACCTCATCACCGCCGGTCTTGGCCAGCTCATCGGTAAGAAAAATGGCAAGCCTGCGGTCTGCGCTCATGAACAGCACCTGCTGCATGGTCCACATGCTGTCGGAAAAGCGCTCCGCCGTCATCTGGTAGGCGTAGCAGCGCACATGCACGTTCTGCTGCATCAGCCTGCGGAAAACGCCCGCGCTGATGCAGTAGGCCTCGGTGTCCTCTTCGGCATCAATATACAGGTCGATGTTCACCGAGTCCATCACGCAGGACGCCGACAGGATGCACACCTCCCCGCCGAACAGGCGGTAGAGCGTCACGTCCCGCCCGTCCTCCGAGAGCAGGTAGGCCCGCAGCTGGCCGCTGCGCAAAAGCAGAATGCCCACGCAGCTTTCCAGCGGGCTGTGCACCCTTGCCCCCTTTGCGTAGTGCACCGGCCGGGTGTAGCGGCAGAGCATGTCCTGTTCGTCGGGTGTCAGGTCGTTCCAGAAGGGAAAACCTTTGGCCAGACAACCGCGGTGTTCCTTTGTTGTTTCCGACATTGCTTTTCATCCTTTCCGCAGGGCCTTGGCGGCTTCAGTGCCCGCCTGCGCGCCCTCATACACGGCCTTTGCCACCTGCAGAAGGCCCCCGGTGCAGTCGCCCGCCGCATACAGGCCGGGCACGGTGGTCTGCATTTTTTCGTCCACCACGATGCGGTTCCCGTCCACCTCTGCGCCGATCTTCCTAGCCAGTGCGGTGCTGCCCGCCACGCCCAGTGCCACAAATACACCGCTGACAGGCAGCTGCACACCGCCGGACAGCTGCACGCCGGTGACAACGGTTTCGCCCAGAACAGCCTCCACCGCCTGCGGATAGACTGTGACCTCTGGCGGGAAGTCCGCCGTCAGCGGTGCGCCGTTGGTCAGCAGGGCAACGCTTTTTGCCACCGGCAGCAGAGCCTGCACCTCGTGCAGGGCGTACTCGCCGCTGCCCAGCACCGCTACGTCCTTTCCACGGTAGAAAAAGGCGTCGCAGGCGGCACAATAGCTCACGCCGTGCCCCTCCAGCCCGGCAAGGCCCGGGATGCGCGGCACCGCCCGGGATGCACCCGTGGCAAGGATCACAGCGTCCGCCGGGTAATTTTTATCCACTGTTTCTACGGTGAGTTTATCCGTATAGGTCAGGCCCACGGCTTCGGCTGTGACGAATCTCACACCAAGGCGCTTTGCATTCTCGATGCTGCGGCGTTCCAGTTCCGCACCAGAGACCGGCTCGGCAAAGCCGTAATAGTTTTCAATTTTTTCGGCGCGGTCCAGCGCACCGGGGCCTTTGGTGAGCACCGTGGTATCCACACCGGCGCGGACAGCGTACAGAGCAGCGGAAATGCCTGCCGGGCCGGAACCGATAATCACAATCTTGGGCATAACATTCTCCTTTTATCATTTTCTTTAGTATACACCAAATTCCCCCAAACTTCTGTGACCGGGTCGCAAAAAGCAGCCTTTTGCCGCTGCGGGGCACTTTTCAGCCGGAAAAGAGTGTGTTATACTGGGTTCGTTTCTCTGATTTTCTGCCATGGAGGCTTTTTTATGACCAAACAGCGCATTCTTTTCATTACCACCGGCGGCACCATTGCCAGCGTACATACTCCGCAGGGCCTCCGGCCCGTGCTCAGCAGCGACGAGCTGCTGGCCCATCTTCCGGAGCTCAACGACCTGTGCATCCCGGAAACGCTGGCCCTGTGCAGCATCGACAGCACCGACCTCGGCCAGGAACACTGGCTGATGATGGCCCGCGCCATTCAGGAGAACTACGCCCTGTACGATGGTTTCATCATCTGCCACGGCACCGATACGCTGGCCTATTCCGCAGCGGCACTTTCTTACCTCATCCAGAACGCGGACAAGCCCATCATCCTCACCGGTGCCCAGCAGCCCATCTCCAACGAGATCACGGATGCCAAGAAAAACCTGCGGGACAGCGTGGTCTGCGCCATCGACCCGGGCAGCCGGGGCGTAATGGTGGTGTTTGGCGGGCACGTCATTGCGGGCACTCGTGCCAAGAAGAACAAGACCATCAGCTACGACGCCTTTGCCTCAGTCAACTTCCCGGAGCTGGCGCTGGTGCAGGGTGACCGGCTGGTGCGGTACATCCCCTCGCCATGGCCCACCGGCCCGGTGGAGTTCAGCCGTGTGCTGGACCCGAAGGTGTTCCTGCTCAAGCTGACCCCGGGCATGTCCCCGGCGCTCATCCCGGAGATCTTCCGCCTGTACGACTGCGTTATCGTGGAAAGCTTCGGCGTGGGCGGCATTCCGCAGCAGCTGATGGATGCCTTTGCCGAAGGCCTGGGCAACTACGAGACCACCCATAAGGTGCTCATCATGACCACGCAGGTCACCTACGAGGGCAGCGACGTGGGCGTTTACGAGGTGGGCAAGCGGGTGAAGAACCGCTTCCGCTTTCTGGAAGCCCACGATATGACCATCGAGGCCGTAGTGACCAAAAGTATGTGGCTGCTGGCGCAGAACTGCGAAAGCTTTGACCAGCTGCAGCAGCGCTTCTACCGTCAGGTGAACTTTGACACCTTCTACCATTAAATCAGCTATGCAAAAAGGACACGGCAATGCCGTGTCCTTTTTTCTTTCAGAACACCAGCTGCACCAGCAGCACATAGCACAGCGTACCGCCCGCGACACTGAGCAGGGTCTCATGCTTCCACTTGTGCAGGCCCACCGTCACCAGCAGGGCGATGGCCTCCGGAATGCCGCGGCAGCCCGCAAAGGGGGTGACGCTTTTCAGGCAGTAGACGATCAGCATACCAAAGATGGCGGCGGGCAGCACCCGGCCCAGATACTGTACCACCTCGGGCGGCTGCTGGTCCTTGGAGGAAAAAATCAAAAAGGGCAGAAAGCGGGTGAGCATGGTGGCGGCGGTGCACACTGCAATGGTCAGGCCCATCTGGACTGCGGTCATGCGCCCACCTCCTCGCCGCTTTTTTCTGCTTCAGTGCCTTCGGCCTTTTCGATCGGTTTACGCAGAGCCAGCAGCAGGATCAGGATGCATCCCATGGAGGGCAGCAAAAAGCTGCTGGAGCCAAAAAACACCAGACACGCCAATGGGGCGGCAAGGCCGATCAGGGCGCTGTAGTGCTGCCGGTCCTTTTCCCACTGGTTGAGAAAGATCACCGTGAACATGGCGGTCATCACAAAGTCCACACCCTCGGTGCTGAAAGGCAGCACCGAGCCCACCACCGCGCCAAGACCGGCACTGGCCACCCAGTAGAACTGATCCAGCAGGGTGATGAAGAACATGAACCAGCCCCTGTCCACCCCTTCCGGCGGCTCTGCCGAGCAGGTGATGGAAAAGGTCTCGTCGCTCATGGCAAAGATCATATAAAAGCTGCGCAGGCCGTAGCCCTTGTAGCGCTCCAGCATGGCAAGGCCGTAGAACAAATGCCGCGCCTGGATCATGAGCGCCATCAGAAACGCCGAAAGGGGTGAGAACGCGCTCAGCAGCAGGCTTGCCAGCACAAATTCCAGCGAACCGCCGTAGACCACCGTGCCCATGAGCATGGGCATCCACACCGGCAGGCCCAGCGACTGCACATAAATGCCATAGCCCATCCCCAGCACAAAATAGCCCGCCAGCACCGGGATGGTCTGCGGTGCGGCGGCACGCAGTGCCCGCCATACGGTGCTCTGCCGCTTTATCAGTTGTTGTTTGGTTACGTGTTCCATTGGTCTTTCCCTCAAAATACGATGCCGGTTTCCTCTTTGGCCTCATTGCCGCCGATAAACCTATTCTCTCGATATGAATATGTCTGTATTATAACAGGTCTCACGGCTTTTGCAAAGGTGTATCCCCACTGCTTTTGGCAGAACGACAGATTTTTTCTTTAAATTTTATGCAATTTTTAACGGATACAAAGTGGCTCGCGGTCAGCGCTTTATTATTTTAATGCAGTAAAGGTTCTTTGCAGGATCCTGTTCCTGAAATATCCCTAAAATGCCGGTTGCGCTTTCGTCATACTCATTTGACAGATGCCGCCTTTTCCGGTATCCTGTCCGTATCACAAGGACGGCTGGCCGAAAATACCCGCCTTTTTTCGTTCATTCTGTATTTAGCGAGAGGACATTTTATGGCAACCATGAAGGACATCATCCAGAGCCCGCTGCTGCTGGCGCTGGGCCTGTTCGCCAGCTCTGCCAGCGGCAGCAAGGTGGTCAAGGGCGGCATCAAGGGCGTGCTGCCGGTTCTGGTCATCATGACGGTGCTCTCCCTCGCCGCACGCCTTGCAGGCTACGGCTCCGTGCTGGGTGGCCTTGTGGGCATCTTCATCATCGTGATGCTGCCCATCGGCATCCTTACCTCCTATGTGCTGTGGAAGAAGGGCAAGATCCAGGTAGTAGATAAAGAGCAGAAGTAAGGGGAAACAAAAGAACTCCCGGACGGATGTCCGGGAGTTCTTTGTTGCTTATTCTGCCTTTTCGTCCTTCTTGAGCATATCCAACTCGGGCATCAGCTCGGTGCTCACAATGGTGAGCATCTCCTCCAGCTTTGCACAGTCCTCGGGGGAGAAGCGCTCTCTTGCGCGCTCCACCACAGTGTGCAGGTAGGAATAGCTGATGTTGTAGTAATCGATATACTTCTGGGTGGGGCGCAGGTGATACTCGCGCCGGTCGGTGGTGGACTGGATCTTTTCCACATAGCCCTTCTTCACCAGACTGCCGATCTTATACGCCGCGTTGGGGGTGGAGATCTGCATCATGCGGGAAAACTCCGCAATGGTGGGTTCGCCCATAGCCATGATGCCCTCCATGCAGAAGGACTCCACCGTGGTCAGCGTGGCTTCCCGGGTGGCAAAACGCTGAAAAATGTTCTGGTAGAAATGCAGCTTGAATTTGGTGTATACGTCCTGAAATGCCTGTTCCAGCATAGGTCGTGTGCCTCCGATAGTTCCTTTTATTTAAAAATACCACGTTTTGGCCGCGGCGCAAAGCGAAACAGCTGAATTTTTGGCAGGAATTTATTCTGCCGCCTTTTTGTTCGTGCGCACACGGATCACGCTGAGCACCACCAGCTCTACGGCAATGGCAACGGCCAGCAGGATCAGCGAGGTGAACAGGCTGCCGTTGGCACCAAGGAAAGCCTGTGATGACATAGCACACTGCCGCGCAGGAAGCCGCCGTAATGGCGTAGGGCAGCTGGGTGGACACATGGTTCACATGGCTGCAGTGGGCACCGGCGGATGCCATGATGGTGGTGTCCGAGATGGGGGAGCAGTGGTCGCCGCAGACGGCACCGGAAAGGCAGGCCGCAATGGAGATGACCAGCATCTCGCCCTCCGGGAAGGCATGGCACACGATGGGGATGAGGATGGAGAAGGTGCCCCAGCTCGTGCCGGTGGCAAAGGCAAGGAACACTGCCACAAGGAAGATGATGACCGGCAGCATGTACTGCAGCGCTGCAGCAGAGCCACTCAGCAGGTTGGCAACGTAATATTTTGCGCCCAGCAGGCCGGTCATGCCGGACAGGGTCCATGCGAGGGAGAGGATCAGCATGGGGCTGACCATGGCCTTGAAGCCCTCGGGAATGCAGGCGGCAAAGTCCTGAAAGGTCATCACATTGCGCACG
>OMCR01000207.1_pt1 | contig 10580 bp, 10 predicted proteins | sample 1645091 | NCBI WGS metagenome assembly OMCR01 (sample SAMEA103958141, study PRJEB25191) | human gut metagenome | biome: human-associated habitat [ENVO:00009003]; feature: intestine environment [ENVO:2100002]; material: feces | place: Germany | collected 2013/2015 | reverse complement strand
ATGCGCGTGCGTCTATGCCAGAATGTTCACTGAAACGAACATCTTCTGTTGCAACGAGTGCATGGACCAGATTAGGTGACAAGTCATTGTAACCTACATAAACGCGGTTTTCTTTACTATACGACCAGGTTCCCAGAAGTTGCCCGTCATCTGAAATTATCTGAGTTGCAAATTTCAAATTCGGATTTTCCAGCTCTTCCACAGGAGGTACATAACCTATCCATCCTTTTGCTATGGCTGTAAAGACAGCAGCCACCGATAAAATTCCTAATATGAGCAAAGCCCATAATACATATATAAATTTCTTCCTCATGATAAATAAAAATTCTTATCTCTGATAATAACTTTTTTCTTACTTAATAAGTTCGCAAAAATAAAGAAAAACACCGGAATAAACGAATAAAATTGCAAGAATGATTGTTTCTGCTATTTTTAGCAGGAATACAACTTTTTACAAGCCTTATTTGATGCTACGTTTCTATTGGTAAATATATTTTTTTGTTGGTTTTAAAAATGCTTCTGTATTACGCATTTCTGTTATCAGGAAATAAAATAACAGCTTCTTTTTCTAAAAAAAGGATGGTCTTTTTATTTTTTTTGTCTACCTTTGAACTCCGGTATTATAAAAACAATTCATAAAACCGAAAATATGGAAAATAGAAGTTTAGTAACTATTGCCAACCATTCTAAAGAACGTATCCTTTATCTTCTGGAAATGGCAAGAGAGTTTGAAAAGAAGCCTAACCGTCACTTACTGGATGAAAAAATTGTTGCAACTCTTTTCTTTGAACCTTCCACGCGTACTCGTTTAAGTTTTGAAACAGCAGCCAACAGGCTTGGAGCCAAAGTTATAGGATTTACCGATCCTAAGGTTACAAGTTCCTCAAAGGGAGAAACATTGAAAGATACAATTATGATGGTAAGTAATTATGCCGACATTATTGTAATGCGTCATTATCTGGAGGGAGCAGCACGTTATGCTAGCGAAATAGCTCCGGTTCCTATCGTAAATGCTGGTGACGGAGCCAATCAGCATCCTTCTCAGACAATGCTTGACCTCTATTCCATATATAAAACGCAGGGAACTCTGGAAAATCTGAATATTTATTTGGTGGGAGATTTGAAATATGGTCGTACAGTTCATTCTTTGTTGATGGCTATGCGTCATTTCAATCCTACTTTCCACTTTATTGCTCCGGATGAACTTAAAATGCCGGAAGAATACAAACTATATTGTAAAGAGCACAATATAAAATATGTGGAACATACAGATTTTACGGAGGAAACCATAGCTGATGCCGACATTTTGTATATGACTCGTGTACAGCGTGAACGTTTTACCGATTTGATGGAATACGAACGAGTTAAAGATGTTTATATCCTTCGGAATAAAATGCTTGAGCATACTCGTCCAAATCTTCGTATCCTTCATCCTCTGCCTCGTGTAAATGAGATTGCATATGATGTGGATGAAAACGAAAAGGCATATTATTTCCAACAAGCTCAAAACGGACTTTACGCACGTGAAGCTATTTTGTGTGATGTACTTGGCATTACGCTGGATGAAGTCAAGGCGGATACCGAACGATAAATAAACTTTTTAAACAAGTTAATCAAGAAAGATTATGAACGAAAAGAAAGAATTGCAGGTGGCCGCTCTTGAGAATGGAACGGTTATTGACCATATACCTTCAGATAAAGTTTTTACTGTTGTTTCTTTGCTCGATTTGCAAAATACAGACGGTAATATTACAATAGGGAATAACTTTGAAAGTAAAAAATTAGGTAAAAAAGGTATTATCAAGGTTGCCGACAGATTTTTTACAGATGAGGAAGTTAGCCGTTTGTCTGTTGTAGCTCCTAATATAAAGCTCAATATTATCCGTCATTATGAGGTCGTTGAGAAGAAACAGATTGTTATGCCTGATGAGTTGAAAGGTATTGTGAAATGTAATAACCCAAAGTGCATAACCAACAATGAGCCTATGCAGACATGGTTTCATGTTGTCGATAAGGAACAGGGTATTCTGAAGTGTCACTATTGCGAAAAGGAACAGCAGAAAGATAACATAAAATTGATTTAATATATTATTATGAAGCAAGACTGGAAGCCCGGAACGATGATTTATCCGTTGCCTGCAGTGCTGGTCAGCTGTGGTAGCTGCAAAGAAGAGTATAATATTATAACTGTTGCCTGGGTTGGGACGATATGTACAAACCCTCCCATGTGCTATATCTCAGTAAGACCAGAACGCCACTCCTATCCTATTTTGAAGAAGAATATGGAGTTTGTTATCAATCTGACAACAAAGGAGATGGCATATGCTACAGACTGGTGTGGGGTGCGCTCCGGAAAGAATTTCAATAAATTCGAAGAAATGCATCTTACTCCGGGTAAGGCTTCCATTGTACAAGCTCCGATAATTGAAGAATCTCCCTTGTGCATAGAATGTCGGATAAAAGAAATAATTTCACTGGGCTCTCACGATATGTTTATTGCAGATGTGGTGAATGTAAAGGCTGATGAAAAATATTTGGATTCCGATACAGGAAAGTTCGATTTGGCTAAGTCAAACTTATTGGTTTATGCACATGGGGGATATTATGAAATGGGCGAAAAAATCGGTAAATTCGGTTGGTCTGTAGAAAAGAAAAAATAATAAGAAATATGAGGAAAACTGCTTTAATACTCATAACCAGTCTGTTGCTGGCGACAGGCCTTCAAGGTCAGTCACGCAAAAGAGGACGTGATGCAACACGTGATCCGGCTGTTAATGTGGGTATAAAAGCAGGTTTTAATTCTTCCATGTTTTTTATAGATCATTTTTCTATAGGCGGGAAAGAATTGAATGATATCCAGAATAACTATAAGGTTGGTTATTTCGGAGCTTTTTTCTGCCGTTTCAATTTGAAGAAACATCACTATCTTCAGACAGAACTTTCTTACAATGTTTCTAAAGGAAGTATTTCAATAGCCAATACAGTAGAAAATAAAGATATCTTATTCGATAATGCATTGGTTAAGACATCCATACACTCCATCGATCTGCCTGTATTGTATGGGTATAAATTTGTTGATGCCCGTCCGTATGGTATGGCATTTTTTCTAGGACCTAAAGTAGCTTATACGTGGGAAAAGCATACTCAGAATGAATACTCTGGATTTTATCAGCAAAATATAACAGAAAATCTCCGTCCATTATGTTTTAACGCTGTGGTCGGATTGGCCGTTAATGTTTCAAATATATTTTTTGATTTTCGCTATGAAGGAGTTCTTCATAATATGGTAGAATCGGTTTCTTTTGATAAAAGAATAACGGAGTCTCCTTATTGCGATCAGGATATATATATCAAACGTCGTAGAAACGTATTAAGTTTCTCAGTTGGAGTGATTTTTTAAACACATAATATTACCTTTTTAAAAAGCTACATATGAAAAGAGATGATTTGATTTTTGACATTATTGAGAAAGAACATCAGCGTCAGCTGAAAGGTATAGAACTGATTGCATCTGAAAATTTCGTAAGCGATCAAGTAATGCAGGCCATGGGTTCATGTCTGACAAATAAGTATGCAGAAGGTTATCCTGGTAAGCGTTATTATGGTGGTTGCGAAGTTGTGGATCAGAGTGAACAAATTGCAATCGACCGGTTGAAGCAAATCTTTGGTGCTGAATGGGCAAATGTACAACCTCATTCAGGAGCACAAGCAAATGCTGCTGTTTTTCTGGCAGTGCTGAATCCTGGAGATAAGTTTATGGGATTGAACTTGGCACATGGTGGTCATCTTTCTCATGGTTCGGCTGTAAATACATCTGGTATCATCTATACTCCATGCGAATATAATTTGAATAAGGAAACAGGACGCGTAGATTATGATCAGATGGAAGAAATTGCCTTGCGTGAACATCCTAAGATGATTATTGGTGGTGGATCTGCTTATTCTCGTGAATGGGATTACAAGCGTATGCGTGAAATTGCAGACAAAGTAGGTGCTATTTTTATGGTCGATATGGCACATCCTGCAGGTTTAATTGCAGCAGGACTGCTGGATAATCCTGTGAAATATGCTCATATCGTTACTTCTACTACTTATAAGACATTACGTGGTCCTCGTGGTGGTGTTATTTTAATGGGTAAAGACTTCCCTAACCCTTGGGGTAAAAAGACACCGAAAGGTGAAATCAAGATGATGTCACAGTTACTTGATTCTGCTGTTTTCCCAGGTATCCAAGGTGGTCCGTTGGAACATGTTATTGCTGCTAAAGCTGTTGCATTTGGTGAATGTTTGCAGCCTGAATATAAAGAATATCAAATGCAGGTAAAGAAAAATGCAGCTGTGCTTGCTCAGGCATTAATGGACCGTGGCTTTACAATTGTTTCAGGAGGTACAGATAATCACTCTATGCTGGTTGACTTGCGCAGCAAATATCCTGAACTTACAGGTAAGGTTGCAGAAAAGGCATTGGTTTCTGCCGATATAACAGTAAACAAGAATATGGTTCCGTTTGATACCCGTTCTGCATTCCAGACCTCAGGTATCCGACTGGGTACTCCAGCTATTACAACACGTGGAGCAAAAGAGGACTTGATGTACGAAATTGCAGAAATGATAGAAACTGTTTTGTCAAATGTAGACAATGAAGAGGTTATTGCTTCTGTACGTGCACGTGTAAATGAAACAATGAAGAAATATCCTATTTTTGCATATTAATGGATAAACAATAAGCCTTTGGAATTCATGTATAAATACATAATTCTGAAGGTTTATTAAACAAAAGTTGCGATGGATTGTTTCTTCAAAAAGTAACAATATAAATTTGAGAAATATGAAAAAAACGAGTTTCATGGCTATTTTATTAAGCGCATGCTTGGTATTTAGCGGTTGTGGTTCTTTGAACAATACAGCAAAAGGCGGTATGATTGGTGGCGGTAGTGGTGCTGCTTTAGGAGCTTTAATCGGTGGTATTGCCGGTCATGGTAAAGGAGCTGCTATCGGTGCTGCTGTGGGCGCAGCTGTGGGAACAGGAGCTGGTGTCCTGATTGGAAAGAAAATGGATAAAGCTGCCGAACAAGCTGCCCAGATACAAGGTGCTGAAGTTGAACAAGTAACAGACAACAATGGTTTGCAAGCGGTAAAAGTGACTTTCGATTCTGGGATTTTGTTTAGTACTAGCAGCTCTTCATTAAGTACTTCTGCAAAATCGTCATTGAGTAAATTTGCAAACAATGTATTAAATCAGAACCGTGACATGGATGTAGCAATCTATGGATATACGGACAATACAGGATGGAAAAACAGTACTGCAGAACAGAGCGTACAGAAAAATCAGGAGTTGTCTCAGGCACGTGCTCAAAGTGTATCAAGCTATTTGCTGGGATGTGGGGTTTCAGCTTCACAAATTAAGACTGTAGAAGGTATGGGAGAAAGTAATCCGGTTGCCGACAATAGCACAGAAGCAGGACGTAAGGAAAATCGTCGTGTAGAAGTATATATGTATGCAAGTCAGGAAATGATTCAGCAGGCTGAAGCAGGAACTTTGAAATAAAGAATAAAATTTAATATAAAAAATCCGCTAAATCGAATCTTTGTAGAAAGAGGATTTAGCGGATTTTTTTTATGTGTTATGTACGTTATTCTTTTGAATTCTCTTCATCACCTTTAAGTATCGGCAATGTAATTTGATATTTTACTGCGAGGATACGGACAATGAAAACAGTCACTCCACCTAGAATTTGTGACATATACGATTCCATGCCTGTTTTAAGACATATCCAATATACCAGCCCGCCGATGACGCATGCCATGGCATAAATTTCTTTTCGGAAGATCAACGGAATTTCATTAATAAAAACATCTCGAATAACACCTCCTGCCGCTCCAGTTATACTACCCATAATGATAGCTACCCAGAAAGGATATCCTAAAGAAATACTTTTCCCAAAACCTACAACAGTAAACAATGCCAGTCCGATACTGTCGAAAAGGAAGAATGTTTATTCAAATGAATAAGATATTTCCCGAAGATAATAACAAAAAACATAGCAAATGCTGTACAAATCAGGTAAATAGGATCTGTCATCCATACAGGAGTAACATTCAGCATGACATCACGTAACGTTCCCCCGCCAATGGCAGTAGCCAGTCCTACAATATATGCACCAAACCAGTCGAAACGTTTGGCTGATGCCAAACGAATTCCACTGATGGCAAAAGCAAATGTTCCTATAAAGTCAAGTATCTGAACAAATGAAGGCATTTTCTTTTCAATTTAAATGAAACAATTAATTTACCAAGTGTAGCTAACTCCAAAACTTAAGAGTTCCTGAAGCTGGAAATAGCTGTCATCCGGTTCTTCTTTAGAAACAGAATCATCAAAACGGGTATGAACAAATAACTTCGTCGAGAAGTACTTGTTGAAAGCAAAAGTGAAGGTGTTTTCCCATTCTGACAAGACTTTTTCATAGTTTGTCGTATAAGAAAAACGTGATTCCCAAGTTAGATTATTAATGATAATCCATTTTAATGTTGCTTCCACACGAGAACCTAGCTGATCCTTCGATTTTTTTCCTGCATCAATGTTGAATTTGGTTGGATCTACTTTATCACTGGCTACACTGTAACGGGTGTAGTTGAACGGATTGATCAATACAGACAAATTACATATTGCATCTTTCACATATTTATAGTCCATACCGATACCGATATTCAACTCTGAAGGTGAAAGCCATGAAGATACCATCTTATCGGAGTTCGTTTCATAATTAGAGAAGAACTGGGTCTTGAACTCGGCAGCCAATGTATAATACCAATTCTTGAATGCTTTCACACCGAGCTTACTGTTCAAACGGAACAAATCGGCGTTTGTCTTTTGAACTCAAACGGAGCAAGTCTTCACTTGTCTTATATTGGTGGACTGTATCAGAAGGAGCAGAAATAAAACCAAGCTTCCATTCTATTTTGTTTTCAAATTGAACTTTTTGCTTGTCATCATAGTTGAACTGCAATACAGCTCCTGAAAGTAAAGATACTGTACTCTCTCCTCCTTTATACCAGTTGTCGGATATATAATTCTGTGAGAACTGCGCATATCCGTTTCCGCTGATAGCCCAGAAATTAGGTTTCATTACCAATAAGTCTTTTTCTCTAACCTGGCCTGTTTGAGAGGCAGCTCCTATTAAATAGAAAACTTTTTCTTTCTTTGGTTTTCTTATTTTCATCTTGTCGGATAAAGGTTCTATACCTTTCAGCTCGTTTTCATTTTTAGAAACCAGACTAGGATATTGCAAATAAAAAGCCAGTAATTGCTTGTTTACACCTTTATTTACATCAACCGAATGTGCAAGGTTCGGAACTTGGAAAACAGAATCCTTTATGGCATTTTCTTTCACAAAAGGAATTACTGGTTCCCAATTATCAATAGAGAATGCTTGTGCAATTGGTTCCGAATAATATGTAGCAGGAACAATAAGCTTATAGAAATCCGGGTTCGAACGTATCCATGATGGAGCTTCGGGCAGATAAATATCTTCCCATCTGTCTAGCATTTTCTGATAATCTTGTCGGAAACTATACAAAAAGGATTGGAAGTTTTTCACTGCCGGATTGATTTTCGGAGTATAAGCTTGTTGTATGTTCTTTACTTTAATGGTTTCTACTGTTTTTTTCTGTCGTATGGTATCGACGGCAGAAAATTGTTTCAACGTATCTGCCGGCATCGTATCCTGGGCGGCGATAGTGTCTTTTGTTAAAGTTAAGTCCTGCTGTTCAATTGCCTGAACGGCTTCATTTGTCAGGAGGAACATTGTAATAAACGTACCTAGTGCTTTCATTTTTCTAATTTGCCTATTTTCTATGCAAAATTACAATTTAATTTAGTCTTATTATAATGATATTATAACAAATTACATCTTAGTTTTTGTTTAGAGCAGATATTGAAGATTTTACTCTTTGCAATGTTTTGTCACTTTCCTTGTGTGTGATTTGGCTTTTTTTTATAATTTTGCAACTTTGAATAGTAGTGTTAGATAATAAATCACTTTAAAATAATCATATTGTGGCAGAAACAAAGTACATTTTCGTAACAGGTGGTGTAGCTTCTTCATTGGGTAAGGGCATTATTTCATCATCTATCGGTAAGTTGCTGCAGGCTAGAGGCTACAGCGTAACTATACAGAAGTTCGACCCGTACATTAACATCGACCCGGGAACACTTAATCCTTATGAACATGGTGAGTGCTACGTAACAGTAGACGGTCATGAAGCCGATCTTGACTTAGGACATTATGAACGTTTTCTCGGTATTCAGACAACAAAAGCGAACAACATTACAACCGGTCGCATTTATAAGAGTGTAATCGACAAGGAACGTCGTGGCGACTATTTGGGAAAAACAATCCAAATCATTCCTCACATTACTGATGAAATCAAACGTAATGTAAAACTGTTAGGGAATAAGTATAAATTCGATTTCGTTATTACAGAAATTGGTGGTACTGTAGGTGATATCGAATCGTTGCCTTATTTGGAAAGTATCCGCCAGCTGAAATGGGAGTTGGGTAGAAATGCTCTATGCGTGCATCTGACTTATGTGCCTTATCTGGCTGCTGCTGGTGAATTGAAGACTAAACCTACTCAGCACTCAGTAAAGGAATTACAGTCTGTGGGTATTCAACCTGATATTCTGGTATTGCGTACCGAACATAACCTTAGCACAAACCTGAAAAAGAAAGTTGCGCTATTCTGTAATGTAGATGAAAGTGCAGTTGTGCAGTCAATGGATATGCCGACAATCTATGAAGTTCCTCTTCGCATGCAGGAACAAAAACTGGATGTAACAATTCTTGAAAAGATGGGATTGCCGGTGGGTGAAACTCCGGAATTAGGTCCATGGAAAGACTTCTTGAACCGTCGTCATAACGCTACAGAAAAGGTTAAAATCGGATTGGTCGGTAAATATGATTTGCAGGATGCTTATAAATCTATATTGGAAGCATTGTCACAGGCTGCAACTTATAACGACCGTAAAGCTGATATTCACTTTATCAATAGCGAAAAGTTGACAGATGAGAATGTAGAAGAAAGCCTGAAAGAAATGGATGGTATTATTATCTGTCCGGGATTTGGCCAGCGTGGTATCGAAGGCAAGTTTGTAGCATTGAAATATTGCCGTACACACAATGTTCCTACATTTGGTATCTGTCTGGGTATGCAATGTATGGCTATAGAGTTCGCCCGTAATGTATTGGGCTATACTGATGCTAATAGCCGTGAGATGGATGAAAAAACTCCACATAATGTAATCGACATTATGGAAGAGCAGAAATCTATCACAAACATGGGAGGTACTATGCGTTTGGGTGCTTACGAATGTGTTCTTGATCCAAATTCAAAAGTATATCAGGCATATCAGACCCAACATATTCAGGAACGTCATCGTCATCGTTATGAGTTCAACAATGACTATAAGGCTGAATTTGAAAAGGCTGGAATGAAATGCGTGGGTATCAATCCTGAATCGGATTTGGTAGAAATAGTTGAAATACCTACTCTGAAATGGTTCATTGGAACTCAGTTCCATCCGGAATATAGCAGTACGGTATTGAAACCCCATCCTCTTTTCTTATCATTCATCAAAGCAGCTATTGATAAATAATAGATATTAATTTGTAAATAAAAAGAAATGGATAAAAACACGTTAGTGGGATTTGCTCTGATTGGTGCGGTTATAGTCGGATTCGGCATATATAATCGCCCCAGTCAGGAGGAAATGGCACGTGCACAGCATTATCAGGATTCGATACAGGCAGTGGCTCAAAAGCAAGAGCAGATGCAGAAAGCTCAAGAAATAGCTGCTTCATTGCCTATTGTTCCGGATTCTACTTCTTTATTTTTCCAAGCATCGCAAGGTTCTGAAGAGTTTACTACGTTAGAGAACGATGTACTGCAACTTACTTTTTCTAATAAAGGAGGACGAGTATGCAAGGCTATGCTGAAAGAATATAATGATCAGCAACAGCAGCCTTTGGTTCTGTTCGATGGTAAAGATGCTTCGTTAAGTTTAGGATTTGAAGGTAAAAATGAAAATATTCTGAGCAATCAGATGTATTTTCAGACTACCAATGTAACAGATAGTACGGTAACAATGCGACTAAATGCTGCAAATGGTGGACATTTGGACTTCATCTATAAACTGTTACCAAACTCATACGTTGTAGACTTTACTGTCCAGGCAAGCGGATTGCAAAACTTCTTCTCTCCTTCTGTCAAAACGATGAGTGTTGACTGGAAACAGCGCGCACGACAGATGGAAAAAGGATATACATTCGAACAACGTTATACTTCGCTTACTTATAAACCGGTAGACGACAGTTTCGATTATTTGAGCGAAACAAAAGACGAAAAAGAAACTATTCCAGAAGTGCTTGATTGGGTTGCATTTAAGAATCAGTATTTCTCATGTGTATTTATGGCAGAGAAAAACTTTGAAAATGCAACGCTTGAATCGAAGATGGAACAGAAAGGAAGCGGTTACATGAAGAACTATACTGCCGAAATGAAAACTGCTTTCGACCCGACAG
>OMCR01000193.1_pt1 | contig 11262 bp, 19 predicted proteins | sample 1645091 | NCBI WGS metagenome assembly OMCR01 (sample SAMEA103958141, study PRJEB25191) | human gut metagenome | biome: human-associated habitat [ENVO:00009003]; feature: intestine environment [ENVO:2100002]; material: feces | place: Germany | collected 2013/2015 | reverse complement strand
CCATTGTGTTGTTCTGCGCTGCCGATATACTATCTGAACAAAGAATTACATAAGTAAAGTCGTCTTAGCCCCAACATTTGAACTAAAACGACTTTTTTTCACTCATATTCAAAATTCCAATATATTATTATAGGAATTTATTCAAGAAGAGAGTTTAAATATGCTTCATTCACATCAGGAACATTTATAGATTGACCTCTTTCTTTTGTTTTTTGGATAGCTGCATTTATCTCATTTAGGTTATTTAATAATGCTGTATAAACATCCAAAGAAACATTGATTTCTGATGCAGAGGTTAATTTGCAGTTATAAATACCATTTTTCAATTCAACATTACTATAGAAACGATAAATAGCAGCTTTCATTTTAGCAACTTTATCAAGGTCTATCGTAGCTCTTGTACTTGGCGAAGCTATTTCTTTTGCTAAACCATCTATATATGTATTTTCATCTACATATTTTTTCACTGCATTTATCGGTGTTTCAATAGATGATACATTCTGAACTGTATCATTCAAATCAGACTGGCAACTATAAATCATCGTTGTTAGTCCAATTATAATGCCTAATAACACATTTTTCTTTTTCATACTATCTTTTTTTAAAATGGATTCCAATGCGCCTTACCATAAATCAAAGCAGCATCAGAAATTGTTGATAATGTAAATCTCCAGCCAATAGGTACATTCCCAAATATATCATATCTCAATTCGTCAGTTTTTCCATACGGCAATAACACCCAACTTTTAGTATCTGGTGTAGCAAAAATATCACATGACAAAGTTGCAGTAACCCCAAGAACATTACCATTTTCAACAGTAACCCAAACGACTTGATTACCATCGAAACGCCATGTTATCTCACTATTAGGTGGATTCACCAACGAACAAGAAGATGATGTTGCAGCTCTTGTATCTGCGGCATTTGCAGTAAAAGCAAATAAACTTAGCACCAGGCAACAAATTAACCCAATACTAAAAAGAAATTTCAATTTTTTCATAATTACCAAAATTAATAATTCTCATTCAAGAAAGGAACATGCTCCAGTTTTATTTTAATCGACTGCACCAAATATACAATAAATATTGTATATAAAACAATTATTTCCGCTAAAAAACGCTCTTTTATGCTCACAAACATAAATAATTATATATTTTTGCGATATACAATCTAAATTATACTAATATGGAAAAAACTTACCATTCATTAAAAGACTTTGAACTATCTTATGGAAAAAATGCTATTGAAAGAGCAAACGACTTTCAACAGTACATTGAGCAATTAGATTCTTTCGGATGCAAAAGCTATTGGATAACCTCACATACAGGTATCGGTTCAACAATGGCAATTGAAGGATTTAATGAACCTATTATTGCATTTATTTCTAATGATTATCTAGGTATGTCACAAAGAGAGGAAACTAAACAAGCTGGAATAGATGCCATAAAAAAATATGGAACAGGTGCTTGTGCAGCACAAGTTATAGGCGGTTATCTCGACATACACCAACGACTAGAGCAAGAAATAGCTTCCTTTGTAGGACAGGAGGATGCTATTTTATTTTCTTCTGGATTTGGAGCAAATGCTGGAATACTAAGAGCCTTATTAGGTCAAAATGATATTGCATTGATAGACCCTTACATCCACACAAGCGCAATGGCTGGATTAAAAGGAACAAATATAAAACGAATTGGACATAACGACCTAGAATATTTAGAGAAGGTACTAAAGGAAGTTAAAGGACAATATCAAACTAAACTTGTAATAGTAGATGGGGTATATTCCCAGGACGGGGATTTGTCCTTACTTCCAGAAATTATTTCTCTTTGCAAGACTTATGAAGCCATGCTGATGTTAGATGATGCACATGGAATAGGAGTAATGGGCGCCAATGGCAGAGGAACAGCAGAACATTATAACTGTTTAGGTCAAATTGATATTATTACTGGTACATTCAGCAAATCATTTGGTTGCGTAGGAGGATTTGCAGCAGCTTCAAAGAAGATAATACAATATTTGAAATTTTATGCGGACAGCAATGTATTTTCAGCAGCCCCTACCCCACAAGTCACAGCATCCATATTAAAAGCTTTAGAAATTATAAAAAAAGAACCACAAATAAGAACCAAACTTTGGGAAAACACGAATTATCTTAGAAGACGGTTGAAAGAAGAAGGATTCGACATAGGAAAATCTGTTTCCCCTATTTTTCCTATTATGATAAGGGATAATAAAAAAGTTTATGAAATTGCTAAAAAGTTACAAGAAAAAGGTATCTTTACAATTGGAATTGTATATCCGGCTGTAAGAACCAAAGAAGCAAGATTAAGAGTCAGTGTTCTTGCGACACATAAACTTGAACAATTGGATTCTTTAGTCAATGCTCTTAATGATATAGATAAGAACATAAAAATAAAAGAAAAATGAAAGAAAGGAGAAAGCGAAGAAGTACAAAGGACATAGAGGAAAGCATAATTAATGCAGCAACTCGTTTAATTGAAACCGAAGGATTCTCTAATCTAACAGTTACAGGTGTTATGCGACAAGCTGAAATAGAACCTGTGCAATTCTATAACAGATATGATGATTTGAATAAGTTTATTGACGATTATGTAAAAAAATACGACTATTGGTTAAGCGATATTGTAAAATCGCAAAAACAATCCAGTAACGATAAAGCATTATATATGAACATTCTTGTTGGTTTATTTCAATCTTTATCAGAGAATAAAGTCATGCAAGAACTTCTAAAATGGGAATTAGCTAATAACAACGAAACCAGTCAGCGTACCGCTCAATTACGGGAATTGCATACGTTACCTTTATGCCAGAAATTCTCAAATATATTCTCCAATACAGATATTGATATTGTGACTATATCTGCACTAATAATAGGAGGAATATATTATCTTATTTTACATGATAAACTTTCAACTTTCAGTGGAATAGACTTAAAAAAAGAATCTGACAAGCAAAAAGTTATTAAGGCTATAAGCAAATTGTCAGACATTTTATTTACGTTTATACCTTCTTCCATTACTAAAGAAAATATTGATATTATAATAAAAATGAAAGAAGATAATATTCCTGTAGAAAAAATAGCATATTATACAGGAATCCCTAAAGAAATTGTTGTTTCTATCTAAAATGTCCGTCCAATGGGGAAATACCATTGGACGGGTCTATATAGCCTAACCAAAATCTTTTGTTTCACAAAACGACCCTTTTTCTGTACTAAAGAAAACGGTTCTTTTTTTGCTTAATCAAAGAACTTATGTCGCTACGGTGTTTAGTTAACCAATCTTCCAAAATAAACGAAACTAAAGATGAAATAGGTATTTTGGCTTTAGCTTTGAGCAACCCAAACACCTCTTTTACATCTGTATCAACATATAGAACTTCCTTGCAATTATAATTTTTTCCTTTAATGTACTCTAATAAGTCCGTCAAATCCATATCACTAGAGCCATTAAAATTAAAAACTTCCGAAGAAGTTGTTTCCATTTCTACATGAAGTGGTTCTTTCTCCTCTTCAACTTCATATTTAGCTTCTTGAATAGGAGCTTCATTTATACTACTCCCATGCAATTCTTCACCTCTTATCATTTTAGCTATTTCCAGAACACTAGAAATACCTTCATTTTGCTTTTTCCTTAATTTATCAGCCATGTGCAAATATATACAATAAATGAATAACTTTATAACAAATATCTATTAAAAGAATATTTTATTTTATTGCTCCTTCTTGAATGATATAATCATAAGCATTCTTCACCTTATCAATACACTCATTACTAATTGCTAATGTATTTATACGCTCCATAGCAACAGAAGCTGGTATTTCATCTGTAACAAAACCAACTTGCTTAAGAATATCAACTACCTGTTCTTTTGTTTCATATCTTACCGCAGTTCTCATATTGTTAGGTAAAAAGAATATTTTGGCTTTTACATTTAAATACTGTAACACTTGAATAAAAAAACCTGTACTATCCATTGTAAATTTATCGTATTTAAATGGGCATATTATTATATCCGCAGCTTTAAGAATAGTTCCCAGAGCATCATCATCAATCTTACCAGGCAAATCTATTAATAGATTTCCTTGCTCAACCTTAGTAAAATCACTAATAATTTTAGCAACATTAGATATATCGGTTTGTATAACCTCATATTTAGGTTCATTATCATAGGTCGCAATATCTTCTTTTCTTCTATCCGATAATGAACGCTGAAAATCTAAATCCAATACTAGAACTTCTTTTCCTTTTTCTACTAGATAGTTGGCAAATTGTATGCAATTAGTCGTTTTACCACAACCGCCTTTCTGATTCCCAAATAATATTATCATATCTTATTATATTTATTAATTTTGTTGCTGTCCTCTTTTCTTTTTCCTATTAGGAGATTTATCTTGCTGTACATTTATATGCTGGCTAAGAATATCACAAATAGCATCAATCAGATTAAATCCCCTTGCCAGTTCTGAATCTTGTTCAACATTTATTCTTTCCATCTTATCAAGAGTAACTAGAGTAATCCTATCTTTACTATAGCCATCTTTTATAAGATTGATTCCTAAATCATCAGTACTTACGATTACTTTATTCTTTTTATCTATTAGATAAACTAAATTATCATCTTCAACAAAAAGAATTCCTTTTTCTCTTAATGTAGAATGTAAATCTGAACTATGAGCCAAATAACTATTTATCATATCAGTATAGACAGTATTTTTTTTATCCATATGCTCTTGAATCAAAATATCATCTTTTTTCACATGATAAATTCTACTTAACAACTCGGCTTCTTTAAGTGTAGCAACATTAAATTTATTTGCTTCATACACTCTGCTATTATATCTAAGTTCTTTCAACAGTTTTTTATCAAGAACCAATAAAGCCTTATCATCACCATTTATAAATATTGTGCCATTCATTGAAAACCTATAACCGTAATCTAACATTAATTTCTTGAAACTATCCATTGTATATTTTGTTCCATCTTTCAAAAGAAGATTAATTATACTATTACAGTGTTCAACTTTTGCTTGTTTATTAGGCTCTACTAAAAGTTCCTTCAAATCCATAACTTCCCCACCTTTCAAAACTCTCTTATTTCTATAATCAATTAATGTATATCCATAAGGTTTAGTATGTCCTTTTCCTGTATGAAAGACTAAATTTATACCAAACTTATCTTTCATCAAAGTTTGAAGTTCTGTATAGGAAAGTCCTTGCTTATATTTAAATAAAAGAGCTGTTATCTGTTTTCTTCTTTCTTCATCAGGTGTATATTGTTTAGCTTTATCTTTTATCTGCTCTAATTGAATTGAAGCGTGCTTTTCACCACCCTTATACAAAATTAATAATCCATCCTTTTCTCTTAATTTCCATCCTGATTGTTCAAGTAACAACTTATATTGCTGCACTGTAGAAAAAGAAAACTCCATGTATTTTGAAATATCATCTTTAGCCTTCAAAGCTAAATCAACATTCATTATTTGATTTATGACTTTCTGTGAGCGCACAGCTTCCATATTATCTTTTACCTTCTGTCCGTTCTTCTGTACTCGTGTAGAAACAATATGTACATGATTATTTTCTGTATCAGAATGAAAATATATCATATAAGGATTATTTCCATAACCCATTTTATTTATATATTGCAAAGCTACATTTTTCAAATCCTCTGCCGAATATTCACGCCCCTTACATGAAATCACTGCATGAAATTGTTTTGCCTTGACCGCTGGATTAGTCCTACAGACAGATTCCATATAAGCTATATAATCCGACTTCTTCAAATTATCTGGATTCATAGCAAAATTTTCTGCAACAAGAAGTTCACTCTTGCCTTCCTCATTCTTTCGCTCATTATAATCAATACCAGCGAAAGAAGTTGCCGCTTTTAAAACTACTACTACCATATTTATAACTTCACACCGCAAATATACAAACAAATATTCAATAAAAGAATATTTCAATATAATTTATTCATATAATAAATATACAAATATTATATATTCATATATTATTTATATATATAATATGGTATTTTGTTCCTGTTCTTTTTCCCTAATGTTTTATGGTATCAATTTTTTGCATCCGGCTTCCGGCAGCTTTTTGTATTTGGTATCAAAAGGTCGTTCTGCAGGGTGTGCCAGGAATGATAATTCGGTATCAATTTCTTTCCCTACAGTATATCAAAAAAGCATAGGGACAAAAACCCAACTTTTTAAAATATGGTTTTTTTAGATAGGGACAAAAACCCAACTTTTGATTGATTAGTTGTATCATATAGCGTCTTTTTTTGTTAATAGATGTTCTTTTCCCTAAAGTTTGTGTTAAGATTATGAGAAAAGTTCCTTTTTTATGGGTTTATGTAATAAGAAAAGTTCCTTTTTTGTGTTTGGTATGATTATCAGGTTTTTTTTATCAGCTAGTGATGGTAGTACCCTTAAAAATGGAAGGGTAACTATTTGAAAAACAACAGATAATGGTAAAAAATCAGGGACAAAAACCCAACTTCTTGGGGACAAAAACCCAACTTTTAGACCCCTCCTAGGGACAAAAACCCAACTTTTATTCATCTTCTTTTTCTTCTCCAATCATTCCGGGGAGTATTTCTACTTCTTTTAATAATACGGATAAACAATATTCTGCTTTATTTGAAATTTTATTCCAGTTATCTCTAACATATTCGCCTAGATAAAGCATCTTAGTTACTACTGCTTTATAGTTGCTTAATGTAATCTGTGGAATAAACTGCTGCAAATGTTCGTCCTTCATTGCAAAGTGCAAAGAACAAAAATTCGTTATCATCTTCTTTTGTCCTTTTAATAGTTCTTCTTCCTTCTTTGATAATGCAGACTTAATAACTTTGAAATTAAGTTTATAAGGCTGTGTATCGCCTGAATTACGATAAACTTCTGCCATTTCAAACCAGCAATCAGCCTGTTCAAACAAATCATCGTAAACAGGGCGTATTACACGTTTATACAAATCTTTAAATTCGGGGTATTTATCTTCTAATTTTAAGAATTTCCGAAATCTATCCACATAAATAGAAAAACCACCTTTTTCTTTCCATGAGCTAATCAGCATATACATTCTTATTGTATATCTACTTTGCGCTCTTAAAGCTATCTCTTTTATATAGCGTGTAAAACCTCTATCAACATTAATGAAAACTTTAGCAACCTCTCTATCCATTTCTAAAGAAAAACCTCTTGAATAAGGAGTTTTAGGTATATTTGCCTTAGTGAATAAACCAGTAATAGACCAACTATCCTCACCTGTTATTGGGTCTTTAACATCAAGCTCTACAGGAATACTGATTAATTTACGAACCATGCTTTTTACTTCCTTGTATTGGTCTGGATTAACGCCCAAATCCCGATATGCGATATCTACTCTTATACGGTCTGAATATTCTTGAAATAAAGATAATTGCTCGCATGGAATAGATGTACCATATTTATCTAGATGCTGAATACTTAATTCTATGACATCCTGTAATTTCTCTATAACAGCAATTAAGATTCTAATCTGTACTGTCTTAAAATCACCAGCCATTAATGTAACTACATTAGGTTGTTTCAGCCATGTGGGATTTTCTGGGAGTTTCACAGGAAGATTTGTACGAGGATGCCCTTTCCTAATTCTAACAATCTCACCGTCTATTTCTTCTTTTTCTTCTTTCACCGCACGTTTTCGGGCTTTTATTTCTCTATTTACCATCGTTTATTATTTTGACTGATTAATACTCCAAAAAAAAGTAGAATAAAGAACACAAACATAAACTTGGCTATATAAAATAGCCCTATGAAAATCATTCTAAAAATAGCAATGATAATTTCTAATAGATTTCTTATTATGTTCCTCCAGTCCATTTTCTTTGTTTTATAATTCCTGTCGCCAAAGCTCCGGCTGCACTATTGTATAACCAGCACTTTGCAAATTCATCGGGCAACGTTCCTTCAAGGAATTGCTTTTTATGCCTTGATGCAGTTCGGCGGTCATATGGACTATTTTTAGACCAACCTCTTTTAAGAATTAGTTCCTTAAAGCATTCATCTAATGTTTTTGCTTTATCTATCATAATCTTTTCGTAAAGAAATTATAGGGTTTTTCATCCCTTTATACGTTTCACAAGGATTTCCTAACAGTTCGCACATAACAAAATGTACAATTTTTCCTTCATCCAATGATAAATTCGATTTATTTGCTAATTCTACAACTAATGTATATTGATAACTATAGTTCTCAACAACAATTTCTTTTTCATTGGAAACTTCATTGTAAATCTTTCTATACTTATGCCATAAAGACGTATTAAAAAGCTCTACCGTAAGAAAATTGTTTACCTGCTCTGTTGTATAGTCTTCTGGCAAACGTTTCCCTGTAAGTCTATAAACAGCCTCCATTTTTGCTTTTTTTCCTACAAACTTTTTTTTCCCAATCATCTGACAAGAAGGAAGTTCAACCCTAGATATAAAAGGCTTCAAATCTGACACCCTACGATATACCTTATATTCAATAAACATTCTATCTATATTTTGATTATATGACATCTATTCCCTTTCACACTATTCGAAAAATTATGGTCATTTATCCCAATCATAATTATCGTAATCTATTTCCTTTCCTGTAGCATGGCATTCAGCCACATAATCAGCCCATTTTTTTCGCTTCGTCACATCAAAAGGCATACGTAGAAACTCATCCTTCCAAGGCTGTATAAAGTAATCAAAATCGTGTTTGTTCGTTACATACTGAACAGCATCTCTAATGGCGTTATACTCATATCCTTCTTTCAACAATGGTTCGTCACCCAGTTTAGAGTATATGTTTGCCACTTCCCGAAGCATCTTTGCAAATTCTTTGTATGTGGCAAAATTCTTTTCTTTTTTATCCATAATCATTCTTTTTTGTTTTGAGTATTAATTTTTTTCGATGAAAGTATTGGTTGTATTCAACACCCCGGCTGAATCTCGACTTTTGCCATCTCTTATGAAGATTCCTTCTTCTTTCAACCGTTCATAATCAAATTCATTCATCATGATAATGACAATATTTTCATTTGTATATAGCTTACACTTCATAAATTGAGTACCTTCTATTTTTCCAATTACGTCTATTTGGATTGTTCTTTCATTCATAATTCGTTTATTTATATACTGTTATACGTTAATTTCTAATTTACCCCTATATTTGTTATATGGACTTTCTACATAAAATTCCCACTCACCAGTAAATCGTAGCCGAAAGACTTGTTTTGCAAGCTCAATGACATCTTCTATTGTTTTAAAACAGTTAGTCAAATCGCCTTCATTGTAGTAATCTCCCCATCGTTCCGGGTCTTTGTCTATTTCTTCCTTAGTAAGCGGACGTTTGAGTACAAGCTCATAGGTATAATGTGCCAATGGGATATTGTCGTCAAATATCATTTTACTATGTCCTGGTTTTCCGTCACATTCCATATTGACACCTTGAATCTTTATCTTTCCGTAATGATGTACAGCGTTGGAAGAAATGCCTCTGAACGTTGTAATTTCAAGCGTAGCTCGCCTTTTGGGATTACCTTTGGTGTACCCCCAAGACCTTACGGCATGAAGTTTATCATTAGAAAGTATAATATCAAGACCGCATTTATCTGTAAACACATCGGGATAAACATATTGTTCCCCTTGGCTTTGTTTTACTATCTGCTCTAATGTCATATTTCCTCCTTTCTATCCAGTTTTACGCTAATTCTGTTTTAATAAACTTCATCATCTGATTGTGAAAAGAACCACTCCTTTTTTGTGCAGCCTTACAATCATCAATGGAAAGATTTGATTCCTTAATTATCCCTATTGCGATTGCTGGCATATCTCTGACTACTACAATATGCTGAACAGCAAACCAAATACCATCAATAAATTCATTATTCATATCTTCATTTTATTGGTTAAAACTCATGTTCACTTTCATCGAAATTTTCGATTGAATAAATTAAACCACCGAAGTCACCTGCTGAGAAGCCTCCAGTAATATTACTTCGATGTGTTCCCTTATACTTACCAAAGGTTAATGTTCTTTCTTGATTCATTACTGATTTGTTATGCGTTATTTGGTATGATAATCCCATTTTATCTTGACTTATATATCTGGAAAAGAGACCTGTGAACTAAAGACTACTCTTTCTTTTCCTTACGCCTCGATTTGAGAAATTCTTTAGCCGCTTCTTTGTCCTCATGTACTTCATCTGATACATAATATATTATAGCCTTTGAATTGTGAGGATTGTTTTTCCACTTTCTTCCTGTTGCATCCGGATTTACAACATATCCTTCTTTTGCCCATTGCAGGGCTGTTAGGCTCTTTTGGTTCATTCTCTTATACCAAAGAACCTTACGATGCATTTTTGTCCGGGGAGTAATTACTCCGTCTGCACATACCAGTCCTTCACAGTTGTAACCGGGGCTTTCCAGAAATTCAATTTCTTTTTGAATTTCTTTTATGCTCATTTTCTCGATGCGTTCCATGTATTGTGCAATCGTTTCATCTGTCATATCCGCTGCCATATTTCATAAATTTATGTATTAGAATAAGGTATTAACTAGTTTAATAGCCCATTTTTGATTTCAAATACTATCAAACGTATTTATCCAATTCTTTTTCTAGCTTTTCCCTATCAATCTCTGGAAATAGTTCAAGAACAAGACTTAGCGAATCGCAATAATTGTTTGCATAGTTTTCTGTATCCATCAATCGTAACACCATTGAACAAAAAATACTCTTTTCCTGCTTAAAAGTACGATTTAACACAGAACTAGATAATCTGAAAATTTTCTTCTCTACTCCAATCATAAATTAATCCTTTCACATTTCTAATAATTGACTATCAATCTGTAGTTTTCTTCAATGCTTCAAAAGAAGACAAGTAATCATCAACAGCTTTATTTAACGCTGCATATTTATCTTTCCACGTTCTTATTTGCCGTTGTGTTTCAATATACCTATCATTCAAAGTTGCATAATTCTGAATAGCAAATCTAATAGCTTTAGCATCTGTTTTTTCACCAGATAATTTTTTTAGATTTTCTAACTCCGCACAGGCTGCATCGTCTAAGCGTAATGTAAACTCTTTTTTCATAAAAAAATGATTAATGAATTAATACTGAAAAATAGCCCTAACAGTTGGCTACGAAATGGATTTAAGAAGCAATGTTTCATGATTTTGTTTGCTGTTCTTTATACTGGCAGCCAAACCAGC
>OMCR01000192.1_pt1 | contig 11295 bp, 10 predicted proteins | sample 1645091 | NCBI WGS metagenome assembly OMCR01 (sample SAMEA103958141, study PRJEB25191) | human gut metagenome | biome: human-associated habitat [ENVO:00009003]; feature: intestine environment [ENVO:2100002]; material: feces | place: Germany | collected 2013/2015 | reverse complement strand
AAAAAGGCCATCTCAAAGTTTATTTGAGACAGCCTCTTTGTTGTATCCTGACGTTATAATACTCTTCTGGTGTAATCTTTTTCGTCTGATTTTTCTGTATGTTTTCCATATTCGGAAATATTAAAAAATAAGAAATTTAGAAAAACGCACCTTATTATATGGTGTACTTCAGGTTTTTTCATACATTTGTCCCAAAATCACTAAATGGATTACAGAAGTTATGCAAAATAATCTGGTAATAGTTGAGTCCCCCGCAAAGGCAAAAACTATTGAAAAGTTTCTTGGAGAGGGGTATAAAGTTCTTTCAAGTTACGGTCATATCCGCGACTTGAAACAGAAAGCGTTCAGCATCGACATAAAAGATCATTTCGCTCCAATATATGAAGTGCCGGAAGATAAGAAGAAACTGGTAACAGAGTTGAAGAAGGAAGCAAAGAAAGCTGACATGGTATGGCTCGCATCCGATGAGGACCGTGAAGGAGAAGCTATATCCTGGCATTTGTTTGAGGTGCTTGAACTGGACCCTGCGAAGACGAAACGTATTGTATTCCATGAAATTACTAAAACTGCTATATTAAAAGCTATCGAGCATCCACGTGATATAAATGTAGACTTGGTTAATGCTCAGCAGGCACGTCGAGTACTCGACCGTATTGTTGGTTTTGAACTGTCGCCGGTATTGTGGAAGAAAATAAAACCTTCTTTGTCTGCCGGACGTGTACAGTCGGTTGCCGTACGCCTTATTGTGGAACGTGAACGTGACATACATGCGTTCGTGAGTGAAGCTTCGTATAAGGTGACTGCTGTTTTTACCGATGATAAAGGTTCAGAAATCAAGGCGGATTTAGGAAAGCGTTTTAAGACGAAAGAAGAAGCTAAGGCATTTCTTGAAAGTTGTAAGAATGCCGGATTTAAGATAGAAGATATCACTACCCGTCCGATGAAAAAATCGCCGGCAGCTCCGTTTACAACTTCAACTTTGCAGCAGGAAGCTGCGCGTAAGTTGGGCTATACGGTAGCACAGACAATGATGCTGGCTCAGAGATTGTATGAAAGCGGATTGATAACTTATATGCGTACTGACTCTGTGAATTTGTCAGATCTTGCTTTAAGTACTAGCCGGGATACCATTCTTTCACTGATGGGAGAAAAATATGTGCATACTCGCCATTTTACGACGAAGACTAAAGGTGCACAAGAAGCCCACGAAGCGATTCGTCCGACCTATATGTCGAATGAAACGATAGATGGAACTTCTCAGGAAAAACGTCTGTATGATTTGATCTGGAAGCGTACGCTTGCTTCACAGATGGCAGATGCTGAACTGGAGAAGACTACTGCGACTATATCTATCAGCGGTCATACGGATAAATTTATTGCTGTAGGTGAGGTTGTTACCTTTGACGGATTCTTACGTGTGTATAAAGAGTCGTTTGATGATGATGTAGAGCAGGAAGATGAAGGACATTTGCTTCCGGCGTTGGAAGTCGGTCAGGTCTTAGACTGCAAGGAGATTGTTGCAATGGAACGCTTTACTCAGGCTCCTCCACGCTATACAGAAGCTAGCCTGGTACGTAAGTTGGAAGAACTGGGTATCGGACGTCCTTCTACATATGCACCTACTATTTCTACTATCCAGCAGCGAGGATATGTTGAAAAAGGAAACCGTGAGGGAGTAGAACGTAATTATGAAATTCTGCAACTGAAAGGAAACAAAATTACGGAAAGTACCAAAACAGAACTTACAGGAAGTGAAAAAGCGAAGCTGATACCTACTGATGTCGGAATGGTTGTTAATGACTTCCTGAAAGAGTACTTCCCTCAAATCATGGATTATAATTTTACGGCTAGTGTCGAAAAACAGTTTGACGAAATTGCCGAAGGAGATAAAAAGTGGACTGATGTGATGGAGCATTTTTATGAAGGTTTCCATCCGTTGGTGGAAGATACAATGGCTGCCAAGTCGGAACATAAGGTAGGAGAGCGTATGCTTGGAGTGGATCCGGTAAGTGGAAAACCAGTTTCTGTGAAAATCGGACGTTATGGTCCGGTTGTGCAGATAGGTACTGCCGATGATGAAGAAAAGCCTCGCTTTGCTCAGCTAAAGAAGGAATATTCTTTGGAAACTATAACTCTGGAAGAGGCACTCGATCTGTTTAAACTTCCTCGTACGCTAGGAGAACTGGATGGCGTTGTTGTAACTGTCGGAACCGGACGTTTCGGACCATATGTACGTTATAATAATACGTTTGTTTCCATACCCAAAGATATGGACCCGATGTCTGTTACACTGGAAGATGCCGAAACTTTGATCCGTGAAAAGCAAGATGCGGCTGCAAAAAAAGTTATCAAGACTTTTGATGCTGATCCGGATATGCAGATTTTAAATGGTCGTTATGGACCGTATATTTCGTACCAGAAGAAGAACTATAAGATACCTGACAGCGTAGAAGCTGCCGACCTGACATTGGATGCATGCTTCAAAGTTATTGAATTGCAGAAGGAAAAGGCTGAAGTTCGTAAGGTACGTGGCGGTGTAAAAAAGAAATAATGAAAAGAATCTTTTTAATAGGTTATATGGGATCGGGCAAAACTACGTTAGGAAAAGCGTTTGCCCGTGCCATGCAACTCCAGTTCATTGATTTGGACTGGTATATCGAAGAACGTTTTCATAAAACTGTACAGGAGTTGTTTGCCGAACGTGGAGAGAACGGCTTCCGTGAGATAGAAAGAAATATGCTCCATGAAGTTGGAGATTTTGAAGATGTATTGATTGCTGCTGGAGGAGGTACTCCGTGCTTTTTCGATAATATGGATTATATGAATAGTGTGGGAGATACTGTATTTCTGGATGTCAATCCGGAAGTTTTGTTCCGGCGCTTGAAAATAGCCAAGGCGAAGCGTCCGCTGCTGGCAGATAAGACAGATGATGAACTAATGAATGTTATCACAAGTGCTTTGCAGAAGCGCATGGACTTCTACCGGCAGGCTAAGTATACATTCAATGCCGAAAGACTGGAAAGCTATGAGCAAATCGGTGAATCGGTGAAAAAGCTGAAATTATTATTAGATAAATAGATTATAAACGTAGACTTTATGTTGTGAAATGAGAAAATGGCGTATTGAAGATTCTGAAGAACTCTACAACATTACTGGGTGGGGTGTTTCATACTTTGGTATTAATGACAAAGGTCATGTAGTAGTAACTCCGCGTAAAAACGGTGTGGCAGTCGATTTGAAAGAATTAGTCGACGAACTTCAATTACGGGATGTCACAGCACCTATGCTAGTGCGTTTCCCCGATATTCTGGATAACCGTATCGAAAAAATATCCAATTGCTTTACTCTTGCTTCCGAAGAGTATGGATATCAGGCTCAGAATTTTATTATTTATCCTATTAAGGTAAATCAGATGCGGCCGGTTGTCGAAGAAATCATCAGTCATGGAAAGAAATTCAATCTGGGACTGGAGGCTGGTTCAAAACCCGAACTTCATGCTGTGATTGCCATTAATACGGATTCTGATTCGCTGATCATTTGTAACGGCTATAAGGATGAAAGCTATATAGAACTGGCTTTGCTGGCGCAGAAGATGGGTAAGCGTATTTTTCTGGTTGTTGAAAAGCTGAATGAACTTCGTCTGATTGCCAAGATTGCCAAGCAACTGAATGTACGTCCCAATATCGGAATCCGAATAAAGTTGGCTTCTTCGGGCAGTGGTAAATGGGAAGAAAGTGGAGGAGATGCAAGTAAATTCGGATTGACCTCCAGTGAACTGCTTGAGGCTCTCGATTTTATCGAGAAAAAGGAAATGAAAGACTGTTTGAAGCTTATCCATTTCCATATCGGAAGTCAGGTTACTAAAATACGTCGTATTAAGACGGCATTGCGTGAAGCTTCTCAATTTTACGTACAGTTACATCAGTTAGGATTCCCGGTAGAATTTGTTGATATAGGTGGAGGATTGGGAGTCGATTACGACGGAACTCGTTCTTCATACAGTGAAAGTAGTGTGAACTATTCTATTCAGGAGTATGTAAACGATTCTATCTCTATCATGGTGGATGCTAGTAACAAGAACAATATTCCGCATCCTAATATCATTACAGAGAGTGGTCGTTCGCTCACTGCTCACCATTCTGTCCTAATTTTTGAAGTTCTTGAAACAGCTTCTTTGCCGGAAATGGAAGAAGAGTTTGAGGTCAGCCCTGAAGATCATGAACTGGTACAGGAATTATATCAGATATGGGATAATCTGAATCAGAGCCGTATGCTTGAAGCATGGCATGATGCTCAGCAGATTCGTGAGGAAACGTTGGATCTGTTTAGCCATGGTATTGTGGATTTGAAAACTCGTGCACAGATAGAACGTTTGTACTGGTCGGTTTGTCGTGAAATTAATCACATCGTTTCAGGCTTGAAGCACGCTCCCGATGAGTTCCGCAATCTGGATAAATTACTAGCTGATAAATATTTCTGTAATTTCTCTTTGTTCCAGTCACTGCCGGATTCATGGGCTATCGACCAGATTTTCCCTATTATGCCTATTCAGCGTCTGGATGAACGTCCGGATCGTACGGCTACATTACAAGATATAACTTGTGACTCGGATGGTAAGATAGCAAACTTTGTGTCGACAAGAAATGTGTCGCATGATTTACCAGTACACACCATCAAGGCTAAAGAGTCTTACTATATAGGTGTATTCCTGGTAGGAGCTTATCAGGAAATCTTGGGAGATATGCATAACTTGTTTGGAGATACGAATGCTGTGCATGTAACAGTTAACGAAAAAGGCTATACCATCGATCAGGTTATCGACGGTGAAACTGTAGCAGAGGTGTTAGATTATGTACAGTATAGTCCGAAGAAACTGGTGCGTACACTCGAAACATGGGTGACAAAATCGGTAAAAGAAGGGAAAATCTCTTTGGAAGAAGGAAAGGAATTCCTGGCAAATTACCGTTCGGGATTATATGGATATACATATTTGGAGTAATACAAAATAAGCATACGATGAAAGAGAAGTTGACTATTGTAAAAGTTGGTGGAAAAATTGTTGAAGAAGCTGATACATTGAGTCAGTTACTTGCTGATTTTTCTGCAATTCCTGGCTATAAGCTGTTGGTACATGGTGGTGGACGATCTGCAACAAAAATTGCTGCCCAACTGGGTATAGAGAGTAAAATGGTAGATGGACGCCGTATTACTGATGCTGAAACCCTGAAGGTGGTAACGATGGTCTATGGAGGATTGGTAAATAAGAATATTGTAGCCGGCCTTCAGGCGAAGGGAGTGAATGCCGTTGGATTAACTGGTGCTGATATGAATGTGATCCGTTCGGTAAAACGTCCTGTAAAGGAAATAGACTATGGTTATGTGGGAGATGTGAAGCATGTAGATGCCGAAGTGCTTGTTTCGTTGATTAGCCGTGGAGTAGTTCCGGTTATGGCTCCGCTAACTCATGATGGTGAAGGCAATATGCTTAATACAAACGCCGATACGATAGCAGGAGAAACGGCTAAAGCTCTGGCTGAAGCTTTTGATGTCACTCTTATTTATTGTTTCGAAAAGAAAGGAGTCTTGCGTGACGCCGAAAATGAAGATAGTGTAATACCTGTCATAACTCCCGACTTATTTAAGAAATATGTCGATGAAGGAGTGATACAAGGCGGTATGATTCCTAAGCTTGAGAACTCTTTTTCGGCAGTTGAAGCCGGAGTTTCCCAAGTTGTAATAACCTTAGCCTCAGCGATAGACGGTAAGTCTGGTACGATAATAAAAAAATAATTCAAAAAAAATAGGCGGGTGGGTGTAACTTTTGTGTAACTCACCCGTCATTAGTATAGAGAGCAATGCGAGAGATTAGTTTCCGAAATGATATATTGCCTTTGAAAGACAAACTTTATAGGTTGGCACTGCGGATAACATTCGACAGTGCTGAGGCAGAAGATATCGTGCAGGATACTATGATTCGAGTATGGAACAAGAGGGACGAATGGACACAATTCGATTCAATTGAAGCTTATTGTCTGACTGTTGCAAGGAATCTTGCTATTGATCGAAGCCAAAAGCTGGAATCTCAGAATGTTGAATTGACTCCCGAAACACAAGAAATGCCCGATACATTGACTCCCGACAGAGCGTACGAACAGGATGAGCAACTAAGGCTGGTGCATCATTTAATTAATGAACTGCCAGAAAAGCAACGCACTATCGTACAACTTCGGGATATAGAGGGAAAGAGTTATAAGGAAATAGCCGATGTCTTGCAACTGACAGAGGAACAGGTAAAAGTGAATTTGTTCAGAGCGAGACAGCGGATAAAGTTAAAATACAGCGAGATAGATAACTATGGACTATAAGTACATTGAACAACTTTTAGAGAAATACTGGAATTGCGAAACTTCGGTGGAGGAAGAACAGATATTGCGTTCTTTTTTTCGCCAGAAAGAGCTTCCGGAACATTTACTCCGCTATAAATCTTTGTTTGCCTATCAGGAGGCTGAGAAAGATATAAAGTTGGGCGATGACTTTGATTCACGTATTCTGGCGGAAATAGAACGACCGGTAGTCAAGGCAAGACGCCTTACTTTACATACGCGTTTTATGCCTTTGTTCAAGGCGGCAGCTGTAATGGCCTTGCTGTTTTCTATAGGAGGAGTCGTGAAGCACTCTATGGTAGGGAATAAAGCAGGAGTAGTATATGTTTACGATCAATTCGAGAACGATACTCATGATCCGCAAGTGGCTTATAAAGCCGATTCGGTAAAATCACCGATGAAAGTTTCGGAACAATCTGCTTTGAAAAAACAATAAAGTTGACATTTTCATTTGCTTTTATATAAATAGTTAGTGCTTATTTAAGAAAAATCATTGATGAGGCTGTGAAGTTTCAATTCTCTCAAATTAGAAATTACTAACTCAATAAAAAGGATTACCGCGTGAGCAGTAATCCTTTTCTCTTTTTGTGTTACTGTTAGTAAGTATGAAACGGGGCTTTTTTATTCGATAATTTCTCCTTTTTCAGTGAAAAAGATGTTGGCTTCTGTACCTTCTTCATCTACCACTGTTACCTGATAAATCTTCACGCCATCTTCGTCTTCCTGATAAGCTGCACTCTTTACTGTATATTCACTAAAGTTTTTGGTCAGAGCGTCCTGTATAGCTTGAGGCAAGTCTTTTACTTCGATAGGAGTGTAATCGGCTACATTCAGTTGAATACTGATTTCATTTGTTGTTTTTGCATTTGCAAATGCTACTGATGATGTGCCTAATCCTGCTATTAATGCTATTGCTACAAAAATCTTTTTCATAATCGTAATTTTTTAAGTTTGACAATTGTTTCTGTAAATAGAAAGACAATGGCTGTACCAAACTTTTGTCCTGTGTTGTAAAGTATTGATTATTAATATTGTAATTAATTTCATACTTTCTTGTATATTGAAAAAGTGAGGATTTCTTCCTCGAACCTGTAGAGTTGAAAATGTGAAAGCCACGGAAAATCTACATGGAAAAAGTTAATTTTGTATGACCTTCTAATCGTTTGGCTTTATATGCCGGAATATAAATAGAAGATGAAAAAATGAAGTTTTTTCCGTAAGTTTGTATAAGGAATATAGCTATTTGAAATTAAATGAGTTAGAAGAATTACCTTGTTTTGGGGTAATGACTTGGTAACCGTTCTAATTGCCGTGGTCTGCATCGCTTTGCTGTTTTGGTAACTCTTATCTTTGCAAATGTAGTAAAAAAACTCTGTCTGGTGATAAAATGACTAAGATATGTTAATCGCATTTTCTGCCAATAATAGGCGCATTTGGCTCTCATGTGCAACGATTTGTTTATGTATCAGTTGAAATACTTCTATATTCTGAAAGTAAAACGCAACTCTAATTATCAAAAATGGGCACATTTATTGTCTTTCTGTTGTTTAACTTTTGTTAGTACATTTATCACCACACGGAGTAAAAAAATAACGGGTCAAAAGGAATATGAAGATATTTTCTTTTTCCAATTATAAATTTATTGGCTTGAATATATCTTTAGTTCAGAGTCCTATCGTATGAATTTGAGATAAAATTCATTATTTAATCAGTATTCCAAAATGCGTCAGGCAAATCTTCGTATGCTTCAGAAGCATCTGGTAAATCTCCATAAGGATATGTACTTGTACCTTGTCCACCAAATGACGATATGTTATCTGCTTCGGGGTACTCTATGAAATTTCCATAATGGTTAATATACATATCCGTGGTATGTTCTTTATCAATACGCACTAAAGCTTTCCCGTCAATAAAATAATTGTATTCCTCACCTTGCCTATATTTTGCCTCCACAATTATTTTACCTTCCAATGACATAAATCCCACTTTGTTGTCTGATACAAAACCTATTGAATATTCTCCTGCATCAAATAAGTCCTCGTATTTTGGAGGTATAATTTCGGAAACTTCATCTCCATAGATTCTACAACAAACCAAACCGTAAAGACTATTTTTTATTGTTTTAAGAAAAAGGGTATCTTCTGTTTGAAAGAAAATTGATATATCGTCATAGATGTTATGTAAAACTTCTTTGCCTTTAAAGTTCAATAAGCCTTTATATTGTTTGCTTGACCCATAAACTTTTAATCCACTAAATATGGTGTTATTTGGGGAATATGCTACAATTTCATTACGAAGGATTGTCTTACCGTAGACAAATAAGCTGCTACCTACACTTTCGGCACAGATGCATCCATATATTTTTAACCCGTCTTGAGTGTTCCAATGTAATGGAAAATAAGCCTTTTTATTTAGTTCCTCAAAGAATACTGTAACTTCTTTATCGCTATTAAATTTTACATAATGATATTCCATAATAACAAAGTTATATTTCTACAGTAATTATAACAACTTATCAATATTGCCGTGTACGATAATTTTCTATCGCTAACATTCTTGATTTTTCTTTGCTCCAGCGAGGTTCTTGAATATGTATAATGATGCTTTCGATTTCATTTAGTTTAGAAGTATCCCCACATTCGATGAAATGGATAAGAGCTTTAACTATATCCACACACTCAAAAAGATGATTCTTTATTTGATTTTCGGAAAATCTAAGAACAAACCAATCATTCTGAACAAAGAACTTGTTCCTTTCCTCATCCCCACACCCTATATAATGAATTTCTTTCCTTGTTTGAAAATCATAAGGCTCATCTATTTCTATATCAATGGGACATGAACATCCGTTAAACAAAACTAAATCAGGAGAGTAAGGACCAAGTATCTTATCTATCTTAGTATAAGAAGGAAATTCCTTCATTAAAGCATAGAATAAATTATTCTCGAAAGCTCCTCGTTGCGGAGGTTTATTATTATCTTGTATTTGATGATAAGTTATCAAGCAACGCTTAAATATTGAGGCAACGATAATATTGGAATGTTTATCAAGTAATTGGGCTTGTGAATCTAATCGTTTCTCAAATTCTATTTTCTTACCATCGTATTCTGTTCTCAATTTTCGATATGTTTCAAGATTGTCCTGATATTTCTTTAGTGCTTCTTGTCGCAGTTGGTCAATTTCATGTTGTGTTAATTTTCTTGTCCGTACTTTTGTCTCAGATTTTCCAACATTCATTTTATGCGCTATGAGCAAAATGAATGGAATCCATAAAATAGCAACAATCACACCTAACCCAGGATCTTCAGGTGATATAAAAAATGCAGGAAGAGTAAAAAGAACAGCCATTATGAGTATAAGAATCAAACACCCCCAATTATGCGCCTCATAACATTCTGTTTTTTCAGTCGGTATATTAGGCATTTGTGGAGCGACAGCATCTTTAGGATCAAACGGATGAATTAAAAATTGCCAGTCATCCCCTTTAATATTCAACTGCTTGGCGGCATTTAAGAAATCATGGAGGAAGATATGTGATTTATCTTTCCCTACACCAATAGAACCAATTATAAACTTTTTGGATAGTTGTTCACAGAGTAATTTAGGATATAATATCACAGGATAGTAATCAGTTTTTTGCAATCTCTGTAACAAAGAAACATCTTGAACGTATTTATCATTTTTTAGGTGATATTGTACACTAAATGACTCCCAATTTAAATTTTCGTGCATTGATAAATATAGCTTTTAATATACAGCAAAAGTACAAAAAGTCCGTGATAAGACACCAACTATCGCGGACTTTATTTTGATTTACAATTTAATACCTTTATTTTGCCTTTTTATCGGCAATCCTAATGTTTCCATAAACTCGTCTTTCTTGTGTCTGAACCAGTTAACATGTGAAATGCCGTCTATTTTGAGATCAAATTTCCCATCCGAGGTCTCTTTAAGCGAGCAAACCGAACCATCAGTCTTAAAGAGCTGTCGGAATTCAGAAGAATAGAGTTTACCTTTAATAGTGACATCCTTGAACATGCACAGCTTTTTGATTAGCCCATCGCTAAAATTCAGAGTATCACGCAAAAACTTGATAGTAGGCATCAGCTTTTCCACATAAGGGAAGTAGCGTTTGACAAAATCCGTAAATTCCGACAGTTTGCGGTATTGTCGTTCGTAAGCATTCTTCATTTCCTGCATCTGCTTGACATGTTGTTCTTCTCGTTGTATGGCTTCTTCTTCAAGTTCCTGTATGCGCTTTTGCAAATCTTCATTTCTATGTTCAAACTCTTTCAGTTTACCACCACCGAAAAGAGAACCGACTTTTGCCACGAATGCGGCTTTCGCTTCCGTCTTGGCTGCTTCCAGTTTCTCCGACTTGACTTCCTGCCTTACCTCGTCAAGCTGTTGCTCTGCTTGTTGCTGCTCTGTCTGTAACTGTTGCACATTGGCTTCAAGTTCACCCGTCTGCCGTATCAAATCACGGTAGTATTGGGCTGTTGTCGTATGCCGTGCTTCCGAGCCACGTACGCCACGTTGCAAACCGTATTTTTCCATTACTCTTGCGTAACTGTCGTGATAGGCAACGAGTTTCTCACGTGTCAGCACATCATCGGCACACAAACGCACGGCGTTGACTTTCTTGCGGTATGTGCGTCTGCCGTCCGCTTGCTTCTTCTTGGCTTTCCTGCGGTACGACCGTGGCATGAATGTGCGGTGTGTGCTCATCCATGTGCAGGACTGCCGAAACGGTATTTTCCTTGCCGAAGGTGCGATGAAGCCATTGAAGGTTGTCATCACACCATTCGTCAAGTCTGCCCTCGTCCTGTATTTTCATCATATCCTCGTGCGTACCCGAAAGTACGATTCTAATTGCCCGCACTTGGTCTGGAGTTATCTTCCGCTTGATGC
>OMCR01000175.1_pt1 | contig 11888 bp, 10 predicted proteins | sample 1645091 | NCBI WGS metagenome assembly OMCR01 (sample SAMEA103958141, study PRJEB25191) | human gut metagenome | biome: human-associated habitat [ENVO:00009003]; feature: intestine environment [ENVO:2100002]; material: feces | place: Germany | collected 2013/2015 | reverse complement strand
TGGTGATGCTGGCCGCTTTGTTGGCAAAGGCCAGAATGCCTTCCAGCTTGTCCACCGTCAGGGTGTCCAGCTCCTCCTTGCAGAGCTTGGACAGGGCAGCCCCAAAGAAGGTATCGCCTGCGCCGTTGGTATCACCCACCTTGCAGGGAACACCTGCCACATGGCCGGTTTTGTCCCCAAAGCGGTAGAATACGCCGTTTGCACCCAAGGTGACGAAAATCAGCCGGATGCCGTTCTGTGCCAGTTGTGCCGTGCCGCTTTCGCAGTCAGTGGTTCCGGTGAGCAGGGGAAGTTCTTCATCGGACACCTTCAGGATATCCACCAGCGGCAGGGGTGCTTTCATCTGAGCAATGGCATCCTCTTTGTTCTTCCAGAGATTTGCACGGTAATTGGGGTCGTAGGTGATGGTAGCACCCAGCTTTTTGGCGCGGGCGGCGGCATCCAGCGTAGCGGTGCGGGAGGGGTCAGCGGTCAGGCTGACAGAGCCGAAGTGGACGATTTTGGCAGCTTTCAGAGCCTCGTCCGAAATGTCCTCCTTGCACAGCATCACGTCAGCGTTGGCGCTGCGGTAGAAGCTGAAATCCCGCTCGCCGGTGGCATCCACCGAGACCACCGCCATGGTGGTGGGGTGGTCTGCATCCACCGCCATGCCGGAAACGTCTACCTTGTTTTCTGCCAGAACCTCTTTCAGGTAGCGGCCAAAGGCATCCGCACCCACCTTGCCGATAAAGGCGGTCTGTGCGCCCAGTCTGGAAGCAGCCACAGCCAGATTGGCCGGTGCACCGCCGGGGTTTGCGGCAAACTGGGGGATGCCGCGCGCATCCTTGCCGGTCTGGGTCAGGTCGATCAAAACTTCACCAATCGTTAAAATGTCCATGCGTTTTCTCCTTATTTTTATCCTATAAGCTAAAACCCAACGGTCACCGCTGGAACAGATAATGAATGTAAGCGGCTGCACGCTCCGGGTGCGGTGCATTCTGCACTACCCCAAGATAGACCTTGCCAGAAAAACCTGCCTGCCTGACAAACGGCGTGTCCGAAATATCCAGCACGGTCCCACCGGCGTTCAGACCCGACAGTGCATGGAAAGACGCATCCAGTGTCCGCAGATCGAGAAAATAATCATCTGCCAACAGTCGATCCCGTGCATATTCGTCCATCAGAACAACATCTAACCGCTGGGCACTGACTGCACCCAGCAGCTTCATCTCCGAAGCATATACATACTGCTCCTCTGCGCGTTCGCTTTCGCTGAGCAGCAAGCCGGACAGCAGATCGACCTGTTGCTTTTTGGTCAGACCCTGCGCCTCGGCAAAGCCGGTGGTAAGCTGTTCCGTCAGATCAGACCCGGCAGTGATATTTACCAGACCAAGGTAAAGCACATCCTCTTTTTTCGTCACATGACGGTAGGCTGCATACCCGAGGATATAGACAACGATGAGCACGATCGCAATGGGCAGCTTGTAATATGCCCAGATGTGCTCCCACTTTTTGCGCCCATGGAGGGAGCGGAGCGTATCCCGGTCAGTTTTTGTCATGGTCGTATTCCTCGTGTACTGCATCAGGGTCTCCACCGATCAGATAGAGGATCCGAAGCATCAGAAAGGAGCAGAGCATGGCGCAGAAGCCCATGCCCAGCAGGAATGCAGGCGTGAATACAAACACTATGACGTACCCCATGATGCCATAGATCGCCGCCATCAGCAGGGTGCAAAACAGATACCGGACACCCACGAGAAACGCTGTTTTCAGGATGCCGAAGGTGGTGTTTTCAAACCGTGCCAGCAGAGGAAAGGCATACAGCAGAACGATGCCGTACAGAATTGCCGCACCAATAAGCACTGCAGTGAGCAGCGTCCAGAAAATGTTTTCGCTCCACATTCGGCGCAGCACAAAGCCATCCGCAACCAGGAAACTGCCGACTGTCAGCAGGATAAGCCAGAGTTTTGTGGCAGGCTTAAAATTTTCCCGGAACGCCTTAAAAAACATCCGGGTCAGACCATCGTCCCGATCCTCCGCCATTTTGAGCGTGACGTAGAACAATGCGGTCGTAGAAGCCCCTATGGTAACGATGGGCAGGCTGCACACGAGCCATAAGATGTTCAGGTAAGCACTGTAAGTCAATTTCGTCAGCACAGCAAACAGCGGCTTGTCCGTATTGCACAGGTCACGCATGGGGGTTCTCCTTTCGCTCAATCTCCTGTGGATTCGCGCAGGATCAGGTTGGTTTCCGTATAGACGGTGCGATAGTTCAGCGATGGCTCTTCGATGCGGGTCATAAGCAGATTGGCAGCGGTGTAGCCCATGATCTGTCCATGGATATGGATCGAAGTCAGATGGGGGGCAAAGTAAGAAGCCTCCTGACTGTCATCGAAGCCGCAGACCCAGATATCATCGGGAACCGAATACCCCAGCTCATTCAATGCCTTGACCAGATCCATGGCAACAAAGTCATTGGCGCAGACAAAGGCATCCGGCATCGTTTTGAACCGACGTATGGTTTCGTACAGGGATACCGGATAGTTCTGCTGTCCAGATGGCATCGCACAGGTGCTCAGGCCCTCTGTCAGACCAAAGTGCTCCACTGCATCCCTATAAGCCATATAACGCTCAAAGAAGGACTGACAGTGGTTTTTATCCCCCGCAAAGCTGATGCGTTTTTTGCCGCGCTGGACCATGTGGGCCACCGCATTCTGGACCTCAATGCGGTTTTCCATATAAAGGCGGTCGGCTTTAAGGGGAGGACGCATATCCATCACAGGGGTGTCTACAAACAGCAGCGGAACATCCAGATCGCACAGCATCTGTGCGTAGTCATAGTCGAATACTTCAATGCAGATGATGCCGGCTGTGCGCTGGATGTTGAGAGAAGATGGAAGCTTTTTCTCTTTCAGCTCTATGGGAGAAATGCGATGAATGGTCGTACAGCTATGCAGATGCTCGATTTCCGACTGGAAACGATCCAGCATCATGGAGGAAAAGTGAGAGCTGCTCAAAAACTGGGTCGTCAGCATGGCGATCTCCCGTTTGTCACTCGGCAGAATGGAATGCTCTGCTGCTTTTGCAGCGTCTTCCTGAAACAGCGGCAGATAGGCAAACTGCTTATAGCCCATTTCGGCGGCTTTGCGCAGGATCTTCTCCCGTGTGGCATCTGCCAGCACACCGGTGTTGTTGATGGCCTTTGAAACTGTGTTGCGGGAAAGCTGCAGTTCGTTTGCAATATCCTGAATGGTGACTTTGGTTGCCATAAGTCATCCTCTTTCTTTATAAATAGGAGCGGGTGTTCTTTCTTTTATAGATAAAGTCCGGTGACGGATCTTATTCTTTGCGACTCCAGTATAGTGCAAATGCACAAATTAGTCAAATGCAAAAATGCAAATCATCATTTTGCATATTTGCGCACTTTTGGATTTGTGCATCTGTACAAATCCACAATAATTTTTGATGTATACCATGAATTATCGTTGACATTCGCTTGCGTGAGTGGTATAAATGAATTACAGAGTTTTACATTTGCACAATCGAAATGAAAAACGTAAAATTCAAAGGTGCAAATGTAAAGTGCGAATCAAACGGCAAGCAAATCAAAAAGGAGGAGAATGATTCATGAAAGCAAAGACGGCCTCGCCGGAAACGGCTGTGCTGACAGCAGAACGCAAGCTGCACAACACATGGGTCTACATCAAACGGCATTGGCAGCTTTACCTGTTGTTCCTGCTGCCTGCCGTGGCGCTGACGCTAGTGTTCAAGTACGCTCCCATGGGCGGTGTGCTGATCGCGTTCCAGAAGTACAATCCCTTCAAGGGCATCTGGGGCAGCGAGTGGGTAGGCTTCAAAAACTTTGCCCGCTTCATGTCCTCGCCGGACTTCCAGCGCTATCTGATCAACACCCTGAAGCTGAGCGTCTACGGTCTGCTGTGGGGCTTCCCGATCCCCATCCTGCTGGCATTCCTGCTCAACCGCATCGAGAGCAAGAAGATCAAGCAGAAGGTGCAGCTGGTGCTGTATATGCCCAACTTCATCTCGGTCATCGTGCTGTGCGGTATCGTCCGGGTGCTGCTGAGTGTCACCGGCCCGGTGAACGGCCTGCTTCACACCAGCATCAACTTCATGACGCTGCCGGAAGCATTCCGCCCCATCTACATTATCAGCGGCATCTGGCAGGGTGCCGGCTGGGCATCCATCATGTACACCGCATCACTTTCTAACGCCAGCAAAGATCTGAAGGAAGCTGCGATGATCGACGGCGCAAACCTGATCCAGCAGATCATGACGGTGGAGTGGCCCGCCATTAAGGATATGGTCGTTATTCAGTTTATCCTGCAGGCAGGCAACATCATGAGCATCGGTTTTGAAAAAGCCTATGCCCTGCAAACGGACCTGAACCTGAACACTGCCGAGATCATTGCAACGTACGTTTATAAAAAGGGCCTGTTGGACGGCGATTACAGCTTTTCCACGGCAGTCGGTCTGTTCAACACCGTTGTCAACGTCATTCTGCTGATCGCAGTGAACAAGATCGTTGCCAAAATGAACGATGGCAAGGGCTTGTAAGGAGGGGTTTACCATGGCAAAACAGAAAAAATCAAAAATGGCCCTCTACACCAGACAAGATAAGATCATCCTGTACTGCGGCTACGCACTTCTGGGCTTGTTTCTGCTGGCGATCATCGTTCCGATGATCTACATCGTCATCGCGTCCTTTATGGACCCGGTCACTCTGCAAAACAAGGGCATCTCCTTTGATTTCAGCAAGTGGAGTCTGGATGCTTACCAGCGTGTCGTTTCGGACAAGCAGATCTGGGTCGGCTTCAGGAACGCGGTGCTTTACTCGATCATCTTCACCATCATCTCGGTAGCTGTGACGATGCTTGCCGCTTATCCCATGTCGCTGCCGGACTTCAAAGGCAAAAAGATCTTCAACACCTTGTTTGTGATCACGATGTTTTTCAGCGGCGGTCTGATCCCCACCTACCTGCTCATCAACAATCTGGGTCTGCTGGATTCCATGTGGGCGGTCATTCTGCCGGGAGCATTCAGCGTGTGGAACATGATCATTGCCCGTACCTATTATCAAGGCGTCCCGCGTGAGCTGCGCGAAGCTGCGGATGTGGATGGAGCCAGCGAGATGCTTTACTTCTTCAAGATCCTGCTGCCCGTCTGTATGCCGGTGGTGGCAGTTCTGGCCCTGTGGCAGTTCGTGGCTATGTGGAACAGCTACTTTGATGCCATGATCTACCTGAACAGCGCATCGAAGCAGCCGCTGCAGCTGGTGCTGCGTTCCATCCTGATCCAGAGCCAGCCGGAATCCGGCATGATCGCAGATATCCAGAGCACTGCCGAACGTGCCAAGATGGCAGAACTGCTCAAATATGCAACCATTATTATTTCCAGTCTGCCGCTGCTGGTGATGTATCCCTTCTTCCAGAAGTATTTTGATGCCGGCATCATGGCTGGTTCCATTAAGGGCTGAGGATATTCCAGAATTTTATAAGCAGGTACGCTCATCTGTTACACGAAAAAAGAAACATGAAAAAGGAGAAAATACCATGAAAAAGCTGATCTCTCGCCGCAACTTCCTCAAGGTCTGCGCTCTGGCGGGCTCTGCCGCTGCTCTGTCTGCCTGTGGCGGCAAATCCACCGGCAGCGGCGATTCTGCTGCCGCAGCTGTGGACGTGACCGGTGCCGTTACATTTCCGCTGTCCGAGAAGGTCACCTTTACCGGTATGACCAGCTTCCCTGTGGGCAGCGAACCCGAACCGAACAACCGCACCATCTTCAAGCGTCTGGAAGAGCAGACCAATGTGCACATCGACTGGACCGCCATCCAGTCCGACCAGTGGAACGATAAGATCACCCTGAATATGTCCAACCCCAACACCCTGACGGATTTTGTTTTTACTGCTGATTTTACCGACAGCAATCTGCTGCGCTACGCAGATCAGGGTGTCATCCTCAATCTGGAAGACTACATTGACAACAATATGCCTTATCTCCAGAAGGTCTTTGAGCAGTACCCGGAGTACCGCACCATGTGCACCGACAGCGATGGCCACATCTGGGCACTGCCCTGGATTGAGCAGCTCGGCGCAGAAAAGACCGCCATCCAGACCATTGGCAACATGAGCTTCATCAATACCAAGTGGCTGAACTTCCTCGGTCTGTCGATGCCCACCACAGTGGACGAGTTTGAGCAGGTGCTGATTGCGTTCCGTGATAACGCCGCTTCTATCAAGGCAGAGTATGGCATTGACGGCGACATCATCCCCATGTCCTGCATCGTCAACAACGGCGATCAGGACCCCAGCATCCTCATCAATGGCTTTGGCGAAGGCTACGGCGATGCAGACAAAGACCGCCATATCGCCGTTACCAACGACCGGAAAGTCATCTGTGCCGCCACCCAGCAGGGCTACCGCGATGGTCTGGACTGGCTGCACAAGCTGTATGCCGAGAAGCTCATCGACCCGGAGTGCTTCACGCAGGAGTGGTCCACCTATGTTTCCAAGGGCAAGGCTGGCCGCTATGGTGTCTGCTTCAGCTGGGATGTTGCCAACATTGACAACCTGACCGACTGGGAGCCGCTGCCTGCCCTGACCGCCGATACCCGCAATATCACTCCGCAGAACGGCTCTTTCACCAGCGGCTTTGCCCGCGGCAGATGCGTTGTCACTGCAAAGGCGACTAATCCTGCACTGGTTTGCGCATGGCTGGATCAGATGTACGCACCCCTCCAGTCTCCGCAGAACAACTGGGGTACTTACGGCGATGCGGAAGGCTTTAACATTTTTGAACTGTCCACCAACGATAAGGGCGAGCCCATGCTGAAGCACGCTCCTCTGGGCGATGCTTCTCCCGTGGAAGTCCGTGAGGCGCAGTGTGTCGGCGGGCCTCTGGCGGTTCTGGATGATTACTATGGTGTATACGTTACCTGCCCGGACGATGCACAGTATCGTCTGGACTGGATCAAGGAAATCTACACCCCGGATATGAACAACGATTATGTCTATCCCAATGTCTTTATGAGCAGCGAGGACACCGAGCAGGTCTCTAACCTGCAGGCAGATCTGCAGACCTACATGAATACGCAGAAGGCCAACTGGATCATGAACGGCACTAAGGATGCAGAGTGGAACGAATATCTGAGCAAGCTGGAAGACTACGGCCTGTCCGACTATCTGGGCATTATGCAGAAATATCTGGATGCTTACTACGCATAAGAATTCTTTCCTTTGGAGGATTCCATGAACGATTTGACTTTACAAAAAGCCCGTGCCTACGAGGCCGAGCACGGCGCTGCCATTTCCCCGGCGGAACGCCCTGCTTACCACATGACTCCTTATGTGGGCTGGCTCAACGACCCCAACGGCTTCTCTTATTATAAAGGGAAGTATCACCAGTTCTATCAGTATAACCCCTACGATGTGCGGTGGGCGCCCATGCACTGGGGTCACGCGGTCAGCACCGACCTGCTGCACTGGGAGTATTTGCCCTGTGCGCTCGCCCCGGATTCCCCGGTGGACAACGGCCCCGGCTGCTTCTCCGGCTCCGCCACCGAGATGGATGACGGCAAGCAGCTGCTGATGTACACCAGTGTGGTGGCAGAAAAGCAGCCCAATGGGGAGATGCGGGACATCCAGACCCAGAGCATCGCCATCGGTGATGGTCTCGACTACGAAAAGCCTGCCTGCAACCCGGTGCTGACCCAGAAAGACCTGCCGGAAGGCTTCAGTAAGTTTGATTTCCGGGACCCCAAGATCTGGCGTGAGGCCGACGGCACCTACTCCGCCGTCACCGTCTGCCTGGCCGAGGACGGCAGCGGCGCAGCAGCACTGTTCCAGAGCAAGGACGGCTTCGACTGGCACTTTGTCACGGTGCTGGAACGCTGCAACAATCAGTACGGCAAAATGTGGGAGTGCCCGGACTTCTTCCCGCTGGACGGCAAGCAGGTCTTGATGCTCGGCCCCATGGAGATGCTGCCCAAGGGCGAGTTCCACAACGGTCACAATGTGATCGCCTTCATCGGCAGTTACGACCAAGCCACCCACACCTTCACCAAGGAAAACGTGCAGCTGATGGACGGCGGCATCGACTTCTACGCCACCCAGACCACCCTTGCCCCGGATGGCCGCCGCATCATGACCGCATGGCTGCAGACATGGTCGGACACCGAGGATAAGCCCAAGGGCTGCAAGTGGTTCGGACAGACCATCTGCCCCCGTGAGCTGCACATCAAGGATGGACGCATTGTTCAGGCCCCGGTGCGGGAGCTGGACGCCGTCCACGGCAAGCGCACCCTGCACGAAAATGTGACGGTGCAAAGCGAAACTTCTCTGGAAGGCATCAAGGGCCGTGTGGCCGACCTGACCGTCACGGTACAGCCCGGCGAATACCGCTCCTTCACCCTGAAGCTGGCTGCCGACGCAGACCATCACACCAGCCTGACCTACGACCCCTACACCTCCGAGCTGACGCTGGATCGCAGCTATGCCGGTTCCCGTGCCGACATTGTTCACCGCCGCAGCTGCAAGGTGCGCAGCCAGAACGGTGCGCTCAAACTCCGCATCCTGCTGGATAAAAACAGCATCGAAGTTTTCGCCAACGACGGTGAGCAGACCATGACCGCATGGATCTACACCCCCCAATCTGCCGATGGCATCACCTTTGCCGCCGATGGCAAAGCAACTGTTACGGTAGAACAGTTTGAGCTGAATCTGTAACCTGATATTCCTTTCATTTCTCCTTCATTGAATACAGCCCCGCTTTGGCTTCTCCTTCGCCAAAGCGGGGCTGTGTTTGTTATGTTATTGCTCTTCCAGCCTGCCATGGTCGCAACCAAGCGAGAGATAATGTCCAATCTCCCCACCCAGCACAAGCTGGGCATACTCCAAGGGCTTGTTGTAGAGCAGCCAGTCCAGTTCTGCCCGCTGTGCCGGGGTGTTGCCGTATTCGTCCTCCACGTTTGGCGTATGGTGCAGTTTTCGCTGGAAATTCATCAAAAGAAAAAGCCTGAAACTTCTCGGTACATCAAGAAGTTTCAGGCTTTGTTTTGCTTAAATTGGAAATTTACTGGTCAATCGGCTTCATCGTGGGGAACAGCAGCACATCGCGGATGGAGGCGCTGTCGGTGAGCAGCATCACCAGACGGTCCACGCCAAAGCCCAGACCGCCCGTGGGGGGCAGGCCGTACTCCAGTGCGTTCACGTAGTCGTAGTCCACCTGGGCCTTGCAGTCGGGCTCGATGGCCTTGCGCTCGGCCACTTGACGCTCAAAGCGGCCCTTCTGGTCGATGGGGTCGTTCAGCTCGCTGAAGGCGTTGCCGTACTCGGTGCAGTCGATGAAATACTCAAAGCGCTCGGTGAAGGCGGGGTCATCCGGCTTGCGCTTGGCCAGGGGGCTGATCTCCACGGGGTAGTCGTAGATGAAGGTGGGCTGGATCAGCTTGTCCTCCACAAAGGCGTCGAAGAACTCGGCCAGAATGGCACCCTTAGTGGGGACCTCGGGCAGCTCCACATGATGCTCCTTGGCAGAGGCAATGGCATCCTCGTCGGACTTCCAGTCGTTGAAGTCCACGCCGGAGTACTTCTTCACGGCTTCCACCATGGTCAGGCGCTCCCAGTGGCCCATGTCGATCTGCTTGCCCTGATAGGGGATGACCATGCTGCCGCAGATCTTCTGGGCAAGGCGCTTGTACAGCTCCTCCACCAGATCCATCATGCCGTGGAAGTCGGTGAAGGCCTGATACAGCTCGATGCTGGTGAACTCCGGGTTGTGCTTGGGGTCCATGCCCTCGTTGCGGAAGATGCGGCCCACCTCGTACACGCGGTCCATGCCGCCCACGATCAGGCGCTTGAGGTACAGCTCGGTCTCGATGCGCAGCACCATGTCCATGTTCAGGCTGTTGTGATGGGTGTAGAAGGGGCGTGCGGATGCGCCGATCTCGAAGGGGGTCAGGATGGGGGTGTCCACCTCCAGGAAGCCCTTCTCGTCCAGATAGGCACGGATCTCCTTCAGGATCTGGCTGCGCTTCACGAAGGTGTCCTTCACCTCGGGGTTTGCGATCAGGTCCACGTAGCGCTGACGGTAACGCATCTCGGTGTCGGTCAGGCCGTGGAACTTCTCGGGCAGGGGACGCAGGCTCTTGGCCAGCAGGGTCAGCTCGGTGGCGCGCACGCTCAGCTCGCCGGTCTTGGTGCGGAACACCTCGCCCTTCACGCCGATGATATCGCCCACGTCCAGCTTCTTGAAGGCGGCGTAAGGCTCTTCGCCCAGCTCATCGCGGCGGACGTACAGCTGAATGTCGCCCTTATCGTCCCGCAGGTGGGCAAAGCTTGCCTTGCCCATTACGCGCTTGGACATCATACGGCCAGCCAGCGCCACGGTCTTGCCGCTGTCGGTCTCGTTGGGCAGGTCGGCAAACTCGGCCTTCAGGTCGGCAGAGTAGGCATCCTGCGGGTACTTGGTCAGGGTGAAGGGGTCGTGGCCTGCAGCCTGCAGGTCGGCCAGCTTCTGGCGGCGCACCTGCACCTGCTCGCTCTCGGACAGGCCCTGTGCGGGGTTCTTCTTTTGCTCTTCCATGGTTTCTCCTATCAGCTGCGTGCGTGGGTAATGGCCAGCACGGTGTACTCCACGGTGTGGCCGGTGGGCAGCAGCACTTCGGTCTTGGCGCCCACAGCGCGGCCCAGCAGCGCGTGGCCCACGGGGCTCTCGTCGCTGATCTTGCCGTTCAGGGGGTCGGCTTCGGTGCGGCCCACAATGTCGTACTCCTCGTTCTCGTCCTCGCCGGTCATGAGGATGGTGACGTGGGTGCCCACAGAGACATTGTCCACGCTCAGCTCGCTCTCATCAATGATGACGGCGTTCTTGATCATCTGCTCCAGCTCGGTGATGCGGTTCTCCACCAGACCCTGGGTGTTCTTGGCCTCGTCGTACTCGCTGTTCTCGGAAAGGTCGCCGTGGCTGCGTGCTTCCTTGATCTCTTCGGCCAGCTCCTTGCGGCGCACCGTTTTGAGGTATTCCAGTTCCTCCTGCATTGCCTTCAGACCGGCAGCGGACATCTTGATCTCTTGTGCCATTTGAGAATCTCTCCTTGTCTCTATTTGTGCTGTGCAGCCGCAAAGCCGCACAAGAATGCCATTTTGACTACATTATTATAATAGCAGGCGGCTGCTTTGTCAACAAAAAAGGCGGCGGTAGGGCAGAAAAATGTGTCGGCTGGAGCAAATAACGGAACAGCCCGCTCTTCAAAAAAGGAGAACGGGCTGTTTTGATTCCATTGGGTGTTACTTGGTAGACGGTTTCATCTGCTGTGCCTTTTTCCACGCGCGAATGGCTTTTACGGTGGAGACCGGCACATGGGGGTCGAATTTGTCCGGATGCTCACTGCTGCGCAGCGTCATCAGCTCGTTTTCAATTGCCCACTGTGCAGCCTGCTGCGCATCGGTGTCGTCGGTGTCGATATCGGTATAAGCGGCTTCGGCAGCAGGAGCAGGCTGTCCGGCATCCTTCCAGAGCACTTCGGCCAGTTCGATGCGAGTTTCCGGGATGGCGGTACCCTTGGGCAGATGATGGATCAGCCACAGCTCGGTGCCCAGCTGATGCAGCCCGCCCACCAGCAGTGCACCGCCAATGATCGTTACAGCAGTGCTGATGGTAGGGTCAACAGGGGAGTCATCGATCGTGGGGGCGCTGGGAATATCCATTGTTGAAGCTGTGACTGCTACGCGATTCTTAGGCATAGTAAAGGTGAAGCTTTCTTTATTTTTGTAGTATTCTGAATTGCTTAAACCATCAATCTCCCAACTACCAAAAGAGAGACCACTGTCAGCGAAAGACTGCTGATCAAAAGTGATTTCAACTGTAGCACCGACGGGCACAATAGCTGTATC
>OMCR01000160.1_pt1 | contig 12671 bp, 12 predicted proteins | sample 1645091 | NCBI WGS metagenome assembly OMCR01 (sample SAMEA103958141, study PRJEB25191) | human gut metagenome | biome: human-associated habitat [ENVO:00009003]; feature: intestine environment [ENVO:2100002]; material: feces | place: Germany | collected 2013/2015 | reverse complement strand
GCTGATGGTGATGGACGGAGTGGAAGCCGTGGTGGGCACCATCAATCTGGACTACCGCAGCCTGTATCATCACTTTGAGAACGCTGTGTGGATGCGCCGCGTGGGCAGCATCCGCGACATGGAGACGGATTTTCAGGACACACTGGCCTGCTGCCGCACCGTGGAAGCGACCCTGCAGAGCGTCTGGCAGGGCAAAAAGCTGCTGCGCCTGATGGGCCTGCTGTTGAAGGTGATCGCACCGCTGATGTAAAAACAAACTCCCTCAGGCATCGCTGCACGATGCCTGAGGGAGTTTTTGCATAAAGAAAGAGAGCTGCGGCAAAACCACAGCTCTCCGGAACAGAACCGATTTAAAGAAAAAATCAGCGCTTAGTTCTGCTTCATGCGAGCGAAGCAGTCAGAGCAGTAGACCGGACGGTCCTCACGGGGCTGGAAGGGAACCTTGCAAGCCTTGCCGCAAGCTGCGCAGACAGCATCGAACATCTGACGCTCACCGCTGTTGCTGCGTGCGCCGCCGTTCTTGCGGGCGTCACGGCAGGGCTTGCAGCGCTGGGGCTGATTCTCGAAGCCGCGAGATGCGTAGAACTCCTGCTCACCAGCAGTCCAAACAAACTCCTTACCGCAGTCCTTGCAGACTAAAGTCTTGTCTTCAAACATAGTAGTATCTCCTCTTTGTCAGTTCTTGCCCACGGAAGGATTGTAACCATACCTTTGGTTTTGGGACCATCGCGCTGATCAGTAAGCTTACCAGGGGCTTGAATGAATGGACGTCCTCCAATTGAGGACTTTTCTATTGTACCGTTCTTTTTGAAATTTGTCAACCAAAAAACAACCATTCGCCTTGTTATTTGTATAGATAGCACAATCCGACAGGGCTGATTTGGGTAAAATAACTGCCGGAAGATGAAAAGGGGCTGCCGCACATTCCGTGCAGCAGCCCCTGCAAAGCCCTTTGGAAAACGATTACTTCTCGAGGACTTCCTTGGTGTCGCGGGCGATCATCAGCTCCTCGTCGGTAGCGATGACCAGGGTACGGACCTTGGCACCCCAGGCAGTGATCTCGCACACGTCGCCCACAGGATGCTTGTTCTTCTCGGTGTCGATGCGGATGCCCAGCCAATCCATGTGGTGGCAGACCTTTGCACGGGCAATTGCGTCGTGCTCGCCGATGCCGCCGGTGAAGACGATGGCATCCACGCCGCCCATTGCAGCGATGTAAGCGCCAACGGTCTTCTTGATCTGGTAGTTCAGCATGTCGGAAGCCAGCTGTGCGCGCTTGTTGCCGGCAGCAGCTGCCTCTTCCACGTCACGCTTGTCGCTGGAAACACCGGAGATGCCCAGCAGGCCGGACTTCTTGTTCAGGATCTCGTCCAGCTGGTGGCCGGTGATGTTCAGGGTGTACTTCAGGTAGTTGACCACAGAGGGATCCAGGTCGCCGCAGCGGGTGCCCATCATCAGGCCGGCCAGCGGGGTCATGCCCATGGAGGTGTCCACGACCTTGCCCTGATCCACAGCGGCAATGGAGGAACCGTTGCCCAGATGGCAGGTGATCAGCTTCAGGCGCTCAATAGGCTCTTCCAGATACTCGGCAGCCTTGTGAGCAACGTACTTGTGGCTGGTGCCGTGGAAGCCGTAGCGGCGCACGCCGTACTTCTCGTAGTACTCATAGGGGATGGCGTACATATAAGCCTTCGGGGGCATGGTGCTGTGGAAAGCGGTGTCGAACACGGCCACCATGGGGATGTTGCCGAACACCTTGCGGGCGGCCTCGATGCCCAGGATGCCTGCGGGGTTGTGCAGGGGAGCCAGCGGGCTCAGCTCACGCAGAGTCTCGATGACCTCATCGGTGATCAGGCAGCTGGCCTTGAACTTCTCGCCGCCGTGCACGACACGGTGACCGATGGCATCGATCTCGCTGACGTCGTTGATGCACTTGCCTTCGCCGGTGGTCATCTTCTTCACGACCTCGGCAAATGCCTCGGTGTGGGTGGGGAAGATGGCGGGCGTGGTGGCCTTATGGCCGTTGGCCTCGTGGGTGATCATGCTGCTTTCCATGCCAATGCGCTCGCACAGGCCCTTGCACAGCACCTTCTCGCCGTCCATATCGATCAGCTGATACTTCAGGGAAGAAGAGCCGCAGTTAATAACCAGAACTTTCATCTGTGTTGCCTCCTGTATGTTTTTGGTCTGCCCTCTTTTTAAACCTGAGGACAGAATTTTACAGATTCCTGTGTTTATTATATAATAGGGTGGGCGGCTTTTCAAGCCGCAACCCGGGCAAAGCGGTAAAGCTTGTGTACAAGGTTTTTGTACATCCTGCCCACAAATGCGCAAAACCACTGCAGTTTTCTGTATATACGATATAAATTTAACAATCTTTCCGAAGGCCCTTTTTGCCCGGAAAGGAGCATTGTCATGAGATTTGCAGGCATCATTGCCGAGTACGACCCCTTCCACAACGGGCACGCCTGGCAGCTGGCGCAGGCGCGGGCGCTGGGGGCGCAGCGTGTGGCGGTGGCCATGAGCTGCGGGCTGACCCAGCGCGGCGCACTGCCGCTGCTGCCGGAAGCGGTGCGGGTGCAGGCTGCACTGCAATGCGGGGCAGATCTGATATTTGCGCTGCCTGCGCCCTGTGCCTGTGCGGGGGCAGAGGCTTTTGCCCGGGCGGGGGTGCGCATCCTTGCCGCCGCCGGGTGCGATGCGCTGGTGTTCGGGGCAGAGACACCGGACGCAGCCCTGCTGATGGAAGCTGCCCGGGTACTGAACAGCGAGGCCTACCGCACCGAGCTGAAGCGCCAGCTTGCAGCCGGTGCCCGCAGCTTTGCGGCGGCGCGGCAGGCGGCGGTGGAAGCGCTCTGCCCGGGCACGGCACTGGCCGCGCTGTTGGATAAGCCCAACAACAATCTGGCAGTAGAATACTGCAAGGCCATTCTGGAACAGGAGGCACCCATGACCCCAGTGCCGCTGCCCCGCGTGGGGGCGGGCCACGGGCAGGCCCTTGCCGAAAGCGGCCACGCACAGTTTGCTAGTGCCAGCGCGCTGCGCGCCCTCTGGGCAGAGCAGGGCGCGGATGCACTGACTCCTTATGTGCCGGAAAAAGCACTGGAGTTGTACAAAAAAGCGGAAATCGACGGAATGTATACGGATCATGCCGCTGCGGGCCGGTGTGAGCTGGCTCTGCTGCGGGCGGCCTGTGCACGACCGGAACCTTTTGCCGCAGTGCGGGGCGTTTCCGAGGGATTGGACCACCGGCTGGAAAACGCCGTGCGCAGCTGCACCGGCCTGCCCCAGCTGCTGGACGCGCTGACCACTGTGCGTTACCCCCGGGCCCGGATGCGCCGTCTTGCTATGGATGCGGCACTGGGCTATACGGCGGAGATCGTGCCTGCCCTGCCGCCCTATCTGCATTTGCTGGGGGCAAGGCGGGAAGCACTTCCGCTGCTGAAGCATGCATCCCTGCCGCTGAGCCACTCGCTGGCAAAGCTGGAAAAAGAAAACGATGCCTGCGCCCGCATGGCGGCGGCACAGGCAGGAGCCAGCGATTTTGGCGCACTGTGCCGCCGGGTGCCCGGGCCGATGGGGGGAGTATATCGTCAAAAAATTATCTTTTTGACGAATTGACAAAAAATAATCGAAGAAATTTTATGCAGAAACACTTGTGCCCGGACGGTTTGTGGTGTATGATTAAAGCAATGCAATGTTGGATACAACAAATGAGAACGGAATCAGAAAACCGCACGCAATAAGGAGGAAACTTCATGGCACTTCACGTTCTGGACGAAGCCAACCGCTGTCTGGGCTGCAAAAAGCCGCTGTGCCAGCAGGGCTGCCCCATCCACACCAACATCCCGGAGGTCATTCGGCTGCTCAAGGCAAACCAGATGGACGCCGCAGGCCAGATGCTGTTTGAAAACAACCCGCTCACCACCGTGTGCAGTCTGGTGTGCAACCACGAGAACCAGTGCGAGGGCCACTGCGTGCGCAACCGGATGCCCAGCCACGACCCGGTGCACTTTTCCATCATCGAGGACTACATCTCCACCACCTACGCCAACAAGATGACCGCCGGCCCGGCCCCCAAGAACGGCATGAAGGCGGCTGTGGTGGGTTCCGGCCCAGCGGGCCTGACCATTGCGGTGCTGCTGGCACGCTGGGGCTACGATGTGACCATCTTTGACGCCCGCGACAAGATCGGCGGCGTGATGCGCTACGGCATCCCCAACTACCGCCTGCCGGACAGTGTACTGGATGATTTCCAGTACCGCCATCTGGAGCTCAAGGGCATCAAGGTGCGGCCCAACACCACCATCGGCAAGACCATCACCATCGACGACCTGTTCCGCGACGGCTACAAGAGCGTATTCATCGGTGCCGGTCTGTGGAAGGCCAACGCCATGCATATCAAGGGCGAAACTTTGGGAAATGTGGCCTTTGGCATCGATTATCTGGCAAACTCCAAGGCGTTCCGTCTGGGCAGCGATATTGCCGTGATCGGCGTGGGCAACTCTGCCATGGACTGCGCCCGCACCGCCATCCGCAACGGTGCCCGCCACGTCACCTGCTATGCCCGTCGTGACGAGAGCTGCATCAGTGCTTCCGAGTATGAGGTGAGCTATGCAAAGCTGGAGGGCGTGGGCTTCCGCTTCTGCAAAGCACCGGTGGAGATCCGCGAGAACGGCCTGATCTGCCGCGATACCGTCAAGGGCGAGGACGGTAAATTTACGCAGGTGGAGGGCAGCGAGACCTTCTACCCTCACACCGGCGTGATCGTGTCGGTCAGCCAGGGCTCGGAGAGCAACCTCGTCAAGACCACTACCGGCATCGAGACCAACCAGAAGGGTCTGCTCACCGTCAGCGAGGACGGCAGCACCACCCGCGAGGGCGTATTTGCCGGCGGCGATGCCGTGATGGGCGCACGCACCGTGGTGGAGGCGGTGGCTGTGGCCAAGAAGGTGGCCGAATCCATGGATGCCTACATGAAGAGCCTGCCTGCAGAAGAAGTGGCTGACCCCTATGCCAATATCCCGGTGTTCCAGACCCCCACCTCGGACGTGCTGGCAAAGCAGGAGATCTGACGAAATAAAGACAAACTTGGAAGAAACTGTAAAGCTTTTGCGTCTTTGCCGATCTTTGCCGCTCCGTTTGTTGACGGGGCGGCTTTTGCCTTGTATACTATTCATATACTTGTTCAAGATTTGTACAAACTGGAAACAAAGAACAGCGAAAGGCGGTGGACGCTATCCTGAAAGCATCCCTCCCGAAACTGCGGGAAAAACTATTGGAAGCGCTGCAGGCAGTGCTGCCCATTGCAGCCATCGTGCTGGTGCTCTGCTTTACCATTGCGCCGGTGTCGCCCAGCATCCTGCTGTGCTTTTTGCTGGGGGCCGCCATGATCGTGGTGGGCATCATGTTCTTCACACTGGGCGCGGAGATGAGCATGACCCCCATGGGCGAGCGCGTGGGTGCGGTGATCACCAAAAGCCGGAAGCTGCCGGTGATCTTGGGCATCGGCTTTCTGCTGGGCTTCCTCATCACCATTTCGGAGCCGGACCTGCAGGTGCTGGCCAATCAGGTGCCCTCCATCCCCAACCAGACCCTGATCTTCTCGGTGGCGGCGGGCGTGGGCCTGTTTCTGGTGTTTGCCTTCCTGCGTATGCTCATTGGCATCTCGCTGCCAAAGCTGCTGGTGCTGTTCTACGGCATGATCTTTCTTCTGGCGGCGTTTGTGCCCAAGGAATTTCTTGCTGTGGCCTTTGATTCCGGCGGCGTGACCACCGGCCCCATGACGGTGCCCTTCATCATGGCACTGGGCGTGGGTGTTTCGTCCATCCGCGGCGACCGCCATGCGGCGGACGACAGCTTTGGTCTGGTGGCCATGTGCTCCATCGGCCCCATTCTGGCAGTGCTCATTCTGGGCATCGTGTTCCGCGCATCGGACAGCACCTATATCCCGCCGGTGCTGCCGGAGGTGAGCGACTCGGTGGAACTGTGGCAGCTGTTCCATGTCAGCCTGCCTACGTATCTGGAAGAGATCGCTGTCTCGCTGCTGCCCATCATCGTGATGTTCGGCATTTTTCAATTTGTGGCTCTGCACATGGACCGTCGGTCGCTGGGCCGCATTGCGGTGGGTCTTGCGTATACCTACGTGGGCCTTGTGCTGTTCCTCACCGGCGCAAATGTGGGCTTTATGCCCGCCGGTAATTATCTGGGTCAGGTGCTGGCCGGGCAGAGCTTCCGCTGGATCATCATTCCCATTGGAATGCTCATCGGTTACTTCATCGTCAAGGCCGAGCCGGCCGTCTATGTGCTGAACAAGCAGGTGGAAGAGGTGACCGACGGTGCCATTTCGGCCAAGGCCATGGGCACAGCCCTTTCGGCAGGTGTTTCCATCTCGGTGGGCCTTGCCATGGTGCGGGTGCTCACCGGCGTTTCCATTTTGTGGTTCCTCGTGCCGGGCTATGTGTTTGCCATTGGCATCTCCTTTGTGGTGCCAAAGCTGTTCACCGCCATTGCATTTGACGCGGGCGGCGTGGCATCTGGCCCCATGACAGCCACCTTCCTGCTGCCGCTGGCACAGGGTGCCTGCGTGGCCGTGGGCGGCAATATCGTCACCGACGCTTTCGGCGTGGTGGCCATGGTGGCCATGACCCCGCTCATTACGGTGCAGCTGATGGGCCTTGTGGCACAGCTGCGCACCCGCAAGGCCCGGCGGCTGCAGCCTGCGGCCATGGGTGCGGCCTTTGCCGGTCTGCCGGACGATGATATCATTGAACTGTAAGGAGGGCAAGCGCTGTGAGTTCGCTGTTTCTGATGAGCACCATCACCGACCGCCGCACTGCCGACGCCTTTCTGCAGTTGTATGAGGCCCACGGTGTGAACGTGACCCTGCGCACGGTGGGCACCGGCACGGCGGTGCAGGAGACCCTTTCCACCCTGGGGCTGGAGCAGACCGAAAAGGCCGTGCTCTTTGCCATGATCACCGCCGAGACCTGGCCCGGCCTGCAAAAAGACCTGCGCCGTAAAATGCGCATCGATGTGCCGGGCACCGGCATTGCATTCACGGTGCCGCTGAGCAGCATCGGCGGCAGAAGGGCGCTGATGTTCCTCACCCAGCACCAGCCGCTGACATTGAAGGAGGAGAGCACCTTGAAGGATACCCATTACGAACTGCTGCTGGTAATCGCCAATCAGGGCCACACCGGCACCATTATGGATGCCGCCCGCGCCGCAGGTGCCGGCGGTGGCACGGTGATCCACGCCAAGGGTACCGGCATGGAAGGCGCAGCCCAGTTCCTTGGCGTGGAGCTGGTGAATGAAAAAGAGCTGGTGCTCATCGTGGCCCGCACGCCGGAAAAGAACCGCATCATGAAAGCCATCATGGACGGTGCCGGGCCAAAGGCGGGCGCGATCGTGTTCTCGCTGCCGGTGACGGATACCGCCGGTCTGCGTCTGCTGGAGGACGAGGAACCGGTGCAGGAAACCTCTGCGCAGTAAACAACAAAATGTAATTTATTCCGGGATTATTCCGCATTTATGGGCGAAACGCTTGATAAATGCGGATTTTTTCGTTATCATAGAAGAAAGAACTTCAAGAATGAGGGACAAAAGATGATAAAGCTTTCATATGAGCAGCAGATCGCATTCAATTCGCTGTCCATCATCGTGGGCAATGCACTGTATGCGCTCACGGTGGTGCTGTTTCTTGTGCCGTCAGGCCTGATCACCGGCGGTGCCACCGGCATCGCACTGGGCATCAACCGTGCATTGGGACTGCCGGTGTCCGGTGTGCTGTTCGTCATCAACATGACCATGCTTACGGTGGGCTGGGTGCTGCTGGGGCGGCGCTTTGCCATCACCACCATTGCCAGCACCGTGCTCAGCCCCCTGTTTCTGGCCCTGTGGGAGCGGGTGTTCACAGGCTTTGTGCTCACCGATGATCTGGTGCTCAACACCATCTTTGCCGGTCTGGGCGTGGGCATCTCGCTGGGCATCACCATCCGTGCCGGTGCTTCCACCGGCGGCATGGACATCCCTCCGCTGGTGCTGAACAAATATTTCCACATCCCGGTGTCGGCCAGTATGCTGGTGTTCGATATGCTCATCCTCTGCCTGCAGGCGGCGTTCAGCCCGCTGCAGCAGTGTCTGTACGGCATCGTGATGGTGATCGTGTATACGGTGGTGCTGGACAAGGTGCTCATCTTCGGCACTACCCGCACCGAGGTAAAGATCATCAGCCAGCACGCCGATGATATCCGCGAGGCCATCTTCACCCAGCTGGACCGCGGTGTGACCGTGCTGCATGGCGAGGGAGGCTACAGCCACGAGCCGGAGCAGGTGCTGCTGAGCATCGTGAGCAACCGCCAGCTGCCGAAGCTGGAAAAGCTGGCCCATGCCATCGACCCCACCTGCTTTATGATCGTGAGCCATGTGACCGAAGTAAGCGGCCGCGGCTTCTCGCTGGAAAAGGATTACAAGGAAGAGGACTGATTTTGCCCGCAGATACTTGCAAAATACAGGTCAGTTGGGGTATAGTATAGAAGAACGGTAGGTTTTGCCGTACATTACCCGATCAAGAAAGGAAATCCATCATGTTTGATATTTTCAATATGCTCAAAAAGGAAGAACACAAGGACGCAAAGCAGGTGACCCGCGAGACCATCATCGGCGATATTCTGGATATGGACCAGACCACCGCTCCCTACTTCATGGAGATCGGCATGCACTGTCTGGGCTGCCCTGCATCCCGCGGCGAGAGCATCGAGGAGGCCTGTGCTGTCCACGGCGTGGACTGCGATGAGCTGATCGAGAAGCTGAACGAGCATCTGGCCGCAAAGAAGGCATAAATTGCTGCCCACACTGGATGCGCGTCTGGCTGCCGCCGCAGAGCTTGTGCGGCCGGGAGAGCCGGTGGCGGACATCGGCTGCGACCACGGCAAGCTGACGGCGGTGCTGGCTGCTTCGGGCCGGTACCCCAAGGTCATCGGGGCCGACCTGCGCCCCGGCCCGCTGTCCAAAGCCCGGCAGACGCTGGAACATGCCAATTGTCAAGACCGCGCTGAGCTGAGGCTCGGCGACGGTCTTTCTGTGTTGTCGGCCGGTGAGGTGGGCAGCATCGTGCTGGCGGGCGTTTCCGCCCAGACCACTTGGGAAATTTTAGAGAAAGCCCCGTGGGTGTTCACCGTGGGAGGGCCGCGGATCATCATGATCCCGGCCACCCGCCACGACGCGCTGCGCCGCTGGTTGTGGGGCTTCCTGCTGAGACTTCGGAAGTCATTCTTTTGCCTCAGCGCTTGGCGCTCAAGTATAATACCATACCCCCGCCTCCTTGTCAACACTTTTTGACAGATTTTTTCATTCTTTTTTGCGTACACCCCAAAACAGCAGCAGGCCGCAGGAAAAACTGCGCCGCAGCTGCTTCGGTGCAGCTTGGCACAAATGCCCTTTCTCTTTGCTTATATAATGTATTATAAAGCTTTCGCCGTATAATATTTTGCGATATTACACCTCGGAAACAGGTGTGCGTTGTCAAGAGGTCTTGGCTCAGATTTTATTCTGAAAATTATCCATGAATTTTGGCTAAAACTCCAAAACGCAAAATGTAGTGGTATTTTCCTTGACTTGCCACTAGATAGTGATAGAATAGAGCTACATTCAGTTTGTTGGATATCGTGTGCGCAGACGGGTATCTCTTATTGTGAGAGATGCCCGTTCACACTGTCAGTTGGAGGAGAGCTTATGAAGATCATCAAACGCAACGGTGCAGAGGTCCCCTTTGATATCACCAAGATCATCACCGCTGTTACTAAGGCCAGCGATTCTGTGAGCGGCCAGAGCCGTCTGACAAAGGACCAGATCACCCAGATCGCCGCTGCTGTTACCGACCAGTGTCAGGCGCTGAACCGCGCCGTCAGCGTGGAAGAAGTGCAGGATATGGTGGAGAACCAGCTCATGGACATCCAGGCCCACGATGTGGCACGGCACTATATCACCTACCGCTATGTGCAGAGCCTGAAGCGGCAGACCAACACCACCGACGAGCGCATCCTGAGCCTGATCGAGTGCCAGAACGAAGAGGTCAAGCAGGAGAACGCCAACAAGAACCCCACCGTGAACAGCGTGCAGCGCGACTATATGGCCGGTGAGATCTCCAAAGATCTGACCGCCCGTCTGCTGCTGGACCCGGAGATCGTCAAGGCACATCAGGAGGGCCTGATCCACTTCCACGATTCCGACTACTTTGCCCAGCACATGCACAACTGCGATCTGGTGAATCTGGAGGACATGCTGCAGAACGGCACCGTCATTTCCGGCACCTATATTGAAAAGCCTCACAGCTTCTCCACCGCCTGCAACATCGCCACCCAGATCATTGCACAGGTGGCATCCAACCAGTACGGCGGTCAGAGCATCAGCCTGACCCACCTCGCCCCCTTTGTGGATGTCTCCCGCAAGAAGATCGCCGCCGAGGTCGAAGTAGAGATGGAAGGTCTGGACGTCTCCGCCGAGCGCAAGAAGGAGATCGTGGAGCGCCGCCTGCGCAGCGAGATCAACCGCGGTGTGCAGACCATCCAGTATCAGGTGGTCACGCTGATGACCACCAATGGTCAGGCTCCCTTTATCACCGTGTTCATGTATCTGGGTGAGGCGCGCAATCCGCAGGAGAAGGCAGACCTTGCCATCATCATCGAGGAGACCATCCGCCAGCGCTATCAGGGCGTGAAGAACGAGGCCGGTGTGTGGATCACCCCCGCCTTCCCCAAGCTGATCTATGTGCTGGAAGAGGACAACATCCGCCCCGGCACTCCCTACTATTATCTGACCGAGCTGGCCGCAAAGTGTACCGCAAAGCGCATGGTGCCCGACTATATCTCCGAAAAGAAGATGCTGGAGCTCAAGGTGGACAAAAACGGCGAAGGCCACTGCTACACCTGCATGGGCTGCCGCAGCTTCCTGACCCCCTATGTGGACCCCGAGACCGGCAAGCCCAAATACTACGGTCGGTTCAATCAGGGCGTTGTCACCATCAATCTGGTGGACGTGGCGCTCTCCTCCAAGGGCAACTTTGAGAAGTTCTGGAAGATCTTCGACGAGCGTCTGGCCCTGTGCCACCGCGCACTGCAGGCACGGCACAAGCGACTGCTGGGCACTCCCAGCGATGCCGCTCCCATTCTGTGGCAGTATGGTGCACTGGCCCGACTGAAAAAGGGAGAAAAGATCGACAAGCTGCTGTTCGGCGGCTACTCCACCATCAGTCTGGGCTATGCCGGTCTGTATGAGTGCGTGAAGTATATGACCGGCAAGAGCCATACCGATGCCGGTGCCAAGCCCTTTGCTCTGAGCGTGATGCAGCACATGAACGACAAGTGCAACGCATGGAAAAAGGCTGAGAACATCGACTACTCCCTCTACGGCACCCCGCTGGAATCCACCACCTACAAGTTCGCCAAGTGCCTGCAGAAGCGTTTTGGCATTGTGCCCGGCATCACCGACAAGAACTATACATCACCAACAGCTACCACGTCCATGTCTCGGAGCAGATCGACGCCTTTACCAAACTGAAGTTCGAGAGCGACTTCCAGCGCCTGTCTCCGGGCGGTGCCATCAGCTATGTGGAAGTGCCCAACATGCAGGACAATCTGGAAGCCGTCATAAGTGTGCTGCAGTTCATCTATGACAACATCATGTATGCGGAGTTGAACACCAAATCCGATTACTGTCAGGTCTGCGGCTATGACGGCGAGATCAAGATCGTGGAGGATGACGGCAAGCTGGTGTGGGAGTGCCCCAAGTGCGGCAACCGCGACCAGAACAAGCTGAATGTTGCCCGCCGCACCTGTGGCTATATCGGCACCCAGTTCTGGAATCAGGGCCGCACGCAGGAGATCAAGGACCGCGTGCTGCATCTATAATTACGATTCAAATGCCCTCCACTCCGTTCTGGGCATAACAGCGGAAAATTTTTTCTATTTCACGTTTGGAGCGGCCTGCGGGCCGCTCCAAACGTATTTTCACCGGAAGGGCCGCAGCGGCAGGCTTCCATTTTTTTGTAAAGTACAGGAATCATATTATGAACTACGCAACCATCAAATACTATGACATTGCTAACGGCCCGGGGGTGCGCACCAGCGTGTTCGTGTCCGGCTGCCGCCACCACTGCCCCGGCTGCTTCAACGCCGTGGCGTGGGACTTTGACTATGGCCAGCCCTTCGATAAACCCACCCGCAACGAAGTGTTTGCATCCTGCCAGCCGGACTATATCGCGGGCCTATCGCTGCTGGGCGGCGAACCCATGGAGCCGGAAAATCAGCGGGAGCTGCTGCCCTTCGTGCGCAACTTCAAGGCCTTGTACCCGAACAAAACGGTATGGTGCTATTCCGGCTACACCTGGGAACAGCTGACCGGCAAAGAGCCAAGTCTTGCCCGGTGTGAAGCCACCGACGAGCTGCTGAGCCTGCTGGATGTGCTGGTGGACGGCGAGTTCGTGCAGGCAAAGCACGATATCTCCCTGCGGTTCCGCGGCAGCAGCAACCAGCGTCTGCTGGATGTGAAAAAGACCCTTGCCGCCGGTCAGCCCGTGTGGTGGGAGGACGAAAAGGTGTTCGCCACCCATACTATGGAAAAATAAACATAACAGAAAAGAGCGTCCGGTTTTCCACTTCCTGAACGGAACG
>OMCR01000146.1_pt1 | contig 14020 bp, 14 predicted proteins | sample 1645091 | NCBI WGS metagenome assembly OMCR01 (sample SAMEA103958141, study PRJEB25191) | human gut metagenome | biome: human-associated habitat [ENVO:00009003]; feature: intestine environment [ENVO:2100002]; material: feces | place: Germany | collected 2013/2015 | reverse complement strand
TTCAGGCATTTTCGGAGATTCCGAAAGCGAAATCTCTTTCGGAATCTCCGTCCGTCACCCCAGTGCCACATCCAGCACCATCATCACGCTGAAGCCCACCGCAAAAAACACCGTGCCGACGTTGGAGTGCTGCCTCTGCGACATTTCCGGGATCAGTTCCTCCACCACCACATACAGCATAGCTCCGGCAGCAAAGCTGAGCAGATAGGGCAAAGCAGGCACCACGATGCCTGCCGCCAGAATCGTCAGCACTGCCCCGATGGGCTCTACGATGCCGGACAGTACGCCGCCCCAGAACGCCCGGCCCTTTTTCATTCCCTCCGCCCGCAGGGGCATGGAGATGATGGCACCCTCCGGGAAGTTCTGGATGGCAATGCCAAGGGAAAGTGCCAGCGCCCCGGCGGCGGTGATCTGAGCCGTTCCGGCAAGGTATCCGGCATAGACTACGCCCACTGCCATACCCTCCGGGATGTTGTGCAGCGTCACCGCCAGAACCATCATAGTGGTGCGCTGGAGCTGGCTTTTTGGCCCTTCGGCCTGCAAACTGTTCTGGTGCAGATGCGGGATGAGATGGTCCAGCAGCAGCAAAAACAGGATGCCCAGCCAGAAACCCACCGCCGCCGGGAAAAACGCCAGCCTGCCCAGATCTGCAGCCTGCTCCATGGCCGGGATCAGCAAACTCCACACCGATGCCGCCACCATGACCCCGGCAGCAAAGCCGGTCAACGCCCGCTGGATGCCGTCGCGCAGAGAGTTTTTTAAAAAGAACACACAGCCTGCCCCAAGGCTTGTACCTAGAAAGGGAATTAGGATCCCCCAGAATGCGTCTTGTATCATGTAGTACCTCCTTGCGGTTATTCATGGCTAACTCCGCAAAAAGTATACTGCGCTCCGGCAAAAAGGTCAAGGGCTTTGCGGTATAGAGGATGCAGATCGTTTCCTGCATCGAAAATTCACCTCTGCAAACTTTCCGGTTTCTACTTGACAACGCCCGGTGGGAGTGCTATTTTTACATCGAAAATTTGTTTTGCCTAACCATCTGAGGGGTTTTTCCCCTGTATTTTTTGCGCCAATTGTTAGGCAGAGCTAACTATCTTTTCAAAACTGAGATAGAGGTGTGTTACCATGAGATTGAAAAAAGTATTTGTAGGTGCCCTTGCGGCCGCCATGCTGGTATGCGCTGTGGCAGTCCCGGCCTTCGCTGCAGAAGATGTGGAGCAGGAGAACGGCCTGACCTCCAGCTATGTCCAGATGAACATCCCCTACGCCGACTTCTACAAGGCTGCCGGCGTGGACAACGCATCTGAGATTGACGCTGTGACCAGCGCCACCAGGAACAAGACCCGTGCGGGCAACCTTGCCGCCGGTTCCTACCACGTCAACGCAGATGGCACCGACATCACCGGCGTTTCCTTCCCGGTCAAGGTGCTGACCCCGTGGGCGCTGAAGAATGCAAAGCAGGTCACCGATGCCGACAGCTACGACATTACCGTTACCCTGAAGGGCAAGGAATCCACCACCACCTACACCGGCGCAGATGCCTTGTTTGAGAACGAGAGCTACGCTTACTACAAGCTCAGCGAGACCCCTGCCTACTACATCACCGCATGGTATAACCTGCTGAGCGGCAAGTGGGAGTTTGGCAAGGTCCACGCCACCGAGACCACCGTAGAGGGCACCACTGTGGAGCTGAATACCAACGGTCACCATGCCACCTACGAGATGAAAATCTCCGGCTTTGATCTGGACTACAAGGCCAACAAGGTCTACGGCGTAGTTCTGACCACCGCCGATGGCAGTGAGTACGGCCTGCATCATGTGACCAACATCTGGCATGGTACCAAGCTGGGCTTCAATGCCGATGATCCTTACTTTGCATCCGTCATCGGCAAGACGATTACTCAGATCACCTTCTACGCCGCCGACGGCGTGTATGTCCTGCCGGTCAATGTGGCGCTGTGAATACACGGGAAACTGCCTAATTTATTGTAAAATATAACACAAAACGGCAAGGTCGCTTGGCATCAGGCGGCCTTGCTTTTCCGTGTCAGGAGGAGTTGGAATGAACCAAAAACGATGCCATACACTGCTGCCGCTGGTGCAGCTGCTCCCGACGGTGGCGACAGCGGCAGCTGTACTTTTTGCCCCGCACCGTTCCGGTGCTGGCCGCCGTGCCGGAAAAGCTGACAACCGTGGTGGAGCAGCCTGTGGAAGCCGCTTCCTCCGAAGCGGAGGAAGAAACCCTGCCCAAGCTGCCCTATGCCGACGGCGTTTACGTCGGCTCTTCCCGGGGCTACGGCGGCGCCGTCCGAGTACAGGTCACCATGGAAAACGGCAGCATCACGGAGGTGGAGATCTTGGACGCATCCCACGAGACCAAGCAGTTTCTGCGGCGCGCCAAGCGGCTTCTGGCCACCGTGGTGGAAGCCCAGAGCTGGGAAGTGGATGCCGTTTCCGAGGCGACCTACACCAGCCGGGGCATTCTGGGCGCAGTGCAGAACGCTCTGACCGGCGAGGTGGTAAATAACCCTCTGCCGCCGCAGCCAAAGCCCGCCGCACCACTGGTGGCGGAGAAATTTACGGCTCCCTCTACCTATCTGGACGGCATCTACACTGCCGAAACCATGGGCTTTGAGGGGCAGATCACAGTGCAGGTCACGGTGGCAGAGGATAAAATTACCGATATCACGATCCTGAGCGCCGAGGACGAGGAGGAATATCTCTCCCAGGCCAAACAAGTCATCCCCACCATTCTGGAAGGCCAAAACCCCAATGTAGATGCTGTTTCCGGCGCCACTTACTCCTCCACCGGCATTCTGAACGCCGTCAAGCTGGCATTGGCAAAGGCAGCTGTCGCCCCGGCAGAGGAAACCGCCCCGGAGCAGGCAGCATCGGAAGAAGCGGCAGAAGAAGCCGTACCGTCCGAAGCAGCAAAACCCGAGGAAACGCAGGTCACTGCGCCCACCGTGGAGGTGGCGCATCCAGAAGAAAAAAGCGTCGTTCCCGCATGGCTCAAAGAAATATGGCAGCAGCTTTTCCCGGCAGATGCACCGGCATCCTCTGAACCGGAACCGGCATCTTCTGAGGAAGTGCTGCCGACATCCGAGCCGGCACTGCCGCCGGAAGAGACCGGGATTGAATCTGAAACGGAAGGAGCAGCAGAATGAAATACAAAAATTTTCTCCTCCGGGCGGTGAATCTGCTGCTCATTTTGGGGGTACTGTGGCAATACCAGCAGGTGGCGCTGATCCGGGCGGCAGCGGTAAGCCAGCGCAAGCAGGAAATTGCCGAAGTTGAAGCCTACAATGCTTCCGTTTTGCAGGCGCAGAGCGCAGCACAGGCAGAGCAGAGCGGCTACCGGGACGGCATCTATGAGGGCAGCGCCTATGGTTTTGGCGATGTCATTCAGGTGTCGGTGACTATCCAGAACGGAAAAATGACCGACATTGCGGTGCTGGATGCTTCCGGCGAGGATAAGCCCTACTATAAGCAGGCGCTGCCTTTGCTGGACGAGATGCTGGCAGTGCAGTCTGCTGAGGTGGATACCGTTTCCGGCGCTACCCTCACGGCAGAAGGACTTATCGGTGCGGTAGAGAACGCACTGGGAAAGGCGGCAGGATGATGGAAAAAACACAGGCAAAGCCTTTAACAGCGGCGCAGCAGCGTCAGCGGGACAAAAAGCACCGCACATGGCTGCGCGCCGGGGTGCAGCTGTTCTTCTTTGTGTCCATGCCGGGCGCGTTCGTGGCCGGGTTTTCCGGGGTAAAGCAGATCTTTCTGCACATCGGTGCGGGCGAGGTGCTCTCGGCGGACAGCTTCACGCTTTCCCTGCTGGGGCTGTGCGGCTTCACTTTGCTGTTCGACCGTTTTTTCTGCGGATACGCCTGCGCCTTTGGCAGCTTGGGTGATGCCGTCTGGGCGCTGTCCGGGCTTATCCAGAAAAAGCTGTTCCACCGCAAAAAGCAGCTCCGTCTGCCGGAGCGGGCGGTGCTTTGGGGGCAGAAGGTCAAATATCTGCTGCTGGCAGGACTGGTGGCGCTGTATGTGACCCGGCAGGAAAAGCTGCTGACCGGCGCAAGCCCGTGGGAGGTGTTTTCCCGCCTGACGGCTCTGCATCTGCCGCCGGAGGGCTTTGGTGTGGGCATCGGGCTGCTTGTGCTCATTTTGCTGGGTATGGCGGTGCAGCCCCGGTTCTTCTGTCAGTTCCTCTGCCCCATGGGAGCGGTGTTCGCCTTGCTGCCGGTGCTGCCATTTGCGCGGCTGCACCGGCAGAGCGACGGCTGCATCCCGGGCTGCAATGCCTGCAAGCAGCAGTGCCCGGTGTGCCTGAAGCTGGAGGAAAACAGCCTACGCAGTGGGGAGTGCATCGCCTGTGAAGCCTGCGTGGGCACCTGCCCCAAGCAAAACATCCACCGATGGGATACGGCTCTGTGCAAGTGCCTGTGGCTGCCGGTGTTGGGTAAAGCACTGTTCTTCTTCCTGCTGGGCTGCTGGCTGGGCTTCTGCCGGTTTATCTGAAGGGTAGCGTCCTCGCCCTCTCCGTCACCTTCGGTGACACCTCTCCCTTTGGGAGAGCTGGTGCGTAAGCACCTGAGAGGGCGAGCCTGCTAAAAATAAAAGCACCTGCAGCCCCTCCGCCGGGCCTTGGGGCCAGGGTGGGAAGGGCGCAGATGCTTTCTAGGGCCGATCATTTGTTTTCGGGCAGGGGGAACAGGATCCGCAGGGTGCACCAATTGTTCTCCCAATGGAGGGTCATGCTGCCCCCATGCTGCTGGGCGGCGGTGCGGAGGCTTTTCAGGTCCGGGTCCTGGAGCGGCAGGCCGTCGGGGCCCAGCTCCGGCGGTGTCTCGGTGTAGTGCTCGCGGCGGCAATGGCGTTGTCCAGGGCCACCCCCACGATGGTGCACAGCTCCCGGATGGTCAAAAAACCCAGCATCCGGCCATCGGCCACGCAGGTGATGTTGATGTTCTCCTGCTGGCACTCCATGGTCTTGGCAGTCAGAATGGTATCCAGCACCGGGTTGCCGGTCTTATTCTCCGCCTCGTATTGGCGGATGTTTTCCTCAATGGCCTCCAGGGCAGCGTTCTGCTTGGCCTGGTCCTGTTCCTGCCGGATAATGGCCAGCTGGAGCTTCAGCTCATGGTACCGCCGATTGATGAGCTTGACCCCCTCCTTGCTGCGCTTGTACTGCTCGTACTGCCGATGCAGCACCTTATCCATGGCGGCCAGCTCGTTGTGGAGGGCGTTTTCTCGCAGCTGCTCATGCTGCACTGCCAGCACCAGCACCCCGGAAAAATCCACCAGGGTGCGGATGGAAAAGACGCTCATGTTGATCTCGCTGCCCGGCAAAAAGCCCAGATTGCTCACCGCAAAGGCGGTCAGCGCCAGCATCACCGCTGTCAGGGCCGCACTGCCGCTGATCTGCAGATGCTCTGTAGGCTGGGGGAGTTTGTGCTGGAGCCCACTGAGGACCCCGAACACCACCCCATACACCACCCCCAGCAGCACCAGGGACAAGGGGTGGACCGGGCTCCGGCTGGGCCAGAGGTAGCAGTGGAACTGCCACTCGATGCTGGCGGCAAACTCTGCCACGATAAAGGCCCGGGCACAGTGATACCCGGCCTCCAGCAGGGTGATGCTCCAGGTGCCCCACAAATATAGGTAGGAGAGGCCAATGGCCGCAACCATGCAGGGGATCCAAAAAGGCCCCGGCACATTGCCTGTCAGCCCCAAAAAGGCTGACAGCACCACCGCCCACACCAGGGTAATGGCCACCGTGGCCCTCCGGGAGAACCGGGCCACCAGCCCCGGGGTAAACAGCAGCACCGCCAGGCACTCGGCAAGGGCGGTGTACAGCCGGGGGATGTCCGGCAGCGCAGTCATGAACCCTCACCTCCGATGTAGTCGGTCAGTGCCGCAAGAAAGGCCTTACGCTTGGGGCGGCTGACCTGCAGCTCGCAGGGGCCCACCTGCACGGTGCTCTGCCGCAGCTCCCGCACCTGTGCCAGATTGACAAGATAGCCGCTGTTGCACCGGGCAAAGGGGCAGGCAGCCAGCTTTTCTTCAAAGGTCTTGAGCGCACCCGGGGCAGAAAAATCGCCCTCGTCGGTGTAAAAATGCACCCGGTGCCCCTCGCTTTCCAGATAATAGATACTTGCGGTATCCAGTCGGCGCAGCCCGCCCTCCACCGGCACGGTCAGGTAGCGCTTTGCCCGTTTTTCCAGCCGGGTCACCGCCTTCATCAGCTGCTGGGAAAAGGCAAAGTAGGGCACCGGCTTCAGCACATAGTCCAGCGCTCCCACCGAGTAGCCCCGGATGGCATACTGCGCCATGTTGGTGATGAAGATCAGGATCACCTCTGCATCCATCTGCCGGATGGCTTCAAGGATCATTTTACCCGTGATTTTTGTTGCCACCGGCGTTTTGTTTTCCGGGGGTTCCTGCGGCTTTGCACCTGCTACGTCCTGCGAGTAGAAGTCGGCTTCGATCTTCTCGGTCAACTCCAACCGGGGCTTGTCCTGCGTGTGAGCGTAGGTGTCCATCAGGACGGTGGCGGTTGCATGGCCGGTGTTGCCCTGCACCGACTTGAAGTCACCGCCAGATTGTAGCAGCTGGTAGGTGGCACTGGAGTGGCGCAGACCGTGGAACACGATCTTCTCAAACTCCGGGTGCTCGGCTCTCCACTGTCGATACCACTTAGTCAGAACGTCCGGGGCAATGGGCAAGCCGTCTGGTAAGCGGAACAGCTGACCACAGTTGCTGTACTTTTCCGGGGCGTTCTGTTCGTCCTGCTTCATCTTATCGAGCCACGCCAGAAGTTCCTCTTTCAACGGTTTCGTCATATACAGGACGCGATTGGACTTCTTGGTTTTGGTCTTTTTCAGAATCAGCGAGGACTTACTCCCTTCCCGTCTGTCCGGGAAGGTGTGGTAGATCTGGCTGGGGTCGATCTTGGACAAGGCGACCTTGTCGGCACGCTGCATTGCCTTGTTCACCGAGATGGTTCCGCGACCATCGGCGGCATCGAAGTCGAGGTCTCCCGGCTGTAAGCCGAGAATCTCACCTTCTCGCAAGGAAAGGATCATGCTCATGTGCACAGCCAGATGCAGGGCAGGGTTCTCGATGGTCTGCAGCGCCGCCAACATGGTGCGCTCATCCCAGATGGTGCGTTCTTCGGTGTTGATCTTGGGGGCTTCACGGGGAGTAGGCGACTTGTGAATCAGATCCCAGTCAACGGCATACGAAAAGGCAGTTTTCAGGAGCGTGTGGACTTCATGAATAGACGTGCTGGATAACAGCCGCTTCTTCTGATTTTCCGTCAGCTCCTGCTTCTCGCCGTGAACGTACTGGCCGCAAGGGGTCTGGCTCAGGGTGGCGTAGAACTGCTCGATGTCGTAGGTGCGGAGGTCTTGCACCTTCCGCTTCCCGATATACGGCACGATGAGGTTCTGCACCATCGCCACAGATTGGGTGTAGGTCTTGGGAGACCACTTGTGTTTGCTGGACTGAATGGGAATCCACTTGTACAGCATCTCCTCCACCGTCATTGAATCGGGTACGAGAAAGGTGCCGTCCAGCAACTCCTTCTCCACCGTGATTTTGCGCTCCTGCGCTTCGGCCTTGGTCTTGAAGGTTTCCCAGCCCTTGCAGGGCTTGCCAGCGTGATCCTTGTAGTTGTATCGGACGGAATACGTGTTGCCACGTTTCATAATAGATGCCATAGATGTTCCCTCCCTCAGACCGCAGCAAACCAATCATCGAAGCTCTGCTTGCTTACCCGGATGCTGGTACCGAGGCGGATCACCTTGAAGTCCTTTGTGGTGTTGCACAGATTGTACGCAGCGCGGTTGGAGATCGCCAAAAGCTGGGCAATCTCGTCTACCCGGTAGACAAGCGGCACGAGCTTGGCTGCTTGGGTCTGGTCAGAAGGTTCTACGGCAGGGTTCTTGGACAATTCCATTGTAGGGGATTCGGGCGCGATTTTCAAGTCCTCACGGGTCAGTTTAGCGGAATTTTTGCGAACATTCGTCATAGGCATGTCTCCTTTGCACTTCTCCAGACCCGGTGCAGCTCCGGTTGAGCTGCACCCTGTGGGCTGGCAAATATGTAAGGGGCTGCCGCTCCTGACCCGAAGCAGCAGCCCAAAAAAGTGCGAGAACTTGAATTTACGCGCCCCACGCGCCCCAAACCACACAAAAGTACCTTTCTGTGTTGATTTTACAGGGCGCATGGCTGAATTGTATGCGCCCTTTTTGGGCGCATCTTGCCTTCTCTCCCGCCCCGAAGGGCGTGTTGCCGCCCCACATCCGCCCGAAAAGGGCAGATACGCGCCCGGAGAAAACAGCGATAACAAGTCAAAACTACTGATTTAGGGCGCGTAGGGCGGGAGAATTTCACTTTTCGTGTGTTTTATGCCGCAGCAAAAGCGGGGTGGACGCATACGCCCCGGAAGCCGCGGTACTTTCCCTCGATGTGCTTGGAAAAGGTCAGGCCATACTTCCCTGCATTTTTCAGCAGGAACTGGCTGAACTTCTTTTGCGGAACGGGTGATTCCAGATTGTCCTCGCACCACTTGGTGTAGGCGCGGTAGAGATAGGTGGAGCGTTCCTCGGTGTCGGGCTTGAAGCGGACATACGCACTGGCCTGCATGAACTGGGTCAGGTTGTCGCTGTCTGCCATGGCTGCTTCGAGGTTCTGGATGGAGCGCTCGCTGATGGTGAACTGATAGCGGTTCGCCAGCAGACGATGCAGACCCTCCAACATCCACAGCAGGATGCCGGGACGCTCCTCGGACAACTCTTCGATAAGGAACGGGTTATCCACCCGGGCAGGGTCACGGTCTTTCACCGTGATGAGGATCTGTCTGCGCCAGAAGCCGTCGCTATCATCGTGAGCAGCCACAAGGTTGCCATTGCCGAAGCAGATGAAACGAACATACAGCAGGCCTTGGACAGCCTGCTTGTTTTTCCGCTCGATGCACAAACGGTCCTCGGCGGTGACGATGGACTTGATGTTCCGTGTTTCGGGCAAAGCCACCATGTTCAGATCGTCATCGACCATGACCAGCTTGTACTCCAGATTTGCACTGGCAAAGCGGTTCGTTTCGATGCGGAGGATGGATTCGGAGTGAGAGGCTTCCCCGAACAGCTTCTTCAGCAGCAAGCCGATGCGGGATTTTCCCTCGCCGCCCTTTCCGGTCATGACCAGCATCTTCTGCGCCTTGGTAGACGGGATCAGGAGATAGCCAAGGTATTCCTGCAAGGTCAGAATGTCCTCCGGGATCAGCAGACCGTCCAGAAATTCCAGCCACTTGGTCGGTGCGGGGGCATCGGGCTGGTATTCCACGGGGAGCCGGTTCAGGCAGAGTTCCTTTTCCGGCACAAAGCCCCGCTCGTCCAGAAAGTAGGTTCCGTTCTGGAGATGGATGCGGTCAAGCTGGGGTTTCCATTCTGGGGTATAGGTTTCGATACGGAGTGCGTCCAGAACCTGCTTTTCCTTCTTGGCAAGGTTGTCGAGCACAAAGTCACGGAGGTCGCTGTGGACTTCGTAGAGCAGTGCGTCCTCGTCTACCTCGCCGTTCTGGTCGAACAGCTTCTGTTTCAGGCACATCATGGGGTGTTTCTCTAAAAGGTACTGGCAGTAAGCGGTTTCACGCACTTTGCCCTTACTGTCTACCCAAGGGCATTCGCATTCTTCCTCTTCTTCCAGTTCGTCCTCATCACGCCAATCTTCGTTCCTCTTTTTCCAGTCGCTCATGCAATCCCTCCCAATACTTCCGTAGCTCGTTTTCGGTCTGCGGGTCCGGGAGCACCGAACAGTCCAGATAATATTCAACGATGTCAAGGTTCTTTATCGCTTCAAGAAAGCAGGGGTGAAGTTCTTCTGTGGGTGACTGCGGTGCGTATCGGACCCGCCAACGCTGCAGACAGTGGTAATAGTCCAGCAGCTGCTGCCGGACGGTGGGCGGTCTGCGGGGAGCAAGCCGCACCTTGCCGTCGGCAAGTGCCATGCCGAAATCGTTCTTCAACTTTTCCACGGCCTTGTAGGGAGAAAGTTGAAAAAGTCTGCCGACAAAATCGATCACATCGCCATCCGCCTGACAGGCGAAACAGTGGAAACGGCTGTCCACCTTCATGCTGGGGTGTTTATCCCCGTGGAAGGGGCAGCACATCATACCGTTCCGGTTTACGGCGAAGCCGTATAGCTCCGCTGCCTGCCGGGTCGAGATGGCGCTTTTTACGTCCGAAAAGACAGAGGGGCTACCCTCCGTCCCAATGGGTGGGATACAGGCGAAAGGACGAAGCCCGGTGAGGGGCGTGGGTGAGGTTGGGTTTATTCACACATCGATCCGTCAGAGTGTTGTTCATTTGACCTCCTGCTGCGGTACGGCGTGGTTGCGCTCTTCCTTGCGGAAGAAGGCTTCCACGTTCTGTTGTGCGGTGCGGAGTTCACGCAGTTCGATCTGCGCTTTCTTGTAGCGGGTATAGAACCCGTTTTTCTCCGAGGAAAGGGTCTGATATTCGGCATCCAGCTTTTTGAGGTCCGGCAGCGTCCTGAGCCCGTTGGCCTTGAAATAGGCGCAAGCGGCCTCGTACACAGCAAACTCTGCACGGTGCTGCTCCTTGAACTTAGCGGGATTCCGCACAGTCTGGAGCTTCTGTGCAAGAGGCTTGTACTGCCGATAGACCACAAGATGCCCGCGCAGCTCCTTGAGGGAGACCATGCGGGCATCCAGGTCTTTGACCACCGCCAGTGCATCGTCGTGCTGGGTTTGCAGTTCGGCAATGCGCTGACGTAGGGCATCTTCGCTGAGCAGCTTTTTCTCCTGCAGGAGACACAAGGTCTGCGACCAGCGTTTGAGGTTGAACTTTTTCGCCCAACGCTCATAGCCGATGCCCTTGCCCGCAGCAACGTTCGCCTGAATGTCAACCAGTTTCCTGATCTTATCCGGCTTCTGTTCGCTGGCGGGCTGGATGGCGGTTGCAAGCTGGATGTTCTGGGAGAGGGCGGTCAGCACCTGCTCCTTTTCCAGCTTCTTGCTCAGTTTCTTGGCGGTGATGAACTTTGTCCGACCGGGCGGGCAGTAGCTCAACCGGCCTCGGCTCTCCTTCACGGCAATGCCGTGTTCCTGCATGAGCAATGCAGAAAATTCCTCGAAGGTGGTGGTCTTGTTCAGCACAGCGTAGATCTGCTTTCGCAGCTTGTCCAGTTCGGTCTGGTAGACGGTCTGGGTGGGCTGCTGCCCTTCGGCGGCAAGTTTGGCGTTGGCATGGTCGAGGCGGCGTTGTCCGCGCCGCTGCGCCCAATACTCGCGCTCCGAAACATGGTCGCCTTGGGCTTCCAGCAGGTTGATCTGGTTCAGGTCGGCTTGCTCGCACATCTCCATGACTGCGACACGGAGGTGCCGGAGCATGGCAGAGGTGCAGCGGTGCTTCTTGCCCGCTTCCCAGTCGCACGGCTTGTCCATGAAGGGCTGCCGTTCCACGGTGCGGACACGCAAGCTGCCGATGACGATGTGGACGTGGATGTTCCCCGCACTGTTGTGACCGTCCGGGTGGGTGCAGACGATGGCGGGATGACCGGGGAAATTTTCCTTGCAGAACTGCAAGCCAAGGGCTTGCGCCCGTTCCATGGTCAGGCCGTTCTCTACTGCGTCCTTCGGGTCGAAGCTGATGATATAATGGTGGGTCTTCACGTCCTCCCGCCCGCCGTTCTTGCCGTACTTGCGATTGGCAATCAGGCAGGCCATAGCGAACGAGGATTCGCCGCACTCAAGGGTGTCGAGCAGGTACGAATCCCGCAGCTTGGGTCTGCCCTTCTCGTCCAGAATGGGCAGACCGGTGTACTCGTTGTGCTGAAAGGTGAGATAGCTTTCGGCGGCGGCATAGTTAGAGTTCTTCGAGCTTAAATGCTTGATGGTTGCCATACAGTTCACCAACCGTTTCTTCGGCTTTCAGCCGAAAGTTCGTGAGTGCGGACAGTTCCTCCAGAATTTGCGCCCGGAGCTGCTCGGTGTCTTTGCCGCCGGAGTTGAAGTGCCGTGCAAGCTGGTTGAGGTTGCTTCCCACTTTGCTGCACTGGGCAGACAAGGCGGCAAGCGCCGCCAGTGCATCCTCGCCGCCCTGCGCCACCACAACGGTGTGCTTGACGTTCACGCCATACAGGACGCGGCGGACGAGTTCGGATTGGGTGAGGTGGAGTTCTTTGCAGGCGTATGCGATCCGCAGTTTTTCCTCTGCGGTCACTCGGACTTTGATGATGTGTGTCTTTCGTTTTCGCGGCGTGTCATTGCGGTTCTTCTTTGCGTGTACGTTCGGACTTTTCATTTCAGCCATATTCGACCTCCTGTGAAAATGATAAATGCCCGCTCCGGGATGGAGAGGGCTATGTAATGCGACACGCCGCTTTTGCGCTGAAACCAGCGCAATGCTTAAGCAGGGTTTGGGGAAGGCACTCCCCAACAAGGATGACTGAGTGGACAGCAATTTTTCAAGCATTGAAAATTTGTGGCCACAGGTCGATACTTGCTTTCGCCCTTTCCGTGCAACACTGAAAATTTCAGAAGTCGAACCGCAATGCACGTTGAAAATTTTGCAGAACAAAACGTGTGAAAAGGCAAAGCCCCTGCTCATGGTCACCGTTCACACCGAACGCAGTTCCTGCCCCTGTTTTGCAGCGGCGTTGTCCGGCTCGCCCACAGAAAGTGTGAGGTCATGGCGCAGTATCTCGTTCAGACGGCTTATGTAAGATTCAAGGTACAGTATGAAGAAAGCCGGGCGCAGTGCGGACACTACAACCTGCTTCTTTCAAGCACAAGAATAACACTTTACGGTTGTACGGTAAACAACTAAAAACAAATTTTGGAAGATTGAACAACTACATAAGATTTTATTTGTGAAAAAGAAAAATACCGCCCATGCAGCGCAGCGATGGATTTTGTCGGGTGAATCGGCGGCAAAATGAATCGGGTGTGTTGCGGGGCGGTAAATTCTTCGTGGACTTTTCCTCACGGAAGTGGTGGGTCTCACGGTGATAACCAACCACTTTCTGTGGCTGTGTTCAAAATGAACACGACCACATCTTGTGGATGGTTTCAAACCAATCCACAAAATCAGTGAGATTTGTGACAGAGAATATCATGTTTCGCAAGGTGCGTCAAGATGATTTTGAAAAATTTATGACGGTAAAACATAAGAAGTCTTACTATTTGGCTCAAATTGAAGTCTACTTGACTTTTTTATTGAAGAAATGTCCGTTTTATGCTGCTGCATCTGTAACAGCCTGACGATAAGCACTTGCAGCGTTGTTATTTTATTCAACTGGCTGGGGGATAGTCCTCTGCATCGGGCGAAGTATTCCTCAGTACGGTTTCCACCGCGCACAGAGCAATCTTGGCAAGATTCAGCGTGGTATGGGGATTCATGGCGGTATGCCTCCGTCTATTTTTCTGTGTATAGAATACCACATAAACAAAAAGAGAACGGACGGTCGTTTCTGTTTACGAATTGAGCGCCTGCCACAACGCATCTGAAGCATCAAACACTGCCACGCTGTACCCGGCAAAGCGGCTCTGGATATCAACAGTCTGGCTGCCATCGGCGGCAGTGTTGTAGCTGCCCAGTTCCAGCCCGGAAAGGGCGGGCTGGCTGCGCCACGGGATAAGCTTTGTCTGCCATTCCGCGCCCAGCTTTTCGCTCAGTGCCCCATAGGCCTGTTCGAAGCCCTCCGGGTCATCCAAGATCCAGATTTTGCTCTCGCCGTTGGCAAGGTCGGTGTTCATCTGGGTGGCACCGGCCATCTGACCGTTCATGTCGGTCAGGGCGGCATCGGCGCTCCATGTGTAGTTGTTCACCTGCACCACCACAGCCCCGTCGCCGTTGGCGTCCTCCGCATAGTCTGCCAGCGCAGTCTGCAGGCGCTGCACGGCCTCGTCCGGCAGGGCCTCCGCCGTGACTACCGCCACGGTGTAGTCCGGGTCTACGGTAGTCAGCAGGCCGTGCGCCACATACGCTACGCCCAC
>OMCR01000145.1_pt1 | contig 14021 bp, 10 predicted proteins | sample 1645091 | NCBI WGS metagenome assembly OMCR01 (sample SAMEA103958141, study PRJEB25191) | human gut metagenome | biome: human-associated habitat [ENVO:00009003]; feature: intestine environment [ENVO:2100002]; material: feces | place: Germany | collected 2013/2015 | reverse complement strand
TTTTATTGCTTATTATCCGCACCCAAAAAGTTGCATTTATAAGTTGAACTCAAGACGGAAAATCCAATATATAATGAGTTTATATCCAAAAACTTTGCTAATATAAGAAAAACTTTTTACTTTGCATAGAAATAGAAATACACAACAAAGGAATTATGAAAGGTATAGTTTTAGCAGGAGGTTCAGGTACCCGCCTTTACCCCATCACAAAAGGAGTTTCAAAGCAGCTGCTCCCTATTTTTGATAAGCCTATGATATATTATCCCATTTCGGTACTGATGCTTGCCGGAATCCGGGAAATACTTATTATATCTACTCCACATGATCTTCCGGGATTCCGTCGTCTATTAGGGGATGGAAGCGATTTCGGTGTTCATTTTGAATATGCAGAACAGCCCTCACCCGATGGTCTGGCGCAAGCATTCATTATTGGTGAAAAATTTATCGGTAACGATGCTGCCTGCCTGGTATTGGGTGACAATATCTTTCATGGAAATGGATTCACCGCAATGCTGAAAGAAGCTGTACGAACAGCTGAAGAAGAAGCTAAAGCAACAGTATTTGGTTATTGGGTAAGTGATCCGGAACGTTACGGTGTTGCTGAATTTGATGAGGCTGGAAATTGCCTTTCCATTGAAGAAAAGCCAGAACATCCGAAATCTAATTATGCCGTAACAGGACTTTATTTCTATCCGAACAAAGTAGTGAATGTGGCAAAAAATATAAAACCATCGGCACGTGGTGAGCTGGAAATTACAACAGTAAACCAACGCTTCCTTGCCGACGGAGAACTGAAAGTACAAACGTTAGGCCGCGGGTTTGCATGGCTTGACACAGGTACTCACGATTCACTAGCCGAAGCATCCACCTACATTGAAGTAATAGAGAAACGTCAAGGACTAAAAGTAGCATGTCTGGAAGGCATAGCTTTGCGTCATGGCTGGATCACCGCTGAGAAGATGCGTCAGCTGGCACAACCAATGCTAAAGAACCAATATGGTCAGTACCTGCTGAAAGTAATAGACGAATTGGGACTAAACGATTAAAAAACGATTATACGAAAGATGAACGTTATCAAAACAGCAATCGACGGGGTAGTCATCATTGAGCCCCGTCTGTTTAAGGACGACAGAGGATATTTTTTTGAATCTTTTTCCGAAAGAGATTTCAATGCGCAGGTACATACCGTACGCTTTGTACAAGACAATGAGAGTAAATCGAGTTATGGTGTTTTACGCGGATTACACTTCCAAAAACCACCTTTTGCACAAAGCAAACTAGTCCGCGTTGTAAAAGGAGCTGTACTTGATGTTGCAGTTGACATCCGAAAAGGTTCTCCAACATTCGGACAACATGTAGCAGTAGAACTGACAGAAGAAAACCACCGTCAATTTTTTATACCACGTGGTTTTGCACATGGATTCAGCGTGCTGACTGATGAAGTTATTTTCCAGTATAAATGCGATAATTTCTATGCACCTCAAAGTGAAGGAGCTATTGCCTGGGATGATCCTGCTCTTGGCATAGACTGGAAAATTCCTGCCGAGAAAGTAATTCTTTCAGAAAAAGACAAACACCATCCGCTATTAAAAGATGCAGATTGGCTGTTCTCTTACGGCGAAGAACTATACTAAAAACAACCTTAAAAAAAGTGGCATGCTTTCTAATACTATAGAGGAGGCATGCCACTTTAAAATTATCTTCCTTTTTTAATCGTCATCACGATCCATATCAATCAGATTAAATTTCAAGTCAAACTTCAAATCCCAAAAATTCGATAATCTTACTTCATATTCATAGCGGTCTTTTTCTATTTGCAAGATTTTTGCTTCCGGGTAATTTGTTTTTACATATTTTACAATCTGTGCCGGAACTGCAGTTTCGGGCACCAAACCATGTTTACACTTCATCTCTTTCCAGTTACCCTGCTTGTCAAATTCCAATTTATCACCGTTAACGAACATGACATCATAAGTAACATCAAATATATCTTTATCCATTTTTGAGAAAGCCACATTACGGTCTGCAAAATGTTTTTTTACAAAACTCTGAGCCGCTTGAGGAAGTTGTTCAAAAGTGACAGGCTTATCATTGTCAGCCACTACAACCTGCATTGTAAACAAACACACCAAGAAAAATACTAACTTTTTCATAATCATAAGTTTTTAAAGAGTTATTATTTGTTTTCGTTTAATTTTCTATTGCAAAACTACCTACCGATTCTGAAAAGAATTGGGAATTTCCAAAATTTACTGTTATTTTTTCTTCAACGCCTGATTTTATCGATACACATTTACTGAGATATCTAAACATTTGGATATCTCACTTATTTTGACGAACTTGCGAAACATAACACTTAACACAAATTTTATTAACTATGAGAACCAGCATTTATGCTCTTCTGCTTGCAGCCTTATTTACAAGTTGTACAGCTACGGAGAATCAGAAAAAACAAGACAAAACCGAACCTATTTCAACAACAGTTCGCCTGTTGGAAGGCGATATGCCAGATCCATCAGTAGTACGCGTAGGTAACACTTATTACATGGTACATTCGTCATTCATCTACACTCCGGGACTAGTGGTATACAGTTCAAAAAATCTTGCAGACTGGACTCCCTGCTCGGCAGCATTACCCGAATATACAGGTGACATTTGGGCTCCTGATATTTGTGTGTACGACAACCGTTTTTATATCTATTTCCCGACCCGCAATGAAAAAGGAGAAAAAACGAATATGGTTACATGGGCAGACAGCCCTGAAGGTCCATGGAGTAAACCTGTAGATCTGAAAGTAGGAGGAATAGATCCTGAGCATGTAGTGGATGAAAAAGGTAACCGATATCTATTACTCAGCGCAGGCGATTTACATCCATTAAGCGCCGACGGACTATCCATTACAGGTAAGCCTGAAATCATCTATAAAGGTTGGGAGATACCTGAAGAATGGGATATAGAAAGCTTCTCATTAGAAGGCCTGAATGTGAAAAAAATCAATAATTGGTATTATCTACTAGCGGCTGAAGGTGGAACTGCCGGACCTCCTACAGGACACATGGTAGTACAGGCACGTTCAAAAAGCGTACACGGTCCTTGGGAAAATGCGCCAGAGAATCCATTATTACGAACTCAGTCACCACAAGAAATCTGGTGGAGTCAAGGACACGGATCAGTAGTTGATACTCCAGAAGGTAAATTGATGCTTTTTTTCCATGGATATGAGAAAGGATATCTTACGTTAGGAAGACAAACGTTAACACGTGAAGTTGTTATAGGTGATGACGGATGGCTACATCTCACAGACAAACCCGCTCCATTACCGGAGCCTCAACGTCCGTCATTGCGTACAGCGAAAGATTTTATCTGGCAAGCAGCCGGAGAAAACTTCTCCGCACGCTTCCATGTCACTCCAGAACTCATCACACTGAAAGCAAAAGGTAAAAGTCCCAAAGATGCCTCTCCCCTTCTTGCACGTGCAGGTGATCATCGGTATGAAATCGAAGCATGCCTTGAACTGAATAATGCAGAAGCTTCAGCCGGATTAGTCATCTACTACAATAAAGACATGCATTTTGGGTTAGGATTCCGTCCCGGTGAACTTCTTCGTTATCGCCGTGGAGCCATACATACCAGCCAGCCCAAAACGGGAATAACCGTAAATGATGGAAAATGCCGCTTATGGGTACGCTTACGCAATTATGACAACATTATTTCCGGATGGTACAGCACCGACGGTAAGACATGGCACAAATATCCATGGGGATTTGACATGCAAGGCTACCATCACAATACATTGGGAGAATTCCTCTCTCTCCGTCCTGGCATATATGCAGGAGGTGAAGGTGAAGTGCATGTAACAGATTTTACCTATCGTACTTTATAACTTAATAAAAATAAAGGGAATACACTGGGTACGCAAACAAATAAATCGTAGAGCCATTTGCCGAAAAATCCAATTTCAAGAAGACGTGAATAATATGGAAATAATATAAACCGCACTTGGCAATACAGCTTTTTTGACATATCTTTGTGTTGAGAAATAAAAAACCAACCTATTCAGTAAAGTTTTATTTATGAGAAAAGTTGCTTTAATAACCGGTATTACCGGACAAGACGGTTCATACCTTGCCGAATTCCTTATAGAAAAAGGATATGAAGTGCACGGTATTTTACGCCGTTCTTCATCGTTCAATACGGGACGTATCGAACACCTTTACTTGGATGAATGGGTGCGCGACATGAAACAGTCACGTTTGGTGAACCTACATTGGGGAGATATGACAGACTCCAGTTCGCTTATCCGAATTATTGGTGATATTCATCCTACAGAAATCTACAATCTAGCAGCACAGAGCCATGTAAAAGTATCATTCGACGTACCAGAGTACACAGCCGAAGCCGATGCCATAGGCACATTGCGTTTATTGGAAGCTGTACGTATTTGCGGTTTGGAAAAAACCTGTCGCATCTATCAGGCTTCTACCTCAGAACTCTTTGGCAAAGTGCAGGAAGTTCCACAAAAGGAAACCACACCGTTCTATCCCCGTTCGCCTTATGGTGTAGCAAAGCAATATGGTTTCTGGATAACAAAGAACTATCGTGAAAGTTATAATATGTTTGCTGTAAACGGTATCTTGTTCAATCATGAATCAGAACGACGTGGAGAAACTTTTGTTACGCGAAAGATCACATTGGCTGCAGCACGCATTAAACAAGGATTTCAGGATAAGTTATATTTAGGTAATCTAGATGCACAACGCGACTGGGGTTATGCTAAGGATTATGTAGAATGCATGTGGCTTATTTTACAGCACAATACCCCTGAAGATTTTGTCATTGCTACAGGAGAAATGCATACCGTACGTGAATTCTGTACACTAGCTTTCCACTATTTAGGTATTGAACTTGAATGGCAAGGCAGTGGAGTAGACGAAAAAGGTATTGACCGTGAAACCGGACGAGTATTAGTTGAAGTAGATCCCAAATACTTCCGCCCATGTGAAGTAGAACAACTTTTAGGAGATCCAACGAAAGCCAAGACTCTTTTGGGATGGAATCCTACCAAAACGCCTTTTGCAGAATTAGTCCGTATCATGGTAGAGCATGATATGAAATTCGTAAAAAAATTGCATTATAAATCAATATAGCAGTGTCATTTCCTGCAAAAGACACTACTTTATTTTTACCGATAAATTCATTAAAAATGAATTTGGGGCGCGGACTTAGTGATTAAGTTCGCGTTCCTACTTTAAAAAAGAGAATCACAATGCTAGACAAATCTTCAAAAATATACGTGGCAGGACACCGAGGTCTGGTTGGATCTGCCATCTGGAATAATTTGATGCAACGCGGTTTTACCAATCTGGTAGGACGTACCCATAAAGAGCTTGATTTGTTGGATCCGATAGCAGTACGAGAGTTCTTTGACAAAGAACAGCCTGATGCCGTAGTATTAGCTGCTGCACATGTAGGAGGAATTATGGCCAACCTGCAATACCGCGCTGATTTCATTTACCGCAATTTACAGATTCAGCAGAATGTAATAGGTGAAAGTTTCCGTCACGGGGTAAAGAAATTATTGTTTTTAGGCAGTTCATGCATCTACCCTCGTGAAGCGATGCAGCCAATGAAAGAAGAAGCTCTTCTTACTTCTCCGTTAGAATATACTAATGAGCCATACGCCATCGCCAAAATAGCCGGACTGAAAATGTGTGAAAGTTTCAATTTGCAGTATGGTACGAACTACATTGCTGTTATGCCAACCAACCTGTATGGTCCTAATGATAATTTTCATCTGGAAAACAGTCATGTATTGCCAGCAATGATCCGTAAAATCCATCTTGCTAAATGCTTGAATACGAATAACTGGGAAGCTGTACGAAAAGATATCAACCTGCGTCCGGTAGAAGGTGTAGACGGCAACTGCACAGACCAGGAAATTCTTGATAAACTGGCTAAATTCGGCATTACCCCTCAAGCCGTTACTTTATGGGGAACAGGCAAGCCATTACGCGAATTTTTATGGAGTGAGGAAATGGCAGACGCCAGCGTACATGTATTATTAAATGTCGATTTCAAAGATACCTATGCAGAAGGGGCAAAAGAAGTACGCAACTGCCACATCAACGTAGGTACAGGAAAAGAGCTGTCAATCCGTGAAGTTGCAGAAAAAATCATGAAAGAAATAGACTTTAAGGGCAAGCTGCAATGGGATTCATCAAAACCTGATGGCACAATGCGTAAGCTTACCGACGTTTCTAAACTTCATGCCTTAGGCTGGCATCACAAAGTAGAAATTGACGAAGGAATACATCGCCTTTACGAATGGTATCTGAAAGGTATTTGCATCAATCATCAAACGACATAATCCAATATGAAGAAACTTTTATCGCTTCCACCTAATCTGGTGGAATGTTTTCACGATATAGAGCATGCCAACCATCAAGAATGGTTCTGTACATCCGATCCGGTAGGTTCAAAGTTAGGTTCAGGTGGTGGAACTGCATGGTTATTACAAGCATGCAAAAACAGCGAAAGTGACACTACTCCACTCACAGAATGGCTTGCTCACGAAAAACGTATCCTGCTACACGCCGGCGGCCAAAGTCGGAGATTACCCTCATATGCTCCTTCCGGTAAAATACTTACCCCAATCCCAGTTTTCCGCTGGGGACGTGGTCAAAAGCTTACACAAAACTTATTGTCACTTCAGCTTCCCCTGTATGAGCAAATCATGCAGAAAGCCCCGGAGAAATTGCATACACTTATTGCCAGCGGAGATGTATATATCCGTGCAGAACAAGCCTTACAAGAAATCCCCAATGCAGACGTTGTATGTTACGGACTGTGGGTAGATCCTGAACTGGCAAAGAATCACGGTGTATTTGTTTCATCACGCAATACTCCCGAAAAACTGGACTTCATGCTTCAAAAGCCGAGTGTAAATGAATTAGGAGCATTGATGCAAAACTATTTGTTTCTGATGGATATTGGCATCTGGCTGCTGAGTGACCGGGCTGTAGAGTTAATGGTAAAACGTTCACTCAAAGAGGATGGATCAATCGGCTTCTACGATATGTATTCTGACTTCGGACCAGCTCTAGGCAGCCATCCTCGTATCAACGATCCCGAAATAAACAAACTTACAGTAGCAATCCTGCCATTGCCGGGTGGTGAATTTCATCACTATGGAACAAGTCGGGAAATGATTTCGTCTACACTGGCAATACAAAATTGCGTAATCGACCAGAGAGCAATTATGCACAAGAAAGTAAAGCCTCATCCGGCTATCTTCGTGCAAAATGCACTGACCGACTATACACTGACATCCGAAAACTCAGAGGTATGGATAGAAAACAGTTGCATAAGCAAAAACTGGACACTCCATAAGCGCAATATCATAACAGGAGTACCTGTCAATCAATGGCACATCAATATTCCTGAGGGAATCTGTATCGACGTCATACCGATGGGAGAAAGTAATTATGTGGCCCGTCCCTATGGATTTAATGACGCTTTCAAAGGCAGTCTGAAAGATGATTCAACCTTATATCAAGGAATACCGGTTCAGAAATGGTTATCAGACCGTGGCCTGACAGCTGATGAAATAGCATGTAACCACGATCTTCAAGCTGCACGCATATTCCCGATATGTACATCTGTCGACGAACTTGGAATCGTCATGCGTTGGATGACAGACGAGCCGGAGTTGAACGAGGGAAAAGATATCTGGATACACGCACAAAAAGTTTCAGCCGATGAGATTTCAGCTTATGCCAATCTGCGCCGTCTGACAGAGCAGCGTGAAGCTTTCCGCAAAAACAGCTGGACTGCCCTGGCTAAAAATTATGAACGCAGTGTATTCTATCAGCTCAATTTGCAAGAAGCAGCCGAAGAATATGCACATCATCAATTAGAATTACCCGCTCCCCTTCCCTCCTCTGCACCGTTAATGACCCGTATCAGCGATGCAATGTTCCGTGCACGAACATTACAACTGCGTGATTCAGACGGCCATTTGGCAGAAGAAATAGCACGGGAAGAAGAAAAAGCTTTCAGCCTGATGCGTGAAGGGCTTACTTCAACAGTCGACCATAAACAGCACCCTCGTCTTTCGGTGTATCCGGACCAGATTGTATGGGGACGCAGTCCGGTACGTATAGACTTAGCTGGAGGTTGGACAGATACCCCTCCATACAGTTTGATGGAAGGAGGAAACGTGGTAAACATTGCAATAGAGCTAAACGGTCAACCCCCGTTACAAGTCTATGTCAAACCCTGTAATGAGTATAAAATCATCCTTCGTTCCATCGACTTGGGTGCAATGGAAGTTATCACCACTTTCGATGAACTACATACATTCAATAAAGTAGGTTCTCCCTTCTCTATTCCTAAGGCAGCGTTAGTACTGGCAGGTTTCCATCCCGACTTCTCGGCAGAAAGATGTACTTCACTGGAAGAAAAATTACGTTCATTCGGAGCTGGTATAGAAGTAACACTATTGTCTGCTATTCCAGCCGGCTCAGGATTAGGAACAAGCTCTATCCTAGCCTCTACTGTATTAGGAGCAATAAACGATTTTTGTGGCTTAAACTGGGACAAACACGAAATCGGAAGCCGTACACTGATATTAGAACAGTTGCTTACAACCGGAGGCGGATGGCAAGATCAATACGGAGGCGTGCTTCAAGGTGTGAAACTCTTGCAGACACAACCCGGATGGAACCAGGAGCCAATGGTACGCTGGTTGCCAGAACACCTGTTTACATACGATGAATATCAAAAATGTCATCTATTATACTATACAGGTATCACACGTACCGCAAAAGGTATTTTGGCAGAAATCGTACGTGGCATGTTCCTCAATTCTACAGAGCACTTGAATTTACTGGGACAAATGAAACAACATGCCATCGATCTATACGATGCAATCCAGCGAAACAGTTTCGAGGAAATGGGAAGATTGATACGCAAAACATGGCAACAGAATCAGGCACTCGATTCAGGAACCAATCCTAAAAGTGTAGCAGCCATTACCCAACAAATAGATGATCTTTGTTTGGGTTATAAACTTCCAGGAGCCGGAGGAGGTGGCTATTTATACATGGTTGCCAAAGACCCTGAAGCCGCCTTGCGTATTCGTAAAATACTTACCCAGAACCCGCCAAACGACCGTGCCCGTTTTGTAGAAATGAGCCTTTCCAATAAAGGTCTGGAGGTAAGCCGTAGTTAATAACTTTCAAACAAAAACATAATTACCTCGTCCCGTTTGTACTTATCACTACACTATTCTTCTTATGGGGATTTGCACATAGCATTCTGGATGTGCTGAACAAACATTTTCAAGATGCATTAAGTATTTCAAAAACTCATTCAGCACTTATACAAGCGGTAGTTTATGGGGGTTACTTTCTGATGGCCATGCCAGCAGGAGAAATAATCCGTCGCCATGGCTATCGGGCAGGAGTTGTCACTGGGTTATTGCTTTATGGCATCGGTGCACTCATGTTTATCCCCGGAGAACAGATCATGTCTTTCGAATTTTTCTTACTCTCACTGTTTATTATCGGATGTGGATTAACCTGCCTAGAAACAGCAGCCAACCCATATGTAACGGTGTTAGGCGATAAAGACTCCGCCGAAAGACGAATAAATCTGGCACAATCATTCAATGGACTGGGCTGGATCTGCGGCCCACTGGTAGGAGGCTTGTTCCTCTTTGCCGCAGATGGAGGAAGCGGAAGTGTTGCTATCCCCTATGCCATCATCGGCATATTAGTTCTGCTCGTAGCAATTGTTTTTTCACGCATTCATCTGCCTGAAATTACACTTGCCGAAGAGCCAGTCGAAACTGCAACCAATAAGCAAAGTTCTTTATGGCAACATCGTAATTTTACCTTCGGACTGATAGCTCTGTTTTTTTATGTTGCAGCTCAAACAGGTATTAACAGTTTCTTCATCAATTATGTGACAGAGCACATCAGTATATCCGCACGTGAGGCAGCCCTCTGGTTGTCATTTGTCGGCATGGGACTTTTTATGGCCGGCAGAATGGGAGGAAGCTGGCTGATGGGATTCATCCGTGCCGAACGTTTATTGACGTATATGACGGCAGGAGCTATTCTAGCCATGATCTTAGTGATGTTAGGTATGGGAGTCATATCGGTAGGAGCATTTTTTCTTTGCTTCCTATGCGAATCTATTATGTTTCCCACCATTTTCGCACTTGCCATACGAGGTGTAGGTGAACATACTAAACGCGCATCTTCCTATCTTATTATGAGTATTGTAGGAGGAGCCATAGCTCCCATAATTATGGGATACATCGCAGATACAATAAGCACAGCTACAGGCTTTATCGTTCCGTTGCTTTGTTTTATTGTCATCTTGGCCTATGCAATCCATTTGCAAAAGAATAACCGCTAAATAAAAAAGCCTGATGCAAAGTTAAACACCATGCATCAGGCTGACAAATAACTAGAAAGGTTATATTCAAAGCGTATAAATCAATTTACATAAACTGTATCAAAATACTTTTCAAATAACGTCCGGGCTTCTTCCAGTTGCTCGGGCGTATTTTGTTTCACACCTTTCAGTTTATACTCCAGCTTCATTGCTTCATATTTATGTACTCCTAAGGTATGATACGGAAGAATTTCCACCCGTTGTATCATGCGATAATCTTTAAAATGCTCTCCTAACGCCTCAATATCTTCCTGAAAGAAGCTATAGCCCTGCACCAGTACATAACGCAGCCAAAATGGTTTTCCATTTTCTTCCAGCCATGCCGCCGTACGAAGTGTTTGCTCATTGCTACGTGAGGTAAGAGTCTTATGACGTTCATTATTGAATTCTTTCACATCAAGCAAAACTAAGTCTGCCAGTGAAAAGAGTTCTTTTACATCTTCATTCCAGATACCCCCGTTAGTATCAACGCAGATATGAATACCTTCCTCCTTTAACATCCGAAACAATGGAATCAGCGCTTTAGCCTGAAAAGTCGGTTCACCTCCACTAAATGTAATTCCCCCTTTCTTTCCGAAAAAAGGTTTCTGACTGACAGCCATCTTCAAAATATCTTCAGGAGCAGTTTCCTTACTCTCTCCCTTTGCATCAATGGTATCAGGGTTGGCACAATACAAACAACGGAAATTACAGCCCTGCAAAAAGACAACAAGGCGAATCCCCGGACCATCGTACGTACCAAGCGATTCATATGAATGTACTCTAATCATCTGTTCAATATTAATTAAAGAAAAAACATTTGCCGCCCAGCTCAGCGAGGAGAACGACAAATGTTTTACATATCAAGTAATGATTACAAAAATCACATACGTTCGTGGAAGCTACGAGAGATAACCTCCAACTGATGCTCGCGGCTCAATTTAATGAAGTTGACAGCATATCCGGAAACACGAATCGTAAGTTGCGGATATTTTTCCGGATGCTCCATAGCATCTTCCAGCATCTCACGGTTCAGCACATTTACGTTCAGGTGATGAGCACCCTTGATAAAATAGCCATCCATCATTGTAACAAGATTCTCTACACGATTCTCCATATCTACACCAAGCGATTTCGGAACAATAGAGAACGTATTACTGATACCGTCCTGTGAGTCACGATAACGCAATTTAGCAACCGAGCTCAAAGAAGCGACAGCACCATTCTTATCGCGTCCGTGCATCGGGTTAGCACCTGGAGCAAAAGCAACACCTTTTGCACGTCCATCAGGAGTTGCACCAGTCTTCTTACCATACATCACATTCGAAGTAATAGTAAGAATAGACAATGTTGGTTTTGCATTCTTATATACCGGAAGCTTCTTCAATTCCTCATCAAAATAATAAATCAAGTCGACAGCCAAATGGTCTACACGGTCATCATCATTACCGAAGCATGGGAATTCGCCATCGATATCAAAGCTTTCAGTCAGGCCGATTTCATTACGTTTAGCGGTAACTTTAGCATATTTGATAGCCGAAAGTGAATCGACAGCAATAGACATACCCGCTACACCATACGCCAGATTGATAACCGGATTTGTATCAACAAATGCCATCTGAGCTTTTTCATAATAATATTTATCATGCATGTAGTGAATGATGTTCATCGCTTCGTTATACACACGAGCCATTTCTTTCAAGACCTTCTTATAGTTAGCCAGCACCTCTTCGAAGTTCAGTACATCTCCCGTCAGCACAGGAATATCCTTCACCATCAGTGTTCCTGTATTTTCACAGCGTCCACCATTAATAGCCAGCAACAAAGCTTTAGCCAGATTACAACGTGCACCGAAGAACTGAATATGACGACCTATATCCTGATAAGACACACAGCATGCGATACCATAGTCATCCGAATTACGTACCTCACGCATCAAATCATCATTTTCATACTGGATAGATGATGTATCAATCGACACACGAGCACAGAAATCCTTGAATCCTTCCGGCAACTGCGGACTCCACAGAACAGTCAAGTTAGGTTCTGGAGAAGGACCCAGGTTATAAAGAGTCTGAAGGAAACGGAATGAAGTCTTTGTGACTTTCGTACGGCCATCATTAAAACGTCCACCAATAGATTCCGTTACCCAAGTCGGGTCACCGGCAAAGATATCCGTATAAGCCTGCATACGAAGATGACGCACCATACGCAACTTAATGACAAACTGGTCAATCAACTCCTGAGCATGCAACTCATCAAGATTTCCGTGAGCCATATCATACTCAATATAAATATCAAGGAATGACGAAACATTACCAAGTGACATTGCAGCACCATCCTGTTCTTTCACAGCAGCCAGGTAAGCCATATATACCCACTGAACAGCTTCCTGTGCAGTAGTAGCCGGACGACTCAAATCGAGTCCGTACTGCTGTCCCATCACTTTTATTTCCTTCAAAGCCTTAATTTGCTCTGCCACTTCTTCACGCAATCTGATTCGCTCATCAGTCATAGGGCCTGTAAGATGACGTAAATCGTCCTGTTTTGCCTCAATCAGACGATCGATACCATACAATGCCAAACGACGGTAATCACCGATTATACGTCCACGCGCATAATTATCAGGTAATCCAGTCAAAAATCCCAAAGAGCGGAACGAACGAATCTCTTCAGTATATGCATCAAATACACCATCGTTATGCGTTTTGCGATAATGGGTAAAAATATCTTTTACCTTAGGGTCAACCTCTACTCCGTTTTCGCGGCACGCTTTTTCTACCACCTTAATACCTCCAAAAGGTTTGATGGCACGGCGTAACACTTCATCAGTTTGCAATCCTACAATCACTTCGTTATCCTTGTCAATATATCCAGCTGCAAAAGATGTGATAGTAGAAACTGTAGAAGGATCGAGCGAGCGTACTCCGTTGTTTGCACGTTCTTCAGCCAAAGCTTCCAGACACTTGTTCCATACAGCTTTTGTACGTTCGGTAGGACCAGCCAAAAATGAGGCGTCGCCTTCGTAAGGGGTAATGTTAGTCTTTACGAAATCGGTAACGTTGATTTCATGGTTCCAACGACCTTCTTTAAAATTCATTGCCATAATTGATAATTTAATCTAGTTTTTACTCTATTTGAAAACCGAATGCAAAGATAGTCAATAAAGCCTAATTATACAATACCTAAAATTAGTGATATTATCAATTTGCAACAGTTACAAAAATGAATATAAAAATCCCAACCTTTGAAAAATTAAAATACATCCAACAAATACAGACAAGCAGTCCGACTCAAAGAAAAAAAATAAAAATCTTAATCAGTTTAGAATCAGAAAACTATCGAAACAATACCATAGAAGGCATAAAAAAAGTATCGCAAAAGTTTGCACAAATCAAAAAATCCATCTATCTTCGCACCGCGTTTGAGAGAAAACGTAAGCAGAAACAATAAATTTGGAAGTTTGGGTGAGTGGCTGAAACCAGCAGTTTGCTAAACTGCCGTACGGGTAACCGTACCGGGGGTTCGAATCCCCCAGCTTCCGCTTTTAGTTTCTACAGATATGGCGCTTTCGTCTA
>OMCR01000123.1_pt1 | contig 16272 bp, 18 predicted proteins | sample 1645091 | NCBI WGS metagenome assembly OMCR01 (sample SAMEA103958141, study PRJEB25191) | human gut metagenome | biome: human-associated habitat [ENVO:00009003]; feature: intestine environment [ENVO:2100002]; material: feces | place: Germany | collected 2013/2015 | reverse complement strand
AGATGAGTTGAAGCGGCTGAAGAATATTAGAATTGTTGCGGTTGTATTTCTCGCAATAACAGCTAGCGCATATTATTTTCTAAGTCAAAATGACTTAGTTATGGCCGTTTTTTCTGTGGCAATTATTATCTTTGCGATAACTACAAACGGAAAGCTAGGAGAAAACAAGCTGATAAAAAAACTCAGTTCTATTAGCTTTGAAGTTTACTTGAGCCACATGATGATTTACCGAGTTTTGGAGAAGTTGAAGATAAATCACATGTTTGGATTAAATGCCATTTCATATGGTGTAACGGCATTTTTAACACTTGCTGGAGCGATTGCCTTTTCTTACATCGCAAAAGTGGTACTAGAGAAATTTATTATATGTATGAAAGAGAGAGTTAATCATGTCTGAAGAAAAGAAGTTAAATGGTACGGTCATCGTCACTTATCGCTGCAACGCTCGTTGCTCTATGTGCAACCGTTATAAAGCGCCTTCCAAGCCGGAAGAAGAAATCAGCATTGAAACCATCAAGAAGCTGCCGAAGATGTATTTCACAAATATCACCGGCGGCGAGCCGTTCATCCGCACCGACCTGAAGGATATCGTGCGCGAATTGTACAAGAAGTCTGACCGTATCGTTATTTCTACCAACGGTTTCTTCACAGACCGTATCGTTGACCTGTGCAAAGAGTTCCCGCAGATTGGTATTCGTATCTCTATCGAAGGTCTGGAGCAGACCAACAACGAGATCCGCGGCTTGCAGAACGGCTACCAGCGTGGCTATGGCACGCTGAAGAAGCTACGTGAGATGGGCATGAAGGACGTTGGTTTCGGTATGACTGTTCAGGACAAAAACGCTCCTGACTTGGTTCCTCTGTATAAGATTTCTGACGAGATGGGCATGGAGTTTGCAACCGCATCTCTGCACAACAGTTTCTACTTTGTTGAGGCAAAGAACATCATCCACGACCGTCCGATGGTCGCAAAGAACTTTGAAAATCTGGTCAACGAACTGCTCCGTAGCAACAGCCCGAAAAAGTGGTTCCGTGCATATTTTAACCATGGTCTGATCAACTACATCTACGGACAGAAGCGTTTGCTGCCTTGCGACATGAGCTTCGATACCTTCTTCATCGACCCGTATGGTGATGTCATGCCTTGCAACGGCACCAAGGATAAAGAGGTCATGGGTAACTTGAACAATCAGACCTGGGATGAGCTGTGGAACAGCCCTGAAGCAGAGAAGGTTCGTGCAAAGGTTCGCTGCTGCGACCGTGACTGCTGGATGATCGGTTCTGTCAGCCCGGCTATGCACAAGTATATCTGGAAGCCTGCTACTTGGGTTCTGGTACATAAGTTCAAGGCTCTGTTCACTAAGCATCCGTACAGCATGTATGAGCTGAAGATTTGCCGTGACTACCGTGATGGTAAAGTCACCAAAGAGGATCTGGATAAGTGCAGCACCTGCGATATGAACTGCGTGATCAACAACGGTCTGAGTGAGGCATCCAAGGAACAGCTGAAGCATAAGACCGGCGAGGAAATTGTGGATGCCGATATCGCACAGCAGATGGAAAATAAATAAGGAAAACAATAACTATGATGATAACAGTTTTAACCCCTACCTTTAATCGGGGGGGGGATTACAAAGCCTCTGGGATTCACTGCAAAAGCAAACTGTAAAAGAGTTTGAGTGGCTTGTAGTTGATGACGGAAGTACTGATGGTACGAAAGATCTAATAACTAAGTTACAAGAAAAAAGTGATTTTCCAATACGGTATATCTATAAGAGTAATGGTGGAAAACACACTGCTTTAAATGTAGGAATACAGACCATTTGCAACGAACTTACCTTTATAGTTGATTCAGATGACTGTGTGACAGATGATGCAGTTGAGTCGATACTGAAGATTCACAAGAAATACAGGTCACAAAACAATATCTGTGGATATGCATTTCTCAGAGCGTTCCCTGATGGTAAAGTCAATGGCAAAAAGTTTGATGTCAATGAAAAAATAGGTTCCTATATCGATGTGCGCGTAAACGGTGATGATACTGGCGCAGATAAGGCAGAGGTGTTCAAAACACATTGCTTGAAGGAATTCCCTTTTCCCGAATATCCGAATGAGAAATTCCTTGGGGAAGATCTTGTTTGGGTTAGAATGGCTAGAAAATATGAGATGGTACATATTAATAAAGCCATTTACGTCGGAAATTATCTTGAAGATGGATTAACCAATAATCGGCGTAAGCATAATATTGCTTCGCCAGTTGGGTGTATGCATCGAGCAGAGGAATTCATGGAGTCCGACTTAAAGACAAGATATAGAATCAAGGGTGGACTACAGTATATTGTATATGGGAGATTTGCGGGAGTTAAGATTTGCGACTTGATTCGAAAATCAAGACATAAAGTTCTTGCAACAGCGTGCATCCCGGGTGGATTGTTTTTGCATTCACGATGGAGTAAAGCACAGTAATTCGATTGATTAAGTAACTAAATGTCTTCTGTCAGTAGATGATAGGAGATATTTAATGAAAGTACTTGTTATTAATCCGATTATGTACACATCGGAAACAAAAAATATAAAAAGGGCTGCATCAATAAAAGACACAATGATGTATGATTTTTGCTTGGCGTTCCATGGAATGGGTCATTCTGTAACGCTAGTTGGAGGAGAGCCGTTCAAACCGACAAAAAGCGAAACATATCCATTTGAGGTACTGTGGTGGAAGTGTAAGTGCCAAAAAGTCTGCATGCCGCATTGCTTGCCGTTTATGCCAGAGACGTATCAGTATGTAAAACAACATCGTACAGAATACGATTTGATTATTACAAGCGAAGTATTCTCACTGAATTCGTTGATGGCATATCGAGCTGCACCGGACAAGACGATTATCTGGCACGAACTTGCAAAGCATAATGCCATTATGAAGAAAATTCCCTCAAAGATCTGGTATGGAGTTATAGCAAGACTCTTTATGCGAAACGCAAAGGTTGTTGCACGCTCAGTAGAGGCAAGAAACTTTGTGAAGAAATACTGCATGAATACGGATGTAAATGTAATCGATCACGGCGTCAATCTCGATAAGTTTAAAGCATCTACTGAGAAAGATAACAGTTTTGTGGTTTGTTCGCAACTGATTGAGCGAAAGAAAATCGATGGAATCCTTGAAAAGTTTGCCAGGTATCTGGATCGGTACAATTCTACATGCCGGTTATACATTATAGGCGAAGGGGAGTTGAAAGAAAAACTTCAGAGGATGGCACAGACTTTGGGAATTGCTCCGAATGTAATTTTCACAGGAAAGATGACACACGATGAACTACTCCCGATTTTGTCTAAGTCAAAGGCGTTGCTCGTTAATACGGTGAAAGACAACAATATGATTTCCATCGTAGAAGCGATTGCGGTTGGAACGCCTATTGTCACAACAGACGTTCCGCTAAATTCCACCTATATCAAAGATTATCAACTTGGCATTGCGAAGAAACAGTGGGATGAATCCGATTTGAATGATGTGGTTTCTAACAGTGAAATGTATATTGAAAACTGCATGAAATACAGATACAAACTTTCTACAAAACAAAGGGTAGAACAGTTCTTGGAAGTTAAAAAATGATGTGATTAGGGAGGATAAAATGTATTCAATAGCGTATGTTGTACCCTATTTTGGAAAGTTTCCAAAGGGGTTTCAATTCTGGCTGTTAAGCTGTAAGTGTAACCCATCGATTGACTGGCTGATTTTTACAGATGACAAAACGCCTTATGATTACCCGGAAAATGTGAAGGTTACATATTGGACGTTCGATCAGATGAAGAAAAAGGCTCAGGCAATTTATGATTTCCCGATTTTCCTGGAGCGCCCGTATAAGCTCTGCGATTTCAAGCCGGCGTATGGTGAGATTTTTGCAGACGAGCTGAAAGACTACGATTTCTGGGGACATTGCGATATAGATCTGGTTTGGGGTAATATCCGCAAATTTTATACGGATGAAGTTCTCGGTAAATATGAAAAAGTTGGTTTTAATGGACACTCCAATCTCTATAAGAATACACCTGAGGTGTGTGCTCGCTATAGAACACATATTGAAGGAAAGATGTACTATCGGGATGTCTATTCAGTCGATAAGGGCTTTGCATTCGATGAGCCGGGTATGGATGACATCTACGAGGCACTTCAAATTCCAGTCTATAAAAAAATCGATTTCGCCAACTTGCTGAAATATGATTATGGCTTCTTCCTTGACTGGGGTAAGGAAGAGGATGCGTACAAAAATGAACATCAGGTCTTTACATGGCACAATGGAACTCTTCTTCGCCATTATTTGGATCATGGCAAAATAAGGGATGAAGAGTATATGTACTTGCATTACTGGTGCCGCCCAACAACTTTTGCCATTAAAGAGTACGATGAACAAAAAGACTATCTGATTTATGCAGATACTACAACGGATAAGCCATTTGAGCTGACTCCTGAATTGATTCTGAAAAGAAGCCGCCGCAGTAAAGTGAAATACTATGCGAAGGTACTGTGGTTTAATAGGAAGAAAATCACTTGGGAAAGAATTGTATTCAATGTAAAGGGAATGTTGAACTATAAGAAGTAGGGAGGTAGCGATAGGTGGGACTTTATAAAATATATGATAAATTTCGCCGTTATTGGCGGCAGATCCACATGCTGACGATCCGTGATGGATGGAAGAAGATGGCCTACATAAAAAAGCACGGAATGTTTGGTGCAGTGGGTGAAAATTGCTATTTCCAGTCGAATATACTGCCCGCAGAACCGTTTCTGGTCTATCTTCATGACAATGTGGCAATTTCGGCAGGCGTAAGAATTGTAACTCATAGTGCGCTGAATACGGTGTTTAATCATGAAGAAAAAACAGATCAGTATCTTTGCCGCTTCGGAAAAGTTGAAATTGGAAACAATGTGTATGTAGGTGCAGATGCAATTATCAATTATGGAGTTACAATTGGGGATAATTGTATCGTGGCTGCAGGAGCAATCGTTACGAAGGATGTTCCTTCGGGCAGTATTGTTGGAGGCGTTCCGGCACGGGTAATTGGAACTTATGAAAGTGCAAAAGAAAAAGCAAGGGCATTTTCAGCACCTTTCTTAGAAAAAGGACTGCGGGAACCCTGTACAGTCGAGGAAATGCTTCATGTCCAGTAATGAAACAACCTTAAAATGCAAACCCAAAAGGTATCTCTGGGTTGATAATTTGAAAATGTTTGCCTGTTTGCTTGTTGTTATAGGGCATCTCTATATGTCGATGATGGCAGGCGGCTGGATCAGTGAGAACAATATCTTATATTGCTGGCCGATCCAAACGGTATATACATTTCATGTGCCTCTTTTTTTTGTTTGTAGTGGTTTTCTATATCAGGCTACTGCTCCGAACGAATGGAATGTAAAAAAACACATAGGGAATATTAAGAAAAAAGCCCTCGCATTGGGTGTTCCGTATGTAACGTTTTCAACTATTACACTTTTACTAAAGAATGTATTTGCCACGGATGTAAACAACGCCGCACCACCTTTTTTGAAAACGCTTCTTATAGAACCAATCGCACCATACTGGTATTTATATACGCTGTTCTTACTGTTTTGCCTGATTCCTCCGGTGATAGGAAAAGAAAAAAGAAAACCGCTTGTCAGCATGGTTGTCATAGCGTGTTTCATGAAGATCATCTATGTGGGGTGGCTTGCAGATAAGGCTATCCCGGATTTGGTTGCAAAAGTGATGGCAAGTGCTGTTTGGTTTTGCATAGGAATGCTGATTACAGCGACTCCATTCAAAAAAAGTAAACTGGCTGATGGGACAGCGGCTGGGATGGTGATATTGGCATGCATCCTTTCTTACTTTGTCTATAGTACACCGACCGATAATGCAAAAGCTCAATTTATCTTCGCCAGTATTTTTGTGCTTGTGATTACATACTTTTTTCAAAGCAAAGAGCAGTATAAAACAGATGGATTAGTTAGTCATAGCGCAAAGTATTTTATGCCCGTATATGTATTACATACAATTGTGGCAGCGGGCGTTCGAACCGTGTTGTTGAAAATCGGTATCTCTTCAGGAGTTCTCCACTTTATGATAGGCTTTAGTGTAAGTGTTTTTGTGCCGGTAATAATTTATATGATTGCCGAAAAGCAGTGGTGGCTATTATTTTGGTTTGAACCGATAAAGGCAATGAAATTAAGAAACCAGAAAAAAACCAAGGGTGGAAGATAATGAAGATAAAACAATTGATAAAAAAGAGTATAAGTCAAAAAACACTGTTTACAGATGTTTTTGGCTATTCGCTGACAAAGACTGGATTTGCAGATAAATACCTGGCGGGTCAGCTAACAATGTATAAATCTTATTCGTGGCTTAAAAAACACTTTGAAAATGATTTGAAACAGATCAAGACTGAGCTTCCCAAAGAACAGAATTGTGACGTGGCGGAGAAACAAGTTTGGATCTGTTGGCTGCAGGGAATGGAGAACGCACCTCAAATTGTTCAGGATTGCTATGCATCTGTCTGTTACTGGATGAAAGACTGGAAGATAACGGTTATTACTGCAGACAATATGGACGAATATGTGCAATTCCCGGATTATATTGTTAGAAAATGGAAAGAAGGAGTGATTAGCAATACACATTTATCTGATCTTTTAAGACTTGAGTTGCTTATCCGTTATGGTGGATTGTGGATTGATAGTACGACATATATGACAGGCACTATTCCAGCCTATATTGATGATTCCAATTTCTTTGTATATAGAAATGGTTGGATGGACATGGAAATGATCAATATGGGTAGCTGGCTAATTTTCAGTAAGTACACAAATAATATAATTCTTCTTGAAACACAAAGCCTACTCTATGCGTATTGGAAAAAATACAATTATATTAAGAACTACTTTTTGATGCATATATTTTTCCGTATGGTAACAGATGCGAATCCAGAACTATGGGAACAAGTTCCGGCAATAAATCACATTGATTCTCATTTGCTGATGCAGGAATTGCCAAAGCATTATGATGAAAATCGTTGTCAACAAATTATGAGGCTGACACCGATTCACAAGCTGACATATAAGGTGGAAACATCTAAGGGGGCAACTGCCGAGAAGTTGGGAGTGTTGTTTCAAAATAGGAGAGAACAGTATGATTCAATATAGTGACCGTGGCAAAGTAAAGATAAAAGACTTGATTTGGTATATTATCGTTGCGTTTCCATTGACTTCAACGATAAAAGTATATGTTGGACCTTTAAACTTGATTCTGACAATTTTACTGTTTGGTCTTTTTTTCTACAATTATTATAGAACACAGATGTTCAAAAGCGAGTTGTTGCTTTGTTTTTATGCAGTGCTCGGCGTTTTGATGAATGTTGCAACCAATGGCTTCCATTTTTTCAGTACGAACATGGTTTTTTACTTTCCATTTTTGATTTTATACTTTCTTTTTTTTATATATCATCAAGACGATTCTATAGCGTTTATGAAAAATCATAAGCAGTATGTAGACAGCGTTATAGGGCTGTGGGTAATGGCAGTGCTGATTTCATTGCCGTTGTCAAGCAGTTATGTGTATGAGGGAGAAACAAGAGGATTTGTTTCCTTTGCGGGAACAACATTCCTGCTCTGTCCAATTGCGATTTTTGTATTTGCGCTTCTTACGGTTCAATATAATCTTTGGCATAGGAAGAGATATGTAATTGCTATGTTTGTACCTTCGCTTTGTATCATGCTTGGTACGACAAGAACATATCTGGGTGTTTTGGCGTGCGCGTGGATGCTGTTTCTCTATACGCAAATCAAAAACAAAAAGATGTACTTTGTAGTAATTGCGATAGCAGCAGTGGTTCTGGTTGGAATTGTGCTACTGTCTCCGATAAAGGAAAAATTTATATCTGCATCAAGCAGAACAGAAATCGGTATTGATCCGCTGGCTGCATTCACTAGCGGAAGATCTACTTTCTGGACATACGATATTTTAACTATGATCAAAAACAAACCGATTCGGATTCTATTTGGAAATGGAGTCAACTACTTGTTCAAGATTAACTATGCTCATTTTGGAAATCCATTGTGGGCACATAACGATTTTATTCAAATTTTCAGCGACTATGGTTTGTTTGGCCTATTGGTGTACTTGGGAATGTTTATAACATTGTTCAAGAAGACATTCAACGGAATTAAAATATCGAAGATGGCGATGATGATGTTGGTTGCAATATGGGCATTTAACGCCTTCTTTAATATGTTTTATACCTATTTTTGCGCAACACTTTCTTATCCGTTCTATTGTATGATTATTAAAATCGACGCAATTAAACGGGGGGGGGAATCCTAAGCAGATGGATTAAGAAAAAACTTGCTGGACTGAAGCGCGAAACAGCTTGTGCTATGCACACTCAATTTTGCAACTATATGAGATTTGCAGGATGTGAGGTGGCGGTATGAGTTGGAATGTGAAAGTTGGACAAAGAGTATATCATTCACATACTGTGATTTGCATCTTGGTTCTTGCATTCCAGATTTATTTCGAAATGCGAGGTGGCAGAACCTATTTCGATGAAGGACTAGCACTTGTTTGCATGTTCTATGTTATGATACTTCTTTTAAAGAGAAGATTGGACTCAGCAGACCAAATATCGGTGTTCCTTTTGATTGTGGTAATTGCTATTGGCTTACTTTCGAACGCAATGAGTGGATTAGCATATTCATGGTTCTCGGTTTTTGTGGATGTCATTTCAGAAACAAAGTTTTTGTGGACGATTTTTGCATTTAAATACTATATTACATCAGACGTATATAGCGATATGTCCAGAGCGCTGCGTCCACTCGCAAAATTGTTCTGCTACCTTGCAGGCTTATTTGCGGTTATATCTCAGTTTGTGAATCTCGGAATGACTGAAAACGAAAGATACGGAATAAAATCCTATAATTTTGTTTTTCCAATGAGCTTTCAATTTCTTGCAGTTGCATTGGTTGCAATTGCTGTGCTGTCAATTTCAAAGGACAAATACAACAATCGTTTGCCGTATGCAGCCGTGTGCGTTGGACTGATCCTAGCGACAAAAAGTTCTCCGTTGCTGTTTTCGGTAATGTTTATATTCCTTTTGATTTATTTTCAAAAGAGAGCACAGCTTAAAACAAGAACAGTGGTGTTTATGGCTGTGATTGTTTTGCTTTTGGGAACCTTCCAGATTCAAACTTATCTGATGAATGTAAATGCACCTAGATATTTGTTCTTCTACTACGGAGGAAAAACAGCAAATACATATTTCCCATTGGGTTCCGGGTTTGCCACATTCGGTTCGGATCAGGCAGCTAGAAATTATTCGAGATTGTATTATCAATATGGCTTTAACAGCTTATTCGGAATGAATACCAAGGATGGATCTTTCTTGAGTGACACGTTCTGGCCGATGGCAATTGGACAGTTCGGATGGATTGGTTCGATTTTGTATATATTGATTTATGTACGGATCTTCTTCTCGTTCAAGTGGATGAATTTGAATTCGGAGCAGAAAGCACTTTTATACGCTGGTTACATGCAGTATATAATTCATGCTGTTGGCTCTGCAATTCTTTCTGCTCCTGCAGGTATGATTGGTGCAATAGCATTGGCAGCTGTTATGAAACCTGCTAATGAAGTAGAAGCAATAGACTAGAATAAAAATATCGTACAGGAAGATTATGGAAAAATACAAATACCTCTTAAAAAATGTTGGCATAATGACATTGGCCAGCTTTGGGACCAAAATATTATCATTTTTAATGGTTCCGCTGTATACAAATATTTTATCAACAGAAGCATATGGAACGTATGATATCTATCAGACCACACTCTTTTTGATTGTTCCAGTTTTGTCATTGAATATTGCAGATGGAATTATGCGCTTCTCACTGGATGAAACCTATGATAAGCGTGAAGTCTTTATGGTTGGTGTCAGACGGTACATTGTCGCATGTGTTCTGTGCATCTTGCTGGTGGGTGTTAATCAGTGTTTTTCTATAATAAAAACCTTGACGTTGTACCCACAGTTCTTTGTTTTATATTTCGTTACAAGCCTGATGTCGGATGTTCTCAATAATTATGCGCGCGGAATCGAAAAGGTATCAGATGTTGCCATTGGCGGCATTATCGGTTCTGTTTCAATGCTTACATTAAATGTTCTTTTTTTGTTGGTATTTAAGTGGGGGCTTGTTGGATATTTTGTTGCCAATTGCTTGTCATTTGCAAGCACAGACTTGTATTTACTAATTAAGCTGAAAATTTGGAAAGTCATTAGTTGGAAACCGGAAAATCGGTCCTTGAAAAAAGAAATGGTTGCCTACAGTGTACCAATGGGACTTGGCAATATCGGATGGTGGATTAATAATGTCTCTGATCGCTATATCGTAACGTGGATTTGTGGCCTTGCTGCCAATGGTGTGTATTCAGTGGCATATAAAATCCCATCGCTTCTTTCGATGTTTCAGCAGATATTTAATCAGGCATGGACAATATCAGCTGTAAAGGAATACGATCAGGACAGCAGTGAGTTTTATAGCACAATCTATAAGGCGTACAACATGTGTATGGTGATTACATGTGCAGGGTTGATTCTATTTGATAAGGTTATCGCTAAGATCCTTTTTGGAGCAGACTTTTATGAAGCATGGAAGTATGCTCCTTTCCTGATGATTTCAGTAGTGTTTGGTGCATTGGTTCAGCTTTTGGGAGGGATTTTCTCAGCGGCAAAAGAATCGAAGGCATTTGGAAACACAATTTTGATTGGTGCAGCAGCCAATACGATTATGAATGTGGCTTTTGTATATGCTTGCGGACCTTTAGGGGCTGCCATTGCAACATCATTGTCGTATATGCTGATTTGGGTGTTGCGGCTATATAAAGTTACCCGTCAAATGAAGCTGGATGTCAGCCTGATTAGAGATGCTTTGAGTTATGTGTTGCTGTATCTACAAGCTACACTCCTAGTGTTTTATAGCTATAACTGGAGTGGGTACCTGATTCAAATCGGTTTTGTAGTTGCTGTCTTTGTGTTATATTTTAAAGAATTAACAGGAGTTGCGAGGAAAGTGCTGTCACGTGTGAAGAGCAGATAATAAAAATGGCGTTTGGTAGAGAGAAATGTATGAAGAAAAAACGGAATTCAAGCATTGAAATGCTTAGAATCCTGGCGATGCTAGGAATTGTAATCATGCATACGAATGGGGCGGTAATGGAGCATGGTTCAGGAACTGGATTTGCTTGGACACAGATTGAAAATGGCATCTTTAATGCCGGAGTTTCGATTTTTGTTTTAATATCAGGATACTTCGGAATACGACGAAGCACTAAAAAGTTGATTGAGTTGGAATCGACAGTGATTTTTTATGCGGTTTTAAGCGCATTAGTGGGATGCTACTTTGGCAAAGCGTCTATATTAAGCATAATCAAAGCTTTTATTCCTGTTTCAACGAATTGCTATTGGTTTATTTCTTGCTACATATTATTGATGATCTTCTCCACATATATCAATAGGGCGATTGATTCGATGAGTGAATTGCAACATAGACAACTACTGTTGCTTATGTCGGCTGTGTTTCTTGTTGCACCTACTGTAATTTATTACAGTGTTCTGGGGGGGCAAGAATGTCATAAATATGCTTCTTTTGTATTTTCTGGGGTCATATATTAGAAAATACAGTTTGGACGAACGGTTTGATAAGAAATCTCTTTTAAAGATCCTAATAGCAACGACGACATTAAATGTTCTTTTGAATTCTTTGATCAGCATTGCTACAGGAGGAAAGCCACATATTCCTTTTGCAAGGGACTGTAGTGTTTTTATTGTAATAGAAGCAACGGTTCTGATGATGTTCTTTATGAAGGTTGAGTTCCATTCGGATTTCATTAATAGAGTTGCAAAACATGTGTTTGCAGTGTATCTTTTTGAAGGTGCATTACGGCAAATTATGCAAAATATTGTTTTTGACTATAGCATGTATGAAGGAGAATGGTACTGGCCCTTAGTAAATATTGTTGTTGCATTAATCGCAATGGTTGGTTGTATGTCAATCGACGTACTAGCACAATGGATGTTGAAACCTTTTAGAAAAGCTGCGTTGAAAATGCTAGGTAATATAATTAATATTAGTCAAAAGATCTTCATTTATTACTAGCGTGTGGCACTCGCAAAAAGTATTTCAAGTGACAACGAGTCAGATTGAATGCTTAGACTAAAGAGAATAAACGAAATTTTGAAACCTCGAAAGGAGAGTAAACAAAATGAACACAACATTACTTATCATGGCAGCCGGTATCGGTAGCCGTTTCGGAACGGGAATTAAACAGCTGGAGCCGGTGGATGCTTCTAACCATATCATCATGGATTACTCGATTCATGATGCAATCGAGGCTGGCTTCAATCATGTGGTGTTTATCATCCGCAAGGATATCGAGAAGGAGTTCAAAGAGGTCATCGGTGATCGCATTGCCTCCATTTGCAAGTCCCACAATGTAACTGTGGACTACGCATTTCAGGATATCAACGATATTCCGGGAGAACTTCCGGCAGGCCGGACAAAGCCGTGGGGGACTGGCCAGGCCGTCCTTGCGGCGAAAAATGTGATTGATACTCCGTTCATTGTCATCAATGCAGATGATTACTATGGCAAAGAAGGCTTCAAGGCCGTCCACGAGTATCTGGTAAATGGCGGTGAGTCTTGCATGGCTGGCTTTGTGCTGAAGAACACACTGTCCGATAACGGTGGTGTGACTCGTGGCATCTGCAAAATGGATGAGAATGGAAACTTGACTGAGGTTGTGGAAACCAAGAACATCGTCAAGACTGCAGATGGAGCAGAGGCAGACGGTGTGGTTGTTGATGTAAATTCTCTGGTATCCATGAATATGTGGGGATTGACACTTGATTTTCTGGATGTGTTAGAAGATGGTTTCAAGGAATTTTTCGAGAAAGAAGTACCGAGCAATCCTCAGAAAGCCGAGTATCTGATCCCAATCTTCATCGGTGAGCTGCTGGAGCAGGGCAAGATGTCTGTGAAGGTTCTGAAGACCAATGACACCTGGTATGGTATGACCTACCATGAGGATGTCGCAGCAGTAAAGGACAGCTTTAAGAAAATGTTAGAAAAAGGCGTGTACAAGGCTGATTTATTTACAGACTTGTGATATACTAGAGCTACGGGAGACCGTAGCTCTTTGTAGTATAAATAGTGTGCTAAAGTCAAAGAGTTTAATGCAAGATTATTTTTGGTAGTAGTTGAATCAATACGCACATAAAATGAAGGTGAAAATAGTCTTGAAAGGAGTTTAAACAGATGAAAGAGTATAAGAGAGTAAGATATCAAAAAAGTCCGTTAATCGAAGTTGTTTTTCAACTTCGTTTTCCGACGATTTTAAGTATAAATGCAAAACAACCTATGGAGTTTCAGGATAAGATAAGAGAAAAATATCCATTCTATCAAGAAGGCGATGAACAACAGAATGAAATGATTATTGGACCAGATGGAAATCCTGTTCAGATCAAAACGAGTAGCGCAAAAAACTATGCTTTTATTTCTTCAGATGAAAGCTATAAAATTAATCTCACTGCATCATTTATTTCTATATCCACATTAAAATATACTCAGTGGGAGGAGTTTAGAAAACATATTGAATTTGTTGTCCCAATTTTTGAAACCGTTTATAAGCCAGCCTTTTATACAAGAGTAGGGCTTAGATATATAGATGTGATAAACCGTGAAAACTTAGGTTTAGAAAAAGTTGGCTGGAATGAATTGATTGAACCACATGTATTGGGAATAATGACACCAGATATTGAAACAGGTATAAAATCATATAGGGCTGATGCGGAATATCAAAATCCAGAAAACAATGCGGCAACAAAAGTTCATTTTGAGTTGGTACATGTCAACAACCAAAAAGAGTTGTCACTGTTAATTGATTGCGATTACTATTCACAGTCAACAACACAAAAAGAAGGTGTAAATACCGTGGCAGATATGTTGCATGCGAACTCTAGTAATTTTATAAATAATGCGATAACTGAACGTCTAAGTAGTGCAATGGAACCGGTGAAAATATAATGAATAAGAATATTATAATTCAACAAAGTTATTCAGTTGATTCAAAAGAAAAAAAAAGCGATTTTGTTGTACCTCAAAAGTATGTGGGAGAATCGCCCTATGGACATGTGAAGAGAGAGATTTCTGGAATTAATATCACAGAAAGCCTGAATGGAGATGTGGACGTCTTTACGGAATTGCCCGAAACTGTATATAAAGAAAAAGATGTGGCATTATTTCTAGGCGCTTTGAGAGGAGTTATTGCAGAAGAAAATCCACAAAATGTCACGTTATCAAAACTAATTGTGACTGAAAAGACAGACACAGGTTGCACATTGGATTGGATATATAATTATTTTAGATTATATTTTTCTTTTGATAAAAATGATGGTGACTACTTTGGATTTATGTCACATGATACAGAAAAAGAATTATATAAAAATGAATTTAAAGCTATGAAACCGCAGGACTTTAAAAATGTAGCTAAGGCTATGTTGGATTATGTTCTGATGATGATTCAAGGATGATGTAGAAATGAATGAATACCCAGAGGAATTTTATCGAGGCATATCATCGCCAAATGATATAACTGAGAGCGGCTATGTGACGGCAGGTGCATTTCAGTTTGATCAATATGATTCACAGCGCGGCGATGAATATTGCGAGTTATCGGTGAATTGGAATGATAATGAAGAATCTTTACAGGTGTTACTTGATCAGCATAAACCACAGAGAGAGGATAAACAGTTCAAAGGTGGATATTGCACAATTAATCGAACGCTTTTGAACAATATGTTTAAAGGCTACATGGATAGTGAAGAATTCTCTTATGAAAGGCGACCTGTTAAAGCTTCCGAAGAAAATGATTACCAAGAAAATTTATATCATGGTAATTTGCTTATGAAGAATACACTTGATAAACAAGTGAAAAAGAATATTCAGCATACTTTAGCATTCATGGCTGGCTTGGCGATAAGACGATAAGCAAATGACTATTCTATACTTAAACAACTATAAAAGAAAAGAGGTTATCACCTTGTCCAGAACGAAAGGCAGCAAAAACCGTCCCAAAACCAATATCACCAAAGACTACGCATCCCAGATCGCGGAGAAACAGGAGACTGTTGCATCTCTGAATACTGAGATCGCATCCATCCAGAAAGCGATTGAAGAGCAGAAGAACACACTGAAAGAGAAGAAGACTGCTCTGAAGAAGGCCGAAAAAGAAGTGGCAACGCTGGAAGCGAAGAAGGCAAAGGCAGATGCGAAGGCCGCTGAGGAGGCTAAGAAGACCGAGGCAGAGGCTGTGCTGAAGAAGTTGCTGGCAAGTGGCATGAGCGCGGACGAGATTCTGGAAAAGCTGAAATAAGCAAGAAAACCAATAACAAAAATAAATGCCGTGTGGACAAACTGAACCCCAAAAGTTCACACGGTGTTTTTTGAAGGTTGCCGTATAGTTTATAACGAAAATAAAAGAAGAACAGAAATAAAAGAAATGGAGCGTGAAAAAATGAACTTATCTAAAATACACCACATCGCAATCATCGTATCTGACTACGAAGCTGCAAAGGATTTCTATGTGAACAAGCTGGGATTCTCTGTTATCAGAGAGAACTACCGTCCAGAGCGTAAGGACTGGAAGCTAGACATTCGTGTCAATGAGCACACAGAGCTGGAGATTTTTGCAGAAGAAAACCCGCCGAAGCGTGTGAACCGTCCCGAAGCCTGTGGCCTGCGTCACCTTGCATTCTGTGTGGAGAGCATGGAGCAGACGGTAAAAGAGCTGGCGGAGGTAGGAATTGAATGTGAGCCAATTCGTGTGGATGATTACACCGGCAAGAAGATGACATTCTTCCACGACCCGGATGGACTGCCGCTGGAACTGCACGAATAATTATGGGAGAGAAAAGAGCATATAAAGCCAGAAAGCCTGGCGGCGGCCGGAAAAAGTTAAAGCCGGAATACGATGCAGGGAAGAATCTGAAAGATCAGATGGATGCGGCTGTGGCGCTCTATGAGGAGGACTGCTCCCTCCAATCCATCGCCGATGTGCTAAACCTAAACCCAATCAAAGTGAGAAAGCTGCTCATCACAGCCGGAGTCTATGAGTCGGACATAGCGAAGATGGTGCAGCGTACCTTTAACAATTATAGAAAGACGCAGGGTTACAAGGATGCAGTTCTCTCCACCGCATCAGCCCTCAA
>OMCR01000107.1_pt1 | contig 18014 bp, 14 predicted proteins | sample 1645091 | NCBI WGS metagenome assembly OMCR01 (sample SAMEA103958141, study PRJEB25191) | human gut metagenome | biome: human-associated habitat [ENVO:00009003]; feature: intestine environment [ENVO:2100002]; material: feces | place: Germany | collected 2013/2015 | reverse complement strand
TGTTGCTCAGGAACTTATAAATAAAGTTAAATCAAAGTGTTGCGGAATTAAGGATATCAAAAAAAAAGTGTAATTTTGCAGCCGATTTAACGAACTAGTGCATAAATAGAAGAACGATAATGGTTGAAAAGAAGAAAGATGCGAATAAAGCTAAGGTAGCTCGAGAGATTTCGAAAATATGGGGCGGACTCGAGAGCGACCAGATTGCAACATTGAAAGAACATGTTGAAATCACCAAATACAAGAAAGGAGAGATGATTTACCAGTGCGATGAAACTCCCACTGATGCAATGTGTCTTCTCACAGGCAAAGTGAAGATATTCAAGGATGGCATCAACGGAAAGAGCCAGATTATCCGCGTAATCAAACCGAACGAATTCTTCGGATTCCGTGCTTATTTTGCAAACGAAATCTACAAGACTGCAGCCCAGGCTCTGGATACTTGCACCGTAGTACATTTTCCACTACCCGTACTGATGAAGCTGCTGCAGAAAAGCTACAAGATCGGATACTACTTTATCAAGTACCTGAGCGTGGAAATTGGAAAATCAGACGACCGCACAGTCAACCTCACCCAAAAGCACATCCGTGCCCGCCTCGCCGAAGCACTCCTGTTTCTGCATGATTCATACGGACTGGCTAAAGACGGAGTCACACTGGACTGCAGCCTGAGTCGTGAAGACCTCGCTAACATTTCCAATATGACAACGAGCAACTGCATCCGCACGCTCTCGGCCTTTGTATCAGAAGGTCTGATAGAAACGAATGTCAGAAAGATCAAAATCCTCAACGAAGAGGAAATCAAGAAAATTGCAAAAGGATAAAAGCCACTGCATAAACGCCAATGAGGGCGAGTTCTACGATTAGAACTCACCCTCATTGGCGTTTATGCAGGAATCAGGAAGTTGATGACTTCCTGAATTACTGTTATTTTATAAGGACCCACTGGCGTATTCATCAACCTGCCATCGATACCTATCAAGGCATGAGAAGCCTCCTCTACCTCCACCTCGCGGGTACGGTAAGGATGCACACTCTTATGATTCAGGAACTTTCCCTTCACAAAAAGATAAATACCCTCGAAAAGCTGGGTCATCTGTGGATGATACACCACCGATACATCCAGCAATCCATTATACGGCACGGCATTTGGCGTCTGACCATAACCAGCCGCATTGCCTACACACATCGTCATCACTCTGCGTCTGATGACATCAGAGTTGATCTTGATATGCATCTTGTAGTCGAGACGCTGGAAGATCATCAGAATAAACGAGAAGATGAACGACAGCGTTCTGGAACCGAAGACATGATGGGTCTGGCGACGCAGATTCATAATCGCAGCAATGAGTCCGATGTTCACACAGTTGAGGAAATAGCGCAAGCACTTCTCCCCTTTCTTGTTGGTGTATCGGATACATCCCAGGTCTATCTTTCTCACCCTGCGTTTCTTAAGCCAGGCCACCGTCTGCTCTACGTTACTGTCATCGAATCCCCAGAAGCGGGCAAAATCATTCATCAAGCCATTAGGAATCACTCCCAACGCCACTTCATTGCGCTCGGAAGCGTCCATCTGCATCAGGCAATTGACGGCATCATTGAGCGCAGAATCTCCGCCAACAATCACTATCGTCTTATAGCCATTATTGACAAACATCTTCACCAGTCGCTCAACGCTCTTCTGGTTTTCGCTCTGCACGAAGTCGTAATCCACGCCCTGCTGCCTGAGCACCTTTTCTATCTTTTCCCAGCGCTTGGCACTGCGCCAACCGCCACGGGGACAATACAGGAGTCCCCACTTATTTTCATTCACTGCCATGATTCTTACTTAGAACTTTTAACTATCTCCAGCACCTGCTCCACTTTCTGTTCCATCGGCTGCAGGGCATCTATCCAATTGATGGTAAACCCTCTTCGCTCCATACCGCGGAACCAGGTCATCTGGCGCTTGGCAAACTGATGGATGGCTATCTCCAGACCTCTGAACATTTCATCATAGGTGGTTTTACCAATCACATATTCGGTGATAAACTTATATTCCAAACCATAATAGATGAGGTTTTCTGCTGGAATTCCCCTGTCGAGCAAACCTTTGATTTCATCTACCATTCCTTCCTGGAGTCTCTGCTTCAGCCTTCGGGTAATCTTTTCTCTACGGGCATCACGATCGATACTGACACCTATAATAAGCGAATCTACCGAAGGCAATTCCCGTTCCGGCATAGGATGCTCCAGATTATAGGTTTCTATTTCGATAGCTCGGATAGCCCTCTGTGCAGTATCTACATCTGTGCGATTGTGCATATTGGAACCCGTTTTAGCCTTCAACTCTTTCAGCATCACCGTTAGCTCATCCAGGCTCTTATCAGCCAGCCGGTCTCTCAACTCCTGATTCTGTGGTACAGGCGAAAGATGATATCCCTTGAGCACAGACTCAATATACAGTCCTGTTCCGCCGCACAAGATAGGCAGTACGCCCCGTTTCCGGATATCGAGATAGGCATCATAGAAATCTTGCTGATATTCAAAGAGGTTATACTTGGTTCCCGGTTCGCAGATATCTATCAAGTGATAAGGTATCAACTTGCCGTCCACGGTATAATCTTCCAGGTCTTTTCCCGTACCGATGTCCATGCCACGATACACCTGGCGACTATCGGCGCTGATAATCTCCGCCCCCTGGGTAGTTCCACCCCACGACGCAGCATCCAAGCTGTTGACCTTGGAAGCAAGCGCTGCGGCAAGGCTCGTCTTTCCGCTCGCAGTAGGACCTAATATGGTAATCATCGTCTGTTTCATGCCGCAAAGATAAAGGAAATAATTGATAATACAAAATAAAACGAAAAGAAATTCTCACATCAAGACAATCTGAGCAATCATTTGTGAGTTTTTGAACAAAAAAGGAAGTATATAGACAGAAATGAGAAGTATGTATATAGAAAAAGCCGCCCAGCATCAGAAATGCTGGGCGGCTATATTACTTAATCGTTAAGAGGCAACGAATTAACCGTTGTGCTTCTTCATGATCTTGATCAACTCAACAACCTTGTGTGAGTAACCAATCTCGTTGTCATACCAAGAAACAACCTTAACGAAGTTGTCTGTCAAGTAAACACCTGCGTTAGCATCGAAGATAGATGTCAAAGCGCAACCCAAGAAGTCAGAAGAAACAACAGCATCCTCTGTGTAACCGAGTACACCCTTCAACTCACCCTCAGAAGCAGCCTTCATTGCAGCGCAGATAGCCTCCTTAGAAGCAGCCTTCTTCAAGTTAACTGTCAAGTCAACAACAGATACGTCCAAAGTAGGAACACGCATAGAGATACCTGTCAACTTACCGTTCAACTCAGGGATAACCTTACCTACAGCCTTAGCAGCACCTGTAGAAGAAGGGATGATGTTGCCAGCAGCTGCACGGCCACCACGCCAGTCCTTCATAGATGGACCGTCAACAGTCTTCTGTGTAGCAGTTGTAGAGTGAACAGTTGTCATCAAACCTGTCTCGATACCGAAGTTATCGTTCAATACCTTAGCGATAGGAGCCAAGCAGTTTGTTGTACAAGAAGCGTTAGAAACGATCTTCTGACCATTGTACTTGTCAGTGTTAACACCGCAAACGAACATATCAGCCTGGTTACCGTTAGCGTCAGCCTTAGAAGGAGCAGAAAGTACTACATACTTAGCACCAGCCTTCAAGTGCTTCTCAGCCTTGTCGTAAGCGAGGAAGAGACCTGTAGACTCAACTACGTACTCTGCACCAACCTCATCCCACTTCAGGTTCTCAGGATCACGCTCAGCAGTAACACGGATGTGGTTACCGTTTACGATCAACTCGTTCTTCTCAACGTCAGCCTCGATAGTACCGTCGAACTGACCGTGCATTGTATCATACTTCAACATGTAAGCCATGTAATCAACTGGGCACAAGTCATTGATAGCTACTACCTGTACTTCCTTTGCGTTCTCAGCCTCAACTGTAGAACGGAATACGAAACGACCGATACGGCCAAATCCGTTAATACCAATCTTAATCATTGTTCTAATATTTAAATTAAAAGTTTAAAAATTATATCTTTTAAGCTATCAAGCGAATCCGAAGGAGCTGATAACACCTTTTTTCATCCCTATCAAGCATTTTTTCTTCTTTTCGAGCGCAAAGTTACAAAAAATTTTCTAACTTTGCACACGAATAGAGTATTAAATAAGTTAAAAAAGGGCGATAGAACTAGAATATTACCTATTTTTAGCACTTTAAGATGCCATACTGACAACTCCATATAGCAAAATGCAATTATTAAAAGGAAGTAGAATATGACACCAGAAGATAAAGTGAAAGTTGCGTCTGAAACTTACACCTTATTATATTAAGGGGAAAAAGCTTCATCGTACACTGAAAAGCAAAAAAGGTATCATTCCAAGGGAAGTATTAATCATTATAAACATTAAAGACTATGGGTAAATTTTTGAATGAATTCAAGCAATTCGCCATGCGTGGTAATGTACTCGACATGGCAGTCGGTGTAATCATCGGTGGTGCTTTCGGCAAGATTGTAAGTTCTGTAGTAGACGACATCATCATGCCTCCTATCGGATGGCTCATTGGTGGCGTCAACTTCTCCGACCTCAAAGTCACTCTTCCATCAGTAGAGGTGATCGGTGGCGAGAAGCTTCAGGCGGCAACCATCAACTATGGCAATTTTCTCCAGACCACTCTCGACTTTCTCATCGTTGCCTTCTGTGTATTCCTGCTCATCAAGGTAGTGAACAAGGTTACCGCCAAGAAGGAAGAGAAGCCTGCTGAAGCTCCTAAGGCTCCAGAGCCTACCCAGGAAGAGAAGCTCCTGGCAGAGATCCGTGATTTGCTGAAAGAGCAGAAGGGATAACCACTGTTTTTTTCATGGCAGAATAAAAAAAGAAGACAGGAATGAGAGGATATGAATACCACTATCAAGGCTTGAGAAGTATTCCATCCCAACCATTCCTGCCCCTCCTTAAAGAAAAATACTTTATATAAATAAGGTATAAAAGAAAAAGAGCCACAATAACTCCCCTACTTTTGAAAAAAACACACATTTTTTCACGTTTATTAGAAAATACTTTCATTTTTCCTTGCTGATTACATATTTTTTTTGTAGCTTTGCCCCCGAAATAAGATCTAAGTAGATACACTAAATCTTAATTAAACATCAACTCTTAACATAAACAATATGAGTAAGAACATGAAACCTAAAGACCAAATGAAGACAGCGTTGCTGATTTGTGCGCTGACTTCCATGTCTCCTGCGTTTGCAAATGGTACTATGGTAAAAGCTGACAACTTGAACCGCCCTACCACCAGCATCCAACAGCAGAAGAAAGTAGCAACAGGACGTGTTGTCGACAATCAAGGCGAACCTCTTATCGGTGTTACCGTGATGGAAGTTGGCACGTCCAATGGAACAGTAACCGACCTAGACGGAAAATTCTCCCTCAGTCTGAAAAATCCTAATGGCAAGATTACAATTTCCTACATCGGCTTCAATCCACAGACACTTACAGCTGCAAGCAACATGCAGATTACCATGAAGTCTGAAGACAAGGAGCTCAATGAAGTTGTGGTTGTAGGTTACGGTACACAGAAGAAGGTGAACCTCACCGGTTCTGTATCATCAGTGGATAGCAAGGCTTTGGAAAGCCGTCCTATCCAGAACTTGCAGAGTGGACTCCAGGGTATGATGCCTGGTGTTACCATCAGCGGTACCAATGGTGCTCCGGGTATGGACTCTGGTAGCATCAACGTACGTGGTGTGGGAACCCTCAACTCTTCCTCTCCTTATATTTTGATTGATGGCGTAGAGTCTGGTACCATGAGTAGCCTCGACCCTAACGATATCGAGAGCATCTCTGTATTGAAGGATGCTGCTTCTGCTGCCATCTATGGTTCCAAGGCTGCCAACGGCGTTATCCTCATCACCACCAAGCGTGGTAAGAGCGGCAAGCCTCAAGTTTCTTATAATGGTTATGTGAGTGTGCAGAATCCAACCAGCCTGGTTGACCGTCTGGATTCATACGAGTATGCCCACATGCTGAATGATGCGCTCGAAAGCGAGGGCAAGGCTAAGAAATTTACCTCAGAAGAGGAAATCAATGCACTTCCTAATACCGACTGGTACGACCTGGCTTACAAGACTGGTTCTTTGCAGCACCACAACGTAAGCGTGAACGGTGCAACAGAGAGCGTAAACTATCTCGCATCTGTAGGTTATCTGAAGCAGTCTGGTATCTTGCCTCACGCTGGACGTGAGCAGGTAAACGGCCGTACCAACCTGGAGATGAAGATCAACAGCCGCCTCACTGCCCGCTTGAATCTCGCTTATATCAAGAACGATTATACCGACCCTTCTTCTGCATACGCAGGTGGTGGTTCTGATCAGATCATCCGTCAGCTCAACTTGATTGCACCATGGATTACCGCTCGTTATGACGATGGTACATGGGGAACTATCTCTGATGGTAGCCCTATTGCATGGCTCGACAACGATCTGAAGGTATATCGTCGTAATACCAACTTCACAGGTCTCTTCGGTGTTGATTACAAAATCATCGATGGACTGGTTGCAAAGTTGAGTGCATCTTATGTAAACAACAACCAGAACTACGACTACTTCCAGAAGTACTTTGTTTACAATGAGAACAAGAAGACCGATCCAAATTTCCACGATGAACGAGTATATAAGTGGGAGCGCAAGACCTTCGAGGCATTGCTGAACTACAACAAGACCTTCGGACAGCATACCATAGGTGCTTTGGCAGGATGGCATGCAGAGGCATACGATTATAAGTACTGGTACACTTATCGCAAGAACTTCCCTAACAACAGTGTTACCGATATCAATGCCGGTGATGTATCTACCCAGCAGGCACAGGGATATACCCGTGAGCTGAATATGCTTTCATGGTTTGGTCGCGTAAACTACGACTTCGCAGGCCGTTACCTCTTCGAGGCTAACCTCCGTGCCGATGCATCCAGCCGTTTCGCAGATGGTCATCGTTGGGGTTACTTCCCATCATTCTCTGCAGGATGGCGTGTAAGCGAGGAAGCTTTCATGGAGGGAACCAAGTCTTGGCTCTCAAACCTGAAGATTCGCGGATCTTGGGGTCAGTTGGGTAACCAGGAGGCTTTAAGCGACTACTATCCAGCTATCAATACATACAATATCAATGCCAAGTATGCATTCGATGGCAAGGTAACATCTGGATACTACCAGAGTTCATACAAGATCAACACCATCACTTGGGAAAAGGCGACCACATGGGGCGTAGGTGTTGACCTGGGATTCCTCGATAACAAGATTACTGCATCTGTTGATTACTACAACCGTCTTACAGATGGTATCCTGATCTCTGTAGATGCTCCTTACGAGTTTGCTTTGGGTAGCTATCTTGACAATGTGGGTCAGATGCGCAACCAGGGTGTCGAGATGAGCCTCAACTACAACGATAAGATTGGTGAGGTGACAGTAGGCGCAGGCTTGAATGTTGCATACAACAAGAACAAGATTGAGAGCATGCCTGGTAAGGGATACGTAGGTACTGGCTACAACCAGCGCAACGCTACGGGTCAGGAGTTCAACAGCTACTATGTATATAAGGCTGATGGATTCTTCCAGACTGATGCTGAGGCACAGGAGTATATGAACAAATACTGGCCAGCAGACGGTTCAAAGGGTTCTTGTCCTTTCGGCGGTGGCAGCTTCAAGGCTGGTGACTTAAATATGCGGATATCAACGGTGATGGCAAGATTGATGCCGAGAACGACCGCTTCTATGCAGGCAGTTCTGTTCCTCGCTGGACCTTCGGTTTGAACCTGAACGCAGCTTGGAAGGGTTTCGACCTCTCTCTGTTCTTCAATGGACAGTTTAAGGCTTACCGCTACTTCGATGCTTACGAGGTAGAAGGTGCTTTTGTGGGCGACAGCTCTCACCCAGCAACCATCTGGAGAGACTCCTGGACTTACAACAAGTCAAATCCTAAGATGCCAAGATTGTTCACCAATACAAACTCTCCTAGCTCTTCTCGTCAGGTGATTTCTACATTCTGGCTCAAGAATGTATCTTATTGCCGCTTGAAGAACTTGCAGCTGGGTTACTCACTTCCTAAGTCGGCACTCGAATTCCTGCATGTCAACAAGGTACGTGTTTACTACTCTTGCGAGAATTTGTTCACAATTGACGACCTCGACATCAACGTGGATCCAGAGGCTACGAGCCAGCGACTCAGCTCTTATCCATTGCTCCGCACTCACTCATTCGGTTTGAGCGTAACATTCTAATAACTTAAAAAGGATATTATCATGAGAAATCTTAAGAAATATATATTTATCGGCATGACCGCCCTCTTGGCAACCTCATGCTCCGATTTCCTCGATACAGCCCCAAAGGATGCCCTTTCACCTGTCAGCACCTGGCAAACCCAGGACGATGCAGACAAGTTCCTCGTTGGCTGTTACAACAATTGGCAAGACCAATACAATTCCGGTTGGGGCTGGGATGGTTTCCTCCTGTATTGGGATGGTACAAGTGACTTTGGTTACGACCAGTTCTCCTGGGAGGGTTATACACCTATCGGCAATGGAACTGTGACCGCATCAAGCGGTAGAGACTGGTACGACTTCTCACGCATCCGTCGCGTCAACGAGCTGTTGGCTAACATAGACAAGTGTACTATGCCAGAAACAGCCAAGAAAGACATTATGGCTCAGGCTCGTTGGATTCGCGCTTACCGCTATTTCCTGATGAATTGGAACTATGGTGGTGTACCTATCATCGAAAGCTATGCTACTGCAGAGGAAGCTATGGTTCCACGTAAAAGCGAGCAGGAGGTGAAGGAGTATATCGAGAAGGAACTCGACGAGTTGGTAAACGATATCAATGTAACTCCTGCAGCCCGTGGTCGCATCGCCAAGGGTGCAGCTCTGGCACTCCGCATGCGAGAGGCTCTCTATTATGGAGACTATGCTACTGCTAAGGATCGTGCTGAGAAGATCATTGCACTGAATCAGTATGAGTTGGACAACAACTATGCTAACCTGTTCAATGTAGCAGGTCAGGATTCCAAGGAAATCATCCTTGCCGTACAGGCTGTAGAAAACGACTACTATAACGATGTGATTGGCCGTATGTACAACAACGCCGATGGCGGTTGGTCTTCTATCGTTCCTAGCTACGGCTTGATCGACACCTATGAAATGGCAAACGGCTTGACCAAGGACGAACCGGGTTCTGGCTATGATCCTACTCATCCATTCAACAACCGTGACCCACGTATGGCAATGACTGTCATCTATCCAGGTTGTGACTACATCAATGGTAATGGTAAAGAGGCTATCTACAATTCGCTTGACAAGACTATAAATGGAGCTTCTAATGCCAACTTTTACACCGCAGCCGACAACAGTTCAAAGACTGGTTTGACATGGGGTAAGTACTTGGCACCTATGAACCAGTATCCTGACATCTGGAACACCACTTGCCAGCCTATCGTCTTCCGCTATGCAGAAGTATTGCTTACTTACTGCGAGGCAGAGAATGAATTGAACGGTCCTTCTGCTCAGGTTTACACCTACCTGAATATGGTTCGTAACCGTGTAGGTATGCCTGATGTAGATGAAGCTAAGTACAATACCAAGGAGAAGCTTCGCGAGTTGATTCGTCGCGAACGTGGTGTTGAGTTCGCAGGTGAGGGTATCCGCCGTGCTGATATCTTACGCTGGAAGGATGCCAGTGGCAAGATGTTGGCTGAGACTTTGCTGAACTGCACATTGGAGCGTCGGGTTGGTACTGTGAGCATGGATAAGTCTGTGGCTCCTGGTATGCGTGCCACTATCAATGTAAATGCTTCTGCAGCTGACAAGAAGATTGAGGATCGTGTATTCAAGACCACCAACCGTTATCTCCCTATCCCACAGGGTGCACTTGATGCTAACTTGCAGTTGAAGCAGAACGACGGTTATTAAAAACAAAAAGTACTGAGTACATCATTCAGAAAGTACTCAGTACTCTTCATCAAAAAAAAGACCACCATCTGAGTTTGATATCCAACTCAAATGGTGGTCTTTTTTATATGATTATTCCCACTCAATTATACTCTATATCTGATATTCAGAGAGTTAGCTATTGTCGGGGATATTTATCGGGGACAACAGGAATTTCATACACAACCATGGCTATCAGTCACTTACACGATTAATCCTACTTAAAATCAATTGATTTCAAGCCTCAACAAGACAATCAACATCAGCCCTTATATATATAATAAGGTGTAAACATACAGGGCTTTAAAACAACAACGTGACAAACGTGGATGCCCACTATATAAATAAGGTGTAAATGTTCAGCATCAGTTTCTACTACTTAGACAAGTACAAAGCACTGTATATAATGAAGTTAAGGGGAGTACTCCGTCCGTATCCCACCTTTGTATATCCCCTATAGAGGGAGCGAGGCATTGACTACAAGGGGTTGCCGTGCATCTTTTAGAAAATTTTCCGGTATACAAAATGCCTTTTCTTTCAAGTCTTCAGTTTTTTTAATATTCAATTTTGCAATAGTAGTCTCTCAAGTAGTATGTTTGCAACATGAGAATAAATGATAGAAATAAAACCATATAAAATATGAAGAGAAACAGAAAGAGACCACCACCATCCAAAGACTCCAAGACGAACAGATAGGAACTATCTTAGACAGTAAACAGAATAGGCTATGTAGAGCCAAGATAAAACTAAAAGGGACAGGCGAAACCCTGTCCAACAAAATAATGATATTACGATTATGAAACGTGATAGCATTAAAACTAAGTCTATCTCTCGAACACTATGCAACCAAAGAGAGTATAGACATAAAGAAACTTTGTTTTAAACGTTCCTCTATAAGTATTGAGGACTTTACAAAACACATCAAAGAAGGATATTGCTTTTGTCATTGGTTTAACACAAAAACTGACACCTTTACTATATACGAGAAGACAAACGCTAATTTTGATAAAGCTAATGTGCTATTTGTTGACGTGGATGATTTCAGCATGGAAATGAAACAATTCGTTGGTGGATTGTCAATGAAACCAACAGTATACTATACCACTCCAAACAATCTCAATCCACAAAAGGAAAACAAATACCGCTTTCGCCTTTGCTATGTGTTCAATGAGGACATTCCAAATGGAGAGATGTTAGCCTCAGCATATAGAGGCATTATAAGGGAGATTCGCAAAGATTATCCAACTTATCCCGACCAAGACTCATGTGGAGCAAGACCTGCACAATACATGAATGGCAATGGAACACCAAAATGTGAAGCTTATTCCACGGAGTGTGTTTATTCCTTATCGGATTTCGGGGTTTCTCAAATTGAGCCTGTTCACGAAGAAACAGTGACTACAAAGGAAAAGATAAATGGTAATGAGTATGTCTATTCTATCACAGATAGTGATTTCATCAACGACCTTTTTACATTGCCACCATCAGATTTAATAGCCAAGTATCATGAACGATACTATTATTTTGACCATTCAGAGCTAACCTTCAATGATGGCTATGCCTTAGTTCCCGAAGACTACCAAGAAATCTACAGAAGTTGGTATCAAGACACCTTTATAAACAATAGTGGAGACATTCGTAAGGTGTCGGTCATAAAGATAAAGAGGGATGGAGATAACAGAAGAAAGTGTCTGTTTGTTTCAGCCCTCATTCGTAGAAAGATAATGCCCGATATCACATTTGAACATCTGCTCTATAATTTGGTTGCTGAACGGCAATGGTACTATGACAATAGCGATAACGTGCTAAACAATCAAGAACTGATGCGGATAGCCAACAATGCCTTAAGTATGGCATACGAAAAAATAAACGTGAGTACAAAACGCAAGCCGAGCAAGTTCAAAGTGGATAAGGCATACTGTCTTGAGAAAGGCATTAAACCTAAAGCAATGGTTGGTTTGGTCAGACGCAAACTGAAGGATGAAGAGATTGGGAGTTTGTATGATTGTAGCCTGTCGGTGAAAGAAAACCTTGAGCAACTCAAAGCCAATGGCATTAAGATTGGTCTGAGTCGACTCTATGAGTTTTGTGATAAAAATGGTATTCCAAGGAGGTCTTACCGCAAGATGAAAGACTAACTCTTCTGATTTTCCATTCTCAAACGATAATGTCTATTTTTCTATTTTATGTTATTATTGATAATGGAAAATCCATGCAACTGTATCAAACAATCAAGTGTATCAATTTAATCTTTCTAACAGGTATTGATACGCTATCCAAAATGTATCAATCAAATCTAAAAGGTTATTTTCACACAGATGCTGTATAGATTGCACTGGTAAAGTGAAATTATTCTAAATACAAACACAAAACAGCAAATTCATGAAGAGAAATTCTTTAGTCTCAATATTTTTAGTTACCTTTGCAGTGTCATATTGCCCAAATAGGCTATATTGACGGACATATTTAGAGAAGCGTATTTCGCCATACTCCTCCGTGTGAAACTTGGACACTTTCGCAGAATGGTTTATTGGAGTGTAGTGAGAATATGCCTCTACTTGGCGTGTATTCGTATACAAAGACGAGATACGTACAGGTGGGGCTTATTCTCCTTTTTCCATAAACCAACGGAGTCCAAGCCGTCACACAGAGGGAGAAGGAGCAATAAAGCCTCACTTTTCTTTTTATGCTCCCTAACAACATCAAATTACTAACAGCACTGTTTGGGCTGAAGGTGCGTCAAATGAAGCAAAATGAAAAAGCATTTTAAGTTGTTGATGTTGGCATTGCTCGCTTTGATGCCATTTGCACTAATCAGTTGCGGAAGTGACGATGATGATAATAATCCTTCTTCATCAAACACAATTCAAATCAATGGTAAGAGTTACGAACTTGACACATATGTTGTTCAAGAGGGAAGTTTCGATGCGGAAGCAGGTAAAGGTGAATTTACTGTAGGGGTATTTAATCAAGTTGGCAACACTAAGGACAGTTGGTTTTATCAATTCTCTTACACGGATTCAACAGAGCCTAAAGTAGGTGATGATTTCTCTAAGAAGGCATTGGAGCTGATGGCACAGGATGAATCAGATGCTTGCTACACTACCCTTACCTACAAGAGCGGTTCTGCCAAAGTTGTATCTATCGACAAGAGCAAAGATGATATGACTATCAAATTCGACAACCTCAAAATGGTAGGTGGCGAGTATTCCTATACTTTCAACGGAACAGCAACCGTTGATTTCAATTTTGCAAGATAAATTATCAAACAATAGTTCAGCGGTCTTTGAATACAAGGACTGCTAAACTTCAACGTATATTATCTATATGATTAAAGAAAGTTATACTGTAAAATATCGAGTTGAAGGTATCGGAAGCTGCACAAATGGAAGTGCAAGTATCATGCTTTATTCTGACAACGAGAGTGAAGCAATAGCAGCTCTAAAGTCTCGTGGCACAATAGGACGAGACAAAGATGTTGTTATTTTGTCAATAAGAAAGAATTAGTAAAAACATTAAACTACACGAACTATGAACCAAGTAAAATGTCCCGATTGTGGAGAAATGTATTCGGAAGATTTACAATCATGCCCTAACTGTGGTTGTCCAAATGATAATTGGAAGCCAAAGCAAGAAGAGCAAGTACATGAGGCTACACCAACAGACGATGATGAAGATTTCAACGAGAATGGTCAATATTCTCCAATCTCACCATCTGCATGGTTATTCAAAGACCCTTGGCCTTTGAGAAACTATCCTCGCAAGGCTTTTGAGAAAGAACATCCATTCTTGGGATGGCTGTTTGGTCCATGGTATCTCACTTGTAAGAATGAAAGCGAGAAGGAAGAGTATGCTGTAATCAACAACATATTCTATTTCTTTAACTTGATATTCAAAACATTTCTATATGCTACTTTATGGGCATTCTTCAAGGGTATTGTCGTATTTATTGCGTATTTAATATTTTATATGATATTCGCTAAGGGAATTGCAAATAATGATAATATTAGTACAGCCGAAATAATCTTGTTTGGCTTTTTTGTAGCAATAATGACCTATGGCATACTCATTTACTTTATTGTTCTTGATTGTTGCGGAATGGGCAAAGCACTCCACCGCTATTGGCCAAGCATACATAGAACTTGGCGAAGAATTAACAAGAGATATTGGAATGCAATGAAGAAATAACAAATACTGAAGCTATGAACAATAAGAATAAGATTCTCATATTAGCTGCTGTCATTCTGACTATTATTATATGTGCAGAATGCCGTATACTCTTTAATGACAAAGAAACAATAGTCGTTACTAAAAATAACGATAAGAACAAATCGCTTGATTCTAAAGTTGTTAAAGTTGAAGACAATTCAATGCCCAAACATACAATTATTAGCAAAAACGAAAAGAAGCCTACGAACCGAACAAAAATTTGGAATGGAGTTAAATCTCGTTATGAGATTAAAACTCAACTTGATGGAACAATATGGGAATCCATAGAGGTTGATCCATTTACAGACAGATGGCTTAAATTTTCTATTAACGGCAATACTGTGACTCAATATTATGCAGAAAGGACTTATAATTATGACGATCCGAAAAATTGGAAAAAACTTTTTACTTGGGACATTTATAAAGTTTTAGAAACTGAAAAAGGGTTTTACAGCATTGCATTAAAAGAAAAAGAAGGGAATTTCTCATATACATTTTTGTTTTTCAGAGGAAAGACCGTAGGTTTTGGTTGGGGAGAAGAAGGTGCTAGTACGGTATTGTTAAAACTCGTGTAAAAGAATAGTGAAATATGGCTTTAATAAAATGTAAAAACTGTGGACATGTGATTAGCGACAAAGCATTATGTTGTCCAAATTGCGGATACAAACAAGAAGATACTCCAAATTCAGAAAAAGAAATTGATATTTCTACCGTTGAGGATAAAGAAGAACAATTTGAAATCTCAGAAGATAACGAGCAACAAGTTAACCGAGTTCTTGTTATAGTTGTTATCATTCTCAGCATAATCGCAATAGCCCTTGGTAGTTATTTAATTGGAGCAGGAAAATCTCTAAGTGCAAATTTAGTTCCCTCAGATAGTACAGCAATAGACTCCATTCCTGTTGACACTGTGAAGTCTGATACCGCTGCTACAGTTTCGACCACCGAGACCATCTGTACAACAGACTCAGCTACATCAAGCAATGACTACAATAGTAATGAGCAGATAGAAGAGGAAGAAATCGGCTTTAAGTCAAACATGGATGTTATGGATTTCGTTGTCGGCAACAGCTATTCTCACAATGGCATTACCCTCAGAATTACAGATGAAGCTGTGTATGCAAACGACAATAAGATTTCAACATCCAAGCCTGTGTTCCGTAAAATATCACTTAACAAAGGTATAATTACGGCACGTCCATCCATATCCATAACTGTGATTAGAGACGACAACAGACTCGTTGACAATAACAACGGAGATACATATTATTAAATAAATTTTTCGCTATGACAAGAGTATTCTACATCATAATATTGGCATTGCTCCCAATAGTCAGCCATGCCCAATCCATTGCCGACCTCGCAAGAAAGGCGGAGACCGAAAAGAATCCGTTATCGAAATATTCTATCACAGGAAGCTGTCATAATGGCTTATATATAGTTAGTGAAGAAGAAATTGTATTATCAAATAATGGAGATCCCGTATTGTTGCATGTGTATGGCGTAGTAAATGACGGAGGTATCGTATACATACCTAAGGAATATGAGCAATTAGAACTCATCAAAGAAGGTAGCACATACGAAGACAATGTGTATAAATGCAAGAAGAAGGGAAAATGGGGACTTGTCAACTCTACCAATAGCACACTTTTGTCGTGTGAATATAACAACCTCACCAATATCGGGAACAACATTTGGCGAACAAGCAAGAGTGGAAAATATGGTTATGTGCGACTAAATACGACAAGTAACGTAACAACTTTGATACCTTGCATATACGAGAGTCTGGGAGACTATTCCTCAGACTCTTATATCCGTGCCACGTTAAAAGGAAAGAAAGGAATGATTAATAGCCAAAACAAAATCATTATCCCTTTTGAATATTCCAAAGTTGGCAACCCTTGCCACACAAGTAACGGCAACAGTATCATATGGGTAGAAAAGGACGGCATGCTTGGTATTTACAACGATGATGGCAAAGAATTGCAACCATGTGACATAGATAAAGCATATATCTTGACTGAAAACAATTCAATAGAGCTATCATACACAGACTGTCCATCTACAGATTACATATACATTGTCCGTAACGGATTGACAGGACTTATAAGCGGGTCTACATTCGAGACTATCATCCCTTGTATGTATGAATACCTCTCGCCTATCAAAACAAATAAGGCTTTCTATAAAGCAAATGGAAAATGGGGAATAATTGACACAAACAATAAAACCATCCAATTAGCCATATATGATAATGTAGAAATAGCTGGTAGCACTTTGTCAGAGCAGAAGATGCCAAGCATGGCATTCCAATCGAATATGTATGTACGCAATAACGGCAAGGTGGGTATGTTGAAAGCAAATGGCGAAGATTTCATACCTGTAAAATATGACTCTTTGGGTGTGTACTCTGACGATATGTTAGTGGCAAAAGTTGGTGATAAGTATGGTTTTCTCAATGAAGATGGAAAAGAAACAGTGCCTTTCATTTACCCACAAGCACATGACTATTCAGAGGGATTGGCAGCAGTTGTCAACGAGAATGGCAAATATCTCTTCATTGACAAATTGGGTAGCATTATTATAAAGCCAAAGGAATATGATAGAGTGGGCAATTTCCAAAATGGCACTTGCAAAGTATATCGTAAAGACAAAGTTTGGGAGATTGACCGAGAAGGCAAAAAGGTGAAAGATAGTACAAAAAAAATAGGGGTGAAAAATGTGAGTCAAGACAAAAGTAATGATGATATGTATGTTGAAAACAACAACTATACCAATGACATTGAAGCAAACAATACTTTAACCCCAAATACCACACCTTCACTCAATTTCAACGACAAATTCTTTCAACATCAACATATAAGAGTGGATAATGTCATACAACAAGATAAAGGCGAAGCAGATTCTGAAATGAAATACAATGAAATATCAGACTTAAAAAGACAAAGACTAAATGGGAGAATAAAGAAAATAGGTTGTAGTAGCTACAATAAGAATGATGACCCTAACGGTATGGGACATGGAGACGAATCCTACGAGTTTGAATATGACGAGAATGGGATGCTCACCAAATATTCGTATGAAGCCCCTTATGTAGGCGATATAACTTTCCACTATGATAATGGGAAACTAATCTCTTCAAGTGGCTATCTCGGAGGCAGTTCTTTTCAATATAGAAAGGCAGACAAGACAACTGTTGACTTAATTGAAAAAAACAAATATGGAAGGGAAGAAATTGTAATGACCTTGTATTTTTACCCCAATGGTATCATTAAGGAAAAACGAATTTTATCCTCTCTTGTTGACCCATACAACAAAACGGCTATCATAAAATACGATACAAATGGTATAGAGATTGATGACATGCCATCATACGGTGATGTCATTAGTGAGAAAAGAGATTTTCATAACAATTGGACAAAAAGGATATTCAAAGATGGACGAGAAGTTATAAGAGCCATTGAATATTACTGATAAAAGCCATCAAAAGGAATATATATATAATGGAGGCTGCTTCTGGCAGCCTCTTTGAGAGTGTAAACTAAACTGTGTCAAGCTACAATAAAAGTAGTTTAACACAGTTTTTATATTATGGACAACTTAGAAATTGATTACAAGAAAGCAGCTCAGCAGTTGCGTAGTGGTGAAGCCTTATTTGGCAAGGACGGAGCATTAGCTCCATTGTTAGAACGTATTCTCAACTCAGCTCTCGAAGGTGAGATGGACGCTCATTTAAGTTGACAGTATCGGCGAATCGGTACCACTGTAGCGCATGAATCGGTACCATCATAGC
>OMCR01000083.1_pt1 | contig 21637 bp, 13 predicted proteins | sample 1645091 | NCBI WGS metagenome assembly OMCR01 (sample SAMEA103958141, study PRJEB25191) | human gut metagenome | biome: human-associated habitat [ENVO:00009003]; feature: intestine environment [ENVO:2100002]; material: feces | place: Germany | collected 2013/2015 | reverse complement strand
AGGGCACACCCTGAAAGGGGGAAAGCTTTACCATTATTTTTATTATTTTATTAACAATTTAAAATTCAAGTAATTATGTCTATCAATTTGAAAGCAAAGGAAACCCTCATCCAGGTGGGTGAGTTGAAAGGTAAGTATCGTTTCGTGCTCAGTACCGAGCTTTACAGCAAGCTCCCGGAGAGCAAGGTGATCAAGGAGGCGGCTCTGAGAAGTGGCGTGAGCCGCGGCGTGATGCAGGCATGCTGGGATGCTGCCGGCGAGGTAATCAAGGCGTGGTCAACCGAAGGCCACTCCGTAGCCATCCCAGGTCTGGGAACCATGCGATTCGGCGTACGCGCCAAGAGTGTGGCTACCGTGGGTGAGGTGGCAGGCAGCCTCATCACCGCCCGCCGAGTGATCTTCACTCCGAACGTGGATATCAAGGATGAGCTGCAGAGAACTCCTATACAGATTACCTGCATCGACCGCAACGGCAAGGTGGTGAAGAACGTTACCTCGGGCGACAGCGGTGACGTGGAAGACCCAGACAAGGACCCAAACGGCGGCGGCACTAACCCTGGCGGCACCGGAAACGGCGATAACCCTGGCGGCGGTTCACAGTCAGGAAATACCGAGGGAGGTAATACCCAAGGCGGTAATACCGAGGGAGATAATACCCAAGGCGGTAATACCGAGGGCGGAAATACCGATACCGGCGATACCGGCTCTGAAGGCGGTGGAGATCTTGTAGATATGTAACCGCACATCTTAGGATTACAAATCTCATTTTCCCATTCCACACTCTATTTTCTGTTAAGTCTTTATACGCAGAATCCCCAATCCCAAGGCTCCATTGCGAGCCCCGGATTGGGGATTTTTATCATTAATAAGGAAATAGCAGCGGCAGGACGAAGGTCATCACCACGCTGATGATGATCTGCAACGGCAAACCTACCTTTACATAATCCATAAACGTGTAGCCACCCGCCTTCATCACCAGCGCATTAGGCGGAGTGGAGAACGGAGAGGCGAAGCACATACTGGCTCCCAGGGTTACCGCAAAGAGGAAGGAGTATGGACTCACCCCTACCTGCTGGGCTGCCACCAGGGCAATAGGCGCCATGAGAACCGCCGTGGCGGTATTGCTGATAAACATCGTCATGAGCGAGGTGGTGAAGTAGATGCCCGCCAGCAGAGCCGTAGGGCCCATCGATCCCAGGCTATCCACCAGCCCCTGAGATACCAATGCCGAAGCACCCGTCTTCTCCAGCGCCGTTGACATCGGCATCATGGCGGCTATCAGCACGATGCTCTCCCAGTTGATGGTCTTGTAGGCAGCCTCTACGTTGCGGAAACATCCGGCAAAGACGGTGAGCAGTCCGGCGATGATGACCGCCGTAACCGGAGCCACCGGGATGAAATCGAACACCATCATGGCTATCATCAGCAGCATGATGGCTGCAGCCACAGGCGCCTTGTAATCCAGCAGAACCTTGTCGGCAGCCTTCTCCGGCTGATCCAGCACCACCCAGTTGGTAGTATCGGCAGTAAGATGCGTCAGGTTGGTCCATTCGCCCTGCACCAGCAGCATGTCGCCCACGTGCAGCTTGGCGGCTATCAGATTATCCGTGATGTATTCGTTGCCGCTTCTGCCACCCTCAGAAGAAGATGAGCCTCCGCCTCGCTTCACACCCAGCACGTTGATGCCGAATCGCTTGCGCAGGTTGGCCTCGCCGATGCGCAGACCGGCGAAGTTGGAGGTAGGCATCACAACGATTTCCGTCAGTCCCAGGTCGTAGAAATCAATCTTCACATCCTTCATCCTCCTCAGTCCGTAATCCTGGGCAAAGCGCTGCATCTTCTGCTCGTCACCTATTATATATAGTATGTCGTGCTCCTGAATGGTACTGCTGCTCTTCGCCATGTTCTGGTTTACGTCCTGCACCAGTCCGAGTCTCGATTTCTTCTCGTTTCTAATCTCGATGATACTCACCCCGTATTTCTTCTGGATGCTGAGTTCCTTCAGGGTCTTTCCCACGATGTTCATCGGATTGCCGTTTTCATCCTTGGCGGCAGCGGCAAAACGCCTGCCCGGCACGATGTAGCGATGCAGATTGTCGAGCAGCCGGTATTCATCCACCAGGTCGTCGAGCGACTTGGTTTTCTTCTTCTTTCCGCTCTGTTTCCTGCTGAGGAAGAGTTTGCTGAGCGGCATGAGCACGATGATGCCGATGGCGATGACGATGATGCCCACGGGGAAGAAGGAGAAGAAGGCGAGCGGCTTGAATCCCGACTCGGTAAGCACCTCGTCGATAACCAGGTTGGGCGGCGTACCGATGAGGGTGAGCATTCCGCCCAGGCTTCCGGCGAAGGCGAGCGGCATAAGGAAGCGCGACGACTGCATGCCCGAACCCGCTGCCAGGCTCATGATGATAGGCATCATAAGGGCCACCGTTCCGGTATTGCTCACGAAGGCTCCGATAAAGGAGGTTACGAGCATCACCAGCAGGAAGGTGATGGTTTCGTTGCCGCGCGAGAGTGCCATCAGTTTATTGCCCGTCAGCTTGGCGAGACCGGTCTGCATGATGGCTCCACCCACCACGAAGAGACCAATCATCATGACGACGATGGGCGAAGAGAAACCAGCCAGAGCTTCGGCTGGCGTAAGAATTCCGAAAACCAGGAGTGCTGCCAGGGCTGTGAGCGCCACGATATCGGCTCTCACCTTGCCCCAAATAAACATGGCAACCGTAATGATCAAGATAATAAGCGTTATTGTCATGCTATAAAAACTTTGATTTTTTAAAATATGATGCAAAGATACTTACTTTATTTCGCTTTTTTTACCTCTAAAATGCTAATTTTTCTAAAAATATGGCAGATTATTGGTGAAAAACTGCACTTTATTCATCAGTTTTCAGTACCTTTGCCCTCAAATCAATCAATCAAATAAAAAGAAGACTTAATAATTCATTAGAAATGAAACAGAACTATGTAAAACCAGCTGATGGCAAGCTGGGTATTATGGTTGTAGGTTGTGGTGCAGTATCTACTACATTCATGACAGGTGTGCTGATGGCCCGTAAGGGACTTACCAAGCCAGTAGGCTCAATGACCCAGTACGACAAGATTCGCGTGGGCAAGGGCGCAGACAAGAAGTATCTGCACTACAAGGACATCGTTCCTCTTGCCGACCTCAACGACATCGTATTCGGCACCTGGGATGTCTATCCTCAGAATGCCTATCAGGCAGCCATGTATGCCGAGGTTTTGAAGGAGAAGGACATCAACCCTGTGCGCAAGGAGCTGGAGCAGATTGTTCCGATGAAGGCTGCATTCGACAAGAACTACGCCAAGCGTCTGGACGGCGACAACGTGAAGGACTGCAAGACCCGCTGGGAGATGGTAGAGGCGCTGCGCCAGGACATCCGCGAATTCAAGGAGAAGAACGGCTGCTCACGCATCGTGGTAGCATGGGCTGCATCTACAGAAATATACGTACCTGTGGATATGGAGATTCACGGCACCCTGGCAGCTCTCGAGGCTGCGATGAAGGCTGACGACCGCCAGCACATCGCTCCATCCATGTGCTACGCCTACGCTGCCCTTACCGAGGGTGCTCCTTTCATCATGGGTGCTCCTAACACAACAGTTGACATTCCAGCCATGTGGGAACTCGCAGAGAAGACCCAGATGCCTATCGCAGGCAAGGACTTCAAGACCGGTCAGACCCTGGTGAAGAGTGGTTTCGCTCCTATCATCGGCACCCGATGCCTCGGTTTGAACGGATGGTTCTCTACCAACATTCTGGGCAACCGCGACGGTCTCGTTCTCGATGAGCCAGCCAACTTCCACACCAAGGAGGTGAGCAAGCTCTCTACCCTGGAGACTATCCTGAAGCCAGAGGAGCAGCCAGACCTCTATGGCCACGGCAACGACGAGGACACCCAGTATTATCATAAGGTACGCATCAACTATTATCCACCTCGCAACGACAACAAGGAGGGCTGGGACAACATCGACATCTTCGGCTGGATGGGTTACCCAATGCAGATCAAGATCAACTTCCTCTGCCGCGACTCTATCCTTGCTGCACCATTGCTGCTCGACCTCTGCCTGCTGAGCGACCTTGCATCCCGTGCCGGCCGTTACGGCATCCAGCGCTTCCTGAGCTTCTTCCTCAAGGCGCCAATGCACGACTACACCAAGGGCGAAGAGGCAGTAAATAACCTCTACCAGCAGTACACTATGCTGAAGAATGCCATTCGCGAAATGGGTGGTTACGAGGCTGACGAGGAAATCGACTAAGATTTTTCCGATAAAGGACTGAAGTGGATGATTTCACCCACACGCCCTGTAAGGGCAAAAGCTTCATTACCAATACTTTAAAGCTTTTGCCCTTACAGGGCGTATGTTTATAACACCGAACAACCCAGGGCGTTGCCCTGGGCTAGGAGCTTCTGCCCTTTCAGGGCGTGTGGAGCTTACTTGCAAGGGATGGAGCATACTTTCAGGGCGTGTGGAGCTTACTTGCAAGGGATGGAGCATACTTTCAGAGCATATGGAGCTTACTTGCAAATATTGACAAACATTTAATAAATATCAGAAGAATGACAAAGAAAGGTAAACATACCGTATTATTCATTTGCCTGGGCAACATCTGCCGATCGCCTGCCGGAGAGGGCATTATGAAGAGCCTGGTAGAAAAAGCAGGGTTGCAGGATGAGTTTGAAATCGATTCTGCAGGAATCGGAAACTGGCACGTAGGTCAGCTGCCCGACAGCCGCATGAGAAAATGCGGAGCCGAGCATGGCTACAATTTCAACAGTCACGCCCGCCAGTTCCAGAAGTCAGATTTCGGGAGATTCGAAACCATCGTAGTAATGGATAACGAGAACTACCGCGCCATCACCTCCATGGCTTCCTGCCAGGCTGACAAGGACAAGGTGGTGCGCATGGCAGATTTCCTGACCCACCATCGTGAATACACCACCGTGCCCGATCCATACTACGGCGACTACAGCGACTTCGAGCTCGTTATCACGCTCCTGGAAGATGCCTGCCAGGGATTGCTGGACAATCTCGTAGAAGAATAACAAAAAAGAGGATGTGCCATAACTCTATGCCACATCCTCTTTTTCGTTTCTTCATAGATTTTATTCATCGGATTACGCTGAATAACAATTCCACCTTATTATATTTATACAGTAATCTCACCCGAACCATAGCAGCGATGATGATTCTCATCATACACCACGCAGAACTGGCCGGGAGCCACACCGTGGATCGCCTCTTCTGAACGTATCATCCAGCGACCATCTTCGAGTTTTTCGATAGTGGCTGGATGATACTCCGGCGTATGGCGAATCTTGAACGTTACCTTCTGCATCGCCACCTCGCGGGTGAGGAAATGGAAATCCTGAAGCGGGAAATCCTTCTTGTACGCCGTCTGTGGGTCGTAGCCGTGACTCACGTAGAGAATGTTCTTCTCCACATCCTTCTTGATTACGAACCAAGGACCGCCGCCGAAGCCCAGCCCCTTACGCTGGCCGATGGTATGGAACCACAAGCCCTTGTGGGTGCCGATTCGCTTGCCCGTCTCCATCTCTATCACGTCGCCCGGTTTCTCGCCCAGGTATCGGCGGATGTAATCGTTATAGTTGATCTGTCCCAGGAAGCAAATTCCTTGACTATCCTTGCGCTTGGCATTAATGAGATGTTCCTCTTCTGCTATCTCACGAATTTCATTCTTGATGTGATGACCGATAGGGAAAATCGCTTTTCGTAATTGCCAACTCTCTATCTGAGCCAGAAAATCGGTCTGGTCCTTCACGGGGTCAGGACTCGTAACGAGCCATTTATCGCCGTTTTCATCCGTTTCGGTCTGCGCATAATGACCTGTGGCGATGAGGTCGTAGTTGTGACCCATCTTCTCATCGAAGGCACCAAACTTGATGAGCCTGTTGCACATCACATCAGGGTTCGGGGTGAATCCAGCCTTCACCTTATCCATGGTGTAGCGAGTCACCTCGTTCCAGTATTCCTGATGGCAGTCAATTACCTGCAGCTTGCAGCCATACTTGCGTGCCACGGCAGTAGCCATCTCCAGGTCTTCCTCTGAAGAGCAGTCCCATTCCTCCTTTTCTTCCGGTCCTATCTTGATATAGAAGCAGTCAGGGTGCAGGCCCAGTCGGGCAAACTCCCACACCACTACCGAACTATCCACGCCGCCCGAAAGCAGCACGGCCACTCGCTTGTCCTTTACCTCAGCAAGGAAGAGCTCGTCTCTGGTCTCCAGTTCCTTCTCTCTTGGAGTATCCGTTATCATCTTATTGTTATTATCCATTGTCTATTCGCTATTATTCATTTGTGAAGGCAAAGTTACAACAAATTCTGCGAAAAGCCGCCATCTTATGCCGAAAAATCTCATATTTCGCCTAAATGTTTTCTCTTGCGCTACATTCTCTCCTTTATCCGCTCCTCCTTCTATCGAAATTTCCAATAGCATGAATCGGCTTATTCCAACATCAATTCTTTTTTGCTTTCGATTTTATCCATACCTTTGCAATCGAAATTCAGCGAAATGCGGTTATAGTAAAAATCCATAACAGGCATTAGAGAAAGCAGAAATAGCGTGAATGTTACAGCAACTATCGCTAATAAAGAAAAAATAGTTATAACGGAAATCAATTTAAATATAAGAACATGGATATCTTAAAAAATCTGTTTTATGGCTTCCCTGATCTGTGGGGAGGCGGAGTAGCCCACTCCGTGCTGATCCTGGCGCTGGTCATCACCCTGGGCTTGAGTTTAGGAAAGTTGAGAGTAAAGGGAGTCTCTCTCGGATTGGCATGGATTCTTTTCATCGGCCTCATCTTCGGTCACTTCTCTCTCAATCTCGATGAGCATCTGCTCCACTTCCTCAAGGAGTTCGGATTGATTCTCTTCGTCTATTCCATCGGTCTGGAGGTAGGACCAGGTTTCTTCGCTTCGTTCAAGAACGGCGGCAAAAGCCTCAACCTACTCAGCATCATCGTGGTAGCGTTGAGTATCGTCACCACCCTCGCCATCTTCTCGTTCTCGGGAACATCCATCACTTCTATGGCTGGTATTCTCTCGGGTGCCGTTACCAACACCCCGGGACTCGGTGCTGCCCAGCAGGCATTCAGCGACCTGCGCCACATCGACGCCCCTTCTATCGCAGCCGGCTACGCCATCGCCTACCCAATGGGTGTGCTCGGCGTTATCCTCTCCTTTATTATATTAAGGTATGCGCTGCGTATCAACAAGAGCGAGGAGGAAGCTGCTGCCAAGCGCGGTATGGGACACCTCGAGGCGATGACTCTGAACACCTTCTCTGTAAAGGTGACCAACCAGATGGTATTCGGCGACACCATCAAGCAGATGAGAGAAATACTGAAGCGCGACTTCATGGTTTCCAAGATTATCCGCAAAGATAGCGACAAGCACGATGAGGTGGTAAACGGACAGACCAAGATCAACGAGGGCGACATCCTGCAGATTGTAGCCAACCCTACCGTAGAAGAGCCAGTCATCGCCCTGCTCGGCGAGAAGGTTCAGGTGAGCGAGGAGAAATTCGGCGAAGACCTGATTACCCGCCGCATCCGCATCACCAAGCCAGGCATCAACGGCAAGAGCATCAGCCAGCTGCAGATCCGTTCAAACCTCGGTGCCAATATTACCCGAGTAAACCGCAACGGTGTGGATCTGATTGCCACTCCACATCTGAAGCTGCAGCTGGGCGACCGTGTTACCGTGGTGGGTACCGAGCTTGCCATCGCCCATACCGAGAAAGTATTGGGTAACCAGATGAAGCGCCTCAACTACCCTAACCTGATTCCTATCTTCCTGGGCATCATGCTGGGTTGCATCGTGGCAAACATCCCATTCTTCATCCCTGGCATCAACGAGAACCTGCGCCTCGGTTTGACCGGCGGCCCTCTGGTAGTTGCAATCCTGATAGGTTACTTCGGTCCGAAGTACAACCTCGTTACCTACAACACCATTTCAGCCAACCTGATGCTCCGCGAAATAGGCATCTGCATCTTCCTGGCTTGCGTGGGACTGGGCACCGGCGAACAGTTTATCCAGACCGTGGCTTCAGAAAGCGGAATGACATGGATTCTCTACGGCGTTGCCATCACCATGATTCCAATTCTGGTGGGCGGCATCATCGGAAGATACGTGTTCCACATCAACTATTACACATTGCTCGGTGTATTGGCAGGCGCCAACACCAACCCATCTGCCCTGGCTTACGTACGTGAGCAGACATCGGCAGATGCACCATCTGTGGGCTATGCGAATGTTTATCCATTTGCCATGTTCCTCAGAATCGTAACCATTCAGATTATCATTTTCGTATTCGGATAAATAAAATATATGGAAGAAAAAAACATGAAGACCTGCGACTGCGCAGAAAAAGGCATTGACAACTGCAAGGAAATAGCAGAAACAGAACTGAGAAGAAAACTCGACTTGTTGTTACGCACCGGCAGCATCCTTATGGAGAGTGCTGCCGACACATCGCGCATCATGCGAACGATGAAGCGTGCTGCAGCTTTCCTCGGACTCGACGAACGCTACATGCACCTCTACATCAACTGGAATGTGCTGATGGTGAACTATAGCGACGAGGCGCATTCCTTCTCCAAATTCCAGCGTTGCGAGAAGCACGGCATCAACCTTACCTCCATTTCGATGGTAAGCAAGCTCACCTGGACAGCCATCAAGGACAACTATTCGCTCGAACAGTATGAGCAGTCCCTGAACGACATCAAGGCCACTCCACGCAGCTTCACCCCATGGCAGGTGGCTATAGGCGGCGGATTTGCCTGCGGCGGATTCTGCATCCAGTTCGGTTGCGACTGGCCAGCATTCTTCTTCTGTTCCCTGGCAGCCATCCTGGGCTTCCGCCTGAGAATGTTCCTGCCTACCAAGGGCTGCAACAACTATGTAGCCATCGGTATTTCGGCATTCGTGGCAACGCTGATTGCGTGGCTCACCTCGTTCCTTTCGCTCAACCCATCCATCGCAGCCGCCCTTCCGGGCTTCATGCATTCAGATACCCCTTGGCACCCGTTGATGGCGTGCGCCCTCTTCATCGTGCCGGGAGTTCCGCTGATCAACTTCGTGAGCGACATGCTCGACGGCTACATCGAGGTGGGAATGGTTCGTGCCCTGAACACCCTGCTGATGATCTTTGCCATGGCATTCGGCATTGCCTTTGCCATCCAGGTTTGCCACATCGACAACTTCGTGAAGGATCTTACGATGACTCCTCACCACGAATACTGGGAGTTCGCCATTGCGGCAGCCGTATCGGCGATGGGCTTCTCTACCATCTTCAGCATTCCTAGACGCCTGTTGCCAGTTGTGGCTGTGGGCGGTATCATCGCCGTTTGCTTCCGCAACTTCGTCAACCTGGGTCCATCCAATGGCAACATCGGTCTCGACATGGGCTTGAGCATCGGTTCGCTTGCCGGTTCTGCGCTCATCAGCGTCATCGTCATCAAGGCCCGCCACTGGTTCCACACCCCTCACCAGTGCATCACCATTCCTAGCGTCATCCCTATGGTACCTGGAGTCTTGATGTATCGTGCTCTGTTTGCCTTCATCGACATGCACGGCGTGGTAGGCGAGGTAACCGTGGGTATGAACAACCTGATCAAGGCTTCGCTCGCCATCATCTGCATCGCCCTGGGTGTTGCCATTCCAAATGTATTCTTCCGCCGCTTCATCGCCGACAACCGCAAGCGCCGACTCCTCAACATGCTGGTGGAGAGAAAGAAGAAGAATGGCGAATTCGTGGATCTGCACGAGGTGGAAATCAAGTAAGATTGTTTTTCATCTCTCACAGATTACAGGATTTATCTGATTATTTTGCCCGAAAGCAGAGCTAATTAAAATAAAAGTTTTATCTTTGCACGCGCAATTATAAGACTAGTGAAAAAAGGAAAATGGAAATACGACAACTCAAATATTTTCTGAAGGTAGCCGAGACGCTCAATTTTTCGGAGGCATCGCGCAAGCTCTACATCACGCAGAGTACCCTCTCGCAGCAGATTTCGCATCTGGAACAGGAAATAGGCTTGCCGCTCTTCGAACGTAACTCGCACGAGGTTTATCTCACCGAGGCAGGAAAGGAGCTTCTTCCCTATGCCCAGAATGCCGTAAACTGCACCATGGCATGCGTTGACCACATGAACGACCTGAAGGAGATGCTCACCGGCGAACTGAACATCGGCGTCACCTACTCCTTCAGCAACATCATGGCAGAAACGCTCATCGCCTTCCTCCATGCTTATCCTCACGTGAAGCTGAACATCCAGTACCGTTCGATGCAGGAGCTGATGGATGGATTGAAGAAGCGTGAGCTCGACCTTGTGCTTGCCTTCAAGCCAATCAAGACAGACAAGGCGATTGACAGCCGTGCCATCTTCAGCAACCGTCTGGCGGCAATCGTGAACGAGAACCATCCCCTGGCACGTCTTTCATCCATCAGGCTCTCAGAGCTGGAGCGCTACGACCTCATCCTTCCATGCAAGGGGCTGCAGGCCCGCAACGCCTTCGATTACCTGATAGAGGGCAAGGATCTCGACTTCAAGATCATGGTAGAGGTGAACAATGTGAACATCATCTTCGACCTCTTGCATCGCAGCAATCTGGTAACGGTACTTTCTGAATCCACCACCATCCTGGAAAAAGGCATGAGAGCGATTCCGATTGATGCAGCCGACAACGAGATGGATGGCTGCATCCACATCCTGAAGGATGCCTACATGAAGAACTCGGCGCAGGAGTTCATCCGTATGCTGAGCCAGAGCACCAGCATCCTCGCCAACTTTACGCTCAAGGATATTCTGAGATAGAATCGGGAAAGGATAGAAAGCTTTTGCCTTTTCAGGGCGTACCGAGCTAAAAAACAAAGGCATGCTGAGCACAAGAATAAAATGAAATAAAGGGAAGATTGTAATTCAATCTAAAAAGGCTGTCTCCGACTTGATTGCGGAGGCAGCCTTCATTTTTTTCTAATAAAAGTTCTTGCTCTTTAAAATTGAGAATGCATTATTTCTTTCGGGCGATAATGATGGTTACACCAGCCAGGATAGCAAGGATGCCGATGGCAAGCTGGAAGGAGAAACTCTCGCCGAAGATAGAGACGCCGATGATAACTGCCGTTACAGGCTCCAACGCTCCCATGATGGCAGCAGGAGTACTGCCGATGAGATTGATGGAAATCGTCATGAAGAAGAGCGATAGTACCGTTGGCAACAACGCCAGCTGGACAGCATAGAGCCAATGCATAGGAGTCTGCAGCATCTGAATCTTCTCGCCTGCAATAAACGAATAGATGAACATCGTGATGAGTCCGAACAACAGGATGTAAAAGGTGAACTTGATGTTCGACATTCCCGGATTCTTCCATTGGTTCACGGAGATGATGTAGAGCGCATAGAGCAGGGAAGAACACATCACCAGCGCAAAACCAGCCGTGCTCAACTTATCGTTTCCATCGCCCTGATAGAGCAAGCCCACACCCGAAACTGCCAGGAGGATAGCCAGGGTGGTGGACCACGTCACCTTCTCATGGAAGAATACCGTCATCAGTATCGCCGTCATGATCGGATAGACAAAGAGGATGGTACTGGCAATACCTGCCGCCATGTAGTGGAAACTCACATAGAGCGTGGCAGAAGAAAGAGAGAACATGCAACCCAGCGTAGCGAGTCGGATCAAGTGTCCCCACTTTACCTTGAAACTCTCCTTGCGGAACAGCATCACCACGGCAAACATCGCCACAGCCAGGAGATAGCGGTAGATGAGTACCGAACTGGAATTGAATCCATCCCCATAAAGTTCCAACGTACCCAAAGGATTGGTACCATAACACACGGCGGCTATAACACCCGCCGCAAAGCCCTTAACTTTATTACTGCTTGTCATTGAACTAAAAATGCTTTTTTATTTTACTAAGTTTTTTTCTTATACCTTATTATATAATATCATTTCTTTCGAGAATCTATTCTGAGAATCAATATCGAGAATCTATTCTGAGAAATTATTTCGAGCTGCAAAAGTACGGCATTTTTTCGAGATAAACTAACAAAATCGTATAAATCTCTTGCCATCTTTGAGAAAATCAGCCCGATTCTTGCTCTTTATCAAAATAAATCGTATCTTTGCAAAGATTATGTAGCAAAGCAGAAATCAATATGATACTAAACAATAAACATTTGTAACTATGGAACAAATTAAAAACGATCAGCTCACCGTTGAAATTTCAGCGCACGGAGCAGAACTCAAAAGCATCAAGGATGCTGATGGTAACGAATATCTCTGGGATGGCGACAAGGAATTCTGGGGCGGACAGTCTCCTCTCCTTTTCCCTATCGTTGGCGGATTGTGGAAGGGCGTTTACCGCATCGGCGACAAGGAATACACCCTGCCACGTCACGGCTTCGGCAAACTCGTAGATTTCAAGCTCGTTGGCAAGACCGGTGATCGCCTTACCTTCGCCCTCATCGACAACGAGGAGACTTTCAAGAACTATCCATTCCACTTCAACCTCGCCGTTTCCTATCGCCTTGCCGGCAACGAACTCCACATTATCTGGCACGTTGAGAATACCGACGACAAGGTAATCTACTTCCAGATTGGCGGTCACCCTGCATTCAAGGTACCAGGCTGCAAGAAGGGAGAGAAGCTGAAGGCATTCCTCAAGCTCGACAACGAGGCTCCTACCCGCCTCTTCGCTACCATCGGAGGCTGCATCGACCCTAACGCACGCGAGACTGTTCAGACCGACAACGGTATCCTGGAGGTAACAGACGAATCATTCGCAGACGATGCCTACATCTTCGACAAGAGTCAGGTAAAGCAGATTTCCCTGCTCAACGAGAAAGGCGAACCACACGTAACCGTAGAGTTCAAGACTCCAGCCGTAGGTGTCTGGAATCCGGGCAACCACGCTCCATTCGTCTGCATCGAACCTTGGTTCGGTACCTGCGACTGGGCAGAATACACCGGCGAGTTCAAGGATAAGTATATGATGAACAGCCTGCAGCCAGGTGCCAGCTTCATGAGTGAATACATCATCAGAATCGAAAAATAATATAAACATTGAACTTTGAGCTTGGAACTTTGAACTTTATGATTAGTTTTCCTGCTGCAATTTAGGTCTATTTTCTAAAAAGTAGGGCATTTCATAAAGTTCAAAGCTCAATGTTCAAAGTTCAAAGTAAATAAACTATGGAAGAAAAAGATAATTTGCAGCTCCCCGAGAACGCATTCCGCGAACTCAAGGATGGGGAGGAATACAAGCCGCTGATGTCGCCAGACAAGGTTTATCCCGAGGTAAACGGATGGTCGGTGACTTGGGGTATCGTGATGGCGGTCATTTTCTCTGCCGCCGCAGCCTATCTGGGCTTGAAGGTGGGTCAGGTGTTCGAGGCAGCCATCCCAATCGCCATCATCGCCGTGGGCGTAAGTACTGCCACCAAGCGAAGCAAGGCGCTGGGCGAGAATGTCATCATCCAGAGCATCGGAGCCTGCTCGGGTGCCGTAGTGGCAGGAGCCATCTTCACCCTGCCAGCCATCTACATCCTGCAGGCTAAATATCCCGAAATGACAACTTCGTTTATGAAGATATTCATGGCTTCTGCCCTGGGAGGTGTGTTGGGAATCCTGTTCCTCATTCCTTTCCGCAAGTACTTCGTAAGCGACATGCACGGAAAATATCCGTTCCCTGAAGCTACAGCCACCACGCAGGTGCTGGTGAGCGGAGCCAAGGGAGGCGACCAGGCTAAGCCCCTGCTCATCGCCGGACTGGTGGGTGGTCTTTACGACTTCATCGTAGCCAGTCTGGGATGGTGGAACGAGAACTTCACTTCCCGTGTGGTAAGTCTGGGATGCGACCTTGCCGACAAGGCGAAGCTCGTGTTCAAGGTGAACACAGGTGCAGCCGTATTGGGATTGGGTTACATCATCGGATTGAAATACGCATTCTTCACCTGCCTGGGTTCGCTCGTGGTATGGTGGCTGATTGTACCAGGCATGAGTGTCATCTTCCACGACAGCGTGCTGAGCGCCTGGGATCCCAGCATCGTAAAGACCGTGGGTGCGATGAGTCCGGAGGAAATCTTCCGTGCCTACGCGCGCAGTATCGGTATCGGCGGTATCGCCATGGCAGGTATCATCGGCATCATCAAGAGCTGGGGCATCATCAAGAGCGCCGTAGGACTTGCCGCCAAGGAGCTGAAGGGCAAGAGCGATGTGGATGAGAACGTGAAGCGTACCCAGCGCGACATCTCTTTCAAGATTATCGCCATCGGATCGCTCGTCACCATCCTCATCACCTTCCTCTTCTTCTGGTTTGGTGTGATGGATGGCAATCTGCTCTTCGCCGTCATCGCCATCCTGCTGGTGGCAGCCATCGCCTTCCTCTTTACTACCGTGGCAGCCAATGCCATCGCCATCGTGGGTTCCAACCCTGTATCGGGCATGACCCTGATGACGCTCATCTTCGCCTCTGTGGTGATGGTGGCTGTAGGCTTGCGAGGTTCTGGCGGAATGCTTGCCGCCCTGATTATGGGTGGTGTGGTTTGTACCGCACTCTCTGTGGCAGGTTCGTTCATCACCGATTTGAAGATTGGTTACTGGCTGGGCACTACGCCTAAGAAGCAGGAGGGATGGAAATTCCTCGGCACCCTGGTGAGTGCGGCTACCGTGGGCGGCGTAATGATGCTGCTCAACGAGACCTACGGATTCGCTTCCGGCTCTCTGGCTGCTCCTCAGGCGAATGCGATGGCTGCGGTCATCGACCCGCTGATGAATGGTGTGGGTGCACCTTGGATTCTCTACGGCATCGGAGCCGTGATTGCCATCGTGCTTACCTACTTCAAGATTCCAGCCCTGGCTTTTGCCCTGGGTATGTTTATTCCGCTGGAACTGAACGTTCCGCTGCTGGTAGGTGGTGCCATCAACTGGTATGTTACTTCACGCAGCAAGGATGCCAAGGTGAATGCGGAGCGTGGCGAGAAGGGTACGCTCATCGCCAGCGGTTTCATTGCCGGTGGAGCCTTGATGGGTGTGGTCAGCGCCCTGCTGAAGTTTGGCGGCATTGAGGCCAGCATCGCAGACAGCTGGTGGGTTAACCCAATGTCAGAGGTTTGCTCGCTCATCGCCTACATCTGCCTGATCGGCTTCTTCATCAGAGCCTCCAAAAAATAATCTGATTCTAAAAAAAATAATCTGATTAAAAAGAATAAAAACAAAAAGAGGGTGTGTCAAAAGTCCAAGACACACCCTCTTTTTCTTTTTTATCCCATTTCAGCAAATTCGGCAGGTTTCATGCCAAACTGCTTCTGGAAACATTTTGTGAAATAGCTAGGACTGCTGAAGCCCACCATGTAGCTCACTTCGCTGATGCGATAGTGCTTCTCACGCAGCAGGCGAGCCGCCTTCTTGAGCCTGATTACCTGAATCATCTCGTTAGGTGTAACATCAGCCAAACCGCGGATTTTGTTAAACAGCGAGCTTCGGCTCATTCCCAACCGTGCAGCCAGGAACGCCACGTTCATCTCCGGATTCGAGAGATTCTCCTCTATCACCTTCTCCATCTGCACCAGGAAATCATTATCAATCTTGGTTGGCGCAATCTCCTGGATAGGTTCCAGCGGCGTATGCGAAAACTTGCTCTTCAGCAGCCTGCGCATCTCTATCAGATGATTCACACTCGCCTCCAGATACTTCATCGAAAAAGGTTTTTCGATAAAGATGTCGGCTCCGCAATTCATACCTTCTGCCTTGCTGGCATCATCGGTCTTTGCCGTGAGCATAATGAATGGCAGATGACTGGTCTTCGGATTCGTTCTTACACTACGGCAGAACTCCGGGCCATCCATTTCCGGCATCATCCAGTCGCTCACTATCAGCGTTACATCACATTTGTTCAGCATGCGCAGCGCCTGCTTGCCGTCTTCTGCCGTCAGCACCCGATACGTCTTGGCGAAATGTGCTTGCACGAAGTTTCTCATGTCCTCGTCATCATCCACTATCAGCATCGTAGGACGATAACCCTTCTGGGCATCTTTCGCATCCTCTGCGGTTGATGCATCTTCAGGATTGCCGTCTGCTTCCATCACCGTTTCAGCCTCCTCTGAGATAGGATTCTTCAAGGCATCCTCGTCCTTCTCTACCACGGCATCTTCCTGGTTGACAGGCAGAGTGACGATAAACGTGGCGCCCTTTCCTTCTTCCGATTTCACCTCAACCATTCCGTGATGAGCCTCCACCAGATTCTTCACGATGTTGAGTCCGATACCGGTTCCCGGCTTGTTGTCGTGAGCCTGATAGAAGGCGGCAAAAATCTTCTGCTGTTCGTCAGGACTGATTCCCATGCCATTATCCTCTACCGAGATGATGAAATGCTCGCCGTCTTCGGCAAGTCGGCACGAGAGATGCACGTAATCACGGGTGTACTTGGTGGCGTTGGTCATCAGATTACTGATTACCTTGGTAATCGCCTCGCTATCGATGATTGCCGAAAAATCGTCGGCAGGATAATCCACCTCCAGTCGGGCTCCCTTCTGCTGCAGGGTTGGCTCGAACCGTTCTGCCACCGCATGCATCAGCTTGGAAATATTCTGCAATCGGAAGTGAACCTGCAGTCCCTTCTGCTGCACCTTGTTGAAATCGAGCAACTGGTTGACAAGCGTCAGGAGTCGCTGGGCATTTCTGTCTATCACGTTCAGGGTCTGGTTCATCGCCTCACCATCCTTCACACTCTCGCTGATCTTCTGCCATTGCTCCTTCAGGTTCTCCAGCGGTCCGATGATCAGCGTAACCGGAGTACGGATTTCGTGGGCAATCATGGTGAAGAACTGCAGTCTTGCATCGCGCATCTCCTGCTCCTGCTTCTCCTCCAGACGGTCGAGTTCCTCCTGATGGCGGCGCTTCTCTCTCTTCACCCTCGACTGGGTGTAGAACCAGATGAGCCAGCCGATAACCAGCAGATACAGAATCTTGGCAGGCAACGACCACCAGAAAGGCGGATGCACCACAATCTTGAGCTTGGCTTCATTCTGCGACCACACGCCGTCGTTATTGGCAGCCTTCACTCGGAACGTATAGGTTCCGGCTGGCAGATTGGTGTAGGTGGCACGATGCTCGCTCGTAGTAACCCAGTCCTTGTCGAATCCATCGAGCATGTAGGAATAGAGGTTCTTCTCCGGAGAAACATAACTCAAAGCCGCAAACGAGAGATTGATCATATTCTCATCATACGAGAGATCCAGCTGCTCGATGTGGTTCAGCGACTCCGGCAATTTCTCGGACCCCACTTCCACGTGTTTATTGAAAAGCTCGAGAGAGGTGATTGCCACCGGAGGCACCACGTGATTGATCTTTACCTGATAAGGATAGAAGGTATTGAATCCCTGCGTAGTACCCAGATACACTCTGCCGTCAGAAGCCAAAAGGCGGGCATTCGGCATAAACTGGTCGCAGGTGAGTCCGTCATAACGGTTGAAGAGCAGCGTAGGTTCTCCGGGAATCCACTTGATGAGTCCCTTGTCAGAAGAGAGCCACATCTCATCCTGATTGATGATGATGGATGCAAAATCCTGACTAGGCGCATCGATGGCGATGCGGCGGAAGGAATCTGAGGATGGCTGATACTCGCACAATCCCATATTCGTAGCCACGAGAAGTCTGCCCTTGGAATCTTCCTGCACGCAGTTTACCTGATTGCTGCAGATAGAAGTGGTGTCATTCGCATCATTCAGATACTGCTTCCAGGTCTTGTTCCTCCGGTAGCACCAGAGTCCATTTCCCTGAGTAGCAAACCAGATGTTGCCCTTCTTATCTTCCTTGATGTCGATGGTAAGGCTATTGAATGATTTCACCATTCGGAATGCCTGATTGGTTTCATCCAGCATACAGGCTCCGCTCATGGAAGTAGCCCAGAGCCGGCGCCTGCTGTCTCTGAACAGGCAATAGCAGCTGCCGCTCAAGGCTTCATCTAAAGCAGGAAAAGGCTTCAGCGCCCCGGAAGACAGACTCATCCTGAAAACTCCGTTGCCATAAGTTCCTATCCAGAGATCATCCCCTTCAGCCAGCAATCCGTGTACATTATACCGTGCTATTGCCTGCTTGCCGGGGAAATCAACAAAGCCATCCGTTGCCGGATCAAAGCAATCCACTCCCGCATCATCGGTAGCTACCCAGATACGATGACTGGCATCCTCGGCAAATCTTCCTACCACATTACCTTTCTGTCCGCCAACTCCGGCTGAATGCATCTCGAATCGGTTTCTCATGGTAGGAGAAGGAATGTAACTTACTCCGCCATAGAAGGTTCCTATCCAGATGCCGCCCTCCTCATCCGAAGTGATGCTATACACGAATCGCTCGGCAGAACTGCGGCTCGGATTATCCACTTCCGAAACCATTCGCCAACTGCGTTTCTGGATATCGTATTCCACCAATCCATCATCGCTACCAATCAGCACGTTGATATTCCGGTCGTTATAGAGCTTATGGATGTGATGCACGGAATTGCTTACCGAGGCATTGATCAGCTGGGTGGTAGTACCATCGGTATCCACCTGAAACAACCCATCGTTCCAGGTTCCCACCAGAATGCTTCCATCCGAATTAGCGAGCATGGCTATTCCATAGAGCCGGGATGCATCTCCCTTTAAAGGTACCATCGCAAAGCTGTCATTCGCCTTATTGAGTCGGACAAGTGATGATGGAAGATGATTGCAGAGTGCCCACACTTGGTTGTTGACATCCACCAGGGTAGCCACTACTTCTCCCTTGCTTCCCTTAATCTGATAATTTCGACATTCATGGTTTATGAGATTGTATCTGAAGAGTCCCTGTCCTTGAGTAGAAACCCACACATTTCGATTTCCATCAATAGAAAAAGAAGTAATGGTGGAAGTTATCTTATCGCTTAATTTCTGAAACTGTTCGGTTTTAAAGTTAAAGAGGAAGGCACCCTTGGGAGTACCCACCAGCAGCCCTTCATCGCAGGCTTCCAGCGCACTTACATACTGGTCGAACTTCATTTGCGGGTTATAGAAATTCTGCACCTGATAGCCATCATACCGACAGAGACCGTTATCGGTACCAAACCAGATGAATCCATTCTTATCCTGCACGATGTTTCTCACGGCATTGCTCGGCAATCCCGTGTTCATCGTGATGGTACGCACTTGCGGCTCCCTCACCGCATTCCTGCTCCAGGCAGAAGCAGGCATCATCGCCATCAGAAAGACGGCAGCTAGGATTGTTATGATCTTTCTCATTGTTCTTGTCTTTTCGATTATTGGTGCAAAATTACAAAATTATATTCAAAAGAAAGAGTTCTTAGAAAAGAAAATGACAAGAGATTAAACTATCATCTTTATTTGCTGTTTACCTGATTCCATTTCGGCGGATTCACGCCCAGCAGATTCTTCACAAAGAAGTCGTAGCGCTTGTGCTCGCCATAGAGTTCGCCCATGGTATGATGGGCTCCCGGAATCACCACGAGTTCGAAATCCTTGTTCGCCTTCTGCAGGGCATTCACCACCTGATAGGTACTCGATGGATCTACGTTGTCATCTATCTCGCCTACCACCAGCATCAGAGGGCGCTCCAGCTTGTGGGCATTCTCCACGTTGCTGCACTCCACGTAACTGGAATCAACCGGCCAGCTCATCCATTGCTCGTTCCACCAGATTTTATCCATCCGGTTGTCGTGACAGCCGCAGGCGCTATAGGCTGCCTTGTAGAAATCGCCATGCAGCAATACGGCGGTAGTACTCTCCTGTCCGCCTGCCGAACAGCCATAGATAGCCACATTATCAGCATCCATATAAGGATACTTCTTGGCTGCAGCCTTGATCCAGAGCTCACGGTCTGGGAATCCGGCATCCTTCAGGTTCTTGTAGCAAACCTCCTCAAACTTCTTGCCGCGATAGGAAGTTCCCATCGCATCGAGCTGAACTACGATGAAACCGAGTTCGGCAAGCGAAGTGGTGTACCAGTTGTATGGCATGAAACTCTTAGGAGTATAGGCATCGCCCGGACCCGAATAGATGTATTCGATAACCGGATATTTCTTGTTCGGATCGAAATTAGTAGGACGCTGGATGATGCCCCACATATCGGTCTTGCCATCACGCCCCTTAGCCACAAACACCTCAGGAGCTACCCATCCGTGCTTCTTCAAAGTAGCAATATCAGCCGTCTCCAGGGTCTTGACGAGCTTGCCCGTCTGCGCATCTCTGAGCACGGTAACAGGAGCGGCATCCACCTTCGAATAGGTATCCAGGAGATAGCGGTAATCGTAGGTGTACTGGGCACTATGATTGCCCTCTTCAGGAGTGAGCGCCACCATATTCTTGCCGTCGATACCTATTTTATAATAATGTACCAGATATGGGTCCTCATTCCTGTTCACACCACTAGCCGAGAAATAGATTTCTCCCTTCTCTTCATCTACACGCTGGATGCCACGAACAAACCATTCGCCCTTGGTAATCTGTCGGATAACCTTCGACTTCTGCACATCGTAGAGATAGAGATGATTCCAGTTGTCGCGCTCGCTCATCCAGAGCAGCTGCTTGCCATCCTTGATAAACTGACGCCACAGACGACCATAGTTCACGAAAGTATTGGCACGCTCCTCTACCACGATACGCAGCTTGCCGGTTTCGGCATTCATCGCCAGCATCTGATAGAGATGATGACCACGCTGGTTGTACTCCATTGTCACCTCCTTGCTGTCAGGTGTCCATTGCATCCACTCCAGTTCATACTGGTTTTCTATCTGATGCTTGTCAGCCTCCACCTTCTTTCCGGTAGCCACCTCGATGATGACCGGATAGTGCTGTGGCAGAGCATCGCCCGGCTTGGCATACTCCTGCTTGTGGAGGATAGGCTGCAGCTGGTCGGCAGGCGAAGATTCTACGTAGTAGGCATAGCGTTTCTCTACCGGAACACGCTTGCATACGAAGATGTGCTTGCCGTCTGGGCTCCATTGGATGCGGTTGCTGTAATAACATCCGATGGTACCATCCTGAGTAAGGATTCGCTTGGCTTCGGTATAAGGTTTTCCTGCCTCATGAACCACCACGTTGTAACCTTCGATGTAGGCTTCCATCTTGCCGTCGGGCGAAAGTACCGGATAAGCCTCCTTCTCCTCATCTACCTCCATCCAATGGCGCTCGTGGTGTCTGCCAAACTGAGGCTTGTAGGCAGGACGAGGCTTGATGCCCAGCGCCTTCTCCATCGCTTCCTGCGAATCATAAGTCTTCATCTCATCCTTATCGGCATCATAGGATACAAACTTCCTGCCCTGAGGAGTAGAAATCTGATAATGCAGTACGTGGGTGGAATCGCACCAAGCCGATGATCGTGCCCAATGGAACACGGAGTCGGCAGAGAACTGATGACGAAGAGCATAAGCTCTGTTGTAATCTTCTAATGTGCCCTGTGCTGAAGCTGTAGCTGCCGGCATCGTCAGAGCTGCACTCAACAGCGAAAGGCCTAAAATCTGATTCTTCATTATGTTTAAAATTTTACTTGTGAGCCCACTTTAAAAAGGAGCATATTTTGAATCCAGTCTGACCAGTGTGGTCAT
>OMCR01000069.1_pt1 | contig 24636 bp, 17 predicted proteins | sample 1645091 | NCBI WGS metagenome assembly OMCR01 (sample SAMEA103958141, study PRJEB25191) | human gut metagenome | biome: human-associated habitat [ENVO:00009003]; feature: intestine environment [ENVO:2100002]; material: feces | place: Germany | collected 2013/2015 | reverse complement strand
CTCTCTCTTGCCCGAAGAGAGAGGATGTAACCGCCCTCCGGTGCTCGGAACCGCTACGCTATATGGTTGGCGGACCAATCAAAGGTCTCGCCAGATTGTGCGGGATGGGACCGCATGGGGAAAGTAGTTTATAGTTTACAGTTAATAGTTTATAGTTTACGGTTGATTTCGTGGTAATTTGCTGATAACTTGCAGATTTCTTTCGATTTTCTTGGTGGTTTCGAGAAAAAAGCGTATTTTTGCGACTGTAAGTTGAATATTTAATAATTGGAGGATTGGTTATGGTTGTATATGTAGCAAACCCACTTTATGATGCTGTGTTCAAATACTTGATGGAGGATGACCGCATAGCGAAGACCATTCTTGCAGCATTATTGAAGAAGAAAGTTATCGATGTGAAGATTCGCAGAAATGAATATGCGAATCTGACTCGTCGTGAGTCTATCTCCATGTTTCGCATCGATTTTGCTGCTACTGTTTTGGATGAAGACAACAAGCCGCACTTGATGTTGATTGAACTTCAAAAGACCTGGCTGCCAACTGAGACTTTGCGTTTCCGCCGTTATCTTGCTCTGCAGTATAACAACGAGGAGAATATGTTGAAGGAAGAGCATGAGAAGTATGCTATTCCTATGGTAGCTATCTATCTTCTGGGGCATTGTATCGGTAAGATAGAAGAACCTGTTATATATGTTAACCATCATGCTTATACTTATGATGGCAAAAAAGTAGAGGAGGGTATTCCTGATCCTTTTGTTGAGAGCTTGCAGCATGATAGCATCATTGTACAGATTCCTTTGTTGCATGGTAGGGTAAACAATCGTTTGGAGAAGGTTCTTTGCTTGTTTGACCAGACGAATGTTGCGGACAACAAAAAGGTAATTAAGGTTGATGATAAGCAGTTTGAGGGCGACAATGATATGGAGTACATTGTCCGTCGTCTTCAATCGGCTGCTGCGGATCCTGATATGAGGTATCAGATGAATGCTGAGGATGAATTCTTTAAAGAATTGGAAGCCCGAGATTCCCTTATTATGGAGAAGGATGGTCAATTGAAGGAGAAGGAAGGTCAATTGAAGGAGAAGGATGGTCAATTGAAGGAGAAGGATGGTCAATTGAAGGAGAAGGATGAGATGCTTCGTAAGATGATTAAGGGCATGCAGGAAAATGGTATGTCGTTTGATGATATTGCTAAGATGTTGAACAAGACTGTGGATGAAGTAAAACAAATTCTATAATAACCGTAAGTATCAGTATCGAACAGCTTCGGGCTTACAATAGTTATGCACCATATTGCAGTAAAAAAAGCAGATTTTATAGCAAGTGAGTTTGACTAACAGAAACAGACCGATGTGAACGCTCGTTCACATCGGTCTGTTTCTGTTTATGCCCTTCTTGTCAAAACAGTTTGTAGGTGGTGCGGAGCACTTTGAACTCGGTGCGGCGGTTCAGCTGGTTGCATATCTCCTGATGCTCCCTGGTCTGCTTGAGGATGAAATCCTGGGTGAGCACATCGTCTTCCTTCAGCCAGGGATATTTCTCCGTGAGCTTCCTGCGGATTGCCTTCGGGCGTTCCTTGCCATATCCCACAGGGGTAAGGCGATCTTTTTCAATGCCGTGAGCTATGAGGTAATCCACTACCGACTGGGCGCGGCGCTGAGACAATCGCTTGTTGTACTCGCTGTTGCCTTTGTAATCGCAATGAGCACTCAGTTCGATGGTTACGTGAGAATTCTCTTTCAGCAAGGCTACGAGCTTATCCAGAGCCTGGGTGCTGGCTGGCGTCAGGGTAGCTTTGTCAAAATCATAGAAGATGTTGTCGATGAGTACTGGGGCTGAGATGGAAGCCAGCGGGAACTGGAGCACGTACTCCTTGCTCTCCTTTGCCGAATCTATCCGCAACTCCTCCTTGTGGTTGAGGAATCCCTTGCAGGAAGCCATCACAAGATAATCTACCTCAGGATGGATAGGCAGCGTAAACGAACCGTCACTCTTGACCGGCAGTTTCCTGTAGGTGCCATCGTTGCCTACTACCATCACCTGTGCGGCAGGAAGTTCGTAGCCGTCTTTTTCGTAAACCCATCCCTTCATCGTGGTGACAATCTCCGGATTATTGAAAGAATAGATATGGTCGTAGCCGCGGCCATCCTTCCTGTTGGAAGAGAAGAAGCCACGGTTGTGCGGTCCCTCGAAGGTCATTCCGAAATCATCTGCTTCTGAATTGAGGGGATAGCCGGGATGCTCTATCTTATACTGCTGGGTCTTTTCGTCTATTCGGGCAATGTAGATGTCGAGACCGCCCATTCCGATATGGCCGTTACTGCTGAAATAGAGGTCGCCGTTAGGGCGGAAGGTAGGGAACATCTCGTCGCCCGGCGTATTGATGGGGGAACCGAGGTTTTCCACACCTCCCAGACCTGAAGGAGTGATGCGCACACGCCAGATATCGTAACCGCCCATTCCGCCCGGCATATCGGAAACGAAATAGAGCCATTCGCCGTCAGGACTGATGGCAGGGTGGGCGTAGGTGCTCAAGGTATCCTGGGTGATTTCCAGCTTCTGAACCTTTCCCCAGGCTGCATCCGAACGGGAAGAGGTGACAATCTGGGCAAATCGGGGAGAGGCTGGATCGGTGACGCATTGGGTGAGATACATCTCCTTGCCATCGGGAGTGAAGCAGCAGGATCCCTCATCATAGTCGGTATTCAGACCAGTGGCGATGGCTTCCGGTCTGCTCCATTTTCCCTTGTCGTCTTTTTCTGAATAGAAGATATCGCCAGCCTTGGTGCCGGTGATTCCGCTGAGTTCATCTCCCTGTGCGTCGTTGCGGGTGGAGGTGAAGTAGATCTGTTCGTATTCATCGCCCAGAAGCATCGGTGAATAATCGGCTCTTCGGGAGGTGAAGACATCCATCTTCTTTACCTGATATCTGCTTCCGGCTTTTTTCCAGCCGGGAACCATCTGGGCAGATTTCAATCCGTTCTGGGCTAGGATATTGTCGGGCATGGAATCCACGAGGATTTTGAATTCCTTTTCTGCCTGCTTGTATTCGCCGTTTTTCAGGAGCAGACGGGCGTAAGCCAGACGGTCATCGAGTGAAGCCTGGTTATAGCGGATGGCATTGCGGTAAGCATTCACAGCCTTGGGGGTAGCATTGATCTTGTTGTAGCAGCGGGCCATCTTCAAGGCTAGCTTTCCCCGGTTTTCACGCTCCTTGGGAGGTGTCTTGGTGTAGGCTTGCTTGAATTGGTCGGCAGCATCATAGTATTCGCCTAAAGAAAGGAACTTTTCTCCCTTCTTCAGGTTCTTGTCAATGCCGCAGCTTATCAGAAGGAGGCAGCAAAAGGCTGTTATGATTTGGTAATATCTAATCTGCTTCATACTGGAACAACTTAATTATTTTACTGAACTTTCGCAAGCAACTCTCCCACACGCCCTGAAAGGGCAGAAGCAAGTTTTTGGCAGCACGCCCTGAAAGGGCAGAAGCTCCTAGCCCAGGGCAGCGCCCTGGGTAACCTTATGGCGCAAACAAGACGCCCTGTAAGGGCAAAAGCTTTAAAATACCTAGCAATATATAAAGCTTTTGCCCTTACAGGGCGACTTTGCTGATTGTTATCTAACCCAGGGTGTTGCCCTGGGCTAGGAGCTTCTGCCCTTTCAGGGCGTTTGGGTAAATCCTTGCGTGAGATTATGGCGTCCCGGCGGATTTGCAATCCGCCGTCAAAAAATGTTCGACCAATTAAACCCGGGGGATTTGTAATCCCCCAACAAAAGGAGAAGCATACTCCTTTGCTGCGGATTTCAAATCCGCAGAGCCTAAAAAGGTTAGGACATTTTTTAACGCCGGATTTCAAATCCGGCGGGACGCCTAGCACCCAGGGTGTTGCCCTGGGCTAGGAGCTTCTGCCCTTTCAGGGCGTATTCGTATAAATCTGCGTAATCTGCGCAATCCGCGTGCGATTACTCGTACTCCTGCCAGCTCTTGATCTGAAGCTGATCCTGGCTCATTGTGCAGAATGCCTCGATGAAGGCGGAAGCAAGGCGGGCATTGGTGAACAGAGGAATGTTGTGGTCGATGGCACCACGACGGATTCTGTAACCATTGGTCAACTCACGCTTGGTGTGATTCTTAGGGATGTTGACGATGAGGTCGAACTTGTGGTCGGCAATCATCTGCATCACGTTAGGAATATCCTTGTGCTCCTCATCAGGCCATCCTACGGCTGTAGCCTTCACGTTGTTCTCGTTCAGGAACTTCGCTGTGCCGGCTGTAGCATAGATGGTGTAACCATTCTTCACCAGCGCCTGTGCTGCGTCGAGCAGAGAAGCCTTCTCCTTGGCACCACCGCTTGAAAGCATGATGCCCTTGTCCTTTGAAGGAATCTTGTAGCCGGTAGCAATCAATGAGTTGAGCAATGCCTCCTCGAAAGTATCACCCATACAACCTACCTCACCGGTAGAACTCATATCCACACCCAAAACAGGGTCAGCGTTCTGCAAACGGGCAAATGAGAACTGTGAAGCCTTCACACCCATGCGGTCGATATCGAAGGCAGACTTGTCTGGCTTCTGATATGGAGCATCAAGCATGATGCGGGTAGCTGTCTCGATGAAGTTACGCTTCAATACCTTGCTCACGAATGGGAATGAACGGGATGCACGGAGGTTACACTCGATCACCTTCACATCGCGACCCTTAGCCAGATACTGGATATTGAAAGGACCAGAGATGTTGAGCTCCTTGGCAATGGCACGTGAAATCTTCTTAATCTGACGGGCTGTAGCGAAGGAAATCTGCTGAGCAGGGAAGGTCATGGTAGCGTCACCAGAGTGAACACCTGCATACTCTACGTGCTCTGAAATACCATACTCTACAATCTCACCGTTCTGAGCCACACCGTCGAACTCAATCTCGTTGGTCTCTGTCATAAACTGGGAGATAACCACTGGGTACTCCTTAGAAACCTCAGAAGCTGCCTCCAGGAAGCGACGCAACTCATCATCATTGTGGCAAACGTTCATGGCTGCACCGGAAAGAACGTAAGATGGACGAACGAGCACAGGATAGCCTACCTCGTCGATGAACTTCTGAACATCCTCCATAGAGGTGAGGGCGCTCCACTTAGGCTGGTCGATGCCCAGCTTATCGAGCATGGCAGAGAACTTACCGCGGTTCTCGGCACGGTCGATGTTGACAGGAGATGTACCCAGGATTGGCACAGACTGGCGATGGAGCTTCATAGCCAGGTTGTTTGGAATCTGACCACCTACGGAAACAATCACACCACGTGGTGACTCCAGGTCGATGATATCGAGTACACGCTCGAATGAAAGCTCATCGAAGTAGAGACGGTCGCACATATCGTAGTCGGTAGATACGGTCTCCGGGTTGTAGTTGATCATGATTGACTTGTAACCCAACTTGCGTGCTGTGTTGATAGCGTTTACAGAACACCAGTCGAACTCTACGGAAGAACCGATGCGGTAAGCACCCGAACCGAGAACGATGACAGACTTCTCGTTCTTGTAGTAGTTGATGTCGTAACCCTCTACAGCGTAAGTCATGTAGAGATAGTTGGTGAGGTCAGGATGCTCGCTAGCCACGGTAGGGATGCGCTTTACGGCAGGCAGAATGTTCAGCTTCTTACGCAGAGCACGAACTGCGAGCACCTCCTTCTCCATATTGGTATCCTTGGTCTTCAATACGAAGCGGCCAATCTGGAAGTCAGAGAAGCCCAATACCTTAGCCTCGCGCAATACCTCGGCAGGAATCTCCTCCAGAGTGTTATATTCAGAAAGCTTGTGCTTGTAATCTACGATATTCTTCATGCGCTCGATGAACCAAGGGGCAATCTTGGTCAGCTCCTCGATGCGCTCGATGGTGTAACCTTCCTCCAAAGCCTGAGCGATGGCGAAGATACGGAGGTCGGTAGGGTTGGAAAGCTCCTCATCCAAATTGTCGAACTTGGTGTGGTCGTTGCCAACGAAACCGTGCATTCCCTGACCAATCATACGGAGACCCTTCTGGAGCATTTCTTCGAATGAACGGCCGATAGACATGATTTCGCCTACAGATTTCATGGAAGAACCAATCTTGCGGCTTACACCGGCAAACTTGGTAAGGTCCCAACGAGGAATCTTACAGATCATATAGTCGAGTGATGGAGCTACATAAGCTGAGTTAGGAGTACCCATCTCGCCAATCTGGTCGAGAGTGTAACCGAGGGCAATCTTGGCTGCAACGAAAGCCAAAGGATAACCTGTAGCCTTAGAAGCGAGGGCAGAAGAACGGCTCAAGCGAGCGTTGATCTCGATGATACGGTAGTCGTTGGTCTCAGCATTGAAAGCATACTGGATGTTGCATTCACCCACGATGTTGAGGTGACGCACGCACTTCACGGCGATGTCCTGCAACATCTTCACCTGCTCGTCGGTGAGAGAACAGGTTGGAGCCACAACGATAGATTCACCAGTGTGGATACCCAGTGGGTCGAAGTTTTCCATAGAGGCAACGGTGAAGCAGCGGTCGTTCGCATCGCGGATGCACTCAAACTCAATCTCCTTCCATCCCTTCAGGCTCTCCTCAACGAGCACCTGAGGTGCGAAAGTGAAGGCAGATTCAGCAATCTCCTTGAACTCCTCTTCGGTCTTGCAGACACCAGAACCGAGACCACCCAGCGCATAGGCAGAACGGATCATGATAGGGTAGCCGATGTTGCGTGCTGCAGCCACAGCCTCCTCCATGTTCTCGCAAGCGTGGCTTACGGGAACCTTGAGGTCAACCTTGTTGAGCTCCTTCACGAAGAGGTCGCGGTCTTCAGTGTTCATGATAGCCTCTACCGAGGTACCCAATACATCCACACCATACTCCTTGAGCACGCCGCTGAGGTAAAGCTCTGTACCCACGTTCAAACCTGTCTGACCACCCCAAGCGAGCATAATGCCGTCAGGGCGCTCCTTCTTGATAATTTCAGTTACAAAAAAAGGTGTCACCGGCAAGAAGTAAACCTTGTCAGCAATACCTTCACTCGTCTGAATTGTAGCAACATTAGGATTGATGAGGACGGAACTGATACCCTCCTCGCGCAGCGCCTTGAGAGCCTGCGAACCGGAATAGTCAAACTCACCTGCCTGGCCGATCTTCAAAGCACCGGAACCCAGAACGAGGACTTTCTTAAGCTGTTTCTTCATCATGTTATTTAACTATAAGTTTATTCTTAATAATAAAAAGTCTCTTCTGAAAATGTCTTGTTTAGTATCTATTTAGTTTCTTAGTCAGATTACTAAGGAAGATACACTATTTCGGGCAGCAAAGATACGTTAAATATCTGAATCATCCAAATTTTCTGCTATTCTTTACAGTTAAATAACATCAATTATTTAAAAATCCTTTCGGGATTGTCTCATTTTTGCTATTTTTTTGTTACTTTTGCAGCGCCTACAGAAAATGTAGCAGAATGTTTCGATAATAATAAAACAATAGATAACAAGAGTATTATAAAACAATGAAAGTCGGATTATTCGTCCCTTGTTATGTGGATGCTTTATACCCTGAAGCGGGTGTGGCTACATACAAGTTACTAAAGCACTACGGACTGGATGTCGATTATCCCGAAAAGCAGACTTGCTGTGGTCAGCCGATGGCTAATGCGGGTTTTCAGGACAAGTCGGAGAAGGTCATAGAGACATTTGATGAGCTGTTCAAGGATTACGATTACATCGTAGCTCCTTCAGCTTCATGTGCCGCTTATGTTAAGGTGTATTACCCTAAGATTCTGGAGGGTAAGCACGAGTGTATTTCATCCAAGAAGATCATGGATGTTGTGGAGTTCCTACACGATGTACTGAAGGTGGATCATGTGCCGGGCAAATTCCCGCACGCGGTGAGTGTGCACAACAGTTGCCATGGTGTGCGAGAACTGGGCTTGTCGTCTCCATCTGAGCGACACATCAAGCCATTCAACAAGATTATCGACCTGTTGAATATGGTGGAAGGCATTACCATCCACGAGCCGGAACGCAAGGATGAGTGCTGCGGATTCGGCGGTATGTTCTCTATCGAGGAGCCTGCCGTTTCTACCCGAATGGGAGAGGATAAGATCAAGCGCCACATGGCTACGGGTGCCGAATATGTCACCGGACCGGATTCTTCCTGTCTGATGCACATGGCGGGTATTGCCAAGAAGGAGAATATGCCGATCAAGTTTATCCATGTTGTTCAAATTTTAGCTGCAGGATTATGAGTACAGAACATTCCAAGAGAGCTGCGAAGTTTACGCAGAACGTAGAGAAGACCACCTGGCACGACGCTACCTTCTGGTCTGTTCGTCAGAAGAGAGATAAGATGGCGCAGGAACTTCCTGAGTGGGAAGACTTGCGCGAGCATGCGTCTGAAATCAAGATGCATACCATTACCCATCTTGCCGATTACCTCGATATGTTTTCCAAGAACCTGGAGAGCCGTGGGGTAAAGGTGCACTGGGCAAAGGATGCACAGGAGTTCAACGAGATTGTGCTCGGTATCCTGAAGGATCACAACGTGAAGAAGATGGTGAAGTCGAAGTCGATGCTCACCGAAGAGTGCGAGATGAATCCTTATCTGGAGAAGCACGGTATTGACGTGGTGGAGACCGACCTGGGTGAGCGCATCATCCAGCTCCTGAGGCAGAAGCCAAGTCACATCGTGATGCCAGCCATCCACCTGAAGCGTGAGGAAGTGGGAAAGATGTTCGAGGAGAAGGGAATCTCCAAGGAAATCGGAAACTACGATCCTACTTACCTGACCCGCTGTGCCCGCCATCATCTCCGCGACCAGTTTATGGAAGCTGGAGCAGGTATGACCGGCTGCAACTTCGGTGTGGCTGCCACCGGCGATTGCGTGGTCTGCACCAACGAGGGAAATGCCGATATGACCACTTCCATGCCTAAGCTCCACATCGTGGCGATGGGTATCGAGAAGCTGGTTCCTGACTATAAGTCACTGGCTATATTCCAGCGCCTGCTCTGCCGCTGCGGAACCGGTCAGCCTACCACCGCCTTTACCTCTCATTTCCGCCAGGCTCGTCCGGGTGCCGAGATGCATGTGGTTCTGGTGGATAATGGCAGAAGCGATATTCTCGCCGACAAGGACCACTGGCAGACCTTGAAGTGCATGCGCTGCGGCGCCTGCATGAACACCTGTCCGGTTTATCGCCGTTCGGGCGGATACAGCTACACCTATTTCATTCCGGGTCCTATCGGTGTGAACCTGGGAATGCTGAAGAATCCTCAGAAGTACAGCGACAATGTTTCGGCATGTACCTTGTGCTTGTCTTGCGACAATGTCTGCCCTTCCAAGGTGGGTCCTGGTTCTCAGATTTACGCTTGGCGCCAGAGTCTGGAGAGATTGGGCAAGGCTAATCCTGTGAAGAAGGCGATGTCGAATGGCATGAAATATCTCTTCGATCGTCCTGCACTCTACACCACAGCCTTGAAGTTTGCGCCACTCGCCAATCTGATTCCTGAGTGCTGCACGCACTTCAGCAACTGGAATGCGTGGGGTATCGGTCACGCCAAGCCTGAGTTTGCGAAGAAGAGCTTCCACCAGCTCTGGAAAGAAGGAAAGGTGAAGTGATTTAAGTGAAGAGTGAAGAACGAAGAGTGAAGAATTCAACGGCTTTACTGATCATAAAGTTCAAAGTTCAAAGTTCAAAGTTCAAATTTCAAAGTTCAATGAATAAAGAAGATTTCCTGAACAAGTTGCGTAAGAATACGCACGTTCAATTCGATATGCCTGCCGTAGATGTCAAGGGAATCCAGTATGAGGATACCTTGAAGCAGTTTATTGAGATGACTGAGTCTGTGGGTGGACACGTGATAGAGGCTGAGGCGGGCGAGAGCCTGGATGAGCTGGTGAAGAAGGCTTATCCGGAGGCGAAGGTCTTTGCTTCCAACCTGCCTGAGATTACCATCGCGCAGAAGAATCCTGATACCGTGGCTGAGGCCAACGACCTGAATGGTACCGATGTGGGTATTGTACGTGGAGAAGTGGGTGTTGCCGAGAATGGCTGCATCTGGATTCCTCAGACCATGAAGGAGAAGGCGGTGCTTTTCATCTCCGAATATCTCGTGATTTTCCTTCAGAAAGATAAGGTTGTTAACAATATGCACGAGGCTTATGCCCGTATCGAGATGGATCCGAAGTATAATTTCGGTACTTTCATCAGCGGTCCTTCCAAGACTGCCGATATTGAGCAGGCTCTGGTAATGGGTGCGCAAGCTGCCCGTGGTGTGACAGTTGTACTTTTGTAAAAGGCAGAAATCCCGAAGCTCACTATCGTGTGAACTTCGGGATTTCTCTTTATACTGTCCATTCATAGGTGTCGTAAACCACGCCTCTTCCTCCGTAACCTTCCTTGTGGGCGATGAGGCCCTCGTTGATCCAGGCTCCCTGCTGTTCCGTAGAACTGCCGAAGTCCAGATAGGGATAATCGGGGTAATCATGATACATAATCTGTTCGTAGATAGCCTCCATGGCTCCGAATTCCTTTCCCTCATCGTTGGTAGAACTGTATTGTCCGTGTACCACTTGCTGGGTAATATAAAAGGTGAGGCCTCCTATGATGTGCCCGTTGCGATAAGCATTGTATTGGATGATATTCTCGGGGAATCGGCTTTTCAGGAGTTCCATTTCCTGAAGCGTGTGTACCGGTTTGGCACCAAATCGCTTTTCCAGGTTCTCATTCAATACCTCCCAGAATTCCGACAGACTTGCATCTCTTACTACGGTCACTCCATTCTGATGAGCCTTCTTCAGACGGCGCAGGTGGTCTTTGCGCCAGCGCAATTTCTGCTGCATGAAGATGGTAGTGCCGATATTGCGGAGCGAAAGATGAGCCTTGCATTTCCAGAAGATGGCATAGAGATCTTCTTCTGAAGGATGGAGATGATAGATCCAGGGAATAGGACGATACTGTACCTTCTCGAAACCCTGAAGACGCAGATAGACATTCAGTTCCTCAAAGAGTTGGCAGACATCTGAAATTGTGACGTGAATGTTCATGATCAGTCCGCCATAGGTGAGTCCGAAATGCGAGCAGAGGGTCTTGCCTACCTGATGGGCTGGCAGGATGGAATGGAGCTTTCCCTTCTTGAAGAACAGGAGAGAATAGTCCTTGAACCTATCGGAATGGTAATCCATATAGTTGCGGTAAAAGAGAAACGTAGCGTTTCGGGCTTTTGCCACATACGCATCCCATTGCTGGCGATATTCGGGAGTGTATTTGATGATTTCAAACATGATGTCTTGCGTATCGGATAGTTTCAAGCATGATGCCTTGCGTATTTGAGAAACTCGTCGTAATCATAGATATAATCAGCTTCTTCGTACAATTCCGAAGCCAGGACCAGACAGACTGAACCGGCTGAGAAGCTTTCCAGCGTTCGCCAGATGCCTGTGTTGACGAGTAGTCCCTGGTCGGGGCGGTTGAGAAGATAGGATTGCTTCCGGTTTCCATCATCCAGCGTAACCGTGAAGGAACCGCTGGCTGCGATGATTACTTCCAGGCATTCCCTGTGGGCGTGCCCTCCGCGGGCAGCACCTGCCGGAATATCGTAAGTCCAGTAGGTGCGCCTGATGTGAAAGGGCACATCGGTGTTGCTTTCCGCCTGGACGGGGAAAGATGCTGAGGGATGCGCATTGCCGAAGGAGATGATTTTACCTATATCTTTCATGTCTCTTGTTGTTTGAAAGCTTTTGCCCTTACAGGGCGACAGGCTTGCGTCCATGAATGCCCAGGGTGTTGCCCTGGGCTAAGAGCTTCTGCCCTTTCAGGGCGACAGGCTTGCGTCCATGAATGCCCAGGGTGTTGCCCTGGGCTAGGAGCTTTTGCCCTTTCAGGGCGTGCTGCTCTATTTCTTCATATATGGGTCGGTGCCCAGAACGGTCTTTGCCAGGCGCTTTGCCTTGTCGCGGAGCGCATTCAGGTCATCGCCCTTCTCGCCGTAGCAGAGAACGACACCCATGCGGCGACCTACGTGAGCCTCTGGCTTTCCGAAGATGCGGATGCGGGTATGATCCTCCTTCAGCGCATCGAGCATGTTGTAGTTCAATGGCTCTGTGCTTTCCTCAGGAGAGAGGATGACGGCAGAACAGCCGATGTGCTCCAGATGGATTCCGGCGATAGGCAAGCCCATCACGGCACGGTAGTGGAGCTCAAACTCGCTCAGGTTGGTGGTGTGACCGAGGGTAACCATACCTGTATCGTGTGGACGAGGACTCAACTCTGAGAAGATGACCTCACCCTGCTTGCTCAGGAAGAACTCTACGCCCCAGAGACCAGCACCGGTCAGCGCCTTGGTTACTTCGCCGGCAATATGTTCAGCCTTCTTCAAAGCCTCCTCTGGAAGCTGGAATGGCTGCCAGCTCTCACGGTAGTCGCCGCCCTTCTGTACGTGTCCGATAGGTGGGCAGAAGAGGGTAGGGCCATCCTTCTGGGTTACGGTGAGGAGGGTGAATTCTGAATCGAAGTCGATGAATTCCTCGATGATCACTTCCTTCACGTCGCCACGGCCTTCCTCCATCGCTTCCTTGTAAGCCTCCACCAGCTCATCGTCGTTGTGAACATAGCTCTGTCCATGACCGCTGGAACTCATCAGTGGCTTTACTACGCATGGGAAACCAATCTCATCGGCAGCGTTCTTGAATTCCTCGAAAGTCTTTGCATAGAAATACTTGGCTGTGCGCAGACCCAGTTCCTTGGCAGCCAGGTCGCGGATGGCACGGCGGTTCATGGTGTAGTTCACGGCACGTGCCGAAGGTACAATCTGAATGCCCTCCTTCTCGAAGTCGAAGAGGCGCTCGGTGCGGATAGCTTCAATCTCAGGCACGATGATGTCTGGGTGATGCTTCTCAACCACAGCGGTCAATGCGTCGCCATCGAGCATTGAGAACACTTCTCGCTCGTCGGCTACCTGCATGGCTGGTGCATTGTCATACTTGTCGCAAGCGATGACATACTGTCCTGCTCGCTTTGCGGCGATGGTAAACTCCTTGCCCAGTTCGCCTGAGCCCAAAAGCATAATCTTCTTCATTTATATGATGTTTAATATTTTATATCCCTAAAATTAATTACTAATCCCTAATAATTAATCTCTAATAATTAATCACTAAGTCCGAATTTCTTTCTGATAAATTCTGCGATAAACTTCTCTGTCTCCTCGATTCCCAGATGGCTGCTGTTGATGCAGAGGTCGTAGCTCTCGCTGTGTCCCCACTTCTTGCCTGTATAGTAATCGTAGTAAGAGGCGCGCTGCTCCTCATGGCTTTCGATGAACTTGCGGGCGGAGGCTCTGTCGATGTCCTTTCGCTTGCACACTGCCTTGATGCGGTCGTCGATGTTGGCGGTGATGAAGATGTTGATTACATTCTTGTAGTCGCGCAGCACATAGTCGGCGGTTCTGCCCACAAACACGCAGTTGCCCTCATCGGCAGCCTTTCTGATGGCGTCGCTCTGGAACTTGTACAAGCCTTCCTGCGAGAAGTCGTTGTGATAGAAGTTGTTGTCGCTCAGGAAAGGCAGATGGGTATGGAAGAGAGACTTGAAGAATCCCTTCTGCTCATCGTTCTGCTCGAAGAATTTCTCCGAAAAACCGCTCTCCTTGGCGGCAAGGTTCAGCAGTTCCCGGTCGTAGCACTTGCAACCGAAATCCTCCGCCAGCTTCTCGGCGATGATATGGCCGCCGCTACCAATCTGGCGACCCACGTTTATGATAATCTTATTCATTTACTTTGAACTTTGAATTTTGAACTTTGAACTTTATGATAAGCCTTTGAACTTTATGATAAGCCTTTGAACTTTGAATTTTGAACTTTGAACTTTATGATAAGCCTTTGAACTTTGAGATTTGAACATTGAACTTTATGATAAGCCTTTGAACTTTGAGATTTGAACTTTGAACTTTATGATTAGTAAAGCTGTTAATCACTAATCACTTACTTTCATGTTTTCTTTATGTTGTCTTTTCAACTTGTTCATATACCATGACATTACGATGGCAGCGATGACTGCGGCTGAGAAGTCGGAGATAGGCATACTGTACCATACGCCATCAATATCCCATATCATCGGCAGGAAAGCCAGGAGCGGCAGAAGGATGAGCAACTGTCTCGACAAGGAGAGGAAGATGCTGATCTTCACCTTTCCGATGCACTGGAAGAAGTTGGTGATGACCATCTGGAATCCGATGATCGGGAAGCAGAACATCACCACTCTGATTGCCTTGATGCCCAAGTCTATCAGCTGCTTATCGGTAGTAAACATTCTCGCGCAGTAGTAAGGCAGGAACATCGCTATCAGCCAGCCCGTCACCATGATGGCGGTGGCGGCGATGATGCTCAGGTTCAGCACGCGCATCAGTCTATCCAGTTTCTGGGCACCATAGTTGTATCCGGCAATAGGCTGCATTCCCTGGTTTACGCCGAACACGAACATCACGAACACCATTGCAATACCATTGGCTATTCCGTAGGCACCCACGGAGAGGTCGCCTCCGAAACGCACCAGCTGGTTGTTGATGAAGATGACGATGATGCAGGCGCACACGTTCATCAGAAAAGGCGAAATGCCGATGGCGAGGATGTTATCTACGAGCTTTCTCTTCAGTTTGTAGATGCCTTTCTTGAAGTGGAGCAGCTCGTTCTTGTTGCTGAAGAGCTTGAACTGCCACATCAGCGCCATCAGCTGCGATAGGATGGTGGCGATGGCGGCACCCTGTATTCCCCATTTGAAGACGAGGATGAAGAGCGCATCCAGTATCACGTTCATCACCACCGTAAAGATGGTGGCGTACATCGCCTGCTTGGGCTTGCTCGCTGCTCGGAGCAGGGCATTCATGCCGAAATACATGTGGCTCACCACATTGCCCAGCAGGATGATGACCATATACTCATGGGCATAGACGAGCGTCTGGTCGCTGGCTCCGAAGAATCTCAGGATAGGGTCGAGGAAGAGCAGACAGATGATGCTCAGTCCGATACCGATGATGAGATTCAGAGAAATCGTGTTACCCAGAATGTTCTGCGCCGTGGCATAATCCTTTTGTCCCAGCTTCACGCTGATGGCCGTAGATGCTCCTACGCCCACACCGGCTCCGAAAGCGGCGGTGAGGTTCATGAAGGGGAAGGTGATGGCGAGACCTGAGATGGCCATGGCTCCCACACCTTGACCGATGAATACACGGTCAACAATATTGTAGAGCGAGGCGGCGGTCATCGCAATCATCGCTGGCAGGGCGTACTGAACGAGCAGCTTGCCCACCGGCTTCGTACCTAATTCTAATGTCGCTTGTTTATTTTCCATTTATATCTGTTTTTTCCTCATAGACCATCGCACAGCTCCTTTCAGAAAGCAACTGCGGCGGCTACTTGTCTGCAAAAGTACAAAAAATATCTGATACCTTATTATATATATAAGAAAAACTTGCATTTCCTGATAAAAACTTCCCTTTTCTTTTGGCATTCTCGTGCAAAAACTGTACTTTTGCAGCTTAGTATAAACAATAACAATCTGATTGGGCAACAGCAGTCAGACGAGAATGTAACAATATAACAATCGTACTACCGATAAATGATGAAAAGATATTTGATGCTTTGTGCATTTATTCTGTCCACCTTGACATTGTTGGCTCACGATGACAAGGTAACTGGCATTCTGGAGACCGATATGGTGTCTTTCCCTGGTGGAAAATGCCAGATGTATCGTCTTTACCTCAAGGATAAAGACCTCGATCATACGCCCTTTTCGGTGAACCGCCCTTCGGAGTTCCTCTCCCAGCGCTCCATCGACCGACGTAAGCGCCAGGGCATTCCTGTAGATCTGACCGACCTTCCTGTGGCTCCGGCTTACGAAAAGCAGGTGACTGAGGCTGGCATCGAGATTGTGGGGAAGAGCAAGTGGAACAATACGCTGCTCATCCGCATCCACAAGGACAAGGAGCTTCGCAAGTTGGATGGCCTGGAATTCATCACCAAGAGGAAGAAGGTGTTCCAGGCTCCCGATTCCGTAAGTCAGAGGATGCGCTCGAATGTACGCAATGGACTGAACGAGTGGAGTCAGGGCGATGGATTCTATGGTGCAGCTGATGCTCAGCTGAAATCGCTGAACGGCAAAAGGCTCCACGAAAGTGGCTATTGCGGCAAGGGAATGATGATAGCCGTATTCGATGGCGGATTCATGAATGTGGATAAGATTCCTGCCCTGCACAAAATCAAGCTGGCGGGTGTGAAGGATTTCGTGGTTCCTGAATCCAAGAATGTCTTCGGAGAGATGGAACATGGCACGATGGTGCTCTCTACGATGGCTGCCCATGCGCCCGACTTCTATGTGGGTGTGGCTCCTGATGCGCAATATCTGCTGATAAGATGCGAGGATGAACGCACCGAGAGCCTTGCCGAGGAGGATTACTGGGCAAGTGCTGCGGAATATGCTGACAGCTGTGGCGTGGATGTCATCAATTCTTCGCTCGGCTATCATGGCTTCGATGATTCTTCGATGGATCATCACTATTATGAGCAGGATGGCAACACCGCCCTCATCTCCCGAACCGCATCGATGTGTGCCGACAAGGGAATCGTATGCGTGAACTCTGCCGGAAACGACGGTATGGGTTCATGGAAGAAAATCAATTTCCCTGCCGATGCCAAGGATATCCTCACGGTGGGAAGCATCAACGAACATGGCATGAATGCTGCCTTCAGTGCCGTAGGACCTACGGCGGATGGCAGAATCAAGCCTGATGTGATGGCCTTCGGAAGTCCTACCTGCGTGATTACGGGCAGGGGCAGCATCATCAATGATAATGGAACTTCGTTTTCCTCTCCGCTTGTAGCGGGTATGGTGGCTTGCCTCTGGCAGGCGCTGCCTGGCAAGACTGCCAAGCAGATCATCAAGCTCGTAAAACTGGCTGGCGATAACCAGCAGCATCCCGACAATGTCTTCGGATACGGAGTGCCTGATTTCTGGAAAGCTTATCAGACGGGGAAAGCGATTAAGTAAACTTGGAACTTTGAACTTGGAACTTTGAACTTTATGATTAGTTTTGCTGCTATATGATAGGGGAAGTTCCATGGAGGCTAAGTACCAAGTAATAGTATTCATAAAGTTCAAAGTTCAAAGCTCAATGTTCAAAGCTCAAAGTTCAAAGCTCAATGTTCAAAGTAAAAAGATTATCTCTATATGAATTAAACTCGATAGTCAGCGAAATCATTTCGATGTCCTTACCCGACAGCTATTGGGTGGAAGCGGAACTCTCCGAGGCTCGCGAGGGTTACGGCGGGCACTGCTATCTGGAACTCATCCAGAAGGATGAACGCTCCAATACGCCGATAGCCAAGGCGCATGCCAACTGCTGGCGAAACCGCTGGATGCTCATCAAGCCGAATTTCGAGCGAGTGACGGGGCAGCGCATTCATGCCGGCATGAAGGTGCTGCTCAAGGTGCACGCCCAGTTCCATGAGAACTATGGTTTCTCTTGGATTGTAGATGACATCGACCCCAACTATACGATGGGCGATATGGCTCGCAAGCGGTTGGAAATCGTCAATACGCTGAAGGCTGAGGGCGTCTTCGAGCTGCAGAAGGAGCTGGTGCTCCCGATGTTCTGCCAGCGCATCGCCGTGATTTCGAGTGCCACGGCAGCCGGATATGGCGATTTCTGCAATCAGCTTGCCGATAATGATTACGGCTTGCTGTTCACCACCCGCCTCTTTCCTGCCACGATGCAGGGCGAGGAAGTGGAGCAGAGCATCATCGCTGCCCTGGACAGCATCAATGCCGAATATGAGGAGTTTGACTGCGTTGTCATCATCCGTGGCGGTGGTGCTACCAGCGACCTTTCCGGTTTCGACACCCTGGCGCTTGCCGAGAATGTGGCTAACTTCCCGCTGCCTATCATCACGGGTATAGGACACGAGAGGGACGAGAGTGTACTGGATATGATTTCCTTCCAGCGGGTGAAGACACCGACTGCCGCTGCCGCCTTCCTCATCAATCATCTCGCCGAGGTTTATGCCCGGGTAATGGATGCACAGGAAACCATCGTGCAGAACGTGAAGCACCGGTTGCAGGTGGAGAAGATGAGGATCGAGAGATTGAGCAGCACCATCCCCGTGCAGTTCTCGCTGGTGAAGACGAAGCAGGGGGCGTATCTCGACCGTCTGATGACTCGCATTACGACGAATCTACAGTCGAAGGTTTCGGATGCGCAGCGCCGTTTAGAGATTCTCTCGCAGAATATCCGGCCGGTACTGGAGCGGAAGATGCTCAATGAGAATCATCGACTGCAGCTTCTCCAGCAGCGCATCCAGGCGCAGGATCCGGAGCTGTTGCTGAAGCGTGGCTACAGCATCACGCTGAAAGATGGCAAGAGCATCCGTTCTGCCTCGCAGCTGAAGGCTGGCGACATCATCGAAACGAGATTCGCCGAGGGTAATGTGAAGTCGGAAGTAAAATAATTCCCCACACGCCCTGAGGCAATAGGTTTTCCCCATACGCCCTGAGGCAATAGGTTTTCCCCGCACGCCCTGAAAGGGCAGAAGCTCCTAGCCCAGGGCAACGCCCTGGGTATACTAGCATTCAACAAGGCGCCCTGTAAGGGCAAAAGCTTTGTATATTGCCTGTTAATTGAAAGCTTTTGCCCTTTCAGGGCGACAGGTCTGGACCATACAAACCCAGGGCGCTGCCCTGGGTATACTAGGATTCAACAAGACGCCCTGTAAGGGCAAAAGCTTTGTATATTGCCTAGTAATCGAAAGCTTTTGCCCTTTCAGGGCGACAGGCCTGGACCATACAAACCCAGGGCGCTGCCCTGGGCTAGGAGCTTCTGCCCTTTCAGGGCGTATGGATAAAAGCTGGCAATATTTGATTCAAAAGTAAACATTAAACACTATATAAATATGGCAAAAGAAGAAATGAAATACGAGCAAGCTGTAAGAGAGCTTGAGCAGATTGTAGAAAGAATGGAGAATGATGAGCTCGATATCGACCAGCTCTCCGAGCAGTTGAAACGTGCCAAAACCCTGGTGAAACTCTGCAAGGACAAACTCACCAAGACCGATGAGGAAATCAAAAAGCTCCTCAGCGAGGATTGATAATCCCCGCTTGTTTCGGTGGCTTTGCAATCCGCCGCCAGTTACCTATTTCGGATTTGCAATCCGCTTCAAGTAACGGCGCAAGAACGAAAAAGTACCAGTTTCGGCGGATTTCAAATCCGCAAAGAAATAGGTCGAACCTTTTTTGTCTGCGGATTTCAAATCCGCAGGAACGCCTACGGAGGATTGAAGCCCCCGCTTGTTTCGGCGGATTTGCAATCCGCCGCCGTACAGGTAACTATTGCGGATTTGTAATCCGCTAAAAGGACCGGCGCAAGAACGAAAAAGTACCCTTAAAATGGTAAAATAATGCCTCAAAACGGCAGAAATGAATAAAATAATAACGTTTCTACTAAATTTATCGCAAAATAGTTGCAGATTAATAGAATATTTTGTACTTTTGCATTCAAAATATTAGTAGAACATTAAAAAATAAGATGTTATGAAAGACTTAGATTGGTCTAATTTGTCATTTGGCTATCGCCAGACTGACTACAATGTTCGCTGTTACTATCGCGACGGCAAATGGGGCGAAATAGAAGTTTGCTCTGATGAGTATTTGAAATTGCACATGGCTGCAACCTGTCTGCACTATGGTCAGGAAGCATTCGAGGGTCTGAAGGCTTACCGTTGTCCAGACGGCAAGGTACGCGTGTTCCGTATGGACGAGAACGCTGCCCGCCTGCAGAGCACATGCCGTGGTATCCTGATGCCAGAGGTGCCAACAGAGTTGTTCGAGGAGATGGTGAAGAAGGTGGTCCGCCTCAACCAGGAGTGGATTCCTACCTACGAGAGTGGTGCTACGCTCTATATCCGTCCTTTGCTCATCGGTACAAGTCCTCAGGTGGGTGTGCATCCTTCTAAGGAGTATTGCTTCCTCATCTTCGTAACCCCAGTGGGTCCATACTTCAAGGGTGGATTCTCTACCAACCCATACGTCATCATCCGTGATTTCGACCGCTCTGCTCCTCTCGGAACAGGTATCTATAAGGTAGGTGGTAACTACGCTGCTTCCCTCAGAGCCAACAATATCGCTCACGAGAAGGGTTATGCCTGCGAGTTCTATCTCGACGCCAAGGAGAAGAAATACATGGATGAGTGTGGTGCTGCCAACTTCTTCGGTATCAAGAACAATACATACGTTACTCCTAAGAGTACATCCATCCTCCCATCTATCACCAACAAGAGCTTGATGCAGCTGGCTGAGGATCTCGGTATGAAGGTAGAGCGCCGTCAGATTCCTGAGGATGAGTTGGATACATTCGAGGAGGCTGGTGCTTGCGGTACTGCTGCCGTTATCAGCCCTATCAGCTACATTGATGACCTCGATACTGGCAAGCGCTACAACTTCGGTGAGAAGCCAGGTCCTGTCTCTAAGCATCTGTATGATACTCTCCGTGGCATTCAGTATGGTACTGTAGAGGACAAGCACGGTTGGACAACCGTAGTTATTGAGTAAAAACCAATAAGAGATAATATTAAGTTCAGAGCACTTTGAGGAGTTTTCGCTTCTTGGAGTGCTTTTTTTATATGCTTCTTTAACACTTTCCGGGCTTCATAGATGGCAAGGATCGGTCATCTATTATGCCTCCAGCTTGCCATCTATTAAGCCTCTTTCGTGTCGCTTTCGTGTCACTTTCGTGTCACTTTCGTGTCGCTTTCGTGTCACTTTCGTGTCGCTTGTTTTATCCTTGTATTTCCCTTTATCTCGTAATCGGGAATACGTAGTATTCTCTATCTACATCGAAATCAAGCACCCACTGGTCAACGATGATATTGTCATCCAGCGCCTTGATTTCTACAGTATGATAGCCGTCAAGCAGGGTTACGTAGAAGCTCTTGAGCGCCTGTCCGCGCCAATGATTCATCTTCCATTCCTTGGAGTTGTAATCCTCCTTCATCTGGCAGATTACCGGCTCTGCACCGTCGATGCTCACGCTTACCCGCATATTCTTCTCGTATGGCAGATAGCTCGGGATGGTGGCGAGGGTGAATTTCGCATCTCCTATGCTGCTGCTTACGAATCTGTATCTCAGGATGGCTCCCTTCGGCAGCTTCACGGCGTTGTTGCTATGACCCAGCAGCGGTTTCAGCTGGATCTTCTCCGCAGTTCCATCTTTGGCTGCAGGTGCCTGGAAGGCATTCGTCCAGTCGTATGCATTCTTGGCGGTGATGTTCTTGGTGAATGTCACCAGCGGCTGGAGATCTTGATTTCTGTCGAAGGCATCCTGCATCAGAAGCCTGATATCCTTGGCAGGTAGGGTGCCCGGCAACTGCGGAGCCTGCATTTCTGCCCCATCTGTAGCGATGATGCTGCTCCATTTGCCCTTGCCCAGCTTCAGATAGTAGGCGTTGAGCTGCTTCAGGGTGTTGAAGGCGTTGAGGCTCACGGCGGCCGAAGCCTTGGCTTCATCATCATTCTGGAATAGTCCCGGACGGGCGATGTCTCTGGCTTCCTGTGCCTCCAGCTCCTTTTCGGCGATGAGGGCAGCAGAGAAGATAGGATATTTCACGATTTCGAAGAAACCGTCTCGCTGATCGGCAGGAAGGGTTCTTTCCAGATTGGCAGTCTTGGTCTTCAGCAGGTCGTAGGCGTAGAGATAGCGCTCCAACTCATTGCCGAACTCGCCCGAATGAAACTCTGTATCGCCGTATGGCATTCCCATGAAGGCTGGCTGTCGGATACTGGTCAGGCGATAGTATTCCTCCATCAGAGGCTTGATTTTCTTGGCTGCCACGTTGCCGAAGAGATTGCTGAGCCAGTTCTGCAGGTAGCTGCTGATGCCTCCCTGCAGCGCCTTGCTGTTCCAGGCGAGATCTGAAATCATGGCAAGCTGGAGCGAAACCATCTTCGGATTGGTTACGTTGGCAATCCATGCGCAGTCTTCATCATGATGCATCTCCGAGCGATGGGATTTCTCCCGGTGCTCCGACTTGGTTTCCAGATAATCTCTGTTGTTGAGCATCTCGAGTACCAGGGCAGGGGAGACATTCTCCAGCTGCATCTGGTTGCCGGCACAGATCATCTTCACGTTCTCCAGGGTCTTTTTATGCTTTTTCTTGTGTTTCTTGCCAGTGATTTCCGTCACCTTGTAGTTTTCGGCAATGCAGATGTCGAAACTATCTGTCACCGCCTTGTTGTAGGCTGCCTCGTGCTTGCCGTCCACCTGCCAGAGGGTGTTGGCTCTCAGTCGCAGCATCAGGCGCGCCAGCTGACTGTAGTTCTTCTGATTCATCCACTTGCTTCCGTTGAGGGCAAGACCTCTGAATTCGATTCTCGGGATTTCTATCTTCTCCGTTCCCACCTGGGTAGAGAGATTCTGACGTGTCTGCGGCTTCAGGTCGTTCCATCCTGCCATAGGCGAAACGCCAGCCATGCGCGAGAGTTCCATGATGGCGTAGGCAGTGCCTCGTGCATCGCTTCCTATCACGATGATCTTGCCCTTTCGGGTTCCGATGTAGAAAGCATCCTTGGCTGTGATGAACTTGTGGAGAGGAGCGCCGAGCTTTTCTACGGCAGAAAACTCCTTGTTGGTGAGCTGGTTGAGCTGGTAAATCTGGATGTTGGCACTGGCTTTCTCCTTCGCCTCGTTGCCGGTTACAGCCTTCATGTCGTTGGAAAACATCCTGAGGGCAATCTTCACCACAGGCGCAGTGGTGGCGTTGATAGAGTAGCTTACCTTGCCCGAAGCATCCGCCCAGTTGATGCTGGTAGCTGCAGTCACATTCTCTTTCTTCTTACTCTTGCTGAAGGCTTCAGCGCCTGCCTGCTGCACGGAAAGACAAGCCAGAGAAAGGGCGAAACCTACTATGATTTTCTTATAATTCATTTTTATTCAGTTTTGTTGTTTTGAAGGTGGAGGGGGAATCCGAAGTTCCTGATGTCGCAATTCGAATCCTTGATGGTGCGAATCAGAAGTTTCTGATGTCGCTTCATCGTCGTCTCCAATCTGCAAAGATACATAAAAGTGTTTAATAACTGAAATTATTTAGTTTTTATTTGCTTATTACATTAATTATTGTTACTTTTGCACCAAACAAAACAATAATTATGACATTATATCCAAAATTAATTGAAGAGGCTCTTGCTACCGTCATCTATCCCGGTACCAAGAAGAACCTTATAGAGAGTGAGATGCTGGCAGATACGCCTAGCATCAATGGTATGAAGGTGAAGGTGGTTCTGCTCTTCCCTAGAGATACCGATCCCTTCCTGAAGAGTACGGTGAAGGCGGCTGAGGCTGCCATCCATTATCATATCTCCAAGGAGGTAGAGGTGGAGATCGTTACTGAGTTCAAGTCGGCTCCTCGTCCTGAAGTAGGAAAAATGCTTCCTCAGGTGAAGAACGTCATCGCTGTAAGCTCGGGTAAGGGTGGAGTAGGTAAGAGTACGGTTTCTGCCAATCTCGCCATTGCACTTGCCAAGTTGGGTTACAAGGTGGGTTTGCTCGATACAGATATTTTCGGTCCTTCCATGCCTAAGATGTTCGGCGTAGAGGAAGAGCGTCCTTATTCAGTTCACAAGGATGGCAGAGATCTCATCGAACCTGTAGAGAAATATGGCGTGAAGCTCCTGAGTATCGGTTTCTTCGTAAGTCCTACCACGGCTACCTTGTGGCGTGGCGGTATGGCTTGCTCTGCCCTGAAACAGCTGATTGCCGATGCTGACTGGGGTGAGTTGGATTACTTTATCCTCGATACTCCTCCTGGCACCAGTGACATTCATCTTACCCTGCTCCAGACTCTCGCCATCACGGGTGCGGTGATCGTAAGTACTCCTCAGCAGGTGGCGCTTGCCGATGCAAGAAAGGGTATTGACATGTATCAGAATGATAAGGTGAATGTGCCTATCCTCGGTCTTATCGAAAATATGGCTTACTTTACTCCTGCCGAGTTGCCGGAGAACAAGTATTATATCTTCGGTAAGGAGGGTTGCAAGAATCTCGCCAAGGAGATGAACGTGCCATTGCTTGCCCAGATTCCTATCGTTCAGAGCATCTGCGAGGGTGGTGATGATGGTGCGCCTGCTGCTACCAAGGTTGATTCCATCACCGGTCAGGCTTTCCTGAGCCTCGCCCAGAGCATCGTGACGGTGGTGAACCGCAGAAATGCGGAGAAGGCTCCAACCAAGATTGTCAGAACACACTAATTGTCCCCATACGTCCTGAAGATTAAAGGGATAGTCCCCGTACGCCCTGAAAGGGCAGAAGCTCCTAGCCCAGGGCAACGCCCTGGGTAAACACGTAATAAATAAAGACGCCCTGTAAGGGCAAAAGCTTCTCATATTTAAAGCTTTTGCCCTTACAGGGCGTTTTTGTATTTGCCAATAATCCCCAGGGCGTTGCCCTGGGCTAGGAGCTTCTGCCCTTTCAGGGCGTATGGGGCTATCAGGGCGTATGGGGCTATCAGGGCGTATGGGGCTATCAGGGCGTATGGGGCTAGCTTTTTTCTATCGGGGGGGGTAACAGGTTAACAGTTAACAGCTGTTTTTTGTATGGTCAACCCTGGCG
>OMCR01000059.1_pt1 | contig 27867 bp, 17 predicted proteins | sample 1645091 | NCBI WGS metagenome assembly OMCR01 (sample SAMEA103958141, study PRJEB25191) | human gut metagenome | biome: human-associated habitat [ENVO:00009003]; feature: intestine environment [ENVO:2100002]; material: feces | place: Germany | collected 2013/2015 | reverse complement strand
TTTGTACCACACGGGATATGTCACGATTGGCACCGGGTGCTTTTTCTATCTCCTGCAAACCGATTACACGAAGGCTGACCGGACTTTCTGCTACTTTTTGAAAAGGAGAAGCCGTAACAGTCACTCCTTCCAGTTGCGTTCCCTCCTCTTCCATTTCAATCTGAATATGAGGAGTACGGTGATTTACACGATACTCGGATGTAAAGACTGTTTTGTACCCCAACATGGAAGCCTGCAAACGGTAGATTCCAGGCGGAACCTGTTCGACGCTAAAATGCCCTTCGGCATCTGTAGAAGAGCCTATTCCTAAGCCAACAACCAGTACATTGACAAATTCCAGTGGTTTACGACTTATTTTATCTATTACAGTTCCTTCTATGCGGTATGTTTGTCCATAAGCCAGCATACAAAAGGCCAGCAACATCGACAAGAATATCACTTTCTTCATCATAATAAATACTTTAAATCACTGTATAAATCAAAAAAGCCATCCTGCGAGATGAAGGATGGCTTTCATTCTTGTAATATTGGTAGAAAGGAGGTATCAAGCTTTGCCTTCCCAGGCGTTATGAATACGTTCTGCGATGGACTTAAACTCTTCATCGCTCAGCTTCAGTTTCGGATTAGAAAACAGCATATCCGATTCATTCTGAATAGGGATCAGATGAATATGAGCATGAGGTACTTCAAGACCAATTACTGCTTCTCCAACCTTGCGGCAAGGGAAAGCTTTCTGAATAGCCAGCGCCACATGTTTTGCAAATACATGCATAGCAGCCAATTCTTCATCGCTCAGATCGTAGATATAATCGACTTCTTTTTTAGGAACAACCAGTGTATGTCCCTTTACCAACGGATTTATATCCAAAAAAGCATAGAACTTATCGTCCTCTGCAACCTTATAACTGGGAATTTCCCCCGCAACGATTTTACTGAATATTGTTGCCATAATATGATATATTAAAAAAGGCAAGTCCGCAACAAAGCAGACCCGCCTTATAGTTAAAACGATATTCCTGTTACTTCCAGACTGATTTTACCCTGTGGAATAGTAATTTCTGCAATATCACCCACTTTCTTACCCAACAAACCCTGAGCAATCGGTGTATTTACAGAAATCTTACCCAGTTTCAGGTTAGCTTCAGTTTCCGACACGATAGTATATGCCATCTTCATGCCAGTCTTTACATTCTTCAGTTCTACACGAGTAAGAATCTGAACTGTATCAGCTTTCAATTTAGATGTATCTATAATCTTCGCATCACCAATTGTTGCTTTCAACTGATTTATTTTCATTTCCAGCATACCTTGAGCTTCCTTAGCTGCATCATATTCTGCATTCTCAGACAAGTCACCCTTGTCGCGAGCTTCAGCAATAGCAGCTACAATCTTCGGACGCTCTACAGATTCCAGATGCTTTAATTCTGCTACCAACTTCTGATAGCCTTCTTCTGACATATAAGCCATAGTTTTTTCCTCCTTATTATATTCGTTATTAATTAAATTGTTCTTGCTTATAAAACAAAAAAGAATCCCGATACACAAACATGTATCGGAACCCTTCTCTGTTATGACTTTGGCAAAGATACGCCTTTTATTGATACCAGTCAAGTACCAAAGCGCACTATTTTCACATGCTTTTCAACATGTTATAATAATTTCTTAATCGCTTCTTCCAAATCTGTTTTCGGACCAATTCTCATATTCAGTTCATTGTTCCGGCCTACCAAAAATGCTGTCGGCAACTGAGTCACACCATACAATCTGACATAAGTAGAATATGGTCCTTGAGGATCGCGAACGCAAATCCAAGGCAGATTATCAGCTGCGGTTTTCCAGAAATGCTCATCAGTATCTAATGAAACCTGATAGATTTCCAATCCCTGTGAAGCATACTTATCATATATTTCACGCAACAGCAAATTACGTGCTCCTGATTCTGCACTTCCATATGCGGTAAAGTCTATCAGCACTACCTTACCTTTTAAATCTGTAAGATGACGGACTGTACCTTTGATATCCATCAATGGAATATCAATAATAGAAGCTTCCTGTATTTTATCTGCTGGAATATCCAAAGGTTTCACCTGCGGAGCACGGGTATTTTTCATACCCTTGATAACCATATTATACAGATTACGTGAACGGTCAGCATGTGGATACAAATTGTTCATACTTGTAGCCACAGCAGCAAAACATTTCACATCTTCCTTATTATTCAACGGATCGAAAATCATATATCCATTTAAGACCTGGAATAAAGCAAAATACGCATAAGGTTTATTGGGAGCAACGAATATATAATTCCGCTTCACTTCATCCTTATATGCATCTACCATACGTGTCAGACTGTCTTGAGCAATACCAACAGGTATTCCCGACTGAGCCATACGATTCACACGTTCCTGCAAATCTGTCTGCAATAAAACCAGTTCTTTGATTTTCTGATTATTTTCAGAGCCTTGAATATTGTACTCCGTTGCAAAATTTTTATAATCAGCCTTTACTTCAACAGTTTCAGTAGAATCAACCGAGAAGTTTATCACTTTATTGTCAATACGCAATCGGTAAAAATCAGGCGCTTCGGGACGAGCGGCAGCAAAGCTGAAAGCTCCATCACTTCCTAATTCCACTGAGTCCAGCGCAACAATACCATCTAATCCTGTCTGCTCCAGATATAACATTTTATCGGCAGCATCGGTCACTTCTCCCTGCACCTTAAAAGCAGGCTCGTTGTTGCAGGCCGTAAAACCTGCGAACAACAGAGCTGCAGCGATATAAGCATTTCTTTTCATTAGCGATTATTATTCATTTCGGGATGCAAAGATACGGCTTTTTATGAGTTCACAAAGTTTTTATCCAAGTTCTTATAAAATGACATATTTTTTTTAGCCTGATCCAAGTGCCGATATCACAAACCTCAAATGTAAAATGGAATAAGAATTATATAAAAATACGTACAGACTAAACTTTTATCTCATTTACACCCGATTAGTATAATAATATTTGTATCTTTGCGCGAACTTTAAGAAGACTTTTATATTAAAACATTTTTTATGATCAATCCTATTGTTAAGACGATCGAGCTAGGTGATGGAAGAACCATTACACTCGAAACGGGAAAGCTGGCAAAACAGGCAGATGGTGCTGTTATGCTACGCATGGGTAATACCATGTTGCTGGCTACTGTTTGTGCAGCAAAAGATGCAGTTCCCGGTACAGATTTTATGCCGCTTCAGGTAGAGTATAAAGAAAAATATTCAGCATTCGGACGTTTCCCGGGTGGCTTTACCAAACGCGAAGGCAAAGCTTCTGATTATGAAATTCTGACTTGCCGCTTGGTAGACCGCGCTTTGCGTCCATTGTTCCCCGACAATTTCCACGCAGAAGTTTACGTAAACATCATTTTGTATTCAGCAGACGGTGTAGATATGCCTGATGCTTTGGCAGGTTTGGCTGCTTCTGCAGCATTGGCCGTATCCGACATTCCTTTCGGCGGTCCGATTTCAGAAGTACGTGTAGCACGCATTGACGGTCAATTCGTTATCAATCCTACATTCGAACAGCTTGAAAAAGCCGATATGGATCTGATGGTAGCTGCCACTTATGAAAACATCATGATGGTAGAAGGTGAAATGAACGAAGTGAGCGAACAAGATTTGTTAGAAGCTTTAAAAGCTGCTCACGAAGCAATCAAGATACACTGTAAGGCACAGATGGAACTGATGGAAGAAGTTGGTTCTACTGTTAAACGTGAATATTGCCACGAAGAAAATGACGAAGACTTACGCAAAGCCGTTCATGACGCTTGTTATGAAAAAGCTTATGCAATAGCTGCATCAGGAAACCGCAATAAACACGAACGTCAGGATGCATTTGATGCAATCTGTGAAGAATTCAAAGCTCAGTTTACAGAAGAAGAGCTTGAAGAAAAAGCAGGAATGATAGACCGTTACTACCATGACGTAGAAAAAGAAGCTATGCGTCGCTGCATCCTTGATGAAGGAAAACGTCTGGACGGTCGTAAGACAACAGAAATTCGTCCTATCTGGTGCGAAGTAGGTCCATTGCCTTATCCACATGGTTCTTCTATCTTTACCCGTGGAGAAACACAGTCTTTGAGTACCGTTACATTGGGAACCAAACTTGATGAAAAGATTGTGGATGATGTACTTGATCAGCACAAAGAACGTTTCTTATTGCATTATAATTTCCCTCCATTCTCTACAGGTGAAGCAAAAGCACAACGTGGAGTAGGACGTCGTGAGATTGGTCACGGTCACTTGGCATGGCGTGCTCTGAAAGGTCAGATTCCAGCAGATTATCCATATTGCGTACGTGTTGTTTCGGATATTCTGGAATCTAACGGTTCTTCTTCAATGGCAACTGTATGTGCCGGTACTTTAGCACTGATGGACGCAGGTGTACCTATTAAGAATCCGGTATCAGGTATTGCAATGGGATTGATCAAAAATGCCGGAGAAGAAAAATATGCCGTTCTGTCTGATATCTTAGGTGATGAAGATCACTTGGGAGATATGGACTTCAAAGTTACAGGTACTAAAAATGGTATTACTGCAACTCAAATGGATATTAAGTGTGACGGACTGACATACGATATTCTTGAAAAAGCATTGTTACAAGCTAAAGAAGGTCGTGAATACATCCTGAACAAATTGACAGAATGTATCGCTGAGCCTAGACAAGACTTGAAACCAAATGCTCCACGTATCGAAACAATGATTATCCCTAAAGAATTCATTGGAGCTGTAATCGGCCCGGGTGGAAAGATTATCCAGGGTATGCAGGAAGAGACAGGTGCAACTATTACAATTGAAGAAATTAATGGTGTTGGCCGTATCGAAATTGCAGGAAACAATAAAAAGATGATTGATGATGCAATGCGTCTGATAAAAGGTATCGTTGCTGTTCCTGAAATCGGTGAAGTATATCAAGGAAAAGTTCGTTCAATCATGCCTTACGGTGCATTTGTAGAATTCCTTCCTGGTAAAGACGGATTACTCCATATTTCAGAAATCGATTGGAAGCGTCTGGAAACTATCGAAGAAGCAGGCTTAAAAGAAGGTGATGATATTGAAGTTAAGTTACTGGATATTGATCCTAAAACTGGAAAATTCAAACTGTCACATAAGGTCTTATTACCTAAACCAGAAGGAATGGGAGAAGGTAACCACGCAAAACGCGAACGTAAGCCTCAACAAAATAAAGAACAGAAATAATAAACATTCTTTATAACAAAAACAGTCCGAGATCTCATTTGAAATCTCGGACTGTTTTTGTTATATACACATTATATAGCTTCAGTTTCCTTCTTATTATACTTATTCCGATAATCTTTAGGAGTTACCTGAAAATGTTTAGAGAATTCTTTATAGAAATGAGAGCGATTAGCAAATCCCGTTTTATACATAATTTCTTGAACAGTCAGAGAAGTTGTCCGTAATAGTTTTGCAGCTAGATTTATTCGATATTCCTTTATGTAATCTTTAGGAGATTCTAAATCCATTTCTTTAAAACGACGATACAAAGTTCGCACACTCACTTGCATATACTCAGCCACCTCTTCCAAAGAAAGGTTTTCTGAGTCCACATGTTTCTCTATATATTCTGTTATTTTCGATAGAAATTCCTTATCTTCAGCCTTAACCAGATGTCCATGAGAAAAATCATACGCACAAGCAGAAGTATTATAAAAATCTTTCATCTTACTGCGATTTTCTATTAAACGTTCAACCACAGCCTTCAGATAGTCTATATTAAAAGGTTTTCCTATATAAGCATCCGCTCCAGCATCCAGCCCTGCAATCTTTTCCTGACTAGAATTTTTTGCTGATAATATAACTACAGGTACAGACATAGTATGCTTATTCTGCTTCAATCTTCTCGTCAGTTCAAAACCGTCTATACCCGGCATCATAACATCTGTAACAATCAACATAGGTATATCATTCTTTACTTCCTTCAATGCCTGCTCAGCATCATGTGCAACAACAACCCTAAATTTGTCAGAAAATGCTTCTTGTAACAACATTAACATTTCAGTATTATCATCAACTATTAGAATCTTATGTTTTGATGAAGCCAGATCTGTAGAGCTTTCAGAAATTTGTTCTAGCTGATCAGATTTCATTATTGGCAAAACGTTATTAATGTTAAGCATAGCATTATCATTAACATCTACCTTTTCTGATGTCAGTTCCAACATTGGAAGCAGAACGATAAATTCAGCATAACTGCCATATTCACTCTGAATTTGTATTTCTCCTTTTAGCAACTCAACCATGCTATGACAAATAGCAAGTCCCAAACCATTTCGAGAAGTCATTCCCTTTATAGTAGAAGCTTCTACACCATCCAGCACTTTATATCTATTGAAAATCAAAGGAATATCCTCCTGACGAATACCTTTTCCCGTATTATACACCTTAATACGTAAACTTTGGTTATCAACTACATCTACCGTTACACGAATACGTCCCCCTACAGAGGTATATTTAAAAGCATTCGAGATTAAATTATTCAAAATTTTCGTCAAACTTTTACTGTCGGTATTCCAAAAAATATTTTCTGACACTACATTTTCAAATTGAATCATGTTTTGCTCTGCCAACTCCGAAAACGAATGAATAATATCATTACATAAAGCTGAAACATCTATCTGTTGGATACATTGAACCTGGTGTCCCGTTTCCAGTCTTCTAAAATCAATAATCTCCTGAATCAAAGCATTTAACCTCTCTGCATTTGCTTTTATCAATGAGACATATTTATGTACATACTCCGAATGGTCATATTTCAACAAGCGCTCACAAGGGCCATATATAAGTGTAAGCGGAGTAGAAAACTCATGAGTTATATTAGTAAAGAAACGAAGCTTTTCCTCATATAAATCTTCTTTATGTTGTTGCTCCATTTTTTCCAGCACTAATAGCTTTTTACGCTGTTGCTTTAATAAAAACCAGCGAATACACAACAACACAGCCAACAAAAGCAATAGAACATAAATAACAACAGCTAACGTACTTAAATACCAGGGGGAAGCAATAGTTATATGCACAGAATAAACAGGACTAAACTCCCCTGTTGTCTGATTCTTATAACGAACTTCAAGAAGATAATCTCCATAATTCATCTGAGTAAAAGAGATACTGTTATTCGTTCCATTATCTATCCATTCCGTTTTCTCATTCAAACGATACTGATAACTATAGTTAGTTGGATTTACATAATCTAACGCAAGAAAAGATATCGTAAAATTGTTCTGATCAGACTCTAATGACAGAGAAGGTTTATCTCCCCAACTCTGTACATCAACACACATACCCTGTTCACCTAAAATATTAATGTTTGTAAAGCGTAATGGAGGTTTTACAGCTGCCTTATCAGAAACATACATTTCGTTATTAGTTATAGTAATAAAACCATTAATACCTCCAAAAAATAAGGTATTGTCTTGACAGAATGAAGCTCCGTCACTAAATTCTAGTATTTCCAGCCCACTACCTTTTCCATAATTCTGAAATTTATTATTCAGCACATTAAAGCTGATAAGTCCTCCATTGGTTGCAATCCATAATCTTTTATTTTCGTCTAGAAGCATTGAATGAATTGTACTATTAATAAATCCATCCTGCTGATTAAAATACATTTCTTCATCATGTAACTTTTTAATCAGTCCTGCTCCTGTACCAAGCCAGAAAATATCTTCGTCACGAATTATCGAAAAGATATCATTCACAACTCTACTTGAATATTCATTTTTTAAAGGCATGGCAGCTAAACTATCGCCTTCTATATGAAAGAGTCCATATCCTCGATTACCAAACCAAATATTATCATGACTACTATCAGCAAATAGAGTAAAGAAATAATTTGAAGAAAAATTTCCACTATCAATGGTATAGCGTTTTAAAGAATGAATATATGGAACGCCAGATCTGTCTTCAATACGTGCACGAATAACTCCCGTCCCAACGGTAGCTATCCAAAGAATCGAATCATTCTCTTCATATATGGCATGCACGTAATTGATCTTTTCTGGCGAATAAACACTCCTGATTTTTCTATCGCGATATGAATAATAACTAAGTCCTGCATCATGTCCTATCCAAAACACAGGCCTGCTACTTTTTGCAAATGCATATACAGAATTATTTGTTAATCCACTTTCTTGAGAATTTATCAATTCTGTCCTATAATTTATATTATATTTTTGAGGAGAAAAATCATAAATTTTAAGAATGCCCTCACCTTTAGTTCCTAACCATAATGTACCTTCATTATCCCAAAAAATAGACCGAACCGGCTTACCTATACTTTGATTCAAATCTTGATAAGTCACTGATGAAATAGAATATTCTCCTTCTGAATAAATATATACACCTTGACCGTCTGTCGCAATCCATATAATATCCTGAAAACGATCTTTTAAAATTCGAAATACTCCAGACTTTATGCCTAAATCATCTACCGTATACTTATCATTTGTCTGCAAAGAAATCTTCAATAAGCCATTTGTCTGGAACGCAACAAAAAAAGATGTTCCATCACGAAGTATATCCACAATAGCTCCTCTTCCATCCAACGCCTCTTTCCAGTTACAAATAAGCTTTTTTACAGGTTTATCCAAACTATATCCAAATAAATTATAATCTTTATCTAACCAATAAACCTGATTTTCATCTCCAAAACCATAACGTACCTCTGTTTTTTCACAAGTGTTCATAGCAGAGAGCGTATATTCTCCTTCCGGAGAATGCTTCATCTGATAATATCTAATCTCATTTTTTAGGAAAATAATTAAAAAATGCTCATTCACATAAAGATTAACAATATCCTCCCTATCCAAAGTCCCTACAGGAAGTCTATAAAACTCCTGCTTTTTTTCATTAAATGCGTATAACAAATTACTACTTGAAAAAAAGAACAGATTTCCCAATTCATTCTTGACCATCATATAGCTACCCTTAAACTGGGGATAATCCACAACAAGGTGCTTCGCTTTATCAACTTTACTTAAACCATAGTTTGTCTGTACCCAAATTACTCCATCATGAGTTTCTAAAATTTCTTCTATAATATACCCTGATAAATTCAATTGATCCCAACCGTTCCAACTATATGCTTTTATACCATCATAGATATTCACTCCATCACAAGTCCCCAACCATAGAAAGCCATTACTATCTTGCAACAAAGAAAGTACAGCACTACTGGTAAGACCATCTGCATTAGTAACCTGCCTCAAATTATAAGCTGATAATGAATTTATTACACATACCAAAAAAAAGGACGATCCTCCTATAAATTTCATAACAGCATTTATCATAGTATCTTTTTTAATCAATATTCAAGCACAAAGGTATAGAAAATAACAGATTACATTAAAAAATGTATAATATTTGTATTCACATCAAATAAAATTAGTACAGATCTCCCCGTTTCTTAATAATCACTCCTATAACAGGTATGGAGTAATGTAACTATTGAGACACTCCATACCTACCAATCTATTTATCTACTTCCTTTTCTCTGTTACGAATATACTCCAATAATATAGAATGAGCAGGGTGTGACATCGTTCCATGGTCAAACCCCTGTAGTTCATAAAGATATGCAGCTGGATGACCTATAATCTTAAGCATACGCCACATATAAGCATTTTCTTCATAACGTCCCAGCATCTCCCGTTCACGGTCACCACATATCAGCAAGATAGGGGGACAATCTTTACGTACATAGTATAACGGAGCATGCTCATCAATTAAAGGCTGATAATCAGAAATTCCCCTATCACGTCTATTTTGGAAATGAGTAATAGCTTGTCCGCTAAAAGGAATAAGAGCAGCAAAGCTATCAGCATCTACTCCATATTTAGCCAACCGACTTTTATCCAGTCCAATCATACTGACTAAATAACCTCCCGCAGAATGTCCTGCTAAATATATTTTCGAAGGATTTCCTCCATAACGGGCTATATTCTTTACTACCCATGCAGTGGCTGCAGCTGCATCATCTACCGCATCATCAGTTGTTACATCAGCATTAATTACCTTAGGATCTTTATTCCCGGCACATAAGCGATAACTCACACCCACAACAGCAATTCCTTGCTCACGCAATTCACGTGGAATTTCACGGTCTCCACCGGTCAATCCTCCACCATGAAACCAAACAACGGTGGGAAAATCCTTCTTATCAGTCGGATAATATACATCAAGCAAACATTTTTGCTTCATATATGCATTTTGATTCCCTTCACGGTAAGAAATAGCTTTTTCCCATTGATAACCTTGTGCATAAAGAGTAATGGAACATGCTAATAATACAAGTATGCAATAAAATCTAGTTTTCATAAGAATTGTTTTATTTGTTATTACAATTGTACTTCTATTCCTTCAACTAAATTACCACTAGCTTGATATATGCCTTTATCTGTAATAATCTTCACAATAGCCATATCATTGTTTTCTGTGATATACTTACCTTTCTTTTGGGTTATTTTAACTTGCACTTTATTATCAGCAGTACGAATAGCGGTAAAATGCTGAAAGCTATAATTGCCATCTTTAAACGACCAATTATCCCCTTCATCCCAATAAAGAGTACCATGGGCTTCACCTTTTTCATCCAAGCAAACTAATAAAGTCAATGGATCAAGCGATTTTTCATTCGTATTCTGTATAATTTTTCCTGTCGGAATAATAGCGCCACCACGAATTTTTAATTTAGCCTGATATGAATCCTTATCATCACCTGGAATCAAAGACAGGTTTCTCCAAATACCTTTAGGTAAAGCTGGATTCTTAGCCCATTCTGGGACAACCAGTAAATTTTCTCCAATAAGAAATGCCTGTTCTTCTGCACGAAGTAAAGTATCCTTAGGATCTGCAAAAAAGACAGGACGCATAATAGGCATTCCAGTTTCTGAGGCCTCATGAAGCAACGTATAATAATAAGGCAACAAAACGTAACGACGTTCCAATGCCATACGTGATACATCCTCTACTTTTTGTCCGAATGCCCAAGGCTCTTTATTAATAGTACCAGCACAAGCATGCCCTCGAGAAAAAGGATAAAAAGCTCCTAAAGCCATCCAACGGCCAAACAAGTCTGCATCAGGATTAAACAAGAAACCACCGACATCTGCCCCACTAAATGGCTGACCAGATAATCCTAAAGTAAGAATCATGGGAACAGACATAGTCATATGACTTTCCCAGGAAGCATTATCTCCCGTCCAAGTAGCAGCAAATCGTTGTCCACCCAAAAAATTTGAACGCGTTAAAATAAAAGGACGATTTTGCGGGCGCGCTTTCATAATCCCCTCCCGAGATGCCTTAACCATAAGATAACCGTACACATTATGATATTTCAAATGAGGTCCAGCCGGGATCTTGTCACCTCCTAAATGTTTGTTATCTTCAGGCATAGTTCCTGTAGGAGTATTACTTATCTGAGGTTCATTCACATCATTCCAAACTCCATCAACTCCCTTATCCAAAAAGTCCTTATATAAATCAGCCCACCAACGCACTGTTTTAGGCTGAGTAAAATCAGGAAAAGCGCATGCACCGGGCCAGGCATCTCCATGGAATTCTTTTCCTTGCGCTGTTTTAACCCATACATCATTTGCTGTTCCCGACTTATAGACAAAATAAGTAGAATCAACTTTAGCCCCCGGGTCTATCATCCATGCTGAATGAAATCCACGTATATGAAGATCTCTATTCAAAGCCGCTGGATCGGGAAATGTCTGAGGATTAAATGTAAAAATACGATAACCATCCATATAATCAATATCCATCCACATCACATCACAAGGAATACGTTTGATGCGGAAAGTATCTGCAACCTCAATTACACGACTGGCTGGTGTATAAGAGAATCGGCACTGCTGATATCCTAAAGCCCACCGTGGAACCATAGGCATAGTACCGATAAGTTCGACCAAGCCTTTTATAACCGCCTGCGGAGACTCTCTGTCTATTACAAATATACGAAACAGTTCACCTTCTGTTTCGAAATTAATACGTTCATCAGTAGTTGTCAGTTTAGCTTTATAAGGTGTATCAAATAAAATTCCAAAAGAAGTTCCGTCCGGACGAACTCCCATTACCCAAGGATGTGACTGATACAAGCGTTTTCCATTATCAACACTATATGCACCTGAATCTGTATTCCACAATTTGATACTTTGTCCGTTTCGCAACAACGGCCCTGTGACCTCACCGCCACCATAAAGACTAGTACCTTGAGGTACGTCCAAATAGGCACTAGCATGTCCTTTTTTCTTTTCCATTATAGGATAAAGCTGCCAATTTGAAGGTAACATACCTTTTTCCTGAAGCTCTGCTTTTAAGGCAAAAGAAGGCATTTGACTCAGATTGAAACCTTTTGGAACAAATTTAGCAATACCATCACCTACCATTACTTCCTTTTCCATTTTCACGTTATGGGCAGATAACCATCCCGTAAAACATAACATTCCTAAAACTCCAACTATCTTTAAATTTACCATATTACTATTACTTAAATCATTATATTATGAATACTCATTTAAATGATAAATTAAATATCATGATTTCATCTAATTATAGGTATCCGTATAACAAACATTTAGGCAATATGAACTATACTGCCTAAACATTCCACTTTTAAAGAAAATCATAAAGGTTGTAGAACACACATCGCTTCCATCAACATACATCCTGTTAAATGAGGAGTTAACCCTACTTTTTCATTATCTCCAGGAGCCTTTCTCCAACGTCCTCCATATAACATGGTGTTGGGATTAATTCCTTGAGTAGCCATTACAGTGGCACAGCGAGTGATATACTCATGAAACTTCTTTCTATCTGAATAATCTACTGAGTGATCATTGATCAGCTTAACAAAATAACGGAAAAAGATTCCATGAAACAGTCCTCCATCGCCACTTACAGCATCAGGCAACAAACCTTCATTTTGTGATAATTGTTCTACAGCAAAATTGGCAGCCTTTACTGCATCATCTAAATACTGCTTATCACCTGTTATTTTATAAAGCTCATGGGCAGCTCCTAAAAAGGTTCCAATGTTATAAGTAAATATCCAGTTTTTCTGAATTTCACCCTTTCCATTAATATTATCATAAACAGCTCCTGTTTTACGATCAAACAAGTAGTTTTTCTCCCAAATATAAATTTTGATAGCTTCATTTAAATAGGCATTTTTAATCTTGCCATCGCTAAATTGAGCCTGATCGTAAAAAGAGTAAAGACGAGCAGCAATTAATGCAGCCGGCCCATTAGAGCAAGCATTTTTTGATTTTGCGACATCCGTCTTCCAAGTAATCCCGCCAAACCAGGGAGCTTCATCTTCCGGTCCCCATGTAGGCCAAATCCAATCATCATATACTTGTCTCGCTTTCTCTATATATTTTTTCTCCCCTGTACTTTCAAACATTCTTATTTGTGCTAATACGATCCATTCCATATCATCAACAAAAACATTCCACCAAGGATCTTTGGGATTCATTTTTCCGGCAAAATTATATTTGGGCATACCTTCCCACCACAAAGGAAAAAGTTCTTTATAATACGATTTGCCCGTACGCATATACGCATCCACCAGAACATCCATTGCATGTGCCTGTGGCCAATAGTTATTTGTTGACATATCAGAAAGATCGCTACCATAATTAAAATAATAGCGTTTTTCGTAGCCCTCAAAACTAGCTCCCCAAAAATGTTTGATAAGTGCTTCTGAAGTACCATTAGCCATTTTATTCCAATAAGTTATATCTTTCTGAGCAAATACTCCAAAGACACAACATAACATAAACAGAATCGTTAAAGTTTTTTTCATAACTGACTTCCTTATAAATTTTAATCAACTGTAATGACAAGTTTCTTTCCCTTTTGCAACTGTCCGTGAGATACAAAATATCCATCAACGACCTCATTATCATAAGTTATCTGACGGATTTTTCTTCCATGTCCTTGCTTCACAATAGTAAAAGGTTTATCCTTTAAATAAAACGTAACCTTATCAAATAATGGAACTGTAACTATATATTCCGGATCTGCAGGAGAGTATGTATAAAGCCCAATGGCATTAAATACATACCATGACGACATTTCACCAGCATCATCCATACCAGCATATGCCAATCTATCCTTACCCATATCATAATAGTGCCCCATCAGAGAATCAAGTACCGCTTGTGATTTTTCCTGCTTCCCGATAAAATAATAAGTGTATGGAATACTGTGTCCTGGCTGATTTCCATGACAATAGTTTCCAATAAATCCTGTCATATTATCAACTTCATACCCATGCCAAGGCTCTGTAAAGAGAGAATCCAATTTATTCTCAACTGCCTTATTATTAGGATAGAGCTTAATCATTCCTTCAGGATCATGGGGAGCAAAGAAAAGCGCATTCCAAGCATTCGCTTCACGGTACATGTACTGATAATAAGGATAATATGGATCAAAATCTGCAATCCAACTTCCATCTTCAATTTTACCACGCCAGAAACCTGTACCCGGATCGAAAAGAGTTTTATAATTATTAGTACGTTTCATCAACACATCATAATTCTCCTTATCACCTAATTCTTTAGCAACCAAAGCTACAGCATAATCATCATAAGCATACTCTACAGTCTTTGTTACAGCACCTTTATATTCATCTTGCGTAGGAACATTTACCGTATCTTTTTCTGCAATCCATCCACGTTTTATATATTCATCCAAATAAGGTCGTCCTCCTTTACCTGGAACCGTAGCATTTTTCAAAATCAGGTTATATGCCCTTTGTAAATCAAAGTCACGTAATCCACGTAACCAGCTTCCCGCAATAAAGGTAGAGGCATGATCTCCATGAAAAAATGTTGGCATATATCCGTTACTCTTTTCTCCTTTATCGATAATTGACTTAATGACATCAATTGTCACCTCAGGTGATAACATTCCCAACAAAGTCAACTTATTACGATAGTCATCCCAAAATGATGGATTGGTATAATAATGAAATCCATTATTTACCACATTCCCTTTAATATCAGTATATTCAAAATTTACATCACTTCGTAAAGCCGGCCATTTAAAAGCATGATACAAGCAAGAATAAAATAAGCTTTTTTCACGTTCCGTTCCCCCTGATACTTGTATTTTAGACAAAAGCTTTTCCCAAACTTCATCTGCTTCACAAGCAACTTCCGCAAAATCTTTATGAAGCATTTCATGCTCAAGATTCATTTTTGCATTCTCAATACTAACAAATGAAAATCCGATTTTCATTTCCAATGGTTTGCTATCTTTGCTATTGACAAAATTGACCAAAGCGACTTCATGATGCCCGTCTTTCTTCATTACGACGTCATCGATTACATAATTGGTCGTCGCATAAAAATAGATTTTACCTTCTCCAGCCTGATATCCTGTAAAAACCTTATCCCCTGATTTTTCGATATGCCATTCTGTAACAGTGTTATTTGAACGACGAATATCCACTAATACAGACTTTGCATCTTCTTTACGAAAAGTATACTTATGATAAGCACAACGCAACGTACTTGTGAGTTCAACATTTACATTGTATCTATCCAAATAAACCTGATAATACCCGGGACGTGCAGTCTCTTTCTGATGGCTAAAATGTGAACAGTAATCACTTGGACTAATTTCTCCAACAACAGGCATCATTGGAACGTGCAATAAGTTCCAATGCCCTTTATTCGTATGAGAAAATCCATAAATAACACTATCTTCATACTGATAACCAGCACCACTCCTATATTGAGTTACAGGACTCAACTGCACCATTGCATTAGGTAGCGTTGCTCCAGGAAATGTTTCTGCTCCCCAAGTTCTCGTTGCTTTCTTACGTACATAGCCCAAATCCTTCTTTTCCCATAATGTAGCGCTTCCCAATAAAGGATTAACATACTCTGTCAGTTTATTCTGACTCTCACAGCTTGTAAAAAGTATGAGAGATATGATTGATATTAAAAGTTCATTTTTCATTTTTTTTCTATTTTTTCATACCTATTGAAGATTGTACATCTAAATATTCTATTACTATCCATATACCACCTAATGTAAGTGAATACATTCAATTATATTATCAATCCTACTGAAAACTCCTTCTGCCATACTTTATCAACATGACAGTTTTCAAAATCACCATTAATTATAAAACTTTATCAATGGCTTCTTTTATTAATGTTTCCATAACTATATATCCTTCGGCAGTAGGGTGAACACCATCTTTTGTATATTTAGGATTAAGAGCTCCATTTTCTCCATAAACCATTTTTCCGTAATAATCTACATAGGGTATCTTATGTTGATAGGCATATTTTTTGATTCGTGCATTAAGAGAAGCTATTTTCTTTTGCGCATCTTTAATCGCCGGATTCCAGCCAAAAGCAGCAGCCGGCAATATCGAAGTTAGTATAACCTTTATTTTATGTGCCTCAGCCAGTTCTACCATAGATATTATATTTCCAAAAGTATACTCTTCATTATAAGCACATGTGTTCTCTGCAACATCATTAGTACCCGCATTAATAACGACCAATGACGGAGATAGCTTTATAACATCTTCACGAAAACGCAACAGAAACTGATATGAAGTCTGCCCACTAATACCACGTCCCACATATCCATTATCTGTAAAGAAAGCAGGGTGGGTATTCACCCAACCCTCTGTTATGGAATTCCCCATAAAAACAACTTTTACAGTTTTGTGAGAAATAGATATATCTTCATTCTCTTGAGCATAACGATTTAAGCCACCAAAATCTCGATCCTGCGCATTTATATTCGTACACGTTAAACTAAAGGAAACAATTCCTATACCTAAATATTTTACCAACAGTTTTGTTTTCATAGCACTTTATTATATAAAATTTACTCTAAAACAGCTGCCCATCCCCCATTACGTACCAATTTGATACTCAATTTATCAGAAGAATTAACCTGCTGTTCTTTTCTGCGATAATCCATTGCTTGTCTATCAGCATTAATACCATCCTCAAATGAAGTCATACGGTAAGTTCTATCTTTATCCAAAAAGTCAAAAGATAAAGTAAATCTACGTGAAGTTTCCTTTCCGTTACAGATTGCACCAATAAACCATTTATCACCCTTTCGTCTGGCTAGTACTACATATTCACCAATCTTAGCATCTAATATTTTCGTTTCATCCCACGTAACAGGTACTTTTGTTATAAAATCTGTACAATCTGGATTGCGATAGTACAGAGTTGGATTATCAGCCAGCATTTGAACCCCACTTTCGAATACAACATAAAGAGCAAGTTGATAAGCACGAGTTCCGATACTAGCTGCATTCGGGCGATCTGCTCTATAGACTTCAGGTTGCATACTGATCATGGCTCCAGGTGTATAATCCATTGGACCTACAGCATTTCGCATGAAAGGTAAGTACAAACTATTATCAGGATAACATCCTCCCATTTGTTCCATTCCGCGAACACCTTCATAAGACAAAATATTAGGATAACGATACTCCAATCCTGCCGGTTTGAATGAACCATGGAAATCAATCAACAAATGATATTTTGCGGCTTCTTTTGCCACCCGTTCATAATAATTGACCATCCACTGATCACTACGATCCATAAAATCAATCTTAATACCTGCTACTCCCCAATCAGAAAAAGTTTTAAACACATCAAAATGGTTCTCAACAGTAAGCCAAGTAAGCCACAACAAGACTCCAACTCCTTTTTCTTTTCCATAACGGATTATTTCATGTACATTCACTTGAGGATTAGGAGTATAAGGATCACGTGTACTCAAAGCCCATCCTTCATCCATCAATATATAAGGGATGTGATACTTAGCTGCAAAATCAATAAAGTATTTATAGGTATCCATATTAAAACCGGATACAAAATTTACATCAGGACCATAAGGAGTAGCTCCATTCCACCATTCCCAACTTACTTGTCCTGGTTTTATCCAACTATAATCCTTCAGTTCACAAGGAGAAGACAAGTTATAAACCATTTCATTACTCAAAATATCTTTATCATCGGAAGAAATCATAAAGAAACGCCACGGAAAAGTTCGCTTTCCTTCTGTCTTAGCGATGTAATTAGCTTCTTTCAGAATCTTTACGCTACGATCTCCATCATCTCCAAACTCCAAAGGGCATTTCGGAAAAACAGCAGTCAATCCATTCTTATCTGTCCCCTTCACAAACATACAAGGATAATCATCTAAATCAGCCTCCGAAATCAATATATTGTATCCCTGCGGACTCTCTAATAAAACCGGAAAATAACTCATTTCATCCGACGACTTATAATCCATCGTATTCAAATGAGAATATGGATTTTCATATGAAGTCTTAAATCCTGAAGTTTTAGACAAATGAGCCCAATAATTAGTCGGGAAATGGATAGTAAATTCTTCGTCTAATACCTCAAGTTCATTTTTTCTATCAGTTACAAAACGATAAGCAATTCCATTATCATAAGCTCTAAACTCAACAGAATAATTGCCCTTCATATTCATACGAAGAGTATTACAATGATTCCGGACTAATGCATTTTTTAATGGGATAGGACGCAGTACTTCTTTATCAATCTTTCCCCTCTTTATATTTTGAAGAATTGGTTTTGCCCCTAATACATCATCCGATAAAGTCATAGACAATGTACAATCTTTAAGAATTGTATCATTTTGAGAAATCACAGAATAAGATATGTTCTCTTTCACATCGATTACCACCTTAAGCTTCCCATCAGGAGATTGGATATCGATAGATTTACCCATTATATCAGAGCTACAGCAAAATATTCCCCAAAAGCCCAATAATAACATTCCTTTTTTCATAGTATTCTTATCATCCCAATCAAGTTATCAATAAATAAAATTCTTATGCTCCACCCTCAATCTTTTTACCATCTACATGTCTCTTTATTCCCCATAGCGTGTTTTCCAATTAGTTCTTAAATCTTCTTCGAAGCTTTTTCTATCTATAAATAATATATAGAGCTAGAAAAGCTTCAAAGAAGATTTATAACCATATTTTAAGACCTATGTATTTTTTCTTTGTTATTTGCCCCACAAGGCTCTCGCTTCAATAAGTGCACATCCACTAGTCTGCGCCCCAAGCTGAGTACTGCCAGAAGCAGGTGTAGTCCAGTTAGTGCCAAATAAGATATCCAACTTATTTACACCTTTACGCCATAAAACTTCTGCATTATTATTAAAGAATGTCTCAAATTTTTTACGATAAAGTTCATCCAGATCAGGTTCCACGATCAATTTGACGAAATAACGCATAAAGATACCTTTGAAGAAACCACCATCACCCGCACCTTCATCACGTAACACATTATTTCCACTATCAATCATACTAGCATCACTAATACAGAAATAAGCAGCTTTACGTGCATCTTTCAAATAGTTAGCTTCACCAGTCACTTTATATAATTCGTGTGCTGCACCCAAGAAAGTACCCTGATTGTAACTCAATGAAAAGCTACCAATTTCACCTGTTTCGCCATTTAAATTATCATAAACAGCTCCAGTAGCTTTATTAAACAGATTCTCACGCAACCATGCGTAAATCTTGATCCCCCAATTTTTATATACTTCATCTTGGGTTACTGCATAAAGGCGCATCGCCAACAAAGCTGCAGGACCATTTGAACAGGCATTTTTACTCCAACGCTGATCAGATCTCCATGCGATACCGCCACCGCCATACTCTTCATTCCAGCCACCTTCAATATATCCCCATAACTCTTTAGCCGTATTCAGGTACTTTTCATCTTGAGTGGTTTCATACAAACGTACCATCGTAAGAGCTATCCATTCCATATCATCATAAAAATTATTCCAATATGAATTGCCATTTTTTACTTTGATACCTTCATACCATGGAGTAAAAAGATCCGAGTATTTAGTATTTCCACTACGCAAGTAAGCATCGATAATTACATCCATCGCCTGTGCCTGTGGCCAATACTGGAAACCTGTGCCATTTCCATCGTTTTCATAATTAAAATACCCTTCTTCATTCCAAAAACGTTCTGGCAAAGTAGAGCTGGCACTATCTGCTGCCGCACTCCAATCTATTGCATAACCAGTATCATATACATATTCATCTTCAATCTTACTACAGGAAGCTAAAAGCATTCCTGTAATAAAAAAGAATAATAACTTATATTTCATAGTTCTATCACTTAACAAGTTCTACATGATGTGTATAATTATCTCCAGAGAAAATAACAGAAATACGAGTAACAGCTCCCGGATTAGCTCCATCAGCAGCTCCATCGAATTCATTATTCAGTTTCCATTTCTGATCCCACTGGTTGTTAGGAGTTTCAGCTATATAGAAATAAGGATCATCAGCTGCAGCTTCTCCTGGAGCACTATCTGTTGTATTCTTAGTTCCCCACATTTGTGTTGTACCATCAGCATATGTCATCAAGAACTTATAACGTTGGTCTCTACCCCAGCCTTCTTGTTTAAATTCAATCAGATCTTCTCCTTCAAATACACCATTACCTTTATAAGGAAGTTCAAAAGTAACCTCATTGCTAGGACAGAAGAAGAATCCCATACTCTGGATTTCAGTCATCTTAACAGAAGCCGTTGTAAAGTCTAATACAATGCGGTAAACACCACCTTTATTTACAGTAGTTTCACCCTGACCTTCAATGATAACACCACTTTCATTAATATAATAAGATTTAGCATCAGCAGAGTTATTATCAACCAGTCGATAAGACTTACCCTCCTCCAATTTAGTGAACACTTCAAACACACCTAATTCATTAGGCATCGAACAAGGAACTGCTTGTGCAATATCTGTTCCTCCTTCTGTAGCTTCACCTGTCAAATAAACCTGATTAGGTAATTCAGTAAATCCTTTCAAACAAGTAATGGTCAAAGTTCTTGCTTCAGTAGCCATCGCCGAATTTAAACCTCTGGAAGCAACAACTGTCCATTTTACAGTTCCGGTTTCTCCACCATTAATACCAGCTGCTTTACCAATCTTATCCAACACTTTATGAGTTATTGTTGCATAATTACGAACCCCGTTATTATCAGCAACAACACGATAAATCGGATTTGTAAAATTACCATCTTCTTTATCAAAAACAACCTCATACAAAGGCGAGCCACTATCTTCAGCTTTTGCTGCAGCCCATTCAAAGAAAAGTGAAGCTGTAGACGAAGCAACCAGTGTTACACTCTGACCATCTGTCGGTTCATACAACTGAGTTACAGGACTAACTTGTACATCCTTATATTCCATATCTTTAGTACATGATGTAGAAAACAATACAGTCATGCACATTGCAAATACATAAAAAAATCTTAGTTTCATCATTATAAGTATTTAAATATTTAAAGTTAATCAGTTTGCATATCCAGGATTATTAGGAGCCAAATTATGATTCAAGTCAATCTGGCTTTGAGGCACAGCCCATAAATAATCTCTTTGTTCATTAAAGTTATAAGAGTCTACACGAATTGTACCAACTCCATCAAAAGTAGCACCTTCAACATTGCCTGTCAAATATTCTGAACCTGCTTTCCAGCGCTTAATATCAAACCATCTTAATCCTTCCATAGCCAGTTCACAACGGCGTTCGTTACGAATCAGTTTTCGCATATCATCTGAAGATAGAGAAGGATATTCCAATGCACCTGAATCAGTAAATCCAGCTCTTTCTCTGATACGTTTGATAGTCATATTCCAAATGTCTTCAGTAAGCTCACCTTTTTCGAATTTAGCTTCAGCATACATTAACAGCACATCGGCATAACGCATTGTAATGATATTCAAGCCAGAATTCAAATCACCGGCATCTTGTGGACTATAATATTTACGTACATAGTAACCTGTAGCGGTATTATTACTACCATAAATGTATTTATCAACAGTTGTCGAAGTATTGGGATCAATATGTATAACAGTGCCCTGGCTTCCATCATTTACATTACCGCTCCAATCATATCCATCATATATAATAGTAGCAGTCATACGAGGGTCTCTATTGGCGTATGGATAATCTTGATTATAATTACTTCCCTGTTCATCGATTCTCTTTCCATTCAGCATGATATAACTATCAACCAACGACTGTTGAGGAACACGATTTATAGCTCTACCTCCAACACTCAATGGAGCCATATCTACCATATCTCCCCAAGTCAAGAGTTTCTTTACATATGAACGGTCCATTATTACTTCCTGATTATACTCATTTTCTTCCTCAAACAATCCTCTGTAAGAAGGATACAAGTCATAAGTACCATATTCACCTTGATTGTTGATAAGATTATCTGTATAGGTAATCACTTTATCCCAGTTTCCTTCCATCAAGTATACACGTGCCTGCAACATGCTTACTGCACCTTTTGTAATTTTACCCTGTTCGTCTGCCGATAAAGCAGTATTAATTGGCAGATCATCTTTAATATCTTCCAATTCATCATGGATAAACTGAAGAACAGTAGCAGCAGATGTACGACTTATTGAATTTGCTTCATCCAGTGTTATGTCTTTTGTAAAGAATGGTACATCACCATAGAAATTTACAAGACGGAAATAAATAGCAGCACGGATAAAACGAATCTCAGCTATCATACGAGCCTTTGCAGCAGGATTCATATTAGGAACTAAATCTACCTTTTCCAAAAATACATGACAAGTTTTAATTCCACCATACAAATTTTTCCACTCACTATCAAAAACACCTATAGAAGGTGTTGCCTGCCCTTTACGGATAGCACGTTGATCAGTTACAGTACGGCCGTCAATTACATTATCGCTCAAACTTTCATCCGACCACATTTTCCCTGCATCATACATCTGGCTATAGGCCATGTTCACCACATTCTGTGCCTTTGCCTCCGATGTCCAATAACTATTATCAGTAAATTTATTTGTAGGTACATTTTCCATGTCATTGCAAGCAGCCAATAACATCATTGCACTTACAACATACAACATATATGTTTTCAATTTCATAAAGTCACATTATTAAAATTCCACATCAATACCAAAACCATAATAACGCAATGTCGGATAAGAACGTCCACTATTAGCTCCACCTGCTGACATTCTAGAGTCGAACTCTGTAGATTCAGGATCAATAAAACTATTGTTACTGAAAGTCAACAAATTATCTCCATTTACATATACTCTTAATTTTTCCATTCCCAGTTTCTTTGACCAAGATTTAGGAAGTGTATATCCTATCACCAAGTTCTTCAAACGCATGTATTTACCATCAAGGATCTGCATGTCAGAACCAGTTTTATAATTATTTTTATTCGAGTCAGAACCTGGAGCTGCTAGACGAGGCCAGGTTGCATCCGTATTTGTTGGAGTCCAAAAGTCAAGCTGATGTTTGAATATATTATATGAATAATTTTCATGAAATGGTTCAATCAACTCACCACGCAACATCATATCACGTTTTCCGACTCCCTGCCAGAACATACTGAAATCAAGTCCTTTCCAAGAAAGATTATAAGTAAATCCAAATGTATATCGAGGGAATGCGTTTCCTAAGATAAAGCGGTCTTTTGAATCAATAACTCCATCGTTATTTCTATCAACAAATTTCACATCACCAGGTTGCACTTTACCTCCAACAGGAATAGCAGAAGCTTCTATTTCCTCATAGCTCTGGAAATATCCGTCAGTCTTATAACCATAATAAGAGTTCAAAGGTACACCTTCACGAATGATACGTTCCAGTTCATCAACCTTTGTAATTTGCTCATGACCAGGGAATTTTAAAACCTTATTATAAGAGTCACTCAAGTTAAGGCTAAAGCCGTGCTGAACCTGACCTGTACGTACATTGTAGTTAATACCTATTTCCCATCCTTGATTTTGCATTTCACCGATATTATCCATTGGCATATCTGTTCCAAAAACAGTAGGAACTATAGGCTTCATCAAAATATCAGTTGTACGTTTGTAAAAATAATCAAATGTAAGATTCAATTGATTATTGAAAAAAGAAGCATCTACACCTATATTAAATGTTTTTGTTTTTTCCCAAGTCAAATCATTCGATCCTAAAGCAAAGCCAGTTCCTGAAACAACCGAATTACCATAAGCATAATTATTATCATATACTGTATAAGTTGTAAAACGGTCGTAAGTACCGATAGCTTGACTTCCCAGTATACCAAATGAAGTACGTAACTTCAAATCGCCTACCTTCTCTTTATAGAAACTCATAAAGTTTTCTTCTGATAAACGCCATCCCAAAGATACTGAAGGGAAGAATCCCCATCTGTAATCTTTATGGAATTTCGAAGATCCATCATAACGGAAACTGAACTCTCCATAGTACTTATCAGCATAAGAATATCCGACACGACCCAACAAGGAAGTAAGACTAGTACGATTAGTATCGTCTACAGAAGTCTTTCCTGTTATATTACCAGCTTCTCCCGTAGTAGTATCTGTACCGATTCCTAAATCTGGATCAACATATTTCTTTTCAATTTCATTGGCAGTATAGGTATACGATTCATTTGTAACACCAAACAGTCCATTTACAGTATGTTTACCAAAAGTTTTATTGTAGTTCAATAAGAGCTGAGTATTTATCAGATACGCATCACTATTCCAGTTACTGGTTTTATTATTCGCTAAATTAACAGGTCTTGGAGTAGTAGCGTCTTCACTTGCATAATATTCTACAGCATTATTTCTGGTAAAACGAGTATCATTGATTACATCTGCTCCCAAAACTCCTTTTAAAGAAAGCCCATCAATAATCTTCATCTCAGCAGAAACATTCGCATTTAAGTAATTATTACGATATTTATTGAATCCGCCTGCTTCCAACGCTCCTAAAGGGTTAAACTCAGATAAAATATCATTCAATAAATAGCGTCCATCTGCCGATTTCATCTTATAATAATAGTAAGTCGGAACACGTTCTGCGTCAATTTCCAGACTACTACCAGTAGTACTAATACTATTATTACGCGTATATGCCAGAATTGCATTCAATTTGAAACGACCAACCTCTGTATTTATATTTGTACGGAAGTTATAACGTTCCACTCCGAAATTCTTGTTACCTACATAATTACTTTCCTGATCAAAATATCCCATAGAAACCATATAGGTCGTATTAGCAGATCCTCCTGAAACACTCAGATTATAATTCTGCTGTAAAGCTGTACGCATAATCTGATCGTAGAACCAACTTTCTTCACTCTGATGTGCAGCTAAATCACGAATCTGCTCTGGAGTAAATTTCGGATCATTTCCAACATTTGTATTAGCCAAGTTTGTTAAGGTTGCATTCTGATACCCAGCTACCGGAGAGAATAAAATATCAGGATTTTGCCAACCTACAGAACCATTTAAACGTACAGTTGGCTTTTCATTCTTTTTACCGGATTTAGTAGTTACCACGATTACACCATTTGCCGAACGTGATCCGTAAATAGCGGCTGTACCAGCATCCTTCAATACAGATATATTCTCAATATCATTCGGGTTCAATTTATTGAAACTTCCTCCATCAGACACAAGTCCATCAATTACAATCAACGGACTATTATCATTCAGCGTACTGATACCTCGAATATTAAAGTTAGTTTTATTATCGTTAGGGTTATAGCTTGTCTGTTGGACAATTACTCCCGGTGCTGCACCCTGTAAGGCTTGTGTAACATTAGCTACAGGACGCTTAGTGATTGCTTCAGATTTTACCTGACTGACAGAACCTACTGCACTTTTACGCGTAGTAGTACCATATCCTACAACGATAACTTCTTCCAGTTGTTCCGTATCTTCCTGCAATGTAATCATCAGATCAGACTTATTTCCGACCTTCACTTCTGTTGTCTTATATCCGATATAAGAAAAAGACAACACATTTCCTTTTTCACACTGAAGGGTGAAGTTACCATCTATATCGGTAACAGTTCCCTGTCCCGACCTACCTTTCACTGAAATGCTGACTCCTATCAACGGCTCTCCATTTACATCCTTTACATTTCCCCGGATTGTCATCACAGCTTGTGATACTTCCTGACCGCCTACAGTTGCATAAAGAGTAGCAACAGGTGAGGTTAATGTAATGGCCGCCAGCGCAGCTAACATTTTTAAATTAGTATTCATTTTTATTGATTTAAAGTTATGCATATTCTACACTATATAAAGCTTAAAAATAAGATAGAATACAAAGTACATCTTATTACTTTATTCCATTCAGCAGTTCCAGTTTGCCGTCTGCAATCAATTTCAGTATCAGCTCACCAAATAATGTATTCTGCCATGCAAACCAAGGACGAGTAAACTTCTCTGCATTATCCTTATGGAAAGATTCATGCATAAAACCAGTTCCCGCATCCGTAGTCATCAGCATTTTTATACAAGACTGAATTTCTTTATCATCCTGGCTGGTAAAAGCTTTCATCATAATACTCATAGGCCATACCATATCATAACCAATATGAGGTCCACCTATTCCTTCGCCTACTTTCCCTTTAAAGAAATAAGGATTATCTTCACTCCAGACAAAGCGACGTGTATTCTGATAAACAGGGTCGTTTACATCGACATCTCCCAAATAAGGCATTGCCAGCAAACTAGGAACATTTGCATCATCCATTAACAGATAATTTCCAAATCCATCTACTTCATAAGCATAAATCTTACCGTATTTAGGATGGTTGTAAATTGCATACTTCTGTAAAGCTTTCTCAACTTCATCAGCTAAATCAGTACACTGCTTAGCTAACTCTGTTTTTTTATTAACCTGCTTTAAAATTTCTGCCGCTTTTCTCAAAGAAGTAACAGCAAAGAAATTAGAAGGAATCAAAAACTGGAAAGTAGAAGCATCATCAGACGGACGGAAAGAAGAAGCTATCAAACCTACAGGCTTCACCGGATTTCCCCATCCATCATTCGTCATCGTATCCAAAGCACGCTCTGTTTTCCTCTGGAAAGAATATGAACCACGTCCATCTTTACGTTGCTGATCCTTAAAAGTAGCCAATATATTTTGAATAGCTTCAAGCCATAATTCTCCAAAGATAGATGCATCACCTGTAGTTTTCCAATAGTGATAAGCCAAACGTAAAGGATAACACAAAGAATCAATTTCCCATTTACGCTCATGAAGTTCTGGTATCATCTTTGTTTTATCACTCATCCATTCTCCTCCAACCGGACCATCGTTGAACGCATTGGCATAAGGGTCGATATTGATACATTTCCACTGACGAAGAATCACCCCTCTAAGCATTTTTTTCAATGCCGGATCTTCATTAGCCAAATCTACATACGGCCATACTTGTGCACCAGAATCACGTAACCACATGGCATGAATATCACCCGTATAGACAAATGTATCATCATCACCATCCTGAGTACGATAGTGTACAGTAGTATCAAGAGTATTCGGGAAACAATTTTCGAACATCCATCTTAAATAAGGATTGGTCAATAACTTCTTAACCTCTTCTATTTTAGCCTCAACAGCTTCCGAATGAAATAAACGTTTTGAAACTTCCGGACGTTGTGACACATAATCTTGTATACTCTCACGAACTGCAACAGGAAATGGTTCTACTAACGAAGAAGCATAACCGTTTTCTGACATAAAGCCGGCTCCAATAAGTGTACACAACAATACACTTTTTAAACGAACTGAGTTTTTCATAACTATTATATTTTACTTTATTTTTGCTAATCTAGCAAACATTTCTATCATTGCAGCCTGAGTAAGCAACCACTTCGTATCTCTACTTTCATTCCTTGCTGAATTCAACTTGCAAATGCAACAGAATTCTGATTAATAATTTGTTTAAA
>OMCR01000045.1_pt1 | contig 34162 bp, 27 predicted proteins | sample 1645091 | NCBI WGS metagenome assembly OMCR01 (sample SAMEA103958141, study PRJEB25191) | human gut metagenome | biome: human-associated habitat [ENVO:00009003]; feature: intestine environment [ENVO:2100002]; material: feces | place: Germany | collected 2013/2015 | reverse complement strand
CTCTTGGAACCATATAAACAACTGTACTACAATATTTTAATTTATAGAACTCCTCTTAATATAATACTTCTTGTAGTAATAACTGATAAATGCCGTCACTACAGAGAATACCAGATAACAGATAAACAGAAACAACAACATCTCCATTGTTTCCATAAGGGAACGCTGCCTGCCGGAATTGAACAGCTTGATAATAGCCCAAATAAGAAATGGACCGGCATAACTCAATAATTCCTTTACCAACAGGATGATAAAGGCACTCTTACTCATTCTGCGCGGTACAGAGAAGTCAGATCGTTCCATGTTGTATATACTCCATTATGATTGTTTTCATTTCGTCTGCTCTCGCTTTCGTCAGTCCCGGGATAACTGTTTCAGCCTCAAACTGTGCTCCGTTGACTATAGCTATCGAATACAGACCGAAAATCTTGCTGATAGGATTCTGCTGTATACTCACTTGCTGTACCTTACACAAAGGAATCGTCACAATAGTAGGGAAGAAGAGTCCGGACCGGTAGGTGATATCGTGCTCACGGAAAGCAAACCCTTTATAGGCATATGCCTTGGGTAGAAGAATCAGATTGATAATAGCTGAACAAAGCAGCAAACCTTCCATACCGGCAACAATGAAAGTACGATAGGATAATTTTTCTACCAAAAGGATGAACAGCACAAGAAGCATCATACCGATATACGTCAATACAGTTCCTACGACCTGCACGTTGATGTATTTCTTTTCCAGAGGTTCGTATGTAAGATTTTCTACTCTATGAATATTCTCAAAATTAAATTGTCGATTCGTCATAGCTTATATAAGTTCGATTTAAGATTGGAGCAACCTGTTAATTACTAAAATCATAAAGCTATCAAAACTAGCAATATCAGTATAACAGGAAAAACAATTGCTCCTATTTTCAAAGTATAAAATTATGGAATTTTATTGTATCACAAAAGATTATTGTAAGGAGTTTTGTCGTACAACAAAGAAAACAGACACGAAAAAGGCTCTGAAGACCTGAGCTGAGAAAAGAACATATAGATGTATCAATCAAAAAAAAGGGAATAATCCAGTGAGATTATTCCCTTTTGATATAAAAAAGTATTTTATTACTTAATCAAATCTTTACCTGACATTTCAGCAGGCTGAGGCATTCCCATGATGTGCAGAATAGAAGGAGCAACATCAGCAAGTACACCGTTTTCTACTTTAGCATCCTTGTTTGCAGTTACATAAACAAACGGAACCGGATTCAAAGAGTGTGCTGTATTTGGAGTTCCATCTTCATTCAGTGCATGGTCTGCATTACCGTGGTCAGCAATGATGATAACTTCATAATCATTAGCTTTGGCAGCTTCTACAGTATCTTTCACGCAGTCGTCAATAGCTTTTACAGCTTTTTCGATAGCTTCATAAATACCAGTATGTCCTACCATATCACCGTTAGCATAGTTTACCACGATGAAATCGTACTTCTGAGTATTGATAGCTTCAACCAGTTTATCTTTCACTTCGTAAGCACTCATTTCAGGTTTCAAGTCGTAAGTAGCAACTTTCGGGCTCGGAACCAAGATACGATCTTCGTTATCGTACGGAGTTTCACGTCCACCGTTGAAGAAGAATGTTACGTGAGCATATTTTTCTGTTTCAGCAATGTGGAGCTGAGTCTTTCCATTGGCAGCCAGATATTCGCCCAATGTATTCTGTACATTTTCCTTATCGAACAGGATATGAACACCCTTGAAAGATGCATCATACGGAGTCATACAGTAATACTGCAATCCCGGAATAATCTTCATACCTGCTTCAGGCATATCCTGCTGAGTCAATACAATAGTCAATTCCTTTGCACGGTCGTTACGATAGTTGAAGAAGATAACTACATCACCTTCCTTGATAGTACCATCGAAGTTTGCATTAACGATAGGTTTGATAAATTCATCAGTTACACCTTCGTCGTAAGATTCCTGCATAGCCTGAACCATATCAGTAGCTTTTTTTCCAGTACCGTTTACCAACAGGTCGTAAGCTTCTTTTACACGTTCCCAACGTTTGTCACGGTCCATTGCATAGAAACGACCAACAATAGAAGCAATCTTACCAGCAGACTGTGCACAATGAGCTGTCAGTTCTTCGATAAATCCTTTACCACTCTTCGGGTCTGTATCACGACCATCCATGAAGCAGTGGATAAATGTATTTTCCAGTCCGTATTCTTTAGCAATGTCGCACAATTTGAACAAGTGATCCAATGAAGAGTGTACACCACCATTTGAAGTCAATCCCATGAAATGGATATTCTTTCCATGTTCCTTAGCATATGAGAAGGCTGAAACAACTTCTTTGTTTTGCATGATGCTACCGTCGGCACAAGCACGATTGATCTTCACCAAGTCCTGGTAAACGATACGTCCTGCACCGATGTTCAAGTGACCTACTTCAGAGTTACCCATCTGGCCATCAGGCAAACCAACATTTTCACCGCTAGCCTGCAACTGTGAATGAGGATATTCTGCCAGCAAACTGTCCCAATACGGAGTAGGAGTGTTAAAGATCACATCATCTTTCTTGTGGTCGCCACATCCCCAACCATCAAGAATCATTAAAAGAGCTTTCTTAGCCATAATATTATTTTGTTTAAAAGTTGATATATCGAGTGTATGCTTTACAACATGCAAAAATACAAAATATCCCTCGTATTAAGCATAAGTTTTCACTCTTTTTATGTATCGTCCCAACTGAATATATCCCCTGATAAACAGAACCGTCAATAAAAACAAATCCCCCTTTCTATCTTCACACAGACTGAGAGGGGGAATAATCAAAATAAAAAACAGGTATTTCTACAATTCTACTTCCTGTATAAAGATTTCACCAAATCGATTCTTTACTTCAATTTTTATTTTTTTTGCTTGTTTAGAAGGACATGCCCGGAACAAATGACGGGTATGATAGCCAGTACGCTTGCCCTTCTTCATTGTCAGATAGTCCTGGTCTTCGTCATCGAATTGCTGCATGGCACCTTTCAGCACTCCGTCTTCATACCAGTTTACAGTATAGGCTATATCCCAATCCCAAATATTGGCAACAACATATTGTTTCTGAGTTTCAAATTCGCCAGGCTTATATACACGGAACTGGTAGTCGGCCGGACGTCCGGTTGCCTTATAACGCCATTTCACATCATCACCTTTCACTGTTACAACCAGATAACCGTTTGGTGCTCCACAGCGGTTGACATGGCCTGCCCACCAGGCTCCACACGCAGCCCCGATATTATGCTCATAGATTCCGGCAGCAGGCAGTGTATTTTCATAATAATGTGTATGCCCTGAAAAGATATGAACTTTATAAGGTCGTAAGATACGGAATAAGGCATTGGCATTTCTTACATTATCACCCCCTTCAACCGTCGTATTCGCTACCGGAGCATGAATATTCAAAAAGACAGTTGTTCCTTCTGGTACATAACTTAAATCTTTTTTCAACCATTCAAGCTGCTCTTCGGTAAAACGTTCTACATACTTTTTCTTTCCTTCGTAATCTGTACTCTTCATTGCTATGACGTGTACCTTACCTATATTGAAAGAATAATTTGTTGGTCCGAATATCTCATAATAGTTCTTCTCTCCATATCCGTTTCCAGGATCTGCCGTACGTTCCATATCCGAATACAGTAAATTGAAATCATGGTTACCCATAACCTGAAACATAGTCAATCCCAAGTTGGATACAATTTTCCGGTAAGGAGCATACAAATCCATAGCATCCCATACCAGATCGCCCAATCCCATACCTACAACTTCTAAAGATTTCAGAGAATCGGCAGTATGAATCAAATCGGGAACGGTTTCCTTACGGAATCTATCCAACTGCGCTTCATTTTTAGCCTGAGGATCTGAAATAGGAATAAATACAAAATCATCGGTCTGTTTACTACGTTTCTGAAGAATAAAATCACAACGATTCTCCACTTTTGAAGTATCCTGATAGTGATAAAAGCCATCAGCCACTCCTTCCTTCTCGGGAAGAACATAATCAGCAGGAGTAGAAATATAAACCATTGGCTGACGGAACGGATCAGTATCCAACATATATATACCTTGTCTATCAGTAGCTGTCACATTCTTTCCATCTGTTACAACGACTCCTGCAATCGGATTGCCTTGAGTATCTTTCACAGTACCTGTTACCACCGCCTTATTTCCGGCAGCTTGCATCGTAATGTGGCAAAGCAGAGCCGCTATACCCAACCATTGTCTATACATTTTTTTCATATACTTACATCTGATTTATTGTTTGGGCAAAATAACGGAAACCATTTTAAGAATATACGACAGTACGTTTAATATAGGACGACAAAGGTGTTTCACCTCTATTACATCACTACAAATTATTAACAGCCTGTTGATAACTTCAGAGTTTTCAACAGGCTGTTAATAAATACTGGTTAATATAACCGTTTCTCTTTTTAAAAATCGAAGGAGAGTTGTCCGTCTCCCAGTAAATTATATGTCATCCGGTGGTAAGGAGTGGTCCCATAACGGGCAATCGCCTCCCGATGCTTCTTTGTCGGATAACCTTTATTCTTCTGCCAGTCATATAAAGGATATTCTTCTGCAAGCCGGTTCATATAGTCGTCACGATAAGTTTTTGCCAAAATAGAAGCAGCCGCAATCGACAGATACTTACCATCTCCCTTAACTACAGTCGTGTGAGGAAGATCCTCGTATTTATTGAATCGGTTTCCGTCAATCAGCAAATGTTGCGGACGTACCTTCAACTGGTCTATCGCACGATGCATTGCCAGAAAAGAAGCATTCAGAATATTTATTTTATCAATTTCCTGAGGAGTCACTACCCCTACAGCCCATGCTATTGCATCCCTTTCTATCACTTCTCGGAGTGCATATCGCTGATGCTCTGTAAGCTTTTTGGAATCGTTCAGCTGCTGGTTCTCATAATCGGAAGGCAGGATTACTGCTGCCGCATACACGGCTCCAGCCAGACAACCACGTCCGGCTTCATCACATCCGGCTTCAATCAGGTCTTTATGCAAATAAGGCAATAACATATACGTCGTTTTATTTTCGGGGTGCAAAGGTACGGCTTTTTGAAGGAATTACGTATCTATTTTGTTTCTAAGTTATCAATAAGTTATCTACTATGATTGTTAATATTCTGTTTTTCATATCTTTTTTTTATGATTATAAGAGTTTTTATAACTTTGTAAAAATCAAAAAACAAAAATGAAAAACATCAGCTTTTATATAATAGGATTATTGTTCCTTTTTCTCCCCCAATTCATCCATGCCCAGACAACAGATACTGATGTCAACAGTTTCTTAGACAAGGCTGAGAAAGAATTGTATACGAATCCGCAACAAGCGGCATATTATGCAACAAAGGCACGAGCAATGGCAACCTCGTCTTCTCAACAATCACAAGCACTCTATATTTATGCACAAGCTGAAAAATTACTTGGAGATTTCGACGGATGTATTCAAGCCTTATACGAAGCAGATGCATTAGTTTCCAAAAATGAGAATGACTTGAAAGGCCATATCTATAATTTGATGAGTGTAGGATATTGCAACTTGGGAGATTATACTAAAGCAATCAATCTAAGCGATAAAGCCATTTCACTGTTTAAAACGGAAAACGATTCCCTTAATTTAGCTTTATGCTATAACAACCGTGGTATCATACATACCTATATTAATGAATTTCAACAAGCGGAACGTTTCTTAAAACAAGCATTGGCCATTAACCGATCCTCAAAGAATCTTAAAAGCATAGCCAGTAATCTAAACAATTTATGTTTGTTCGAAGGTAATATAGAAGAACAGCTGGAATGGATAAATGAAGCAATCATTATCAACAAACACCTGAATGCGACATGGTCATTGGGAGAAAACTATAATAATCTAGGAAAACTTTATTATTATGCTCATAAATATCCACAAGCTATTGCTGCACTAGAGAAAGCCTATCAACTGGCCTTAAATATAGGAGCCAAAGGAGTTATATGTGACAATTACGAATATTCGGCATTAGTATATAGTGCCATAGGTGACTATCGGACTGCTTATGAAAAACAAACTTCACTGTATGCTTTAAGTAAAGAAATACAAAGTGAAAACAAACTTCGCACCGTAGAACAGCGCATTGCGCAGGAAAAGCTCCTGGCGCAACAGCAAAAAGAAGAGTTACAGCAACAAGAATATAAAATCAGATTACTCCGACGCAATATCGTCACAATTCTGATTGTTGCTGCATTAGTGGCCATAATCGGCTTTCTACTGCACCAGCGATTTAAACGTAAAAAGAAAATCCAGCTGCTTAATGCCCAATACCGGATAGAACAATCTGAACATGAAATAGCCAAACTCAAAATGCAAAGACAAAAGGCAGAGTTGGAAAATGTACAACATGCACTTGAAACCAGCAAACAAGAAACAACAAACTTTGCTGTATTCTTGCAAAGTCGTAATGAACTTCTGGACAAGATACAAGAGCAGGTGCGCCAAGGTTATCGGATGGAAAAGCAAGAATTAATCCCTCATCTAAAAAAGATCAATGCATTTATCAGTCAATATCAAACCACCAACAAGAACAACAGCATGACACTACAGACAATAGACGAAAAAATGAAAGAATTTCTTGCTCACCTTACCGAACGTCATCCTAATTTGACGCAGGGAGAAAAGCATTTGGCAAGTCTATTACGTGTCAATCTGTCGACCAAAGAAATAGCTATGCTAACAGGAAACACACCAAAGACTATCAACATGAATCGTTATCGACTGCGTAAGGCATTAGGCTTATCCTCCGAAGAAGATCTTATCGCTTATATCCAGTCTATCTAAGTAAATCTCAAAATAAACTTATCTGATAAAAATCCCGGCAATGGTTATTGTGTAACTATTGCCGGGATTTTTACATTCTTAAACAAATTAAAACAACAGGAAGAGTAATCTGAACAGCAAGAAAAAGGATGTTTCTACGACTATTTTCCGTGACAGTATCAAAAAGCTCTTTTGTAGATATATAAGCAAAGCATACATCATTAATAATCAATATATTAGAATAGAACAAGTAGACATAAAACAAGCGTAAAAATCCCTTATGTAGATACTTTGTAACAACAAAACATATTCACTTCAATGGCATTTTGAATACATTTGGATATCGAAAAAATCAGTTGACTAACCTTAACATAAACAAAAAACACAAATGAAAAAAGATGTTGTATCTAAAGTATGGCAGTTAATATTTCTGCTAGCTTTATCAATTCCGATGTCAGGATTTGCACAAGCAATCCAAGTGAAAGGAACGGTACTCGATGCATCAGGCATGACAGTTATCGGTGCCAGCGTATTAGAAAAAGGAACAACCAATGGAGTCATTACCGACATGGATGGTAACTTTGAATTAAGCGTGTCTCCTAAAGGTACTCTTGTTATTTCTTATGTAGGTTTCCAAACTCAGGAAATCGCAGTAAACAATCAACGCAATTTTAAAATTACACTTAAAGAAGATACAGAAGTATTAGACGAAGTAGTCGTAGTAGGTTATGGTACAATGAAGAAAAGCGACATGACCGGAGCTATTTCATCAGTAGATGTTGACGAACTGACTAAACGTACGACTACCAATCCGGCAGAAGCGCTACAGGGAAAGATTGCCGGAGTCAATATCATGAAGTCGGGAGGTAATGCAGGAGCTGGAGTTTCTGTTAAGATTCGTGGTGTCAAATCATTCGGCGATAATGAACCTCTCTACATTATTGATGGATTCCCCGGTGATATCAACAGTGTAAACCCAGTCGATATTCAATCTATGGAAGTGCTGAAAGACGGTGCAGCAGCTGCCATCTATGGTTCTGTAGCAGCAAACGGTGTAGTCATTATCACAACCAAGAACGGTAAAAAAGGTGAAACACACATTGATTTCAACACTTATCTGAGTATGACTACCGTAGCCAAACGTATGGAGTTCTTAAACGCAGAACAATATAAGTCTACTATCAAACAAATGTATATCAATGCAGGACGTGAAGACGAAATTCCTGCTTACTGTACAACCGACACAGGTGTAGACACTAACTGGCAAGACGAAATGATGCGCAACGGTCTTTCACAAAACTACATGTTCAGTGTACGTGGAGGTGGAGAAACAGCTCAATACTCTGTATCATATAATCATGCTGACGATAAAGGTATCTTCCTCGGAAATGATTTCCGTCAGGATAATGCGCGTATGAAACTCCACATGAGTAAATACATCTTTGATCTGGATGCTAACTTAGGCTTCCGCTATACAAAAAGTCATCAGCCGACTTATTCATTGAAAGAAGTCTACAACATTTCACCGCTAGTTCCGGTATACGATGAAAATGAAAAATATGGTTTCGGACTGACAGCCTCTCAGGGATTACCTTCGAACAATAACCCGATGGCAGACTATTACTATCAGGATGAAGCAGAAAAAACATTCAGCACTACCGCAAATGTTTCTCTAGGTATTAAAATCACTTCATGGTTGAATTTCAAAACCAGCTACGCTTATCGTGGTAAACATTACCGTTACACTTTACATTATCCTGATTACATTTCAAATGCACAGCAAACACACTTATATCCTTACAACAGTGAATCTACTTATTACTGGGAAGAACAGACTATAGACAACATTTTAAACTTCAACAAGGAATTTGGCAAACACAGCCTGAACGCCATGATAGGTTCTTCTATCACTTCTACAAAAAATACTTCAAATGGTGTTGCAGTAGAAGGATTTGCAACCAGATATACAGTAGATAAAAACGGTAATTTGGTCAGCACCAACGAACCTTCAGGATTCCTGGATCCTAGTTTCGACACGATCGATGCAGGAAAAGGTGGTACATATACAGGAGAAGGAACAAAATACGAATATAACCGTGCCTCTTTCTTCGGACGTATCAACTATAACTTTGACAATCGCTATCTGATTCAGGCAACCATGCGTTACGACGGTTCTTCAAAATTCGGAAAGAACAACCGTTGGGGATGTTTCCCATCTATAGCATTAGGCTGGCGCATCAGTGAAGAAAAATTCTTCCCGAAGAATACATTTATCAATAACTTGAAGTTCCGCGTCAGCTGGGGACGTCTGGGTAATGAAAATGCATTAGGATATTACGATTTCCAGGCATTGATATCTTCTTACAATACTTATTACGGAGGTTACGTACAAGGTAGTGGAAGCAACCCATGGGCAGGTGCTGTTGCATGGAACATGGAGCGTAACGACTTGAAATGGGAAACAACAGATACCAAGAATATCGGATTCGACTACGCTATGTTCAATAACCGTCTGACTGGTAGCATCAACTACTATATCAACCAGACTGAAGATTTGCTGATTACCAAAAAACTTTCTCCGTCTGCCGGATATCAAAATCCGATTTTAAATGTCGGCAAAATCAGAAACAGAGGATTCGAATTAGAATTGAACTGGAACGACCGCATTAAAGACTTTGAATATGGCATCGGATTCAATCTCAGTACAACTCATAATGAAGTAATCAGCCTTGCAGATAAAGGTCAGGCTCTTTACTGTACAGGTCTGGTATATGGAACCGACTATACACCTGCTTATGCAACAGAAGGTAAGCCTATCAGTGCCTTCTACTTATATCGCACAGACGGTATTTTCCAGAGTGATGCTGAGGCAGCTGCATATGTAAATGCCAATGGTGAAAGACTTCAACCTAATGCTAAAGCCGGTGATATCCGTTTCAAGGATATCAATGGTGATGGAGTATTGGACGAAAACGACCGTGAATATTGTGGAACCGGTATTCCTAAAGTAGAAGCCAACCTGAACCTGACCGCAGGTTATAAAGGATTTGACCTGAGCCTTTTATTTGGAAGCGCATGGGGACATAAGCTATTCAACGGTAACCGATATTTCTACGAAAGCATGCAGACACCGGGACAAATGCTGACCAGCGTGTTAGATGCATGGACACCGACAAATACGGATACAGACATGCCTCGTGCCGTGCTGAACGATCCTAACAGAAACGCACGTGAATCTGACCGTTTCCTCGAAAACGGAAACTTTGTCCGCCTGCGTCAGGCTCAGCTCGGATACACCTTGCCGACAAATATCCTGAAGAAGGCATATATCGAAAAATTACGTTTCTATATCAGCGGTGAAAATCTGTTTACTATCACGAAGTATTCTGGAACAGATCCTGAATTCTCAAGAAGCAGTCCTCTGGATACAGGTATTGACAGTTACATTTTCCCATTTACCCGTTCATTTACAGTAGGAGCGCAATTAACATTCTAATACATACAAACTCAGCATTAAGAATATGAAAAAGATATTTTATTTAGCAAGTATAATATGCCTCGCCCTATCATCTACTTCATGCGAGGACTTCCTGACCGTAGAGTCACCGGACGAACTGACAACAGACAATTACTGGAGAAATGAACAGGATGCACAAGCTGGACTGGCAGCAGCCTATTCACAACTCTATCATGGTGATACATATGCAACTAGTGAAGTGCGATGGCCAACCGAAGAATACCGTGCAGACATTGTCAATTTAGGTAGTGATGCCGGTAACTACGACCAGTGGGTAGCACTTTATTATTTCAACTATACCAATGGTAATACTCAGTTCTCTTATTATTATCAGGATTTATACAGAGGAATCAACTTTGCCAACCAGGTATTAGCCAATGTTCCGAATATCCCGAATCTGGATGAGAACAAGCGTAACGAACTTCTTAACGAAGCACATTTTCTGAGAGGATATTATCATATGATGTTATTGCTCAACTGGGAAAAAATCATCATCCGCAACGAATACATTAAAGAGTCTTCTCAATTGAACCGTCCGTTATCCGAACGTACAGCCTGCTGGGATTTCATTCTGGAAGAACTGGAAAACTACGCAGCCCAACTGCCGGAAAGCCGGAACGAAAATGAATTAGGACGTGCTACCAGCGGTACTGCTTATGCTTATATCGGTTTTGCCTATCTGACTCGTGCATACGAAGAACCAGAAAAGAAAAGCACTTATCTGGACAAAGCTCTTACAGCGCTGAACAATGTAAAAGGATATTCACTGGTAAGCGGAGAAAACCTGATAGGAATGTTTAACGGAACAAACAAAAACTGTTCTGAATCTATATTCGAAGTACAGTACAGCAAGAGCGAAGCAAATGGTTCTGTACACTATTCTTACCTGAACCAATGGATTGGCGCGAAAGAGTTGAACGGATATGATGAAATTCTGCCTAGCAACATGCTGATGGAAGAATATATGAAAGAAGGTAAGTTGAACGACGGACGCTATGACGAACGTCTGTACAACACAATCTACTTCCAGTGCGACTACTTCAACGACGGAACAGGAAGAGTTATGGGAAAAGAATATGACGAATTGTTTGGAGGTGAGAATAAACCGGTATTCCGTAGATTTACCTCTCCGACACTTGAAGAGATGCAAGAAGCATGCGCTATAAACATTCCATTGATGCGCTATGTGAATGTATTGCTCATGAAAGCTGAAGTATTAAACGAACAAAACCATCCAGAACAGGCTATTCCTATTATCAATGAAATTAGAAGTGTACATGGTAATATGCCTCCGATGGAAGGTACAACCCAGCAAGAGGTACGCGATCAGATAGAACATGAACGCATTCTTGAATTCCCATTGGAAAGTTACCGCTGGTATGATTTACGCCGGTGGGGAAAGACAGCGTCTGCATTACAAAAGGCAGGCCGCACAGGATTCGATGAAAGCAAGTTGTTCTACCCAATACCTAAATGGGAAATTGACGCAAATCCTGAAGTAAAATAAAGAAATCTTCCGGTTCGGAAGATGTTGCTCTTCCGAACCCTTTTCTTTACTTTTGCCCACAAAAAAGATTACAAAAAAGAATATGTTTACTGTTATCGGATTAATGTTAGGAGGTATGGCAATAGGTTTCCTGCTCCGTCGCCAAGAGTTTTCGTGGATAAATAAAGTCATAACATCACTAATCTGGGTACTCCTTTTTTTATTAGGAGTAGAAGTAGGAGGAAATCGCCAGATAGTAGAAGGACTTGCAACTTTAGGAGTAGAAGCCTTTACCATTACGCTGGCATGCGTATTGGGAAGTTGTATCTTCGCTTGGGGGCTATGGTATCTCCTGTATAAAAAGAAAGGAGGAAAAGCATGAAAGGCAGTTTGATCATTGTCGGATTTTTTGTTCTTGGAACATTATGCGGGGCTTTTCATCTCATCCCTTTCGACGTAGCACAAAGCAATATCAGCTTCTATGCCTTATGTGCATTGATGTTCAGTGTAGGCCTAAGTATCGGAAACGATCCACAGACCTTGAGAAATTTCCGTTCGCTGAATCCAAGGCTGATCTTCCTGCCTGTTGCTACTATACTGGGAACCATATCGGCAGCTGCACTGGTGAGCCTCATTCTTCCCCACCGGAGTGCCGCCGACTGTATGGCAGTTGGTTCGGGCTTTGGTTATTATTCACTATCCAGCATCTTCATTACGCAATATAAAGGGCCGGAGCTAGGAACCATTGCTTTACTTTCTAACATAACCCGTGAAATAATTACTTTGTTGTGTGCCCCTCTACTGGTTCGGTGGTTCGGAAATCTGGCACCGATATCAGCAGGAGGAGCTACGACAATGGATACTACCCTGCCTATTATAACCCGTTATGCAGGTCAGCAATTTGTCGTAGTTTCCATTTTTCACGGATTCGTAACCGATTTTAGTGTACCATTTCTTGTCACCTTCTTTTGTTCCATCTAAGAAAAATACCAAATTCTATGAAGAAGCACTTTTTTTATCTAACATACATGTTTGCCCTTGCAGCTACATTGCCGGCTAATGCCGACAATGTGCCCTGGCAAAACCCACAGATAAACGAAATAAACCGTGAAGCAATGTATGCACACTTCATTCCATTCATCAATGAAGATGCAGCATTGGCACAGCAGGCATTACCTGACTTACAACGTTTCGAAATAAATTCAAAGACCGAACGACGCGTTTCACTTAACGGCACTTGGAAATTTCTTTTCTCCAAGAATAACGATGCTTGTCCTGCCGATTTTCATAAACCGGGATACAGCACACGCAAATGGAAAAACATAGAAGTACCAGGCAGTTGGGAACTTCAAGGATTTGATGCCCCCATTTATACCGACGTATCTTATCCATTCCCTTGCAATCCACCGTATGTACCAGCAGACTATAATCCGGTAGGAGCTTATGTCCGTGAATTCACAGTACCCGAAGACTGGGACGGAATGGATATCTTCCTCGACTTCGAAGGGGTAGAATCTGCATATTACTGCTGGGTAAACGGAGAACTTGCCGGATACAGCGAAGACAGCCGTCTGCCGGCTCACTTTAATGTAACCAAGCTATTAAAAAAAGGGAAAAACAAGCTGGCTGTCAAGGTATTCAGATACAGTGACGGATCTTACATGGAAGATCAGGACTACTGGAAATATAGTGGAATAGAACGAGATGTCTATTTGTATGCGCGTCCACAAAGCCGAGTAAAAGACTTCAAACTCACGGCCGAACTGATCAATCAATATAAAGACGGTGATTTTGATGTAAATATCACACTGAATCAGCCTCAGCAAGGTCAGCGTGTAGAGTTCAAATTACTGGATACAAAAGGTAATGCTCTTTACACTCAGGATAAAGAAATTAAAAACAACACCGACACATTATTGTCTGGCAAAAAACTACTTAAGGATGCTCTGGCATGGACAGCCGAAACACCTAATCTTTACACACTGGTTGTCAACACATTCGACCAGCAAGGAAAACCGATGGAATCATTTGCACATCCATTCGGATTCCGCACTGTAGAAATGAAAAACGGACAACAGCTTATTAATGGTGTACCCGTATTGTTCAAAGGAGTAAACCGACACGAACACGATCCATATAAAGGACGCTCCATCGATGTCGCAAGTATGTTGACGGATATCCGGCTGATGAAGCAATTCAACATAAACGCTGTACGTAACTGCCATTATCCAGACCACTACCAATGGTATGCATTGTGCGACAAGTACGGACTATATCTGGTTGGCGAAGCAAATATCGAAAGCCATGGAATGATGAGTCACAAAGATGGAACACTTGCCAATTATCCGGAATGGGAACCTGCATTCATGCAACGCATGAGCCGTATGGTTATGCGCGACCGCAACTGTACAGCTATTGTTACATGGTCATTAGGTAACGAATCAGGTTATGGTAAACATTTCGAAACAATATACGACTGGACCAAGAAAACAGATCCTACCCGTCCGGTACAATACGAAGGTGGAGGTTACGAAGCTAAATCGGATATTTATTGCCCGATGTATCCCCGCATCTGGTCGCTCCGTCGTCACATTAATCAGCGCGATGCACGCCCGATGATTATGTGCGAATATGCTCATGCAATGGGAAACAGTGTCGGCAACCTGCAAGATTATTGGGATTTAATCTATAAGTACGACCAGTTACAAGGTGGATTTATCTGGGACTGGGTAGACCAGACATTTGCAAAGAAAGACGAAAAAGGAAAAGACATCTGGGCGTATGGAGGAGATATGGGCTATGTAGGAGTACACAACGACTCCAACTTCTGTGCCAATGGACTGATTGCAGCCGACCGTTCTTTACATCCACATATTTATGAAGTGAAGAAGGTATATCAGTACATTCACTTCCGTCCTGTCGCCTTTACTGCCAATCGGATTAATATCACCAACTGGCATGATTTCATCAACCTATCCGGTTATCAGTTGCGCTGGACAATAGAAGCTGACGGTAAAAGCATTCAGCAGGGAGTGATGGATTTTCCACAGATACCGGCACGACAAAGCCGGGAGATCGTACTTCCTATGCAGACTATTGCCGCAAGTGAAAAAGAATATTTCTTGAAACTGGAAGCAATTACCCGCCAGGATGCTCCTATGATTCCGGCAGGACATATAGCTGCAATGGAACAGTGGCAACTGCCTGTAGAGCAGATAGCTCAAAACATAGAGCCAATTGACGGTTCACTAAGATCGGAACGTACTCCGGAAAGCATCAGTCTGAGTGGAACTAACTTCCGTATCAGCTTCTCCACAGCCGACGGAGAAATGACGGCTTTAGAATATAACGGAAAGAATCTCATAAAAGAAGGTCTGCAAGCTAACTTCTGGCGTGGATTGACAGATAATGACGTAGCCAATGGCACTCCCGAACGTTGCAGAATCTGGAAAGAAGCAGGTAAGGATGCGAAACTGAAAGACTTGAAATTAAATGAAAGGAGCGACAAACGTCAAGCCATTGTCACTGCTACATACCGCATGGAAAAGCAAGATGCCGACCTTAATATTAATTATATAATCCGTCCTGACGGTGCAGTGAAAGTTACCATGTCATTTATCCCTGGTCAAAAACAATTACCAGAAATGCCTCGTCTGGGTATGCGTATGATTTTGCCTGCCGATTATGAAATGATGACATGGCTCGGACGCGGCCCACATGAAAACTATGCCGACCGTAAGAACAGTGCTGCAATAGGTGTCTACACTGCTAGCGTATGGGAACAGTATCATCCGTATGTACGTGCACAGGAAACAGCAAACAAATGTGATGTACGCTGGGTAGCATTACGTAACCAGTCAGGAGAAGGTCTGCTTGTCACCGGAGAAGAACCTTTGAGTATCAGTGCATGGAACTTCCCACTTGAAGACATCGGCTATCGCCCATTCAGCGTAGAGCGTCATCATGGAGGAAGCATAGAAAAACAAGATCTGGTATGGCTGAACATCGATCACATGCAAATGGGAGTAGGTGGCGATAACACTTGGGGAGCACAGGTACATCCTGAATATACAATAACTCCTCATGCATGGCAGTACAGCTTCACCATTCAACCTCTGGATAAGGAAATGGATGCAGCCTCACAGGCTCATAAGAGATTCTTCTAAAAGAAGCGTTTTTGGTTTACATACTTAAAAACATCAATCAACAATGAAAAAAAATACAATAAAGGTTTTGCTTCTGGGACTGGCTGCCGGCATTTCAGCCTGCACCACAGGTTCCCGACAGAATATGTCTCAGGAAAGAAACCGATATGAATTCAGCAATATCCTGAATATTGCGCTGACACCCGATTCAACCGTTCATCGCGCAGGATGTTTTACCGATGCAGGTTCGTGGATGGGATTTACCATACCGCAACAAGATAAATGGGTAAACGGATTTTGCGGTCCGTTCAGCATCGACAACCGGATATGGTTTGCCCAATCGATCGTGGAAGCCAGTCTTATAGGAGAAACAACAGCAATGACTCCCGACTCGGCATCTTACTTTCCAGGTGAAGTATATATATCCTCATCCTCCGGAACAGAAAGTATCAGCCAGCGAATGAATTTCATCAATGCTTCTACAGCTCTACTGCAAATAGAGAGCAACAGTGGAAAAGGACTTTGCTTCACAGCCAGACAATGGAATAATAATGTACATCTGGAAGCTGAACGCAACATCGTTACAGCACGTCACTCCAACGGAGAGATTGTAACGTTAACGTTCGATTCTGACATCACGTTGACATGCGACGGGAAAAATTATGTTGCACAGACTGAACCCGGATGTAAGAAAACTGATATTGCCATTTCGTTCTTCGCTTCCGAAAAAGAACTTCCAGTAAGCGAACAACGCATACAAGCTCTGCTGAACAATCCTTCACAAGAGCTGAAGGCAAATGCAGACCGATGGAACGGATACTTACAAAAGATTCTACGCAACGACATGAAGCCTGAGTACGACCGTATTGCCGTAAAGTCTGCTGTAACACTGATTTCCAACTGGCGTACACACCGCGAAGGACTGTTGCATGAAGGAGTTATTCCCAGCCATGCGGTAGGCTATTTCGTCGGATTCTGGGCCTGGGACAGCTGCTCTGGCAAGCTTTGCTCCCGAACTGGCGAAAAACAATATTCGTGCCATGTTCGACTACCAGTTGCCCGACGGTATGATTATCGACTGTATCTATACCAATTCGGCAGATAATAATGCCCGCGACAGTAAGCCACCTTTGGTTTGCTGGGCTGTAGATGAAATATTTACTCACACCCAGGATACCACCTTCGTAAAAGAGATGTATCCGCAACTGCTTGCCTATTACAAATGGTGGTATGCAAAACGCGACCACAACCGTAACGGCATCTGTGAGTTTGGTTCTACCGACGGCACCCTGGAAGCTGCCGCATGGGAAAGTGGTATGGACAATGCCATTCGCTTCGACAACACAAAGATGCTGAAAAATGCAGACGATGCATGGAGTATGGATCAGGAAAGTGTGGATCTGAATGCATATCTTGCCTACGAATGTAAGTTACTGAAGAAATTTGCTTCGTTGATCGGCATTAACTTTGATGGTCCCGACTACAGCGATAAAATCGCCGATTATTTCTTCGATGAAAAAATCGGATGGTTCTGTGACCGCCGGTTGAGCGATGGCAGCTTCATTGAAGAACCTGGATGCGAAGGATATACTCCGTTCTGGGTACAAATAGCCAGCAAGAAGCAAATGGATAAAGCCATTACACTGCTGACTGATACAACTAAGTTTTCAACTTATATCCCCTTCCCTACGGCTGCTGCCGATAATCCGAAATGTGATCCGAACGGATATTGGAGAGGTCCGATATGGCTCGACCAGACTTATCAGGCTATCAGGGGATTGCGTAACTATGGCTACGGAAAACTTGCAGATCAATATACGGAGCAAGTATTCGAACGCTGCCAAGGGCTGAAAGAAGATGCTCCTATACATGAAAACTATGGCACACACAACGGAGAGCGCCTCCAGGCTCCTCACTTCAGCTGGAGCTCGTCGCATCTGCTGATGATGTACGAAGATTACGGAAAATAACATAACTCTTCATCTTACTTCAACAAGGGAAGGCTACTTTGTCTATCGGGTAGTCTTCCCTATTTTTTAAACCCATATAAATCACTCATTTCTCCCATTTTATTTATTTAACTATAAAAATTAGTTTATAAACTATATATTTTAGTTATTTGCAAAAAACAAGAGAAATATATGAAAAGACTCACTGCAAAAGAAGAAGAAATTATGGGTTTCTTCTGGACGAAAGGTCCTCTATTTGTAAAAGAACTGCTGACTTTTTACGATGATCCTAAACCGCACTTCAATACACTTTCTACCATTGTACGTGGATTAGAAGAAAAAGGTTATCTCTCGCACGAAGCATTCGGGAATACATATCGCTATTTCGCCATAGTAACAGAAGACAGCTTCCGTACCCGGACGTTGAAGAGTGTTATCAGCAAGTACTTTAATAATTCTTTTTTGGGAGCAGTATCGTCACTCGTAAAAGAAGAGGATATTTCCATCGAAGAACTAAAGGAACTGATACGGCAGGTGGAAGAAGGAGAAAACGAAAAGAAACAATAAACAATTCTGGATTATGGGAGCATTTTTTGTCTACATACTGAAATCATCGCTCTGTCTGGCTGTATTTTACCTGTTCTACCGGTTACTGTTAAGCAAAGAAACGTTTCACCGCTGCAACCGGATAGCCTTACTGAGTATCATACTGCTTTCGTACATACTACCTCTGGCAACAATCACAACCAGTCAGCATACTATGGTCAGTACAGCTGTAACAACTGTAGAAGACTTGCTGATAATGTATGAGCAGAATGTGGTTCCCAATCAAGGATTGCAGCCAGAATATGGTTTTCCCTGGCAAGAAATATTAATAATCTGTTATGTGGCAGGAGCTATATTTTTCATTCTTTGCCACCTCTGGTCGTTGGGGCGCATGCTCTATTTCATCCGTCACAATCAGCGAGAGCAACTCCCCGACGGAACGCTTCTGATAATTCACTCATGCAACTTTGCCCCTTTTAGCTGGATGAAATATATTGTTATTTCACAAGCCGACCTTAAAGAGAACGGACATGACATTCTGCTACATGAACAGGCACATATCCGTAATCATCACTCGTGGGATCTGCTGCTGGTTGAGGTTTGTAGCTGGCTACAATGGTTCAACCCCGCTATATGGCTACTTAAACAAGAACTGCAAAATATTCACGAATATGAAGCCGACGAAGAAGTCCTTCGTCAAGGAATCGATGCCAGACAATATCAAATGCTATTAATAAAAAAAGCCGTTGGCGCAAGGCTCTACTCTATTGCCAACAGCTTTAATCACAGTTCACTTAAAAAACGTATTACTATGATGATTCGAAAAAAATCCAATCCGTGGGCACGAGTCAAGTACTTGTATGTACTTCCACTGGCAACTGTTGCAGTTACCGTTTTTGCCCGTCCCGAAGTATCTCAACCATTAGAAGAGATTTCAAATGTCAAAGTTAGTGATTTATCGGATGCTATGAAAACGTATACCGACAAAAATCAACAAAACAATCAGTCTGCTCCGGATAAAAAAATACGTCTGAGCATGAAAGTCGTAGACGAAACCGGACAGCCAGTACCACAAGCTACAGTAGTCATCACCAATACATCCAATGGTACGCTTACAGACGATGACGGACATTTTTCACTGGAGGTAGGCGAAGATCAGAGTTTATGGATTTCGTATGTGGGCATGGAGTCGAAAAACATATCGGTAAAAGACTGTATCAAGCAGACGGATAAAACAATTCGACTAACAAGTGCTACCAATGAATTAGATCTGACAGTTTCTCCTTCTGCACCTAAACCTACTGTACAAAATGGAGAAACATTTACTGTAGTAGAACAAATGCCGGAATATCCTGGGGGAATGAAAGCATTGATGAGCTATCTCGCAGAAAACATACAATATCCGGCAGAATGTCAGAAAGCAGGCATTCAGGGAAGGGTTATTGTCCAGTTTGTAGTAAAGGCAGACGGCTCACTCGACAACTTCGAAATAAAGCGTTCTGTAAATCCATTATTAGATGCAGAAGCTCTAAGAGTTATAAAAACTACCCCCAAATGGAAACCCGGAACCCAACATGGAAAGCCTGTAGACGTAAAATTTACTATTCCGGTTACTTTCTCACTTCCTGACAAACCAAAAGAACATACACCAACAGGAAACATATCTGACAGCTCGCTTACATTAAAGAAAACACTCTTTATCATTGATGGTAAAGAAGTTGAGCCAAAAGCTCTGAATGAAATAAATCCCGACCAGATCAGCTCCATAAATGTTATTAAGGATGGAACGGGCGTAACCATATTCGGCCCCAAAGCCCGTGATGGGGTAATACTGATAACGACAAAAAGATCTTCTACAACTTCTCAAGGAGAGTCGCTGGTTACAGGCCGTGTTACAGACGCTGCCGGAAACCCAGTTTCGGGAGCATGTATTACCATAAAAGGTACTACAACACAAACTACATCCGACAACGAAGGCAGGTTCACACTTACCGTTCCCAGGCAAGATGCCACACTGGAGGTCAGTTCCAGCAATATGAAAACCGCTACAGTAGGTGCCCAGCCATTGCTAAAAGTCGCATTAGAAAAAGAATAGCAGCAAGTAGGCTTGCCTCTATTCAGGAGAGTAAAACTATAAGCAAAACAGTCTTCGTAAAGACTACTAAAAAGCATCAGCAACACCCGCGATTTTTTCGTACAAAAAATAAAAAAACTTCTCGATGTTTAAGAGAAAACATCGAGAAGTTTTTAGAAGTTTATGCTGATGATTTGACTAATATGCTACAAAGAGATTATAAACTGTAAAAACAGCTACTCAGAAAGAGATATAATACGTTTATAATCAAAAGTATAACAATAAAAAATCTCCTTATTCCATCTTGAGCACTTAATGTAAAGATTGGAATAAGGAGATTATTCTTTATGATACTGTCAAACAGCAAGTCCTGTTATCAAAACATCCGGCTTACCCGTTCTATACCTGCTGCCAGTGCATCAATTTCTTCCTTCGTATTATACAAACCCAACGAAGCACGTACCGTTCCTTCAATTCCCATACGGTGCATTAACGGCTCGGCACAATGATGTCCTGTACGTACAGCTATACCCAGACGATCGAGCAATGTTCCCATATCAAAATGATGAATATTGCCCACCAGGAAAGAAATAACGCCTCCCTTATGTTCAGCCTCTCCGAAAATACGCATTCCCGGAATTTCCTTCAGTCTGTTCATGGCATATACTGTCAGTTCATGTTCATAGGCTGCAATCTTATCCATTCCAATTGCCGAAACATAATCGAGTGCTTTCGCCAGTGCTGTACTTCCAATATAGTCGGGAGTTCCAGCCTCGAACTTAAACGGCAGTTCGTTGAACGTGGTATGCTCGAAGCTGACATTCTTTATCATTTCTCCTCCTCCCTGATAAGGCGGAAGTTTGTCGAGCCATGTTTCCTTGCCATAAAGCACACCGATACCCGTAGGGCCATACACCTTATGTCCGCTGAACACATAGAAATCGGCATCCAGATCCTGTACATCTATCGGCATATGAGGAATACTCTGTGCTCCGTCTATCAGAACAGGAACCCCGTGAGCATGTGCAGTGGCAATCATTTCCTTCACAGGATTGATTGTTCCAAGCACATTCGAAACATGTGCTACTGAAACCAGACGAGTACGTGTAGAGAAGAGCTTTTCATATTCATCAAGCAACAGTTCCCCACGGTCGTTCATCGGAATCACTTTCAAGACAATTCCTTTACGCGCTGCCTGCAACTGCCATGAAACAATGTTGCTGTGATGCTCCATTACAGAAACAATCACTTCATCGCCTTCCTTCATCTGGCTGTCAGCAAAGGTAGATGCTACCAGATTGATGCTTTCGGTAGTACCACGTGTAAAGACTATTTCCGAAATGCTGCGCGCATTAATAAACTTACGTACTGTTTCACGCGAAGCTTCGTGCAAGTTGGTAGCCTGCTGCGAAAGGAAATGTACTCCACGGTGTACATTCGCATTGACCGAATAGTATTCGTCTGTTATCGACTCTACTACCTGACGGGGCTTCTGGGTAGTCGCTCCGTTATCAAGATAAATCAACGGCTTATTGTACACACTCCGTGAAAGTATCGGAAAGTCCTCTCTTATTTTTTGTACATCGTAAAACATGTCACACTAATTTTATTTACAAATAGCACATCCCTGACATTTATTCAATTCGCCACGGAAACGTTTCTCAACAAGTAAGTGCAGACGGTCTTTCAACGCATCCATACGGATATTGTCGATCACTTCATTCACAAAGGCAAACATCAGCAGCAAACGTGCTTCTTTCAGGCTGATACCACGCTGACGCATATAGAACAATGCATTTTCATCGAGTTGACCGACTGTTGCTCCATGCGAACACTTTACGTCATCGGCATATATCTCCAGCTGCGGCTGAGTATACATGCGGGCCTCACGTGTTGCACAAATATTACGGTTGGTCTGCTGTGAAGAAGTGTGCTGAGCTCCTTCACGTACCAATACTTTTCCGGCAAAAGCTCCTACAGCCTGATCGTCGAGTACATATTTGAACAACTCATTGCTGGTACAATCGGATACCTGATGATCAATGAATGTATTGTTATCCACTTGCTCGTTCTTGTCTGCAATAGCCATACCACACAAATTGACCTCTGCTCCACGTCCTGCCAGTGTCACTTCAGTTGTATTACGTGTCGTACCGTTATGAAGCGTCATACCATTCAGCAATACGTTGCTGTTTGCCTCCTGATGTACGTACAGGTTGTTGAAACGTACTGTACTGTTATGTGTTTCTTCCAGCTCATAAAGGTCGAATACTGCGTTTTCACCGATAAAAGCTTCTACAACCTGCGTAGAGAGGAAATTCACCTCATCCATAGCATGGTCGCAAATCAGCAACTTGGCCTGTGCTCCTTCTTCGAGGATAATCAGAATACGACGGTTCACCATCGTATTGACATCGGCACGCAGGATATTAACCAACTGGACCGGTCTTTCCATTACCACATTCTTCGGAACATACATCAGTACACCGTCTTGTGCAAACATCGTATTGAACGCTACCACACCATCTTTCGACGTATCAGCCAACTTTCCGTAATATTTTTTCACCAGTTCCGGATGTTGTTCTGCCACATCCTTCAGACTGCCGAATATAACTCCTTCAGGTAATTGTGCAGAGGGATGTACGTGTTTGTCAAATGCATCGTTTACCACAAAATAGAGGGAAGTGCTCATATTCGGGACATCGCACTTGAACACTTCGTACGGATTGACCGGAAACTCCAGACGATTCAGGTTCAGTCCGTAGTCGGGAGCAAAATACTTGCTCACCTCCGTGTATTTATACTTTTCCTGCTTGCGTGTAGGGAATCCCAGACGTTCGAAGTCGGCAAAGGCTTTTGCACGAGGAGCATTCAGCACCTCTGCACTATGCCGGCAAATCATCGCCTCACACTGCGAGAAAAGATCAATATATTGTTGTTCTGCTTTCATGCTTATTCTCCTAATTCTTTCTTTATCCAGTCGTAACCTTTTTCTTCAAGCTCAAGTGCCAGTTCCGGACCGGCAGTCTTTACAATACGTCCTTTGTAAAGCACGTGTACAATATCGGGCTTGATATAATCTAACAGACGTTGATAGTGTGTAATCACAATACAACTTGTTTCAGGAGTTTTCAGTTTATTCACTCCTTCGGCTACAATACGGAGAGCGTCAATATCCAGTCCAGAATCTGTTTCATCGAGGATACTCAATTTCGGTTCCAGCATAGCCATCTGAAAGATTTCGTTACGTTTCTTTTCACCACCCGAGAATCCCTCGTTTACAGAGCGGTTGGCAAGCTTGCTGTCCAGCTCCACAATTTCACGTTTCTGACGCATCAGTTTCAGGAACTCACTTGCAGTCAGCGCCGGAAGCCCTTTATATTTGCGTTGTTCGTTGACAGCCGCACGCATAAAGTTAACCATGCTTACACCAGGAATTTCTACCGGATACTGAAATGAAAGAAACAGTCCTTCATGACTACGGTCTTCTGCACTCATTGCCAGTAAATCCTTTCCATCGAAAGTTACCGATCCTTTTGTTACTTCATAAGCCGGATGTCCTACCAACACATTACTTAATGTACTCTTACCAGAACCATTCGGTCCCATGATAGCGTGTACCTCGCCAGACTTTACAGTCAGATTGATTCCTTTTAATATCTCTTTGCCATTAATCGTGGCATGCAAATCTTTTATTTCTAACATAGCTTTCTTTTTTATTTATCCTACACTGCCTTCCAATGAGATAGAAAGCAATTTCTGTGCCTCTACGGCAAATTCCATAGGAAGTTTGTTCAATACTTCTTTCGCGTAACCGTTTACAATCAGACCTACTGCATCTTCGGTAGGAATACCACGCTGGTTACAGTAGAACAACTGATCTTCCGAAATCTTCGATGTAGTAGCTTCATGCTCTACTATCGCTGTTTCATTGTGTATATCCATATATGGGAACGTATGAGCTCCGCAATGGCTTCCTAAAAGCAACGAGTCGCACTGACTATAGTTACGGGCATTGTCTGCACGTTCTGACACACGTACCAGACCACGATATGAGTTCTGACTCTTTCCGGCACTGATACCTTTGCTCACAATCGTTGAACGAGTATTCTTTCCCAGATGAATCATCTTAGTTCCGGTATCGGCTTGCTGGTAATTATTGGTTACTGCAACCGAATAGAATTCAGCAGTAGAGTTATCTCCACTCAATATACAGCTTGGATATTTCCATGTAATGGCAGAACCGGTCTCTACCTGTGTCCACGATAATTTACTGTCTACACCTTTACAATTACCTCGTTTTGTTACGAAGTTGTATACACCTCCCTTGCCTTCTGCATCACCCGGATACCAGTTCTGCACAGTAGAATATTTTACTTCAGCACGGTCGAGTACAACGATTTCTACGATAGCAGCGTGTAATTGGTTTTCATCACGCATCGGCGCTGTACATCCTTCCAGATAAGACACATAACTATCATCATCTGCAACTATCAGTGTACGTTCAAACTGTCCGGTATTTGCAGCATTAATACGGAAATAAGTAGAAAGTTCCATAGGGCAACGTACACCCTTTGGTATATAGACAAATGAGCCATCACTAAACACTGCCGAATTAAGAGCAGCAAAGAAATTATCTCGATAACCAACTACCGAACCCAGGTATTTCTTTACCAAATCGGGATGCTCACGTACAGCTTCGCTCATCGAACAGAAAATGATTCCTTTTTCCATCAGTGTTTCCTTGAAGGTTGTCTTGACAGAAACAGAATCCATCACGGCATCTACAGCCATTCCACTCAATGCCATCTGCTCTTCCAGAGGAATACCCAGTTTATTAAAAGTCTTCACCAGCTCAGGATCTACTTCATCCATGCTCTTAGGTCCTTCCTTCTTTTTAGTCGGATCTGCATAATATGAAATAGCCTGATAATCTATTTCAGGAATATTGAGATGAGCCCATGTCGGCATTTCCATTGTCAGCCAGTAACGATAAGCTTTCAGACGGAACTCCAATAACCATTCCGGTTCACCCTTCTTGGCCGAAATCAATCGCACCACATCTTCATTCAATCCCTTTTCAATGATGTCTGTATGTACTTCCGTAGTAAAACCATATTTATACTTTTCCTGCGTCAGTTGTTTTACAAACTCATTCTTTTGGGATTCTTCCTTTTTATTGAGTTCTTCTTGCATATATTTTATTATATCAGTCTATTAGTTGTTTAGTAACATTCTTCACAGTAGGGAAAAAGACTCCCGAAAAGCCTTCTATCGGATAATATAACAAAGAAGTACGTTTTACGGTTGACTTTATTAAGTTATCTTTAGAATCGACAAACTCTATAAAATGTACGAATAAGCTGACAAGCAATATGTACTTCAAAGCTCCTAGTGCGGCGCCTAAAATACGGTTGACAAAACCTAAATGTACAATTTCAATCACTCGTGTCAAAGCTGAAGCAAGCAACAGAAAGACAAGCGGAACCAGCAACCATATCAGAATAAAGGCTACGACTTGGGCAAAGGTGAGTGATGTACCCAATTCTTCGGCAAGCTTTTCGCCTACAGAAGCAAATAATGCACGGGCCACAAGCAATCCAACTACCAAGCCTACAATAGAGGCTAATTGCCTTATAAATCCCTTTGTAAATCCAAGTATAGCTCCTATGCTTATTATTGCCACAATAATCCAATCGAGGACTGTCATACTCTATATCGTAATAAAAAAGGAAATGTCATGCTGAACGCAGGGAAGAATCTGCACACATCCGATAGCGTTCACAGATCCTTCGCTATGCTCAGGATGACATCACCTCATTAAATTTACTATAATGTAATTATAAAGTTTGCTTTACTTCCACTTCTTCATAAGTTTCAATAACGTCACCTACCTTCAAGTCATTGCAATTAGTCAGGCTAATACCACATTCAAAGTTAGTACCAACCTCTTTCACATCATCTTTAAAGCGTTTCAACGCATTGATGCTACCCGTAAAGATTACAATACCATCACGTATCAAACGAGCCTTGTCAGTACGTTTCACCTTACCAGTCTTAACCATCGCACCGGCAACCATACCGACTTTACTGATATTGAATACTTCACGAACTTCGATTGTTGCAGTAACCTGCTCTTTCAATGTAGGAGCAAGCATACCTTCCATAGCAGACTTCACTTCTTCGATAGCATCGTAAATAATAGAATACTTACGGATATCTACTCCTTCCTGTTCAGCCAGTTTAGCAGCATTGCTAGAAGGACGAACCTGGAATCCTACGATAATTGCATCTGATGCAGCAGCCAGTGATACATCTGATTCTGAAATCTGTCCAACACCTTTATGGATAACATTAACCTGAATCTGTTCGGTAGACAATTTAATCAATGAGTCACTCAACGCCTCAACAGAACCGTCCACGTCACCTTTAACAATCACATTCAGCTCATGGAAATCACCCAAAGCCAAACGACGGCCCACTTCATCCAATGTCAGCAGTTTCTGAGTACGCAAGCCTTGCTCACGTGCCAACTGCTCACGTTTATTTGCAATTTCACGTGCTTCCTGATCTGTATCAAACACATGGAATGTATCACCTGCAGCTGGGGCTCCATTTAATCCCAAAATCAATACCGGTTCAGAAGGACCTGCCTCTTTCAAGCGTTGATTACGTTCATTAAACATAGCCTTCACCTTACCATACGAAGTTCCAGCCAGCACAATATCTCCTACATGCAGTGTTCCATTAGAAATCAACACTGTTGCTACATATCCACGTCCTTTATCCAGAGAAGATTCAATAATTGAACCAGTAGCCTTACGGTTCGGATTTGCTTTCAAATCCAACATTTCAGCTTCCAGCAATACTTTCTCCAACAATTCAGGAACGCCTGTACCTTTCTTTGCAGAAATATCTTGTGACTGATACTTACCTCCCCATTCTTCTACCAAGAAGTTCATAGCAGCAAGTTCTTCCTTAATCTTATCAGGATTTGCATTCGGTTTATCTACCTTGTTGATTGCAAATACAATAGGTACACCGGCAGCCATTGCATGGTTAATAGCTTCCTTAGTCTGAGGCATTACGTTGTCATCGGCAGCAACAATGATAATAACGACATCGGTAACCTTAGCACCACGTGCACGCATGGCAGTAAATGCCTCATGTCCCGGAGTATCCAGGAAAGTGATGCGACGTCCGTCTTCCAGTTTTACATTATATGCACCGATATGCTGTGTAATACCTCCAGCTTCACCAGCAATTACATTTGCCTTACGGATATAGTCCAGTAATGAAGTCTTACCATGGTCAACATGTCCCATGACTGTTACAATCGGAGCACGAGGCTGCAAATCTTCTTCAGCATCAGCTTCCTCTTCAATAGCCTGGGCAACTTCAGCACTTACATATTCAGTCTTATAGCCAAACTCTTCGGCTACCAAATTGATAGTTTCAGCATCCAGACGTTGATTGATAGATACCATGATACCCACACTCATACAAGTAGAGATAACCTGAGTTACTGAAATATCCATCATGTTTGCCAGCTCATTTGCAGTAACAAACTCTGTCAGTTTCAAGATCTTGCTTTCTTCCTGTTCAAGTTCCTCCTGCTCAAGCTGACGGTTCTGTATACTTTCACGTTTTTCCTTACGATATTTAGCAGCTTTATTCTTACCCTTATTAGTAAGACGAGCCAATGTTTCCTTTACCTGCTTAGCTACATCTTCATCGCTTACTTCAGGTTTTACTACCGGTTTCTTGAAGCGGTCTTTATTATGTTTGCCTCCACCCTGAGCCGCAGCATTAGAGTTAGCCTTTCCGCCTTTATCGCCGCGAGGTGAAACAATATTACCCGCTGCATTAATATCTACACGTTCTTTGTTGATACGATTACGTTTCTTCTTTCCCGAAGCGTCACTTTGACCGCCTTTATCAGTTTTCTCGTCAGTCTTTCTTATTTCCTTGATGATAGCATCTTTCATCTGCTTACGCTGTTCCTGACGTAGTTTGTCTTTTTCCTCTCGTTCCTTACGTTTTTCTTCTTTTGTCTTCTTCTTCGGACGAGTAGACTGGTTCAATGCAGCCAGGTCAATCTGACCTACGACATTAATCTTCGACTTAAATTCCGTTGGACGGATTTTAAACACCTCATCTTCCTTGTCCTGCAGAACGGTTTGTACTTCGGGTACTTCTTTCTTTTCTTCCATTAAATCTGGTTTCAAATCTTCCGCCTTCTCCTGTTCCGGCTGTTTCTGTTGTTCATTAATCTGAGGTTGTGGTTGTACTGTTTCTGCTACAGGAGTTTCTTCCACATGTTGCGGTTCATTCTTTTCCACCGGTACAGATTCCTCTACCACTTCCTTTATTTCTTCCTTAGCAGGCTCCACCACAGCCGGCTTCACCTTCTTCTTATTAAGACTGTCCAAATCAATTTTGCCCACAGGCTTAAATTTCGGACGTGCATCTTCAGGCACAACTGTTTCTATCACCTCCGGCTTTGCTTCAGCCTGCAGGTCATCAATAGAAACAGAAGCTTTATTACGTTCTTTATTCTGCCGTTCTTGAAAAATCTTTTCAGACTCTATTTTCAAATCTTTGTCTTTGCTAAACTCTTTCACAAGTGCAGCATATTGTTCATCAGTAATTTTAGTATTCGGATTTGCTTCGATAGTATATCCTTTCTTTTGTAAAAAGTCCACCACCGTAGCAATACCTACATTCAAATCTCTTGTTACTTTGTTCAGTCTTATCGTCATAAATTCTTTTAGTTTTTAATAGAGTTCAGGAAAAAGTTTTTCAGTCACGGATAATCAATATGATTGACTATATTTATTCCTCGAACTCTGCCCTCAAAATTCTTAACACATCGTCTACTGTGTTCTCCTCCAAATCTGCCTTTTCAATCAGCATCTCACGTGGAGCATTCAGTACACCTTTTGCCGTATCTATACCAATACCCTTGATGGCATTGATAACCCATTCATCAATTTCGTCTTTAAACTCATCCAGATAGATATCTTCATCTGTTGCGTTTTCATCCAGTTCACGATATACATCAATGGTGTATTCGGTCAACATACTTGCCAGCTTGATATTCATACCACCTTTACCGATAGCAAGAGATACTTCTTCCGGCTTCAGATATACTTCAGCTTTCTTCTCTTCTTCATGCATGATAATAGAAGAAACCTTAGCTGGACTCAACGCACGCTGTACGAACAGCTGTATATTCGAAGTATAATTGATAACATCAATATTTTCATTGCGTAACTCACGAACAATACCGTGAATACGAGAACCTTTTACTCCGACACATGCTCCAACCGGATCAATACGTTCATCGTAAGATTCTACAGCAATCTTTGCACGTTCACCAGGTATACGGGCAATTTTCTTGATAGTAATCAATCCGTCATTGATTTCCGGAACTTCCTGTTCAAACAGACGTTGCAAGAACATAGGCGAAGTACGGCTCAAAATAATCTTCGGATTATTATTCTTATTGTCTACCCGTGCAACTACTGCACGTACAGTTTCTCCCTTACGATAGAAATCGCTCGGAATCTGCTCAGTTTTCGGAAGCAGCAATTCATTACCTTCATCATCGAGTAACAAAATTTCCTTTTTCCAGATCTGATAAACTTCTGCAGCAATGATAGTACCGACCTTGTCAATATACTTATTGTACAAGCTGTCTTTTTCCAGTTCCAAAATCTTAGAAGCCAATGTCTGGCGAAGGTTCAAAATCGCACGGCGACCAAACTTTTCGAATATCACCTCATCTGTAACCTCCTCTCCCACTTCGTAAGATGCATCAATTTTACGCGCTTCAGTAAGCGAAATCTGCAAATTCGGGTTCGTCAATTCATCATCAGCCACCACTTCACGATTACGCCATATTTCAAAGTCGCCTTTGTCGGGATTTACAATTACATCGTAATTTTCATCGGTTCCGAACATCTTTGCAATCACACTACGAAATGACTCTTCCAGTACGCTCACCATAGTGGTGCGATCGATATTCTTCAAATCTTTAAATTCCGAAAACGTGTCAATTAAACTGACAGTTGCTTCTTTCTTCGCCATAATTTTATTTAAAGCTTATTAAGTATTTGGTGTATTTTATTTCGTCATAAACAAAGGTTACATTCTGTTCTACCAGCTTCGGACGTTTTGCACCTTCCGGCTTTACTTTCACTTGTACCGTGATCGTAAAGTTCTCTTCATTGGCATCCGTCAATACGCCGGTCCATTTTTTTCCATCCTTACCCAGCACTTCTACTTCTTTTCCGATATGGATTATATATTGCTGAAGCACCTTAAAAGGTTGTCCGATACCAGCCGACCCGACCTCAAGTTCATAATCTTCTTCCTCTCGGTTCAGCTTCGATTCGATATAACGGCTCAAGTCCACACAATCATCGATCCACACACCTTCCGCATGGTCGATTTCAACTACAATTTTGTCATCCGGAGTTACAGTGACATCCACCAGAAAATAATCTTTACCCTCCAGCCATTCTTCAACTATCCGGGTTACAACGTTTTTATCTATCATGTATTAACTATATAAGAACAAAAAAAGGAGCTTAACCGCCCCTCCACCTTTTCATCCATCTCGGTTGCAAAGATACAAATAATATAATGTACTGCAAAATATTAGAATAAATATTTCATTTTTAGCAAGATTTATCTTTTTAAGATATCTTTGTACACAAAATCAAACATAAATCTGCATTATGAACAATAAAAGCATCAACAGCAATAAACAGTTTATGATAGGAAACGGCATATTAGCCTTCGGAGTATTTTTCATTGTATGCCTGTTTCTTTATTTGAGTTTTCGTACTCCTCAAACAGCAGATCAGAGCAAAACATCTGCTGATTTATATACCATACAAGTAGAAAACAGTTTTGCCGGAGATAGTATTTCGGTTTATATAAACGACAGCCTTCTGCTCAACTGTACAATGGGATCGACAGCACTTACACTTCAGGTAAATCGCTTTGCCGAAGAAAATGCACTGATGATTGTCGATAACAAAAGCGACGAAATAACCCCGTTCAGTCTAAACCCGAAAGGGAGCATAGTCAACGTTGCGAAAAAAGACGGAAAAATATCAATACAAGAATCGGAAAGAGAATAAAAGACATCTACGTCATTCAAACTCCAAGACAAAAGTAGTATTCCAACCGTTCGTCCCTGGTCGCAGCAGGCTGATACTACCTCCCGACAACTTCATAATCTGTCGTGAAAGAGAAAGACCTATACCGCTTCCTTCACTACGGGTTGTAAAGAAAGGCACAAAAATCTGCTCTGCTTCTACCTCCGGTATAGCAGGGCCATCGTTACTGACATATACAAAGACATGCTCGTCAGCCGAGCTGTATGCACGCACGTGTATTCTTCCCTTCTCACTGCCAATCGCTTGTACCGCATTTTTAATCAGGTTGATGAGCACCTGACGTATCAGATTAGGATCAGCATAAAGCATCAGTTCGGCAGGTTCCACTTGCAAGGAAAGAATAATATTATCAGGGACAAGAGTTAATCCTTCAATCTGCCTGAGCAGATCCAACAAATAAAATGGTTCGGGTGAGGGTTTCTGTAAAGATGAGAACTTCCGGTAACTATCAACAAATGAAATCAGCCCGACTGAAGTTTCATGAATAGCCCGAATACCATCGTACAAAGGTGTTCCTACCACATCTTTACGTTTCAAAAATATTTCACTCAGCGAGGAAATCGGAGCAATGGAATTCATGATTTCATGTGTCAACACCCGAGTCAGCTTAATCCACGAATCAAGCTCTTTTTCATCCAGCTCATTACGGATATCGTTCAAAGCAAGAATACGCACTTTCCGTTCTCCCAGTTGCATAACAGAAGCCCGCACCAATAGCTGTACCTCGCCTTTCGAAGTAGACAGCTGTATATTACACCGCTCTCCAGCTCCCAATGAACGAAACACATGAGAAACTTCCGCTCCGTATCGTTCCAGCTGCTGCAAGGTACTCAAAACAGGAAGCCCCAAGAGGCGTGCTGCTGCCGGATTTGTCTGCACAACTTTCATACTTTCGTCCAACACAATAATTCCCGACGTAACACTGGAAAGAATCTGTTCATAAAACCGTTCTCGCTGCTCCATCAGTTGTTTCTGTTCGCTCATCAATCCTCCGAAACGGTTAAGCGTATCTTGTAACACGCGTTCTCCTCCCGAAAAGCCATAAACCGGTAAACGAAACGAATAGTCACGATTTCGGATAGCCTCCAGCATCAGCCAACTCTTTTCACGCAGTTGCTGCTGCATTTTCCGGAAAATAAAAATGGAAGCGGCACATAAAAGAAGTCCTGCAACCAGCAATCCACCCTTCCCGTAGACAATCCCCAAAGTTACCAGTACAACTCCGCCAACAAGCAACAGCGTACGAACGGTAATCGAATAAATCCACCTATAACCCATAACGTTTCATTTTATTATAGAGTGTCTGACGGGTAATTCCCAACATAGCAGCTGCTTGCGAAAGATTCCCTTCACACTGATCGATAGCACGCTTCACCATGCTACGTTCCATTTCGTCAAGCGTATGGAAAGGCACTTCCGTTTCAGCATTTCCGGCAACAGATTCAGGACCAGAGGCTGTAGAAGTGAGTTGCAACATATCCCCTCGCAACTCATCGCTATCGGACAAGATAACGGCTTTCTCTACCGTATGTTGTAATTCACGAATGTTACCATACCAGGGATGTTCCAGCAAACGGCGCGCAGCTTCAGGGCTGAAAGCTTGCACTTGTCTACCATATTGCCTAGCATACTGTTCAAGAAAACGTTTCGCTAACGGAAGAATATCTTCCTTACGCTCACGCAAAGCAGGTATATGCAAATGAATGGTATTAATACGATAGAGCAGATCTTCACGGAACTCACCGTTTCTTACCATATCTTCCAAATTACGGTTGGTAGCACATATCAAACGAATATTAGTAGGCTGCTGCGTATTGCTTCCAACCTTTACGAAACACCGCTTCTGAATAGCCGTAAGTAGTTTCGCCTGCAGATGATAGGGCAGGTTAGCTATTTCATCCAAAAAAAGCGTTCCACCGTCAGCAGCTTCAAAGCGTCCTATGCGATCGGTATGTGCATCGGTAAACGAACCTTTCACATGACCAAACAATTCACTCTCAAATAAAGATTCCGTAATGGCGCCCATATCGACAGCTATCATCGGTCCTTCCTTACGATTGGAAAGACGATGTATCTCACGGGCCAGCATATCTTTTCCTGTTCCGTTTTCTCCTGTTATCAGAATATTGGCATCAGTCGTACTAACCTTCTCTACTAACATGCGCAACGGACGGATAGCCTGTGAATTTCCCCAATACATTCCGTCATCGGAAGCGACTGGTGCGACAGCTGCCTTTTTCTTACCCTTACGGGCTTCAACTATCCGGGAGTATGCTTCCTGAAGTGTCTGTACCAGCCGTGCATTTTCCCAAGGCTTTACTACAAAATCAGCAGCCCCCTCCTTTATTCCCGGCTGAATTCAACTTGCAAATGCAACAGAATTCTGATTAATAATTTGTTTAAATTT